>MTKY01006036.1_pt1 | contig 10861 bp, 10 predicted proteins | sample 1042731 | NCBI WGS metagenome assembly MTKY01 (sample SAMN06212206, study PRJNA360538) | anaerobic digester metagenome | biome: Wastewater treatment plant; material: sludge; isolation source: anaerobic digester fed with sludge from wastewater treatment plant | place: Denmark: WWTP Soeholt ... | reverse complement strand
ACAAGAACCGCTGAAATCAGCGGATTGAATTTTGGCTCCCCGAGTAGGGCTCGAACCTACAACCTAGCGGTTAACAGCCGCTCGCTCTACCGATTGAGCTATCGGGGAACGACCCGGGCCGAGGCCCAGACAAGATCAGTCTACCGGCCTTGGGGGGCACGTCAAGGGCCTGCCGCGGCGGGAGTGCCGCCCGTCCGCTGCGGAACCCGATGGGGCTTGGATTCCTTGCCCGACAAGGCGTACACGAAAGGCCTCTACCGCCCCGGCCGGGTTTGCCATCGGCACCGTGGCAGTGGAGGAACGGGCGATGGGCCGACGAGCCGGCTGCCGCTGCGGAGGGTTGTGATGGCTTGGGCTCCCCATCGCCGGCCGGTATGGCGGCGCGGTTCACTTCGCCGGCACGCCCAACTGCGTCATGAGGAACGCCCATGTGTCGACGGTTTCTTCGATGCGTTTGGAGAGCGGCATGCCCTGGCCGTGGCCGGCTTTGTCTTCCACACGCAGCAGGATGGGGCGTTTGCCGCTGGTTGCCTGTTGCAGGGCGGCTGTCATTTTGAATGCGTGCATCGGCTGTACGCGACTGTCCGAGGCGCCGGTGGTCAGGAGCACGGACGGGTAGTCCACGCCCTCCCGCACGTGGTGGTAGGGTGAGTATGCGTAGAGCCATCGGAACTGCTCGGCGTCTTCGGCGGATCCGTATTCCGGAATCCACAATCGGGCGATGGCGAAGTGGTGGTAGCGGATCATATCCAACAGCGGCACCGCGCAGACCACGGCCTGGAACAGATCCGGACGCTGCACGAGGCACGCGCCCACCAGCAATCCGCCGTTGCTGCCGCCCATGATCGCCAGTTTTCCGGGGCGTGTGTAGCCCAGACGGATCAGCGTTTCCGCAGCAGCGATGAAGTCGTCGAAGACGTTCTGCTTCTTCGCCAGCCGGCCCGCCTCGTGCCATTCCTGTCCGAACTCGCCCCCTCCGCGGATGTTCGCGACCACGTAGATCCCGCCGGCCTCCAGCCACGGAATCTGCCGCGTGGAGAAGCCAGGCGTAATGCTCACGTCGAATCCGCCGTAGCCGTAAAGCAGGGTCGGGTTGTCGCCGTTGCGCTCCAGGCCCTTGCGGCTGATGATGAACATGGGGACCTGCGTCCCGTCTCTGGAGGTGAACCAAACCTGTTGCGTCTGAAACTGTGTGAAGTCCGCGTCCACGTCCGCCTGCTCCAGCATCTCCTGCGTGTCGGTGCTGATCTGATATCGAAAGTTCGTCGGCGGATAGACGAACGACTGAAACGAGAAGAACATCTCATCGCCGTCCGGTTCGCCGTTCACACCGCCGATGCTGCCCGGAAGGGGCAGATCGAGCTCCTTCAGGAGCTTCCCATCCAGTGAGTACATCAGCAGCCGCGAATGCACGTCTTCCGAAATCGTCACGAAGAGTCTTCCGCCGATGATCGAGAAATCCTCGATCACGCCGCGTTGCTGCGGGAGCACGTCCGTCCAGTATTCCGGGCCGGGCTGATCCACGGGCGCGCGGACGATGCGGTAGCGCGGCGCCCCAACGCTGGTCCGCAGATAGAGCATCCCACCGTACGTGTCCCCTCCCGTCAGGCCATCCTGACCTTCAACGATCGGTCGAAACGGTTCGCCAGACCCCGCCGGACGGATGTAGAGGTCGTTCTTCGCCCAATCGACCGTCCGGCCCAGCATGACATACCGGCGGTCCGAGGTGAGCGACACACTGAGCATCTCTTCCTTCGTCCGCAGATCGCCGAGCACCAGCGGATCGTTGCGCCAGTTGTCGCCCAGGCGATGGTAATAGAGTTTTTTGAAATAGTTCTCGTCTCCGGCGGGTACCGTGCCCGGTTCCGGATATCGGGTGTACAGGAATCCCTTGCAATCCGGATCCCAGGCGATGCTGCTGTATCGCGTGTTCGGAATGACGTCGTCCAGGTGCCGACCCGTCGCCACGTCCAGAACGTAGAGCGTGCTCTTCTCCGAGCCGCTCTCGCTCTTCCCATATGCGATCAGCGACGCGTCCGGCGTCGGTTGCATCCAGTCCAACGCCACGGTGCCGTCCGCGCTCCAGGTATTCGGGTCGAGAATCGGACGCGGAACGGCCGTGTGGCTCCCGTCGCGTGCATAGATCACCCCATGGTTTTGGTCGCCCTCCCGCTTGTAGAAGAGGTACCGCGTCTGATGGACGCGAGGGCAGGACACCTGTGTGTAGGTCAGCAACTGTGTCAGCCGCTTTTCCAGATGGGGCCGGTGCGGATCAGCGTCCAGGAGCGATCGGGTGTATCGACGCTGCGCGGCCAGCCAGGCCCGGACTTGCGGATCTGCGTCGTTTTCCAGCCATCGGTACGGATCGGCGACCTGCACTCCGTGGATCGTCTCCACAACATTCACCTGCTGCGTGTTCGGCGGGAGCTCGCATCCCGCCATCAGAATTCCCGTCATCAGCAGTGCGGACAGGCGCCCGACCCTCTGGAACCAGTGATACATGACAACGCTCCTTGGCAACACGGCGTTTCGGCCGGTGCACCCGGCCACACCGGACGCACTATGCGCGGTGACGGCCTGCCGGGCAAGGCGGCAGCCTGCAAAAGCCTCCCGATGCCGGAAGGATTCTGTCAGCCGTGGGGAATCATGCTAAGGAAGGATTCGTTCGCGAAAGTCGTGTTCCAGGCGGGCCGATTGCGCGCCCCAGTTGCGGTGGATATGGCCGGGGGTGCGTCCGGCCGTGTTCGCAATTCTCGAACGAGCTCTCCCTCCAGAATCCGACACGCCACCTGGTCGCGGGCTGTCTGCCAGCATTCCAACACTGCGGGACGGCTTGTCGAAACGGCGACATGGAGACGACCGAGAGTGAGTCCACGACATGCTTCAGAATCGAGGCACCGGAGGAGCGAATGCCGTCCTTGGACTCGAGGCCGGAATGCCCGGGTATGCAGTACATTATGACACCTTAGACGGCATATGTGCTAACTGGCGTATTGGTATTGTGTTATGGCACAAAACACCTGAAAGGCTGCCGGATCTCGTGGAATTTTGCGGATTCGAACTGGACTACCTCGAAAATAATGAGGGGGATCCGATGAAATATGTTGCATTGATACGCATAATCGACTACAGTCTGACCACCATGAGCAGTCCAGACAACACCGTTCGTTCCAAACGGGATCGCCAAGCGGTCATTGCTGAAGCGGTGCGCACCGGGCGGGTCACCACGCAGGGAGAGTTGCTCGCATGCCTCCGCACGTATCGGATCGCGGTCAATCAGTCCACGCTCAGCCGTGATCTGGCCGAGTTGGGCATCCGCAAGGCGGACGGCCAGTACGTCATAGCCGAACCCGGAGACGCCGGTGCTCCGCAACTCAGCTTGGCGTCGGCGGTGCGGCGTTTCACCACGTGCGGGCCCCACCTGATCGTGATGACCACCGGGCAGGGACAGGCCCAATCCGTGGCGGTGGCGATCGATGTCGCCCGAGAGCCCAGCATTATTGGGACTCTGGCCGGGGATGACACCCTGTTCATTACCACGAAGAATCGGAGGACACAGGCCGTAGCTTTGCGGCGCATCTGCCAGTGGTTCGGGGACAAGTATGAGCGCTGAGGAATTTGTTCTGGCCTGCTCCAGTGGACTGAACACGTCCGCCATCATTCCGTGGCTGATTGACCGTCAGTACGATATCCATGCCCTTCCGGTGGACGTAGGCCTGGAGGAGCACCGGCCCGCTCCATGCGGAAAGGTCCTGGCGATGGGTGCCCAAACCGCCGTCGCCTCGAATGCCAGGCCGCTAATGTTCAGCACGGTCATTCCGATGACCATTTGAGAGAAGTGTGGATTGCTCACACGCGGTTGCCGAAGGCTTCATTCGGCTGAGCTGGCGGGAGACTGTCGGCCGGACGAGCGGGGACCACGGTTATGCAGACGTTCGGGAAACAGGATTCGTCGTTGGATCCGGCCTTTGCGGAGACCAACCTGTGCCTGAAAAAGGATTGGCTCCTTCGTCCATATGAGCTGCGGTTTCAGCGCGCACACGGCCAGGTTCTGCGGAGTGCCGGAATCATCGCCTCCGGCGAGCTTGCGGATATCAACCGCGGGCTTGACGCCGGCGCGGAGGCGTGTGCGCCTGCGTGGTGCCCGGACAACGACGCGGAGGATCTGCATACCTGGCTGGAAGCCGTCTTGCCCGTCAGGCACCGGGGCGGTGGCGGTCGAGGCGCGGTCGGAAGGAGCCGCGAATGCGGCCGGCGGGGTGGGGTCCGCGGCCCGATACCAGACGATCGGCAGCGCATCACCCGCGGAGACCCGCCGCGTGGCGGCGGAACTGCTCCGCGATCTGGGCAGATAACGGATCCAAGAAAGTGACCTCGAAGCATACTCCCTTCAGGGAAGGGCGAAATATCGTGGCGAACGTCCGGCGGATCGTCGTCAAAGTCGGCAGCGCGGTGATCTCTGAAAAGGGGCGGTTGCTGCCCGATGTCATCGCGGAGATGGCGCAAGAAGTGGTCAACTTGCGTCACCGCGGCTGCGAAATCGTCATGGTCGTTTCCGGAGCGGTGGCGGCCGGGTATGAGCCACTGGGAATGCCCAGTCCGCCCTCGCAGGTCGTGGAGCGACAGGCCGCCGCGTCGGTCGGACAGCACCGGCTCCTCACCATCTTCGCAGAAAGGTTCGCAAAGCATCGGTTTCATGTCGCGCAGTTGCTCATGTCGGCGGATGACATCGAGAATCGCCGGCGTTTTCTGTCCGCCCGGCATACGATGCAGGAGCTGCTGGCACGCGGGGTCGTGCCCATTATCAACGAAAATGACGCTCTGTCCGACGACGAGGACAAGGTCGGCGATAATGATCATCTGGCCGCCCTCGTGACCAACGTGGTGTCCGCCGACCTGCTCGTTATTCTCAGCACGGTGGAGGGACTCTGCGCCGACGGGGGCGCCGGGCCGGTGATCCCGCTGGTCGAGGTCGGCTCGGACGTGGAGCATCATATTCGCGGCAAACTGTCCGCCACCGGCGTCGGGGGCATGAAGGCGAAGGTCTCTGCCGCCCGTCTGGCGGCCTTCTGGGGCGTGCCCACGGTCATCGGTGACGGTCGCCGGCCGGGGCTTCTGATGCGCCTTCTGGACGGCGAGCCGGTCGGCACGATGTTCGTTCCACGGATGCACCGCATCACGCAGCGAAAACGGTGGATCGCCTTTCGAAACCGATCCACCGGAGCGGTGATTGTGGACGTCGGTGCTCGCCGGGCGCTGCTCCGCAACGGCGCCAGCCTGCTTCCGTCCGGCGTCACCGGCGTGGAGGGCAGGTTTGCGATGGGCGCCCGGGTTGACATCCGCGACGAAACGGGCGAGGTGTTTGCGGTGGGCCTGGTCTCGTACTCGTCCGACGAAATCTTCCGGCTCCGCGGCCGAAAGGCCAGCGAGATCAAGAGCATTCTTGGATACGAATACGTACACGAGATCGTCCATCGTGACGATCTCGTGCTCACGCATCAGATGCAATCCGGAGAGGACGCGGTGCCACCGGCCCCGCCGCTTGCCGCCGTGCCCCGCGAGGGAGCGGAAGGAGCAGACCTGTGACCATCGACATACGTGATATGGCAAGACAATCGAAGGCGACGGCCGCCGCGGTCGCCACCCTGCCCACGAACACCAAGAACGCCTGCCTGCTGGACCTGGCGGATCGACTCACCTGCTCCGGCGAGGCCTTACGTGCGGCCAACGGGAGGGACCTGGCATCCGCTCGAGACGCCGGCCTGACGGACGCCAAGCTTCGCCGACTGGTCCTCGACGAGCCGGCCATCCGCCAGATGGCCGACGGGTTGCGGCAGGTTGCATCGTTGCCCGACCCCGTGGGTCAGGTGACACGAGAATACACCGTACCCAGCGGCCTGAGGGTGCAGAAGGTCCGGTGCCCGATCGGCGTGATTCTCATGATCTACGAGGCCCGGCCCAACGTCACGGTGGACGCCTTTGCCCTGTGCTTCAAGGCGGGCAACGCCTGCATTCTCAAGGGCGGGCGGGAAGCCGTTCACTCCAACGAAACGCTGGCCCGGATCATCCACGATTCCCTGAGGGCCAATGGAGTGCCGGCCGCCGCTCTGACGCTGTTGACCACTTCGGATCGCCGGGAAATTCGCGAGCTGCTGTCGTGCGAGGAGTCCATCGACCTGGTGATTCCGCGCGGCGGAGCGCCACTGATCCATTTCGTTCATGAGCACTCGCGCATTCCCACCGTGCAGCACTTCCACGGTGTCTGCCACATCTACGTGGACGCGTGCGCGGATCTGAACCAGGCCCTCGAGATCTGCGCGACGGCCAAGACTTCGGCGCCGGCAACCTGCAACGCGGCGGAGTGCATTTTGATCCATGAAACGGTCGCGCAGACGTTCGTGCCGCGGCTGATCGAGCGCTACACGCGCGAGGGTGTCGAGGTTCGCGGCGACCCGATCGTCTGCTCGCTGGCCGCCGGAAACGCCCGCCGGGCCGGGGACGACGACTGGGGCCGCGAGTTCCTGGATCTGACGGTGGCGGTGCGCGTCGTGTCCGATCTGGAGGCCGCCATCGCTCACATCCAGCGCTACGGTTCGAACCACACGGACGCCATCATTACGAAGGACAACACCGCGGCAAGCCGCTTCCTTGACCGCGTACAGTCGTCCTGCACGCTGGTGAACGCCTCCACTCGCTTCAATGATGGGTTCCAGCTTGGCCTTGGGGCCGAGATCGGCATCAGCACCTCGAAGATCCATGCCTTCGGCCCGATGGGTCTGGAGGAGCTGACGACGCAGCGCTATCTCGTGCATGGCGCCGGGCAGACCCGTTGAGGCTTTGCGGCATGCCTCGCGGCGGAAGAATCCGCAGCCCGCTGGCCAGGCCGTCTCAATTCCCCAGAGCCAGGAAGTTCTTCAGCAGAAGGTGGCCCTGTTCCGTCAGAAAGCTCTCCGGGTGGAACTGGACGCCTTCGATCGGCATTCGCGTGTGCCGGATGCCCATCAGCTCGCGGCGATCGGTCCAGGCACTGACCTCAAAATCGGCCGGCACCGAATCGGACGCAATCGCCATCGAGTGATACCGTGTAGCCACGAAGGGATTCGTCAGTCCGGTGAAAATCGTCTTGCCGTCGTGAAAAATCTCGCTCGTCTTACCGTGCATCAACCGCTCGGCCCGCACGATGGCGCCGCCGAATGCCTGCCCGATGCACTGGTGCCCCAGACACACGCCCAGGATCGGCATCTTCCCCGCCAGGTGTCGGATGATGTCGATGCTGTTCCCGGCCTGATCCGGCGTGCAGGGGCCCGGCGAGACGATCAGGTGCGTCGGCCGGAGAGCCTCGACCTGCTCGGCCGTAACCACGTCATTCCGGCGGACTTCCATCCGTCGGCCGGCGTCCAATTCGCCGATCCGCTGCACGAGGTTGTACGTAAAGGAATCGTAGTTGTCGATGATCACGATCATGGAGGCAGAACGTAGCACGGACTCCGCGCGGCGGCAACGAACGTGAATCGCCCCGCGTCCGGCCGGTTCGGGAACGCGACGGGCGCGATTGCTATTGCGGTGGTGTGCCGCCCTCCGCAGAGAAGAGACGGGCCATTAAGTCCCACTTGATTTACATGCGGGGGACAGGGTTCGCGATGCCGCGTTCTTCGGGGCAAAATGGTTGCCTGACAGGAATCCGCCCGGCCGGGCGTCTCTAGGAATAGTCATGACCATGCCGGTCACAGCCGGGTTCGATCCCGAACTCTCGATGGTGGAGGCCGTTCGTGACGGCGACCGCCGAGCGTTTGAAGACTTGGTACGTGGCAACGACCGGTGGGTCCGCGGCGTCGTGTTCGGCGTGCTGGGGGACCCGGACGCGACCGATGACGTGATTCAGCAGGTGTGGGTGGCGGTTTGGAGCCGAATCGGGGACTTGCGGGATCTTCAATCGTGGCGACCGTGGCTCTACCGACTGGCTCGGAACGCGGCAATCGACGCGCAGCGGGATCGTCGTCGATCCCCGCGCCCCCACACGCCCGTCCCCGAGACGGTTGCGGTGTCATCGGCCGTTCCGGCGCACGTGCTGTCACGGCAAGAACGCCAGGGGATGGTTCTGGAGGCGATCCAGGCCCTGCCGGCCATTTATCGCGAGCCGTTTGTGCTGCGGCACGTGCAGGACTGGTCATACCGGCAGATCGCCGAGGTCATGGGCATTCCGGTGGATACCGTCGAGACGCGATTGGTCCGGGCGCGTCGGCATCTTCAGGCCGCCCTGAATGGAAAGGTCTAAGCCATGTTCCAGCCCGATGAACGGTTGGAGCGACAGATGAATCGAAGCCTCGATGGAGAGCTCGGACCGGACGAGCAGTCCGCGTTGGATCGTGCGCTGTTGGGCTCGCCGGAACAACGGGAGGCGTATCGGCAGATGCAGCGCGTGGATGACGCGGCCGCCACGGTGCTCCAGTCGCTGTTTCCCCAGCCGCAGCCGATCCGAACCGTGCTTCTCCCGGAGCGCCGAGCGGTTCGGCGGAAACGGCGGCTCTGGTGGTCCGTGCCGATCGCTCTGGCGGCCGCCGCGGCCATCGCGGTGTTCGTCGTTCCGCGGATTCTGGTTTCGGAGGGTTCGGAGGGGGCGAGAGTCGCGGAAACGCAAGGCGCCCCCTGCGTGCCCGTATCCACGGCAAGCAACGAATCTGCGTCAGAGTCCGCCGCGGATGTTGACCGGAATCAACCGATGCAGCGCATGCACCCTCGAAGGCTTGATCGCCGGGTGGATCGCGACTGGATCGCCGTGCGCGGGGCGGATGGAAACATCTATTGGCTCGAAGTGAATCGCCAACGAACATTTGAGGATCCCGGAACCCGCGACGGCGCCGTTCGACTCGCCGGCGGAGAGCTCTGATCCTCCATTCAGTAAGGAGCTGGAATCATGTTCCCCACTTCGACTCGGATTCGCGCGACGTCCCGTGTGGCCTGCCTTCTTGGGCTGCTGCTCGCGGCTGTGCCTGCGGCGCACGCGGCATGGCTCGGCGTTCAACTGCAACCCGTACCCGATCTCCTGGCCGCTCACACGAAATTGCCGGACGGTGGACTGCTGGTGCAGAATGTCCTGCGCGACGGACCCGCCGATCGCGCCGGGCTGGACCGCTGGGACATCATCACCGCGATGGACGGCCGGCCGGTCACCAGCGATCTGACGGTCTTCACTGCGGAAATCCAGCGAAAACCCGCCGGCGAGACGATCACCCTTTCGTACATTCATGCGGGCCAATCGACTACGGCCACGGTCACGCTGGGGGAACGGTTCGACCCTCCCGGCGAGGCGGACTGGAAATACGACTCAGAGCAGCAGGATATTCTTCAGGAGCGCATTCGCGTGCGCGGTCACGCGCTGACCAAGGACGACCGGGGCAATTGGATGCTCCGCGACCTTCCTGATTTCCCCGAGGCGCTTTCCCTCCCCGGCGATCTGAGAGAGCTTTTCCAGGGCATTACCATGCACGTGTCCGTGAGCAACGACGAAAAGGGGGGCCATCGCGTCAACATTTCCAGGGAGGAGTCGGACGGAGAAAAGATCCAGGTCACGATCCAGGGAGACGAACCCATTCTCGTTCGCCGCACCCGGATCACCGGGGGCCAGGAATCCACCACGGAAGAGACGTACGCCGACATGGACGCCTTGCGGCAGGCGGATCCCGAAGTGTACGAGATGCTCGACGGCACCCGGCAGCGAGGAATGCTCCGAATGAGTCCCTTCGGTCCGGATGTGGACCCGCGCGCCCTGAGACTGGAGAGCCTCAGGCGTATGGAGAGTCAACTGAACTCCTCCAGCCAGGCACTCGCGGACTACCTCGAGGCGTTGACGAAGGAATTCGGCGCCGGAGCATTCGGTGTTGCGGGCAACAAGGGTTTGACCATCCTCCCCCGTCCCTTCGGCAGCGACCAGAAGTCGGGGGTGGCGTTTCGTGTGCAACCTGACGGCCAGATCGAAGTCACCCGTCGGACCGGCGATATTGATCTGACGGATGTCTATCGCGACGAACAGGACCTCAAGACGCGCGATCCGGCCACCTACGAGCAGTATCAGAGCTTGCGCGCCGACTGACACAAGGACACTGCCATGATCCGTGCCGCCCGTGCCGCCGCCGGATATCGGACGGTGAGTCGGAGGGCCCGTGTTGCTCCCCTAAGCCTCGATGAATTCCGCCACCAATCCGTAACTAGACGTTTTTACGGATGTTATGCGAAGTCGAGTGGAGCGACACCCTGCGCAGAGTAGTTGGACCAGCCTTGCCATAGCTATTCCGGATTTACCGCCTGCGCCTAACAGAGTGCGCTTGTTACCGGACTGTACTCGAGCAACCCCTCCAAGAAATCACACTGCAGCTGTACTGCATTTGCCCCATTTTAACAGGGCACTAAGGCGGCCATATGAGCGGGCATCGCAGGCGAACCGCGGAGTATCCACCATGCAAGGCATTTGCAAGAATGGAGTGTAATCATCTACAAATCAGAGTGTTCGGATGTATTCTGGCCGATCATTCCCTGGAAACCTCAATGTGTATCCACAAGCGATACACACCAAACTCTTCCCATATATTGCACTTTCCCCAGTTTAACAATTCCCTTTACATTACGAATTTCTGTGGTATCTAAGAGTTTGCCAGATCACCGGACTCGGTAAGTTCTTACCCACGGATAGGGAGAATGTTGCATGAAGCAAACCAGCGACCCGATTGGGAAGGCGTGGAAGCGGTACTTGAAGTCCCGCGACATTGCGACCCGCAATGAGATCGTGGTGCACTACAGTCACCTGGTGCACACTCATGCCGCAAGGCTCTCGCGAAAGCTGCCCGCTCAAATCTCGTATGACGAG
>MTKY01050857.1_pt1 | contig 10863 bp, 9 predicted proteins | sample 1042731 | NCBI WGS metagenome assembly MTKY01 (sample SAMN06212206, study PRJNA360538) | anaerobic digester metagenome | biome: Wastewater treatment plant; material: sludge; isolation source: anaerobic digester fed with sludge from wastewater treatment plant | place: Denmark: WWTP Soeholt ... | reverse complement strand
AACCTCTTTGGTAATGCGCAGGACCTGATCTCCGGTTGGTTGGCCGGGTTCCTCCCCCCTTGGGGGGTGGAGCTGGCGATGATGGCGATCACCATCGTTGTGCTCCTGCTCTTCCTGGTTGTGGTGGTGATGTACCTGACCTACCTGGAGCGCAAGGTGCTGGCGCGCATCGCCGACCGGCCGGGGCCGAACCGGGTGGGGCCGCTGGGCCTCTTGCAGCCCTTTGCCGACGTGCTCAAGCTGATCCTGAAAGAGGTCAGCACGCCGGCCGGGGTCGATTATCCGGTCTACATCCTGGCGCCGGTCCTCATTGTGGCGCCGGCGATCCTGGTCTACGCGGTGATCCCGTTTGGGCCGCGCATGGTGCCGGCCGACATCAATGTGGCCCTGCTCTTTGTGGTGGCCGTCTCGTCGGTGGCCACGCTGGCCCTGCTGATGGGCGGCTGGGGCTCGGGCAACAAGTACTCGCTCTTGGGCGGCATGCGCGCTGTGGCCCAGATGATCAGCTATGAGATCCCCCTGGTCTTTGCCTTCTTGGGCGTGGTGCTGGTGACCGGGTCGCTCTCGCTGGTCGAGATTGTGGAGAACCAGCCCGGCTACCCGCTGGCGCTGGCCCAGCCGATCGGCTTTATCATCGCCCTCATCTGTGTCGTGGCCGAGGCCAACCGCGCGCCCTTTGACATCCCCGAGGCCGAGTCGGAACTGGTGGCGGGCTACCACACCGAGTATGGCGCTGTGCGCTTTGCCATGTTCTTCCTGGCCGAGTACATCGAGATGTTCACCGGGTCGGCGCTGATCGCGCTGCTCTTCCTGGGCGGCTGGCGCGGGCCGATCCTGCCGCCCTACATCTGGCTCTTGATCAAGATCTATGCGGTTCTTTTCTTCATGTTCTGGCTGCGTGGCACCTTCCCGCGCTTGCGGGTGGACCAGTTGATGGGCTTTTCGTGGAAGTTCCTCCTGCCGCTGGCCATGGTCAACATTGTGGTCGTGGCCCTGGTCGACAAGCTGGGCCTGCCGGGCGGGTTCCTGCCCGGCCTGGGGGCCGGCATCGTGGTCATGGCGGCGGCCAACGGCATCGTCTGGCTGAGCAGGCGCAGGCGCGCGACCCCGGCGGCGCAGCCCGGCCTGCGGGTGAGGGAGGCGTAAGATGCTGGGAACGGGCCTCCTGAAGGGGCTGGCAATCACGTTTGTACACTTTGTCGACACCTATGTGCAGGACCTGAAAAAGTTCCCCCGGCGCTATCGCAAGGAGCCGGTGGAGGGCCAGTCGCAGGCGTTGCGCGGCTTTTTCACCGTGCAGTACCCGGAGGAGCAACTGCGCATGTTCCCCCGCTTCCACGGGCACCTCGTCCAGGCGCGCGATGCGGAGACGGGCGACTACAAGTGCACAGCCTGCAAGTCGTGCGAGCGGGCCTGCCCGCACGGCGTGATCAAGGTAGAGGGCGAGCGCAACCCGGACCGGGAGAGCAAGAAAAAGATGCTCGTCACCCACTTTACCTGGGATGCAGGGCGTTGCCTGTTCTGCGGGCTGTGTGTCGAAGCATGCAATTTCGACGCTCTGCGCTGGAGCCAGGGCTTTGACCTGGCCGGTTGCGAGCGAGAGGCGCTGGTCTATGATTTCGAGCGCATGCTGGAGAAGAGTGACGCGTAAGACGTAAAACGTAAAACGTAACCCGCGCGGTGCGGGCGCGGCCTTTCGGACCCGGTCATTACGTTTTACGTTTCACGTCTTACGGAACGAGGAGCGCGCGATGAGCTTGACGCAGATTGTCTTTATCATTCTGGCGGGCCTGGCCATCCTCGGTGGGGTGGGCATGGTGGCCCTGCGCAACCTGGTGCATATGGTGCTGGCCATGGTGCTGGCCTTTGTGGCCGTTGCCGGCATCTTTATCCTGCTCGAGGCGGGGTTTCTGGCGGTGGTGCAGATCCTCATCTATGTGGGGGCGCTGGCCATCCTGACCCTCTTTGCCGTCATGCTGACCCGCGACCTCAGGGACCGCACCGCGCCGGTCAATGCTGCGCAGTGGCCGCTGGCCCTGGTGGCCGCGGTGGCCTTTTTCGCCGCCCTCGGCGCTCTCTTGCTGCGGGCTGCCTGGCCCACGGTCAGCGCGGCCATCAGCGCCGATCAGGTGGCTGCCCTCGGGCGGACGTTGGTCGGCCCCTACGCGCTGCCCTTCGAAGCCGCTTCGCTGCTCCTGTTGGTGGCCTTGATCGGGGCCATTGTCATCGCGCGGGAGGAACGTGGATGATCCCTCTCTCCTGGTACTTGATCCTGGCTGCGGCTCTCTTTTGCATTGGCCTCTATGGGGTGCTCGCCCGGCGCAACGCCATTGCCCTGCTGATGGGCGTCGAGTTGATGCTCAACGCAGCGAATATCAACCTGGCGGCCTTTGAGCGCTATGTGGCGCCCAACAGCCTGCTGGGGCAGGTGTTTGTCGTGTTCAATATCACCGTGGCGGCGGCCGAGGCGGCAGTGGGCCTGGCCCTCATCATCGCCATCTATCGCAGTCGCAATACTGTGGCGGTGGAGGAAATCGATCTACTGCGTGGGTAATACGTAAAACGTGATGCGTAAAACGTGATAGACCCGATCGCGCTGCAGCACCCTTTACGTTTTACGTTTTACGCAGTACGCAGTGAGCTGGAGGGGGCGTATTTGATGGAATCATTATTCAATCTCACCTGGCTGATCCCAGTCTTTCCCCTGCTGGCGTTCGCCGCCATCGTGCTCTATGTGCGCCGTTGGAAGCAGGTTTCGGCGTGGTTGGCCGTGGGCGCCATTGCGCTGTCGTTCGTGCTCAGCCAGATTGTCTTCTGGACGGCGATCGGTACGCATGGCCTGGCGGAGGAGCCGTTCCACAGCGTGATCCGCTGGATGGACACGGGCAAGACCATCTTCCAGATGGGCGTGATGGTCGACCCGCTGACTGCGGTCATGCTCTTCATGGTGCCCCTGGTCTGCACCATGATCTTTATCTACGCCATCGGCTACATGCAGGGTGACCCGCGCTATGCGCGCTTTTTCGCCTACGTCAGCCTGTTCGCTACCGGCATGCTGGGCCTGGTGGTGGCCGACAACCTGTTCATGCTCTTCCTCTTTTGGGAGATCATGGGCCTCTGCTCGTACCTGCTGATCGGCTTTTGGTTCGAAAAGCCCTCAGCCATGAAGGCAGGGCTCAAGGCCTTTCTCACCACCCGCGTGGGCGACGTCTTCTTGCTCATGGGCATGCTCTTCCTCTACACACAGACCGGCACGCTGACCTTCAGCAAGGTGTTGAGCGAGGGCACGCTGCAGCAGTTGGCGCAGAGCACGGTGTCGTTGCCGCTCTTGGGCACGATGCCGGTGGCCACGGTCATCGCGCTCCTGGTCTTTGGCGGCACGGTGGGCAAGTCGGCCCAGTTCCCGCTGCACATCTGGCTGCCCGACGCTATGGAAGGCCCCACGCCGGTCTCGGCGCTGATCCATGCCGCCACCATGGTCTCGGCCGGCGTGTACCTGGTGGTGCGCATGTTCCCGCTGTTCCATGCCGTGCCGCACGGCACGGCGCCGGCGGTTGTGGCGACCATCGGCGCCTTTACTGCTCTCTTTGCCTGCACCATCGCCGTGGCGCAGAACGATATCAAGAAGGTGCTCGCCTACTCGACCATCAGCCAGCTCGGCTACATGGTCATGGCCCTGGGCCTGGGTGCCTACGTGGCCGGCGCCTTCCACCTCATCACCCATGCCTTCTTCAAGGCGCTGCTCTTCATGGGCTCCGGCTCGGTGATTGTCGGTGCGCACCACGAGCAGGATATGATGGAGATGGGCGGCCTGCGCAGCCGCATGAAGATCACCTTCTGGACCTACATCGTGGGCACGCTGGCCCTGGCCGGCATTCCGCCGTTGGCAGGCTTTTGGAGCAAGGACGAGATTCTGACCGACGCCTTTGCCCACGGGCACATGGTGGCCTGGGCCGTAGGCTCGCTGGCCGCCTTCCTCACCGCCTTTTACATGGGCCGGCAGATCTTCCTGGTCTTCTTTGGCGAGCCGCGCGGCGACCATGCTGCGCACGCCCACGAGTCGCCCAAGACGATGGTCTACCCGCTGGTGGTGCTGGCCTTCTTCGCCGCCATCCTGGGCTTTGCCGGCGTGCCCGAGGATTTCCCTGTGCTGGGGCGCCTCCTGGGCAACCCCTTCCACCACTTTGTGGGCCACGAGTTCGCGGCCGTGCCGGTCGATTTCCGCGTCATGGGCCTGTCGATCCTGTTGGCCTGCGGCGGCCTGGGCCTGGGCTACCTCATCTACGGCCGCAAGCCGCTCAAGGCCGGCCAGCCTGACCCGCTGACCCGCCTCGGCATCGTGTACAAGGTGCTCAAGAACAAGTACTACTTTGACGAGATCTATCACACCATCCTGATCCGTCCCACCATCTGGCTGGGCGATGTGATGGCCGTGGTCGACAAGAACGGCCTCGACTGGGTGGTCAATGCCGTGGGGCGTGGGGTCGTGGGTCTGGGCACCGCCCTCTGGCGATTCATCGACGTGCCGGTGATCGACGGGGCGGTCAACCTGGTCGGTCGGGGCGGCGAGGCGTTTTCACGTATGTGGGGTTGGTTCGATCACGTGGTTGTGGACGGCATCGTGAACGGCGTGGGCGCTGTGGCCGCGTGGTCGGGCCGCGGGCTGCGCAACCTGCAGACCGGCCGCCTGCAGAACTATTTGCTGATTGCCAGTATCTCTACTGTCGTACTTGTCTTGCTGTACATGTTCCTTTAGGCTCTTGACGTGGAGGAGGAACGATGAATTTGCCCATCCTGTCGATCATGCTCTTTACGCCGGTGGTCGGGGCGGTAATCATGCTCTGCCTGCCGAAGGACAAGCCCGCTCTGATCAAGTGGGTGGCGTTGGCCCTGAGCTTTATCCCGCTTGCGTTGGCGGGGGTGGTCTGGTTCTCCTACGACCGGACCGCGGCCGGCATGCAGTTCGAAGAGCTGCACAACTGGATCCCGGCCATCGGTGTGCACTATCGGGTGGCGGTGGACGGCATCAGCATCCCCATGGTCGTGCTGACGGCCATCCTGACCACGCTCTCGCTGTTCTACTCCTTTATCATCAAAGAGCGACCCAAAGAGTTCTTTGCTTTCTTCCTGCTCCTGGAGACGGCCATGTTTGGCGTCTTTATGGCGCTGGATTTCTTCCTGTTCTACCTCTTCTGGGAGCTCTCGCTGGTGCCGATGTACTTCCTGATCGGCATCTGGGGTGGGCCGCGACGCGAGTACGCCGCCATCAAGTTCTTCCTCTACACCCTGGTGGGCAGTGTGGCCATGCTGCTGGCCATCGTGGGCATGTACCTGCAGACCGGCACCTGGGACATCTTGGAGACCGCCGCGCGGCAGCCCTTTGCCAACGCGCCGACGCTGGCGGCCCTGGCCTTCTGGGCCGTGTTCCTGGGCTTTGCCATCAAGGTCCCGGTCTGGCCCTTCCACACCTGGCTGCCCGACGCCCATGTGGAAGCGCCGACTGCAGGCAGTGTGATCTTGGCCGGTATCCTGCTCAAGCTGGGCGCCTATGGGATGATCCGCATCCTACTGCCCATCTTCCCCGATACCTTCCGCCAGTTCGCGCCCATCGTAGCGGGCCTGGCCGCGATCAGCATCGTCTACGGGGCGCTGGTGGCCATGGCCCAGTGGGACTTGAAGAAGCTGATCGCCTACTCTTCGGTGAACCACATGGGCTTTGTGATGCTGGGCGTGGCCGCCGCGGCCACGGTGGTGGGCCACGGCCCCGACGCCGAGACGAGCCGGGCGATGGCCCTCAACGGCGCGGTGCTGCAGATGTGGAACCACGGCATCATCACCGGGGCGCTGTTCTTCCTGGTGGGCGTGATCTATGAGCGGGCGCACACCCGCGACCTGAAGGCCTTCGGTGGCCTGGGCGCCAAGGTGCCGGTGTTTGCCGGCTTTTTGACCATCACGACCTTTGCCTCGCTGGGCCTGCCGGGCCTGTCGGGCTTTGTCAGCGAGTTCATGGTCTTCCGGGGCGCCTTTGACATGGTCCGCCCGTTCGCCATCATCTCGGGCGTGGGCCTGGTCGTCTCGGCGGCCTACCTGCTGTGGAAGGTCATCCAGCATGTGTTGCTGGGGCCGCTCAACGAGCGTTGGGCCGAGCTGACCGATATGAACTGGCGCGAAGTCATCACGCTGGTGCCGCTGGTCTTCTTTATGCTCGCCTTCGGCCTCTACCCGGCGCCCATAGTCGACCTGATCAACCAGGCGGTGGTGTCGCTCGTCGGCAAGCTCTAGAGTTGTGATCCGTTGTCCGTGGTCCGTTGTCAGTCGTTCGTTGTCCATGGTCCGTCGTGCGTCGTCCGTGGTCCGTTGGCCTGGTAGGAGCCGGTCTACAGCCACGGACCGCCGGCCACGGGCAAGGGCCCTTGGGCTGCGGACCACTGACCACCAACGGAGGCAGTCCCTTGAGTGTACAAGAGTCTTTGATCCTGTTGGCACCTGAGCTTGTGCTGGCTGCGGGCGCCCTGGCCATCCTGGTGCTGGGCATGATCTGGCGGGGTGAGCGCGCCTATCAGCCCCTGACCGGCCTGGGCGTGGTGGCGGCGCTTGGGGCAGCTCTGGCGAGCTGGGCTGTGGGCGGCGGCGTCTTGCCGGAAGGCATGTTGGCGGCCGACCCCTTTGCCGCCTTCTTCCGCCTGCTGGGCACGGCTTGCGCGGCGTTGGTCCTGGTCATGGCGCTGGGGCGACGGCAGTTGGGCAACGAGTTCCCCGGGCTTCTCCTGTTGGCCACCCTCGGGATCCTCCTCACCGCGGGAGGCGCCAACCTGGTGATGGTCTATGTGGGGATCGAGCTCCTGTCGATCACGTCGTACATCCTGGTCGGCCTGCTGCGCAAAGAGCCTCGCTCGAGCGAGGCGGCCGTCAAGTACTTTTTCTACGGCGCTGCGGCATCGGCGGTGATGGTCTACGGCATGAGCTTTCTCTTTGGGCTCAGCGGCGCGATGGACCTGGCCGGTATCGCTGCCGGGCTGGCCCGGAGTCAGGCAGTCGAGGCGATGCGCTGGGTGGCGGTGCCGGGCATGTTGCTGGTGATGGTAGGGCTGGGCTTCAAGGTCGCAGCCGTGCCGTTCCACCAGTGGTCGCCCGATGTGTACGAAGGCGCGCCCACCCCGGTGACCGCCTTTCTCTCGGTGGGCCCCAAGGCGGCCGGATTTGCGGCCATGGCCCGGCTCTTCCTGGTGGCGCTGCCGGCGCTGCGGGTGGACTGGGTCGTGCTGCTGGCTGCCCTCTCGGTGCTGACCATGACCGTAGGCAACCTGGTGGCCCTGGCCCAGACGCACATGAAGCGGCTGTTGGCCTACTCGAGCATCGCCCAGGCCGGTTACATGCTCATCGGACTGGTGGCGCTGGGGGCAGCCGGGGCGGATCAGGCGGTGTTGGGCGACGGCATGGCCGGGCTGCTGGTCTACCTGGTGGCCTACCTGCTGACCAACCTGGGCGCCTTTGCCGTGGTCCAGGCGGTGGAGGACGCCGAGGGCAGCGATGCTCTCTCGTCCTATGCAGGGCTGGTGCGGCGTTCGCCGCTCACGGCAGCGGCCATGGTCTTCTTTATGCTCTCGCTCGTCGGCATCCCGCCGCTGGCCTGCTTTATGGGCAAGCTGTTCATCTTTGGCGCAGCGGTGCGCGCCGAACTCTACTGGTTGGCGGCCATCATGGTGGTGAACAGCGTCATCTCGCTGGCCTACTACTTTAAGGTCGTGCGCCTGATGTTCTTTGACCGCAGCGAGGACAAGGCGGAGAAGATGCCCATGGCAGCGAGCCTGCGGGTGGCGTTGACGCTGACCTGGGCCGGCACGGCGGGGCTGATCGTGTTTGCCCAGCCGCTGATCGGCCTGGCCGTGCGCTCGGTGCAGATGCTCGTGCACTGACGGCGCAGCTATAGCGGAATAGCCGGCTGCCACGCCCCGCCCTTGCGACGCAAGGGCGGGGCGTGGTGTTTGTGGATGAAGGCCGGCGCCGTGCGAGTGGCGGGCAGGCTGCGAAGGAGGGAGGATGGCCCGTCGCTCGCACGGCGCCGGCAGGTGTATAGCAAGAAGTGTGCCAAGAGCGCGCAAAGGTGGCATGACCGCCGGGGTCACCCCTCCAGGGCCATGGTCGTCAGGATGGCCAACCCGGCCACCTGCAGCGCGCCGCTCCCCTGCACGGCCAGCCCCGCTGCTCTGCATTGCTCACGCCACCACTGTACGCTGTGCAGGGTGCGGTGGCCTTCGCGTGCGGGGTTGCCGGTGTCGATGGCCAGCAGGAAGCGGCGGCCGGCGCGCGCCAGCTCGCGCAGTGTGCGGCCCAGTCGCGGTTCGGGGATGTGCTGCAGGACGTCGATGCAGGCTACCAGGTCTACGCTGTGGCGGGCGCAGGGCAGGTTCTCGGCCCGGGCGCGGAGCAGGCGGCCGTGCGCGCGGCCGACGGCCCCCAGATCCGCCGAAGGCTCGACTCCCCAGCAGGGCACCCCTGCTTCGGACAGCGCCTGCACCAGCCAGCCCTCGCCGCAGCCCACATCGAGCACACTCTGGGGCCGCTGCGCCAGGATGAGCTGCAGGAAGACGCGCCGGGCGGCGGGGTCGGCCAGGCGCGAAGGGTTGCGCGCAAAGTAGGCGCGACCGTACATGCGCATGTTCTGGTAGCCGGTGCAGTAGCGTTGGTCGCTGTGAATGTAATAGTCGGAGAGGATGGCCGGCACAAAGGCCAGCCCGCCTGCGTTGCGCGAGCGGATCTTGGCCCAGAACTCGGCATCCTCGTGGGCGAAATCATCGCCCAGCCAGCCTTCGGGCACAGCAGCCAGGGCGGTGCGGGTGTGCAGGCCATCCTGCGTATCGATGCCCTGCTCGGGATGGCAGATCTCCTCTACCGTGCCGTCGGGCAGATGGTGGGCTTTGCCGCCGTAGGCGCCGGCAGCGCCGGGGTGTTTGGCCAGGGTGGCCAGCAGGTGTTCGAGGTGTTGTTCGCGCCAGGTGTTGTCGTCATCGATGTAGGCCAGGTACTCGCCGCGGGCGAGCTGCAGGCCCACGTTGCGCGGGCGGGACGGGCTGCCGCAGTTGAAGGGCAGGGACACGCGAAAGATGCGCCGGTCGGCGAACGAGTCGACCACGGCGGCTGTGTCGTCGGTCGAGGCGTCATCGACCACGATCAGCTCCCACGCCCTGTAGGTCTGGGCCAGGACCGAGCGGATGGCGCGGCCGATGCGCCCGGCCCGGTTGTAGGTGGGCAGGATGATGCTGACGAGCTCGTGTGCCACGGCTCTCAGTGGGCGTGCTGGCCGGGCGCGCCGGTATCGAGCAGCCGCCGCAGCGACATGCACAGCATGTGGGCCAGCATCACCTGCACATCTTCCACCTGCTCCAGCCGTTCGCTCTGCACGTGCAGGGTGACATCGGCTAGGCTGCCGATGGCCCCGCCGTCCGAGCCGACGATGGCCAGGGTCGTCGCGCCCGAGCGCCTGGCTGCCTGCAGCGCGCGCACCAGACCCAGGCTCTGCCCACGCCGCGACAGGGCGATGACGGCATCGCCGGGGTGGATCTCACCGCGCATCTGCTGGGCATAGATATCCTCGTGCGCCCAGTCGTTCTGCCAGGCGATGATGTCGCCCGGCGCCCCGTACAGGCGCACCAGGCGGAACTGGAATGGCCCGGCGCCGATGCCCTGCTCGAGCGAGTTGACGAAATGCCGGGCCGCCTCGCCGTCCTCCGGCGGGCAGAGCACAAACACCGTTCCCCGGCGCCGGTGAACCTCCAGCAGCGCGTGCGCGGCCTGCAGCACCTGCTCGGCCGAGACGGTGTGCGCGGCCTGGTGCACCTGGTCGCGGTACTCGTCGATCAGGCTCGTCATAGCCTCCTCCGGCGTACGCGGTCATGGCCAACTGGTCTCCAACAGCGGTGTCATAATCGCTTCCTGGATCACGCTGCCGTCAGGTCGCGTGACGACAAAGGCGATGAGCTCAGCCACCTCTTGGGGGTCCTGCAGTTTGTCGGGCGCCGGCATGGGGATATCGGTGCCGGCAAAGCGGTCGAAAAAGCGCGTGCGCATGCCGCCGGGCACGATCGCTGTGGCCCGGATGTTGTGCCGCCGGCCCTCGACGCCCAGGCCGCGCGTAAAGCCGATCAGCCCCCACTTGGAGGCATGGTAGGCGGCTGCATCGCTCCAAGCGCGCTTGGCTGCCGTGGAGGCGACGTTCACGATGTGGCCGCGCCCCTGGCGCTCCATCACCGGCAGCACAGCTTTGATAAAAAGGAACGGCCCGCGCAGGTTGACGGCGATGACCTGGTCCCACTGCTCGATGGTCATGCGGCTGAGAGGCAGGGTGTGGTCGATGGCCGCGTTGTTGACCAGGATGTCGATGCGGCCATAGTCGTTGACGGCCACCTCGGCGGCCGCCCGCACGTCCTCCCACTGGCAGACGTCGGCGGTGAGGGCGCTGGCCAGTTGGCCCCTGGCGCGGATCTCGGCGGCCACAGTCGCAGCGCGGGCTGCTTCCCGGTCGACCACCAGCACCGTGGCGCCCCGGGCGGCCAGGGCCTGGCAGGTCGCCTCGCCCAGGCCCGAACCTCCACCCGTGACGATGGCGACTTGGTCGGTGAGAGGCTGGTCCATGGTCGGCTCCTTTCCGCGAACGCAGGCAGATGCGGGCCACGGCGGCCCGCTGCTGCGAGTTGAAGAAGCAAAATCCGTGCCAGGAAGCGGACGTCGCGCGGGTGTCCTGTTGCGTACACCCGCGGGAGGTCGGCGGGGAGGCGGCGAAGCTGCGCGCGACTCGCCACGGTGGTCGGCCCGAAGAACCGCTGTTGAGGAACTTGGCCGGAGCGGTGACCGGGTTGCATGCTG
>MTKY01051803.1_pt1 | contig 10864 bp, 6 predicted proteins | sample 1042731 | NCBI WGS metagenome assembly MTKY01 (sample SAMN06212206, study PRJNA360538) | anaerobic digester metagenome | biome: Wastewater treatment plant; material: sludge; isolation source: anaerobic digester fed with sludge from wastewater treatment plant | place: Denmark: WWTP Soeholt ... | reverse complement strand
CCGCGGAGCGGTTCATCGGAACCGGGTTAAGCGGCTGCTGAGAGAGTCTTTTCGCTTGAGACATGTTGAAATCTTACCGGGCTTTGACCTCATTGTGACGAGCCGTTGGCAGCGCAAGGAAGAACCGGCACTGGCCGAATTGATTGTAGAAATGGACCGCCTCCTGTTAGAAGCGGGAGCCGGTTGTCAATCAGCGCGGGTTGTCGAAGGGTGAGACGGCTGACACGATGCAGAAATTGGCAGACAAGCATACACCACATGATCACGCCGTCCGTGCGCCTGTTTCCGTTTGCGCGGATCGAGGCAGACCTTCGGTGACCGCATCCGGCTTGTTGTATTTGATCAGATTCTATCAGCGTTTTATCTCGTCGGGGCGTCCCGGATGCTGCCGTTTCGATCCGACTTGTTCGTCGTATGCCGCGGAAGCGATCCGCCGGTTTGGAGCGCTCAAAGGCAGCTGTCTGGCGGTATGGCGGATTCTTCGATGTAACCCGTTTTGCCGGGGAGGGTATGACCCGGTCCCTGAAAGAAAATCGGTTAACCATTCCAATATCATTTGCTCAAGTGTTCGGGAAACAGCCGGACAGAAGGCAGGAAAAGAGGGAATATGACACGACTCATTCCAGTTCAGCTGGGACTTCTGGATCCGCTGTACTATATGTTCAGCTGGATTCTCGGGGGGCTGTATTCATGGCTGAATAACTACGGTTTAGTAATCATTCTCTTCACCGTACTCATCCGATTGATTCTGACACCGCTCGGATTGAGGAGTCAGCGAGGTTCGCTGCGGCAGCAGATGCTGCAGCCTGAGATCAATGAAATTAAGCGCCGGTACCCGAAAGACCCGCAGCGTGTGCAGCAGCTCACGCAGAAACTGTATAAGGATAACGGCATTTCCATGATGTCGGGCTGTCTGCCGTCAATCCTTCAGCTCGCGGTTATCTGGCCGATTATCTACATCTTCCGTGCGCCGCTCCGCTACATCACCGCTGTTCCCGTGCAGAACCTGATGAAAATAGGCCAGGTATTGCAGGGACAGGGATTGATGACGGAGGCGCAGGTTAAGAGTATCGCCATGATGGATATTCCGATCCTGAATGGGCTTCGAGATTCAGGGAGTGCGCTGCAGCAATCGGTTCAGGAAGGCTGGATCCGGCTGCCGCAGGTGATAAACACGAATTTCCTCGGTATTGATCTCGGCATGACACCTTCGTATAAACCCTGGGAATGGTTTGGCGCCAATTGGCAGGTTCAGCTTCCGCTGGTGCTGTTGATTATCATAACGATGCTGACATACTGGCTCCAGATGCGCATCATGCGCATGAGCACGGCGCGTCCGGAGAAAACGAAAGAAGAAAAAGCCCGTGAGAAGGCGAATCCGGCAAAACGCGGACAGAACCCCGACCCGGGAGCGGGGATGATGAAGAGCATGAACCTGTTTATGCCGGTTATCATGTTGTTTACCATGTTCAGCATGCCCTCGGCCATGTGTCTCTATTGGCTTTTCCAGAACATCATGTATCTGATTCAGTCGGTATTGGGCTACAAGTATTATGTGATGCCTCTGCGTCTCGCGTACGCGGAGGAACAGGCAGCGTTTGACCGTTCGCGCGGCAAAGAGCGGGACGGTTCCGCGGCTGAGGAAAATAAACCCGGTATTTTCGCGGGTTTGAAAGAGAAGCTGCGGAATCGCCGCAAAGCTGAGTAAGGATGTAAAGAAGCGCGGCTGCACCGCGCGCGATGCGAACCATAGTGAGAGACAGGACCGCGCCGCCGTTGAGTCGTTCATGCGGCAGGCGGGGTTCTTTGGAATACATTCGATATTTTGTGATGTGCGTGAGGAGGATACCTAGATGGAGCGCACCATTGAAACAACGGGAAAGACAGTTGAACAGGCCGTCCAGCAGGCCTTGAAGGAATTGGCTGTCAGCGAGGAATTCGCTCTGATTGAAGTGCTGGATGAAGGGGAAACGGGCGGCCTGCTCGGCTTCGGACGCCGTCCGGCCCGCGTGCGCGTGACCGCAACGTGTGAGGAAGGAGAAACTGAGGCGGAGGCGGACTCCGGTGAAGACGAAAACAGCGGTTTTGATCATCTGGATCTCGACAGCGACGATCTCGATGTGGAACCTTCTGACGACGACGGATGGCGTATGCCTACGGATCAGCGCGGTCTTGTTCCCGCAGAGAATGCCACACTCGACTATATACAGGACATTCTGGCAGGAATTGGCATTCACGGCCGGATTGAATCTTATCTTGAAGACGACAATAATCTTCATATTGACATCATTGGAAGTGATTGCGGAGTCGCGATCGGTCACCACGGCGAAACGCTTGATGCCATCCAGTACCTGGCGAACATCGTTGCGAACCGCTGGATTGATGAGTACCTAAGAGTTATTGTCGACGTCGCCGGATATAGGCGCCGCCGTGAGCAGCGGCTGCAGCAGACAGCGAAAAGGACAGCTTCCCGCGTCCTCGAGATAGGGCGCGAATCGAAATTGAAACCGATGTCGCCCGCGGAAAGACGCGTGATTCACATGACACTGCGGGATACCGAGGGGATTACCACTTACAGTGAAGGCTCGGAGCCTCGGCGTTATGTAGTGATTGCGCCGACAGCCGGACTGGAGATCCTGGACTGAGATCATGTACAGCGCTGACATGGAGACGATTGCGGCTTTTTCAACACCGCCGGGCGAGAGCGGCCTGGCGGTGCTTCGCATTTCGGGGCAGCAAGCGGGCGCCATTGCCGATCAGTTGTTTGTCCCCTCTTCACCGCGCTTCCCCAGGCCGTCGGAGATGGAAGGCTATACGCTCGCGCATGGTATTTGGGGCGGCATTGACGAGGTCGTTCTCGCCTGTTTCAGAGCTCCTCATTCGTACACGGGCGAAGACGTGTATGAGGTGTCGTGCCACGGCGGACAGGCTGTCCGCCAGGCTATCCTCGACAGCGTGTTCGCGGCGGGCGCCAGCCCTGCCGGTCCGGGTGAGTTCAGCAGGCGCGCTTTCTTTAACGGAAAGATGGACCTTGCCGCGGCGGAGGCGGTGATGGATATGATCGGCGCGCAAGCCGAGAAGCAGGCTCAGGTGGCTTTTCAACAGCTGATGGGCGGTGTTTCCCGGATGATCCACGAGCGGACTGATCATTTGTACGGAGCTCTCGCGCGGCTTGAAATGCTGATGGATTGGGATGAAGAGGAAGAGCGTCCGGAAGACCGGCAGCAGCTCCTGTCTGAACTGGAGGAGTCTGAAAACGCCCTCCGTAAGCTGGCGGACAGCTTCGCCAGCGGCCGCGTTATCCGCGAAGGTCTGGCGGTTGTAATCGCAGGGAGTCCGAATGTCGGCAAATCGTCACTTCTCAACGCTCTCTCCGGCAGAGATCGCGCGATCGTCAGCAGCATTCCCGGTACGACGCGTGATACGGTGGAGATTGATCTGACGCTGGACGGGTATCTCATTCATCTGACGGATACCGCGGGACTTGCCATCGACAGTCCGGATCCAATCGAACGGGAAGGTATTGCGCGTGCGGAGAGTGCTCTTGGCGGAGCCGATCTGATCTTATGGGTTTTGTCGCCGCCGCTTTTGCCGATTCATGAGCGCCGTCTGGAAGAGGACCGGATCAGCCGGCTTCTCGCCGAAGGAAAGAAGATCCTCCTGGTCCTGGGAAAAGATGACATCCGTCTGACACTTCCTCCTGAGGAAGATCCTGCGCTTTATGCGTCGGAACGGTTCCCCGACCTGCCGACGATTACATGGAGTGAAAGGTTTGAGGATGATCTGGGACGGTTAAAGGATACGCTCATCGGTTTTATTCAGAACGGCACGCTTATTTCCCGGACGGCCGCCCAGATCGCCGGCCGCCAGGCCGCTGATCCGGCCGAACTTACCGGGGGGGATGGCGTGCAGTCTGGTAGTGTCTCAGAAGGGAAAGGTGAGAGCCGTTCCGTCCGGAATACTGACGCGGTGGCTTCGGTGCGGGAAGCGGCACGCCGGGACGACGAAGGGCAGAGCCATGCCGTCTTAACCCATGCGCGGCATAAAGCCTGTATCGACCGGGCCGTTGAACTGGTGAACAGAGCCAGAGGGGATCTCCTGTCCGGTCTCTCGTATGACCTGGTCGCGATATCGCTTAAGGAAGCGCTGACGGAATTATCGGCCATCACAGGGGACGATGTCTCCGAGACGCTGATTACGAAGATTTTCAGCCGCTTCTGTATTGGTAAATAAGATGCTGTCTTTCGAAGAAGCACAAAAACAGCCGCACGCTTTTGTCGCCGGCGAGGCCGATATTATTGTCGTGGGCGCGGGTCATGCCGGCTGTGAGGCGGCGCTCGCGGCCGCGCGCCTCGGCCGCAGAGTCATCCTCTTTACGATGACCCTTGACAGCCTTGCCAATCTGCCCTGTAACCCCAATATCGGCGGAACGGCAAAAGGCCAGATTGTCAGGGAAATTGACGCGCTCGGCGGCGAAATGGGCCGTCTGGCGGATCAGCACATGATTCAGTTCCGGATGCTGAACGCGACGAAAGGTCCGGCAGTTATGTCGCCGCGCGCGCAGATTAACCGCACAGGATACCAGCGAGGCATGAAACGGGTACTTGAATCGGAACCGCTTCTCACGCTGATTCAGCAGGAAGTCACGGGGCTTCTCATCGCCGATGGAAATGACAAAAGGATAGTAGAGGGCGTTGTCACGGCGACCGGATCACTCTTCAAAGCGCCGGGCGTCATCCTGTGTCCCGGAACATTTCTGGACGGCCGGGTTATCATCGGCGATTCTGTCAGAAGCTCAGGCCCTGATCAATTGGCGCCTTCCTGCGGTCTCGGCGATGTCCTGACGGAATTAGGCCTTCCGACACGCCGATTCAAGACAGGGACGCCGGGGAGGTTTCACCGCCGAAGTGTCGCCGTTGAGCAGATGGAGATGCAGCCGGCCGACGGCGAGGCGCGGCCATTTTCTTTTGAGCACGAGGATGATCCCGCGTGGAAACCGGCGGCTGATCTCGCGTGCTATATCACCTGGACCACCGAGAGGACAAAGAAGCTCCTGTCTGACAATATCGACCGTTCGCCGCTCTACTCCGGTGTCATTGAAGGGATCGGCCCGCGCTACTGCCCGTCGATCGAAGACAAAATTGTCAAATTTCCGGAGCATACGCGCCATCACGTGTTTATCGAGCCGACCGGACTGGATACGCAGGAGATGTACGCGTCAGGTCTTTCCACCTCCATGCCGGAGGAGATCCAGCGCGCGATGCTCGAGACGATTCCCGGCATGGAAAAAGCGGAGATCATGCGGCCGGCGTACGCGATCGAATATCTTTGCGTCGATCCGACCATCCTCGAACTGTCGCTGGAGGTTAAAGGCATTGAAGGGCTCTTCCTCGCCGGCCAGATCAACGGTTCGTCCGGCTATGAAGAAGCGGCGGCGCAGGGACTGATCGCGGGGATTAACGCTGTCCGGCGGCAGCAGGCGCTTGAACCGCTTGTGATCGATCGGTCAGAAGGGTATATCGGCGTCCTGATCGATGATCTCGTGACGAAAGGAACGAATGAGCCGTATCGTCTGATGACATCGCGCGCGGAATACCGCCTGCTGTTGAGGCAGGATAACGCGGACACCAGGCTATCCCCGATCGGCCATGAGATCGGTCTTCTCCCGGAAGAGCGATGGCAGGCATATCTCAGAAAGCAGCAGGCTATCGATCGGGAGATGAACCGCCTGAGCGAGCTGCGCGTTCGCAAATCCGAGCTGTCCGATGCTGTTCTGACGGCAGCCGGAAGTACGCCGCTCAAAGTGACCACCCGGATGCACGATCTTCTGAAGCGGCCGGAACTCAGCTACGCCCTGCTGGCGCCGCTTGATCCCGAGCGCCCGGATCTGCCGGTTTCGGTGCGCGAATCCGTTGAGATTCAGATCCGCTATGAGGGCTATATCAAACTGGAAAACGACCGTGTCGCGCGCTTCAGAAAACTGGAAAGCAAGCGCCTGCCGAAAGAGATTGATTACGCGCGCATCAAGGGCCTCCGGCTCGAAGCGAGACAAAAGCTCAGCGACCGCCGTCCTGAATCGGTCGGGCAGGCGAGCCGTATTTCCGGCGTATCCCCGGCCGATATACAGGTACTGCTCGTCTACATGGAACAGTGGAACCGCCAGGAGCCAGGACCTTGCAGGACCGAATGATTGAAGAAGCGCTTGCGCGTTCGGATCTGGAGATTTCACAGGAGGTCCTCCGGCTTACACGTCTCTTTATTGAGCATCTGAAAAATGTCAACGAGAAGACGAATTTGACGGCGATCACCGACGACGAATCGATCGGCACGCGCCACCTTCAGGACAGTTGGATACTTTACCGGTATATCCCCGAACAAGCCTCTGTGATCGACATCGGCTCGGGGGCAGGCTTCCCCGGCCTCGCGCTCAAAATTGTGCGTCCTGATCTCGATATTACCCTATTGGACTCGGTAAAAAAGAAAGTGGATTTTCTGAGAAGCGCGCTGGACCTCCTCGCATTCGACAGGGCGTGTGCCATCCAAGGCCGCGCGGAAGAACTCGGGAGAGATCCCGCGTACCGGGATCATTTCGATGTCGCAGTCGCGCGCGCGGTCACGGCGCTTCCGGCACTTCTTGAACTATCGCTCCCTCTGGTCAGGCCGGGTGGACTTTTTATCGCGATGAAAGGACAGGACGATGAGATAAGCGAGTCAGGGCGCGCCCTCGGGCTGCTGAAGGGAAAGCTGAAGGATGTCGTCCGTTACCAGCTCCCGGATACCGACCAGCCGCGATCGCTCGTCATTATTCAGAAACTGGAGCGCACGCCGTCCCGGTACCCGCGCCGTATGGCTGTCATTAAGAAAAATCCCCTCTGATCCGCCGCGGAAGCAAGCGCTGATTCACAGTTTCATACGTGTTTGGGAGACGATTGTTATGCAGTTGCCAACACGCTTATACAAGGTATTTATTGGCCGGCTGTGGTAAAATAACAAGAGAAAACTGATTAAAATTATTCTATTTTTCAGATCCTATTTGCCATTGGAACAGGGAGGAACATATGGCTTCAGAGCCTGCTCGAAAGAGTGATTATCATCTGCGTGAAGCCGCGATCGACGCGGCCTTTCAGAATCCGGAAAACGTTGTGGTTCCTGTCGATCTCGACCAGGAAATGAAGAAATCCTTTATTGATTACGCGATGAGCGTGATTTCCGACCGCGCGCTGCCGGATGTCAGAGACGGGTTGAAACCGGTCCACCGCCGTATCCTGTACTCGATGTTTACCCAGGGGTTTACGGCGGACAAGCCGCACAGGAAGAGCGCGACGACGATCGGCGATGTGCTCGGGCGTTTCCATCCGCACGGAGACCAGAGCGTCTATGACGCGCTCGTCCGGATGGCGCAGGATTTCTCGATGCGCCACCCTCTTGTCGACGGCCATGGGAACTTTGGCTCCAGAGATGGCGATCCGCCGGCGGCCTACCGTTATACGGAAGCCCGCCTGACGCGGCTCGCGGGGGAAATGATGGCGGATCTCAACAAGAACACCGTCGATTTTCAACCGAACTACGACGACCGGTTTGAAGAACCGGTTGTGCTGCCGACAGGGTTCCCGAACCTGCTTGTATCAGGTTCCACCGGTATTGCTGTCGGCATGGTGACCAATATTCCGCCGCACAATCTGCGCGAGGTCATCGCCGGAACCATTTACCTCATTGACAACCCGGAGGCGACATCGGACGACCTCATGGAATTTATTCCCGCTCCCGATTTCCCGACGGGCGGTCAGATTATGGGTGTCTCAGGCACGCGGTCGGCTTACAGGCGCGGGCGCGGGCGGATTGTCGTGCGCGGTCACGCTGAGATTGAAGAGACCGCGAATAACCGGTATCGCATTGTCATCAAATCGCTTCCGTATATGGTCAACAAGGCGCGTCTCATAGAGAGAATCGCGGAGCTTGTCAAAGACAAGCGTGTGGAGGGCGTATCTGATGTGCGCGATGAGTCCGACCGCCACGACGATATCCGCGTGGTGATCGAGCTTCGGCGCGACGCGACGCCGATGGTTGTACTGAACCAGCTCTATCGGCATACGCAGCTGCAGGACACTTTCGGTGCGACGATGCTGGCGCTCGTCTCGGAAGACGGTAAATACGTGCCGGTGCTTCTCAGCCTGAAGGATATACTCGACCATTTCATCAGGCACCAGGCGGAGGTCATCACCCGCCGCATCAATTATGATCTCTCGCGCGCGGAGGCGAGGCTGCACCTCGTGGAAGGCCTGCAGCTCGCGATCGACCATATCGACGAGGTGATCTCAATTATCCGCGGTTCAGAAGATGAGGAGACAGCGAAAGCCCGCCTCAGCGAACGTTTCGGACTTTCGGAGAAGCAGGCTCAGCATGTTGTCGACATGCGGCTCGGACGCCTTTCCGGTCTCGAACGCGAGAAACTGATGGCGGAGCACGACGATTTGACAGAGAAGATCGCGGGGTTCCGGAGAATTCTCGGTGACGAAACGCTTCTCCACGATGTGATGAAAAAAGAGCTCCGTGCGATTGCAGACAAGTACGGGGACGACAGGCGCACAGAGATTATCCACGCCGGTGAAATAGAGATCGATGACGAAGAGCTGATTGAAGAAGAACAAGTTGTCATCGCCATGACGCGCGCGGGCTATATCAAGCGCATGCCCGTCGATGTCTACAGTGCGCAGCATCGCGGTGGGCGCGGGATTACGGCCATGCAGACGAGGGAAGACGATTTCGTTGACACGATTATCATCACCTCGACACATCAGACGCTGTTGTTTTTTACTGACTTCGGCAAGGTATATCAACTCAGAGGTTATCAGGTGCCGGAGTTCAGCCGTACGGCGAGGGGCATCGCGATTGTGAACCTGCTGCATCTCGATCCGGAAGAGAAAGTGCGCACTCTGATCCGGATCGATTCGTACGATCAGGGCGGCAATCTCGTCATGGCGACATCGAGCGGGCTCGTGAAGAAAACGGCGCTCGCCGATTACAGAAATATCCACAAAGGCGGTCTGATCGCGATCAAGCTGCGCGAAGATGACCGGCTCGTGAATGTACGCCTGTCCGTCGATGAGGATGACATTGTGCTCGTGACAAGCAAGGGTCTGTCCATCCGCTTCCCCGAATCGGGCGTGCGCGCGACCGGACGGAATACAATGGGCGTCAATGGCATGCGGCTGAGCGGCGACGACCAGGTGATCGGCATGATTACCACAGACGGCAGCCAGACGCTCCTTGTCGTGACGGAGCACGGGTTCGGCAAGCGGACGCTCCTGTCCGACTACCGCGTGCAGAACCGCTCGGGCAAAGGCCTTATCACTTACAGGACGACGAAGCGCACGGGTAAGCTTGTCGGCGTCGCCGAGGTGACAGATGACGACGATGTCCTTCTCATCAACGACCGCGGCATCATTATCCGGTTCCGGGTCAGTGAGATCCCGGTCATGGGTCGCATTACATCCGGCGTGACGCTGATGAGGAGCCGCGAGGGGCTAGTCGTCGACATGTCGGTTGTCTCTCCCGACGAGGAGAGCGAGCACGAAGAAGTGACCGGCGAAACAATTGCCGATGACGACGATGAGGCATTCGTCAGCGCCGGCGATGAGAGCACGGAAGAAGAACTCGATTCGGCGGAGGCCGCCGATGAAGCCATAACGGAAGAAGAACCGTAAAGACTCTGTCAGGCGGTATCAATCAAAGGCGAACGGAGAAAGCAAGTGGAGTTTATGATGTGGAATGACAGCAAAAGATTCGATATGGAAGAAGTGAAGGAAGGCGGAGCGTCCAAACAGCGCCTACGGTCAGAGGTTCCGCCGGAACAGACATGGGATATGACGACGGTGTTTCCTTCATTGGAGAGCTGGGAAGAGGCGTTCGCGGATCTCTCCGCCAGGCAGGGTCTCCTGAATCACTACAAAGGCAGGCTCGCCGAGTCGGCGGACATTCTGTATGAAGTGGTGAGCAAGCGTGAAGAGCTGGTGGTCAGTATCTACAGAGCTGCGACCTACGCGTTTCACCGCGGCGACGAAGATACGTCAAACCCTGTGTTCATGGCGATGAAAGGACGTCTCGGCGCCTTAATCGCGGCTTTCATGGGGGAGAATGCCTGGTTTGAGCCTGAGGTCATTGAGATCCCGGCGGAAACGCTTGAGCGTTTCATGGAAGAAAAACCGGAACTCGCGGCTTATCGACATTTCTTCGACAAAATTCTGAGAGAGAAGAAATATATGTTATCTCCCGCGGAAGAAGCGCTTCTGGCCAGAGCCTCTCAGATTCTCGAAGCGCCCGGCGAGATCTTCGGTATTCTGTCGGATGCTGACATGGCGTTTGACTCGATCGTTAATGAGAAAGGCGAGACCGTTCCCATGTCACACGCACATTTCGGCGTCTATCTCGAAAGCCGGGACGCGCGCGTCCGGCGCGACGCCTTTATGAGCATGTACAAGACATTCGGCCAGTTCAGGAACACCTGCGCGGCCACACTGCAGAACGCTGTCCGCGTCAGCACCTATAACAAGAACGTTCGCGGTTTTTCGACCGGCCGGGAAGCGGCTCTGTTCAAAAACGCCGTCCCCGAAGCAGTGTATGACAGCCTCGTGAAAGCTGTGAATGAGCGCCTGCCGCTTCTGCACCGCTATGTCAGTCTCCGCAAGCGCATGATGGGCGTCGGGGAGCTCCATTCCTACGATATGTATGTGCCCCTCGTCGAAGAGGTCGATCTGAAATATTCATTTGAAGAAGCGCAGGAGATTCTTTTCAAAGCGCTGGCGCCTCTCGGTGATGAATACATCGGGTTGCTGAAGCGCGCGTTCGCGGAGCGCTGGATTGACTG
>MTKY01008683.1_pt1 | contig 10870 bp, 5 predicted proteins | sample 1042731 | NCBI WGS metagenome assembly MTKY01 (sample SAMN06212206, study PRJNA360538) | anaerobic digester metagenome | biome: Wastewater treatment plant; material: sludge; isolation source: anaerobic digester fed with sludge from wastewater treatment plant | place: Denmark: WWTP Soeholt ... | reverse complement strand
TCATTTTGCCCGAAGAGGGCCTGATGGACGCCGTGACGGCCGTTTCGGGCACCGGGCCGGCCTATTTCTACTACTTCACCGAGACCATCGTGGCGGCCGGCGAGACGGCCGGTCTGTCTCATCACGAGGCGATGTTGCTGGCCACCCAGGCCTGTTACGGAGCGGCCTGCATGATGCTGGAAAGCAAGGAGCCGCCGTCCGTACTCCGCCAGAAGGTTACGTCTGCCGGCGGCACCACGCAGGCCGCCATGGAATGTATGCGGCGCCACGACGTGTTCGAGCACATCAAAGAGGCGGTGGTCGCCGCTTGCAACCGCAGCCGCGAACTGGGACGCTGACCGGAGCGCCGGAAATCCGGGGTTTTCCTGCATCGGACGGGGGCATCCCGGCCTACCTGTTGCAGGAGTACTCACAGTGTGTTTCGATGGACCGACGTCGGAAGATCGCCGGGGCGTGGTGGCGATCGTTTGGGAGCAGATCGCGTGGGCGGGTTGGTTTGCGGGTGGGCTTCGGCGACCTCGAACCCTGCCGCGGCGAGGGGGGCCGGATGGTTGCCGTTTTTTTGACCGACCACGGACGGTCGTGTTAGGATTAGCAGGTTCAAGCGGGTTGGCGGGGCAGGACGATAGTGGTCAAGAGCGGCAAGGGCGGCGGCCCGCCCTGGATCGTGTGCAATCTCTGGAATAGACGAATGATACGAACAACCACGATTGCTCTTACGGTTCTGGTTGGGGCATTCTGCGTTTCGTGCAATCCGCAACTTCTGGAGAACCCCCACCTGCCTTCCGTGAGCGCCGGCCCGGACCGGTGCGTCGGCCAGGGCGACATGGTGGCGTTGCGAGCGGTCGGATCGGGTGCGGGGGTGCTGACCTATCGCTGGTCCGTGTCAAGCAAACCTGCGGCCGCAGGGGATCTGGACATTCACGATGCGGACAATCAGGTGGCGACAGTTGGCCCGCTGGACGTGCAGGGCGTATACAAGTTTCGGGTGGTGGCCACGGACCCAGGCCTGCGAAGCCGCCAGGCTTTCGTGACCGTGACGGTGGGTGCGCCGGGAGCGGCGGGTGACTTCTGCGTGGCGGCTGACGGTCCGGAGAATTTGAATGTGGCGGACGAAGGCACGTTCTCCGCGACGACGGCCCGCACCGGAAACCTTCAGTATGGCTGGGAGGCGTTTCAGAGAGAGTCTAAGAATTCGGAAGTACCCGCTCCCCGAGTGATCCTGGGCACGCCGGATGCCCCCGAGACGACGGCAACCTTCCCGGACGCGGGCGTGTTCATTCTGCGCGTGACCGTGAGGGACCTGGAAACTGGTGAGATCGGCAAAGGGCGGACCGAGGTGACCGTATCGGAACTGGAGGATCTGACCGTATCCGTCGACGGACCGGGCGCGGCCGTGCTGAACCAACCGTTCAGCCTGACCGCCGTGGTCGCCAACGGCGTCGGGGCGATCACGTATGCCTGGTCGATCGTGACGGGAGAGGCCGAGCTCACCGGGAGCGATCAGGCCACGGTCACAGTCACGCCATCGTCCGGCGGAACACTGCAACTGCGCGTGCTGGTGACGGACACGGCCAACGATCGGACGGCCCAGGCGTCGCGTGCCGTGACCGTGGAAATCCCCACCACGATCGAGGTCACGGGTACGGCCTCGTCCCCCGTTCTCCGGGTGGGGGAGGAGGGCACACTGACGGCATCGTTCGACGGCCAGTTTGACTCGGTGGTGTATGACTGGGACGTAGTGGAGGGGCCGGGTGCGGTTGCGGATTCCGCTGCGGAGCAGACCACTCTTACCGCCTCGTCCGGCGGGACGATTCACATCGTGCTGACGGTCCGGATCCAGGACGAACACGGTTTTCGTGTGGGTACGGCGGACGTGTTCGTAGTCTCGTACGAGGCTCCGGCGGGCACTCGTCCGCAGGTCGTGATCGACGTGAAGGAATTCGGCCAAATCACCCTGGCGCTGGAAGTGGAGGCAGCGCCGAAGACGGTGGCCAACTTCCTTCGCTACGTGGACGAGGGTTTTTACAAGGGCGTGCTGTTTCACCGCGTGATGCCCGGTTTCGTGATTCAGGCGGGCGGATTCATCCCGGACCCGGACGATCCGGACGAGATCGTCGCAATTGACGCCGAGTTGATTCGCGACCCGGTGGCGAGCGAGGCGCCGAACGGGTTGAGCAACACCCGGACTACGGTGGCGATGGCATTGCGCGGTCAGAATGCCGACTCGGGCACCACGCAGTTCTTCATCAACCTCGACGACAACTCGAACCTGGACGAGGGCCCGCCTCCGTTCACCGTCTTTGCGGAAGTGGTGAAAGGCATGGGCGTTGCGGACGATATTGCCGACGTGGAGACAGGTGAGCGCAGCGGGCTGGAAAACGTGCCCGTGAAGAATGTTGTGATCGGGCAGATTCGCCGCGTCCCGGCCAAACAGATCGAGCCGCAGTAGGACTCACAGGGCGCCCGGACCTCCCGGCCGGAAGTCCGGATGCCGCGCCCCACGCGGAGGAGGAAGAGGCAGGAGACAATTCATGCACGAAGACCCGCATACCACCCTCAAAGAGCTTTCGGCCCGGATCATCGCGCTCCGGGACTCTCTTTGACTTCTCCGCCAGGAAGAAGGAACTGAGCGAACTGGAACGGCGCATGGGTCGGCCGGACTTCTGGGATGACTCGGAGTCCGCGCGACAGGTCGTGGGCCGGATACGCGGCATCAAGGCGATCGTGGAGCCGCTGCAGGCGCTGCTCGATCGCAGCGGCGACGCGGCCACTGCTCTGGAACTGCTGGAGGAGGAGGAAGACGCCGCCACCCGCGCGGAGCTGAACACGACCCTGCGGCGGCTGGAGTCGGGCTTGGACCAGATGGAACTGCTCGCTCTGCTGTCGGGTCCGAACGACGCGCGCGACTGCTATTTCTCGATCCAGGCCGGCACCGGCGGAGCGGACGCCCAGGACTGGACGGAAATGATGATGCGCATGTATTTGCGCTATTTCGAGCGGAATGATTTTTCCGCCGAGCAGCTTTCGATCAAGGACGGGGAGGAGGCCGGCATTCAGTCCGTGGATTTCCTGGTGCGGGGCCCTCACGCCTACGGGCTTCTCTCGTGCGAGGCGGGCGTACACCGGATGGAGCGGATCAGTCCGTTCAACGCCCAGAGCAAGCGGCAGACCAGCTTCGCGGCCGTCAACGTGGAGCCGGAGGTTGACGACATCCACATCGAAATCGACTGGGACAAGGACGTGCGGGAGGATACGTACCGCGCCGGCGGCAAGGGCGGGCAGCACGTGAACAAAACGTCGTCCGCCGTCCGGCTGACGCATCTGGCCACCGGGATCGTGGCGCAGTGCCAGAACGAGCGTTCGCAGCATAAGAACCGGGCCAGTGCCCGCAAGATGCTCGCGTCGCGTCTGTATCAGATGGAGGAGGCCCGGCGGAACGCGGAGCTGGCCAAGGCCTACAGCGAGAAGGGCCAGATCGGCTGGGGATATCGTATCCGCACGTATACGCTGCAGCCTTACCAACAGGTCAAAGACGAGCGGACGGGGTACAAAACCGCGGACGTGCAGGGCGTGCTGGACGGAGACCTCCAGGGTTTCATCGACGCGGAATTGCGGCGACGGCTGGCCCGACGGAGCCAGGAGAAGCCCGCCACCTCCGCGGGTCCGGCGCGCCACGCGGAATCCTCCGACTGACCGGCAGTGGAATCGGATGGGCGGATTCGGGTAGTATGGAGGCCGTCGTCGGCGCCGGGAGGACATGCCGCGCCGCGCGGTTCTGAGTCGGACGATTCGGGCCCGAGCGGTCCGCGAGTTGCCGCCGCAGCCGGTATCCCCGAATGGAGGAAACAGGTTCCCATGACTCCGAAAGCGCAGGTGTTCGAACAGATTTCGGTGTTTCTGGAGAATCGACCCGGCGTGATCGCGGAGGTGTGTAATGCGCTGATCGATCAGGAGATCAACATCACAGCGCTCACCGTCCTGGAGACCTTCGACATTGCCACCATGCGGCTGGTGGTAGATCGCGCGGAAGCGGCCAAGGAGGCGCTGCGAACGGCGGGTGCCGCCTATGTGGCGGTGCCTGTGCTGGGCGTTACCATGCCGAACGTCCCGGGCGCGTTGGGCCTTTTCGGCGAGCGGATCGCAAACGTGGGGGTCAACATCGAGTACATGTACGCATCGAGCATCCCGGACACGAAGAGCGTGTTTGCGATCGTGCGGGTACGGGACGAGGATATGGAGAAGGTCCTGGAGCTGAGCTTCGATTCCCTGTCGTCCGAGGCGGAACACGAATAGGAAAATCCGATCGCAGAACCCGACTCCGCGGACCGTGAAGGAAGCGTGTCCGGGCGGATGGAGTCTTCGCGCGATGAAACCGTCACCGGTCAGTCGGCCCGGAAGTCACGCAGGTGCTTCGGTGCTTCTGCGCGGGTGCGGCCGTGGCCGGCGGACTCGTCCGAACAGCGCGCCCGCCCTCTGCGGCCGAATATGATCTACCTCTGATACGTCCCGACCAGTTCGCCCGTCGCCAGAATGTGGCCTTTCATGGCCGAAAGCAATTCGTCCTTGGTCAGTCCGGGGCGAAGATCGAGCTCCGTGTCCAGCGCAAACAGCTTGAAATGATAGTGGTGCAAACCGTGGCCCTTGGGCGGTGCGGGGCCGCCGTAGCCGGGATTGCCCCAGGAATTCCGGCCCTGCAATGCGCCCTTGGGCTGTTCGAGCGTCTCGGTGTTGGGGATGTTCTCGGGCAGGCAGGCACAATCCGCAGGGATCTTGTAAAGCACCCAGTGAACCCACGGCTGCGGGCGCGGCGCGTCCGGATCGTCGCAGATCAGGGCCAGCTCCCTGGTTCCCTCCGGCATGCTGCGGACCGACCACGCCAGCGGCGGCGAGAAATCGGATCCGTCGCCCGTGAATCGCCTGGGGATCGTCTCGTTCGGGCTGAACACGCGGCTTGTCAAAGTCAGCGTCATGGTGGATTCCTCCGTGTGCGTTTCGTGGGCCGTCGACCGGCCTGTGGGTTCGGCGGCCTTTCGGCAGCCGCATCCCAGCAGGGCCGCACCGCCCAGGGTCACCGCCACCAATGCAGCATATGTCGGGTGCATCGCACGCCTCTGATTCTCGACGCTCCGGGCCCGGGTTCTTACCCGATGGCCCGCCTCTGCCCCACCCTGGCAGATGGCCATCCGGACCACAGCCGCCCGTGATGGGGCGGTGGGGCGCAGAAGGACTTGCGGCAGCTCCCGCATTTTCGGACCACCGGCTTCGCTGGGCAAGCGGGTTTTCTCTTTCGTTGTCCGGCGCGGGCTTCGTGACATCCGACGTCCCCGACGCCCGTGCGCTCGTCGCTTTCGAGGCCGTCTTCCGGTCCATGCGTATCGGTCGAATCATTCTCGGCATCGGCCGGCTGCGTTCTTGCGTCGGCGAGACAATTGACACCTCCGGGCGAATGGTCTGACAATAGGCTCTGCTCGGCCGGCGAGGCAGCCGAGGGAGCGACGGTATGTCAAAGCGGAATCTGGCCTGGATGGGCGTGATCGTGGCGATCATGGCCTTGTTCTACTGGCTGACGCCACGGGCGGCCCAGCACGACACCGTCGTTCGCACGTTTGCTCCGCTGGTGGAGGCTGACGCCATGGTCCGTCGCTATTTCGTCGAGGAGGTGAGCGAGGAGCAGCTCGTCGACGGCGCCATCCGGGGCATGATGTCCCAGCTCGATCCGTATAGCCGCTATATCGCACCGGATGAGATGGATGCGTTCGAGCGGGCGCTGTCGGCCAACTACGACGGGATCGGCGTCACCATCGGGATGCGGCATGATCAGATCACCGTCATCGCTCCGCTGGAGGAGAGCCCTGCCGCTCGCGCCGGGATGCTGGCCGGCGACGTGATTCTCGCCATCGACGGGAAGAGCACCGAGAGCATGACCGTTCTGGACGTCAACGCCCGTCTGGTCGGCGACCCGGGCGCCCCGGTGTCGCTGACCCTCCGCCATCCCGGCGCCGACGAGCCGCTCGAGGTTACGATCGTGCGCGGTCCCGTTGCGATCCGTCCGGTCAAGGGCGTTCGCCGACTGGCCGGCCCCAACAACCATGGCTGGGACTATCTGCTCGCCCCGGAGTCGGGCATCGGCTGCATCCGCGTGGCCGACTTCCGCGAGAATACCACGCTGGAGTTCGACAAGGCTCTTTCCACGTTGATGAGCCAGGGTGCGCGGGGGATCATCCTGGACCTTCGTTTCAATGGCGGCGGTCTGCTGCCCCGGGCGGTGGAGATGGTGGATCGTTTCGTGAGTGAGGGAGACATCGTTGCGGTAGTGTCCCGCAACAACAGCGCGCAGCGGTACAGGGCCAAACGAGAGGGAACGCTGGAACACGTGGAACTCGCGGTCCTGGTAAACGGGGCGTCAGCCAGCGCCGCGGAAATCGTGGCCGGCGCGCTGCAGTGCCACAGGCGGGCCGTGATCGTGGGCGACCGCACCTTCGGGAAAGGGAGCGTTCAGCACGATCGCTATCTGAAAGTGCATGGCCGTAACGCCGCCATTCGAATGACGGAGGCGCATTGGGTGCTTCCCAACGGGCGGATCATCCATCGCACGCCGCGGAACGTGGATACCGACGAATGGGGCGTCATACCCGATGTCATTGTTCCTGTCTCCGAAGCGCAGCGAAGGGAAATCCAGCAGCAACGAGCGATTGTGGATGGGGCCTGTGATCCGCCCACCAGCCAGCCCTCCGCCTCGAGCGGACCGGCCGAACCGGGCGGGGAGGTTGAGCCGCCAGCCGTGCCGGAAATCTGGCTGGATCCGCAGTTGCAGGCGGCTCTCGACGTGCTGCGGGAACGGTTGACCATTGCCGGCGAGCCGCCGAACACAACGCGCCCGACGGGCGGCACGATCCCGCCGGACCCCGGATGAGCGGAAGCTCGTAGTCCAGCGAGGAAGATTTCGCCAGCCCTCCCATGGCGGACGGGCCGGTGTGAAGCCTGGCGGGCGTCTTTGGCAACCGGCGGGCGTGCTCGCCGTTTCGAGACAGCCGGAGGGGCTGGCGGAAGTAGTGTTAACCTCTGTATTTTAAAGCAATTAGGTCTGATTGGTCTGACCGGGGCAAGCCCTTGGGCCGAGCAACCCGGTCGGCTGCGTGGTTCGTGTGGTCGGATGCCTGGCGGGCGGGGGAGTGTGGAACGCGGATTGCCACTTCGCACAAAACTGGTATTGTGCGATTAGGGCCGGGAGGATCGTTTGACAGCCAATGCCGCGGCGGCATTCTTGCCTGCACGGCGGGGTTTAGAATCGGAGTAGCAGACTGATGACGACTCGGAACAAGGTGACGATTGACGGCAATCAGGCGGCGGCGCACGTTGCCCACAAGACCAATGAGGTCATCGCGATTTACCCCATCACCCCGTCTTCCAACATGGGCGAATGGGCGGACGAATGGTCGGCGCAGGGCAAGCCGAACATCTGGGGCACGATTCCGCTGGTGCAGGAGATGCAGAGCGAAGGCGGAGCCGCCGGGGCCGTTCACGGCGCCCTGCAGACCGGAGCGCTGTGTACCACGTTCACCGCGTCGCAGGGTCTGCTGCTGATGATCCCGAACATGTTCAAGATTGCCGGCGAGCTGACCTCGACGGTGTTTCACGTGTCGGCTCGCACGGTGGCGACCCACGCCTTGAGCATCTTCGGCGATCACAGCGACGTGATGGCCTGCCGCAGCACGGGCTGGGGCATGCTGGCGTCCGCGTCGGTGCAGGAGATCATGGACAACGCGTTGATCGCCCAGGCGGCGACTCTGGCGGCGCGGGTGCCGATCGTCCATTTCTTCGACGGGTTCCGTTCGTCTCACGAGGTGCAGAAGATCGAGGAGCTGGCCGACGAGGACATGCGGGCCATGCTGGACGAGGACCTGATCCGCAGCCACCGCGAGCGGGCGTTGTCGCCCGACCGGCCGGTGCTGCGCGGCACGGCTCAGAACCCGGATGTGTTCTTCCAGGCGCGGGAAGCGGTCAATCCGTACTATCAGGCGTGCGCGGACCTCGTGCAGAACGCGATGGATCGGTTCGCGAAAATCGTCGGCCGGCAGTACCACCTGTTCGATTACGTGGGGGCGCCGGACGCCGATCGGGTGGTGATTCTGATGGGGTCCGGAGCCGAGACCGCGCACGAGACCGTGGAGTACCTGACCGCCCGGGGGGAAAAGGTCGGCATCCTCAAGGTGCGGTTGTACCGGCCGTTCTCGTCGAAGCACTTCCTGGCCGCCCTGCCCAAGACGGTCAAGAGCATCGCGGTGCTCGACCGTACCAAGGAGCCGGGGGCCGAAGGCGAGCCGCTGTACAAGGACGTGCTGACGTGCCTCAGCGAGGCGAGCGGCGAGGGCACGCTGCCGCTGCCCGCGATGCCGAAGGTGGTCGGCGGGCGTTACGGGTTGTCGTCGAAGGAGTTCACGCCGGCCATGCTCAAGGCCGTCTTTGACAACCTTTCGCGGCCGAAGCCGCGCAACCATTTCACCGTGGGCATCACCGAGGACGTGACGCACACCAGCCTGGACTATGACCCCTCGTTCAGCACGGAGTCGGAAGACACCGTCCGCTGCATGTTCTACGGGCTGGGTTCCGACGGCACGGTGGGGGCCAACAAAAATTCCATCAAAATCATCGGCGAAGACACGCCGAACTACGCCCAGGGCTATTTCGTCTACGATTCGAAAAAGGCCGGCTCGGTGACCGTCTCGCACCTGCGTTTCGGCTCGCGTCAACTCCGCTCCACGTATCTGATCAGCCAGGCGAACTTCATCGGCTGCCATGCGTGGATGTTCCTCGAGCGGTACGACATGCTCGCCAGCGCGGTGGAAGGCGCGGTGTTCCTGTTGAACGCCCCGTATCCCAAGGACGAGGTCTGGGGCCGCCTGCCCCGCAAGGTGCAGCAGCAGATCATCGACAAGAAGCTCAGGTTCTACGTGATCGACGCCTATCACGTCGCCAAGGAGACGGGGATGGGGGTGCGCATCAACACGATCATGCAGACCTGTTTCTTCGCGATTTCCGGCGTCCTGCCTCGCGATCAGGCCATCGATGCCATCAAGCAGGCCATCAAGAAGACCTACGGCTCCAAGGGGGAGGACGTGGTCAAGAAGAACTGGGCCGCGGTGGATCAGACGCTGGCCAACCTCTTTGAGATGTCCGTCCCCACGCAGGCCACCAGCACGATGGACGTGCCGCCGGCCGTCTCCCCGAAGGCCCCGGCGTTCGTCCAGAATGTGATCGGCGAGATCATCGCCGGCCGAGGCGACGGCATCCCCACCAGCGCCCTGCCCATCGACGGCACGTTCCCCACCTGCACCTCGCGGTGGGAGAAGAGAAACATCGCCCTGGAAATCCCCGTCTGGGATCCGGACGTGTGCATCCAGTGCGGCAAATGCGCCCTGGTCTGCCCGCACGCGGCGATCCGCATGAAAGCGTATGACCCCAAGCACCTGGACAAGGCGCCCGCGACGTTCAAGCACGCCAAGTCCATCGGCAAGGAATTCGCCGGCATGGTGACCACCATTCAGGTGGCTCCGGAAGACTGCACCGGCTGCGGAGTGTGCATCGAGGCCTGTCCGGCCAAGAACAAGAAGGAAGTGCGGCTCAAGGCCATCAACATGGCGTTCCAGCCGCCGCTGCGCGAGAGCGAGCGCGAATGCTACGAGTTCTTCCTCGGCCTGCCCGAGGTGGATCGGAGCATCGTGAAGGTCAACTCGGTCAAGGGCTCCCAGTATCTCCAGCCGCTGTTTGAGTACTCCGGCGCCTGCGCCGGCTGCGGCGAAACGCCCTACGTCAAGCTGCTCACCCAGCTCTTCGGCGACCGGGCCATCATTGCCAACGCCACCGGCTGCTCGTCCATCTACGGGGGCAACCTGCCCACGGCCCCCTGGGCGCAGAACATCGACGGCCGCGGACCGGCCTGGTCCAACTCCCTCTTCGAGGACAACGCGGAATTCGGGTTCGGCTACCGGCTGACCCTCGACAAGCACCGCGAGTACGCCATCGAGCTGCTGCAGAAACTGGCCGGACGAATCGGCCAGGAACTCGTCGACGGGCTGATCCACGCGGACCAGGGCTCCGAAAGCGGGATCACCGAGCAGCGCAAGCGCGTGGTGGCTCTGAAGGGGCGGCTCGAGGGGATCGACAGTCCGGAGGCCCGTTCGCTGGCCACCCTGGCCGACGTGCTGGTGCGCAAGAGCGTGTGGATCGTCGGGGGCGACGGCTGGGCCTATGACATCGGGTACGGCGGTCTGGATCACGTGCTGGCGTCCGGGCGGAACGTCAACGTGCTGGTGCTCGATACCGAGGTGTACTCGAATACGGGCGGACAGTGCTCCAAAGCCACGCCGCGGGGCGCGGTCGCCAAATTCGCCGCCGGCGGTAAGCCGCACTCGAAGAAGGATCTGGCCCTGCTGGCCATGAGTTACGGTAACATCTACGTGGCTACCGTGGCCATGGGCGCCAACGACGCCCAGACCGTGCGGGCGTTCGTGGAGGCCGAGGCCTACGACGGTCCGTCCATCATCGTGGCGTACTCGCACTGCATCGCCCACGGAATCAACATGCGGACTGCCTTTGACACGCAGAAGCTGGCCGTCCAGAGCGGACACTTCCCGCTGTTCCGGTTCAATCCGGATCTGGCGGCCGCCGGGCAGAATCCGCTGAAGCTGGATTCGAAGAAGCCCAGCGTGCGGTACGAGGACTTCGCGTATGCTCAGACCCGGTTCAAAATGCTCACCAAGAGCAATCCGCAGGCCGCTCGCGAGCTGCTGAACCTGGCTCAGCAGGACGCGATGAAGCGCTGGACGATCTACGAGGGTCTGGCGGCCATGTACGAGGCCGCCGCCGG
>MTKY01052341.1_pt1 | contig 10873 bp, 8 predicted proteins | sample 1042731 | NCBI WGS metagenome assembly MTKY01 (sample SAMN06212206, study PRJNA360538) | anaerobic digester metagenome | biome: Wastewater treatment plant; material: sludge; isolation source: anaerobic digester fed with sludge from wastewater treatment plant | place: Denmark: WWTP Soeholt ... | reverse complement strand
CCCAGCACTCGCTCGCACCGCTTTGGCTCGTGGACGGCGCCCTCGGTCCGCAGGTGCTCTGGCCGGCGGTGCGGGGCGTCCGCGCCGATGTCCTGCGCGAGCTGGCGGCGCTGCCCCCGGGGATCGCCCCGACACCCGAATCGGTGACCGAACGTGTGATTTGGCGCCGGCCGTTGGCCGATCGCCGGACGCTCGCCGAGGCGATCGCTGCCGTGCTGGGAGAAGCCGACTGGCTCGGGGCAACCGCGCTCGGCGCGCTCAGCGGCCTGGGTCGTAGCCTCGCTGACGGCGGGCCGACCGCCCACCTGGTCGAGACGGCCGATGCCACCCTGCCCCCGTCGGTCGACCATGTGCTGTTGCAGGCAGACCTCACGGCCATCGCTCCCGGCCCGCTGGATGGTGCGCTCGGACGGTTCATGCGTCTCGTCAGCGATGTCGAATCCCGGGGTGGCGCAACGGTCTTGCGACTCTCGGCCGAGTCGGTGCGGCGCGCGTTGGACAGCGGGTGGACCGCCGACGAGGTCCTCGACACGCTCCGGGTGTCGAGCCGGACGCCGGTGCCGCAACCCCTCGACTACCTCGTCCGGGACGTCGCCCGGCTGCACGGTCAGACGCGAGTCGGCGGCGCGACGGCATACATCCGTTCGGACGACGAGGCGGTGCTGGCGACCCTGCTCATCGACCGGGCGCTCTCCCGGGCCTTGTTGCGCCGGATCGCCCCCACCGTGCTCGTCTCGCAGTCCGACCCCGCGGTGCTCGTCGAGCTCCTGCGGGCCGGAGGCTACTCCCCTGCGCGGGAGACCTTCGACGGTGTGGTCGTCGTCGACCGGCCGGCCCCGCGGCGGGCGCGACCGACCCAGACACGCGGCATACCGGAGCCGACCTTGGCGCCGTTGACCGCGGCTGCGGCCACGTCCTTGGTCGCCGCGATGCGCGCCGCCCCACGGCGTCCGGTCGCGGGGGCGCCACCACGCGGGCCGCTGTCGGGCACGCCACAGGAGACGAGTTCCTTACTGCGACAAGCAGTTTCCGACTCCCTTGCCCTGTGGATCGGGTATGCCGACGGCAACGGCCGCACCGCGCGACACCTTGTCCGCCCGGTGCGCATCGAGGGCGGCCGCGTGTATGCCGTGTCCGGCGAGTCCGACTCAGAGCAGCTCTATCTGTTGCATCGGATCACCGGTGCCGCCCTTGGGTGAGCGTCGACATCCCGTCAGGTGCCGGCGAGCGCCGTCACCACGCGGGAGGCCGACGGCCGCCCGAGAAGACCGGCCAGCCAGGCGGAGGTCTCGACGAGGGCCGATAGATCCACCCCGGTCTCTACGCCGGCGCCGTGCAGAGCCCAGACGAGGTCCTCGGTGGCCAAGTTGCCGGTCGCGGACTTTGCGTAGGGGCACCCGCCCAGCCCGCCGGCCGACGAGTCCACGATGGTGACTCCCTCACGCAGGGACGCCATCGTGTTGGCCAAAGCCTGACCGTAGGTGTCGTGAAAGTGCACGGCGACCCGGTCCCGACCGATCCCAGCCGTGTCCAGTCCGTCGAGCAAAGCGACCACCTGACCGGTCGTCGCCACCCCGATCGTGTCGCCCAGACTCAGCTCGTCGCAGCCCAGGTCCATCAGTCGCCGTGAGGCATCGACGACCTGACCGACCGGGACGTCCCCCTCCCACGGGTCGCCGAAACACATCGAGACATAGGCGCGCACCCACATGCCCGACTCCCGCGCCCGCTCGACGACCGGCGCGAACATCGCCACAGACTCGGCAATGCTCCGGCCCAAGTTGCGCTGGGCGAAGGTCTCGGTGGCCGAACCGAAGATCGCGATGGCCTGGCAATCAGCCTGGATCGCCCGATCCAGGCCGCGCACGTTCGGGACCAGGACCGGCCGATTGCGACCAGTTCCATCCGGTCCGAGCAGGGCGAGGACCTCGGCCGCGTCGGCCAGCTGCGGCACCCACGCAGGATTGACGAACGACGTGGTCTCGACCATCGGGAGCCCCGCCGCGACGAGCCGGCGGATGAGCTGCGCCTTGACGGCTGCGGGGACGACCGACTTCTCGTTCTGCAGACCGTCGCGAGCGCCGACCTCATAGATCGTCACCCGTTCGGGCAGGGAAGGGTCACGCTCCACCTGTGGAGCCCTCATCGCCGCCTCCAATCCCTGCCGTGTGCAGACCATTCGGATTCTTCCAGCGCGCAGCCGCAGCGAGCCACCCCGTGTGAGCGGGTAGTCTCGCCGCAAGGACAGGAGACCGTCATGAGCGACGTGGACAGCACACCCCCCGGAGGGCCGACGCCCGACTCACTGGGTATGCCGCCGGCCCATGAGGCGTTCCCGGCGCCTGAATCGCTGGCGCCGAGGGACCCGTGGAGCTCGACGGACTCCGGCGCAACGACCGTGCTGCCAGCCTACGAACCTGCTGCCACGGTTGCTCCCGATTCTGCGCCCGCGCCCGCGCCACTGCCGACATGGCGCCCCGACCCCGCGCCTACCACTCCCTCGTATGCCGCCCCGGCTTTCCCTCCGCCTGCAAGCTACCCGCCGCCGGGGGGCCCGGCATACCCCCCACCCACGGCACCCCCGATGACCCCGCCGTCGGCCTACCCGCCACCGGCTTATGGGCCACCGGCCTACCCACAGACCGGGGGCACGGCATACCAGACCCAGCCCTACCCCGCCCAGGCGTATCCTCCTCCTCCCGGATCGCCGTACGCCGGGTCCCAGGCCTATCCCTATGCGGCACAGGTCTATCCGGCACCGGGAGCGGCCACCGTCGCGCCGAGCAACACGTCGGCGATCATCCTGCTCATCGTCGCAATCGTGTCCATCTTCGCCACCGGCATCATCGGCCCTCCGAGCGGGGTCATGGCGATCATCTCGTTGGCTCGCAACTCGACCGACCCGGCTCGCGCCGCTCGGCTGGCCACGCGCGGGTGGATCGTCTATGCCATCAACGCCGTCCTCGGGATGTTCGCCATCGTCGCGCTGTTCTGGTGGCTGGCCAACAACCGTTGAGCCGATGACCGGGGGGCCGCTCATCGTCCAGAGTGACAAGACGTTGCTGCTGGAGGTCGACCACGCCGGGGCTGAGGCCGCGCGCCGCGACATCGCGCCGTTCGCCGAGCTGGAGCGGGCTCCCGAACACATCCACACCTACCGGGTCACTCCGCTCGGGTTGTGGAACGCCAGGGCTGCCGGGCACGACGCCGAGCAGGTCATCGACGCGCTCCTGCGGCACAGCCGGTATGCCGTGCCACAAGCCCTCCTCGTCGACGTTGCCGAGACGATGGCCCGCTATGGCCGACTGACCATCGAGAAGGATCCGGCCCACGGCCTGGTGCTGCGGACGACCGACCGTCCGGTCCTCGAAGAGGTGCTGCGGCATCGGCGGATCGAGCCGCTGCTCGGCGAGCGGATCGACCCCGACACTATCCTCGTCCACCCCTCCGAGCGTGGCCACCTCAAGCAGCAGCTACTCAAGGTCGGCTGGCCCGCCGAAGACCTCGCGGGCTATGTCGACGGCGAGGCCCACCCGATCGCGCTTCGCGAAGAGGGCTGGACGATGCGTCCTTACCAACGCCAGGCCGTCGAGGGCTTCTGGCACGGGGGGTCGGGGGTCGTCGTCCTGCCCTGTGGCGCCGGCAAGACGATTGTCGGCGCCGGCGCGATGGCGGCAGCGTCCGCGACGACCCTCATCCTCGTGACCAACACAGTGGCCGCCCGGCAGTGGAAGGACGAGCTACTGCGGCGAACTTCTTTGACGGACAAGGAGATCGGCGAATACTCCGGGACCCGCAAGGAGATCCGCCCGGTCACCATCGCGACCTATCAAGTGCTGTCGGTCCGCCGCCGGGGGGTCTACCCGCACCTTGAGCTGCTCGACGCCCGCGACTGGGGGCTGGTGGTCTACGACGAGGTCCACCTGCTCCCCGCGCCGATCTTCCGGATGACCGCCGACCTTCAGGCCCGCCGCCGCCTCGGGCTCACCGCCACCCTCGTGCGCGAGGACGGCCGCGAGGGCGACGTCTTCTCGCTCATCGGGCCCAAGCGCTTCGACGCGCCATGGAAGGACATCGAGGCGCAGGGCTGGATCGCTCCCGCCGACTGCGTCGAGGTCCGGGTCACGCTCGGCCAGGGCGAGCGGATGTCGTATGCCGTCGCCGAGGCCGACGACCGCTACCGGCTGGCTTCCTGCACCCCCGGCAAGGAGCGGGTCGTGCAGGACCTGGTGGCACGGCATACGGGAGAGCCGACCCTGGTCATCGGGCAGTATCTGGACCAACTCGCCACTCTCGCGGAGCGGTTGAAAGCGCCGCTCATCACGGGCGAGACGAACGTCGCCGAACGGCAACGACTTTTCGCTGCGTTCCGGTCCGGCGAGGTCGACCTGCTCGTCGTGAGCAAGGTGGCGAACTTCTCGATCGACCTGCCCGAGGCATCGGTCGCAATTCAGGTGTCCGGAACCTTCGGGTCCCGCCAGGAAGAGGCCCAGCGCCTCGGACGCGTCCTGCGGCCCAAGGGCGACGGCCGGACCGCGCACTTCTACACGATCGTGGCGCGGGACACCGTCGACGCCGACTATGCCGCGCACCGGCAGCGCTTCCTCGCCGAGCAGGGCTACGCCTATCGGATCGTCGACGCCGACGACCTCAGTCAGGAGTCGGGGCCGGACGGCCGACGATAGACCGCGAGCGGGTCCTCGGAGATCGTCGCTTCGACCGGCACGCCAGACCCGTTGTCGGCCCATGATGAGCGACCGGTCGGCCGTTCAAAGAGTGACGAACCCGCTTCCGGCGCAACGAAGTCCGGAGGCAGTTCGGGTCGGACGTCCCAGCCGTTCAAGGCCAGGTCGGCCGCATGATCGCCATCCGAGGACGTGCCCGGGGTGAGCCCCGCGTCGGCGCCGCCTGCACCGGTGGCGGAAGACACGCCGGTCGGTGCTTCCAGGGGTTCGGTTGGCACGCCGACGGGGGCCGAGATCGCCTCTTCGTCGGCCGTCGCACCTCGGGTCGCTGCCGGGCCAGGCGAGTGCCGCATCGGCAGGGGACCAAACCCCAGCCGCGCGAAAGTCCAGGCAAGAATCGCCCCCAGCACCCCCACGGTCCCCCACACGGCGAACTGCCCGTCGAACTGATCGAGACCCTCGGGGCCCCACATCGGCCTGACCACCTCGTGGGTGGCGTCCCGGGACACGACCACGAGCAGGCCGACCACGGCCAGACCCACGGAGAACAGGGCACCGACGGCCGCGACAGACCTCAGGTGGAACGACCGGGCTCGCACCGTCCACACCGCGGACACGACCACAGCCGCCGCCAACCCGAACAAGGGCAGTTCCGGGGGCGCCGGAGCGAGCGTGCCGAAGCTCAGGACAAAGGAGAGCCCGAACCGGGCCAGCCAGCCGATCTGCTCCGCCTCGCCTGGTCCATTGGAGATCACGGTGCCGTTCTCGTCATAGATGGTGGTGTCGTTAAAGGGCAGGTTGGGCATCGCGGTCACCGCCCGGAAGACCTGCACCGCCCACAGCGCGGGCGCGGCATACAGGACCCAGGCCAGCCACAGTGGCATGGTGCGGCGCAGCAAGGCTGGGACATCGACCCCCTGCGGTTCCATGGACGGCACGTTACGCCAGGAGGTCGGTGCGGTGGGCGGTGAGGCCGACGCCGTTCCACAGCGTCGTCACAGGATGCGCTCAGCGGGCACCCAACACTCCGGGGTGCCATGAGGCGACCGCCTCTCCCGGCGGACCAGGCGCGAAGGAGACCCCGATGAGCCAGATCGACACCCAGGCCCAGTCAGCCGATCCGTGGGTCTCACCAGCCCCCACGACGGTCGCTGCCAAGCCGGCGCGCGAGAAGCGCCGCCTCGGCGACCTGGTCGTCGTCGGGCTCCTCTCCGCGGGGCTGGCCTCCGGCGGCACGTATGCCGTGACCCGCACCTCCGCGGGCACCCCCGCTACCGCTACGCCGGTCTCGCAGAACGCCCCCGTTGCCGCTCAAGCCCCCGTGATCCAGGCCGACGGCACGGCACCCAACTGGACCGCCACCGCGAAGGCCGTCTCGCCGAGCGTCGTCGCGATCAAAGTGACCAGCGCGCAGGCCGAAGGCGAGGGCTCCGGCGTCATCATCGACAGGGCCGGGCACATCCTCACGAACAACCACGTCGCCACTGGCGCAGGCAGCGGCGCCCAGATCTCGGTCACCTTGGACGACGGCCGCACGTATGCCGCGACGGTTGCGGGCACCGACCCCTCCACCGACCTGGCGGTGCTCACCCTCACCAACCCGCCGACCGACCTCACGCCGATCGTGTTCGGGGACAGCGATGCCCTGTCGGTGGGCGACCCCGTCATGGCCGTCGGCAACCCGCTCGGCCTGGCGGGCACGGTGACCACGGGCATCGTGTCGGCGCTCAACCGGCCCGTGTCGACCGGCTCCTCGCAAGGGGCCCGCGGCCAGACGGCAGCCGACACCGTCGTCACCAACGCGATCCAGACCTCAGCGGCGATCAACCCCGGCAACTCCGGTGGAGCGCTGGTCATGTCGGACGGTCGTCTCGTGGGGATCAATTCCTCCATCGCTTCACTAGGTTCGACCGGCAGCCAGAGCGGCAACATCGGCATCGGCTTCGCGATCCCGGCGAACGAGGCCAAGACGATCGCCGACCAGCTCATCGCGACCGGATCGGCGCAGCATGCCTACCTCGGCGTGTCCTCGGCCGACGGGACCGTCACCGACGGCTCGTCGCAGCGTGCCGCCGCCGTGCTCAAATCAGTTAGCCCCGGAACTCCCGCTGCCGCAGCCGGATTGCGTTCCGGTGACGCCGTTGTCGCCATGAACGGCGAACGGGTCGACTCGTCCCTGGCCTTGGTCGCCGCGATCCGCGAGCAGGCCGTCGGCACCAAGGTGACCCTGACCATCGTCCGCGACGGTGCGCGTCAGGACGTCGCCGTCACCCTCACGTCGCGGCCGGCCGGCTGATCTGCCGGACGCGGTTGTGGGGGTGGTGCCAGCACCACCCCCACAACGGTCGTCCACTCCAGAGACACAACCAGCCACGCGCCGTAGCGTGAAGGCATGGCGAGCACACGGCATACCGAGCAGCAGTGGTCCGCGACGGCAGGTGAGTTGCGCTACCGCGGCATCCGCCCCGGGTATGCCGTGCTGCACGTCGCGACGGGTGGCGCCATCGGGATCGCCGCCTTTGTCGCGCTCACCAGCCTGTTGTCCCTCACCCTCGGGCTGCTGCCGACCGTCGTAGGCGCCGCTATCTCCGGCTCGCTCCTGCTCGGCGTCAACTCGGCCCTCAGCGCCGTCCACCGCTCCCGCATGCGCTCGTTCCTGGGACTGCACATCACTGCGCCAGCCCCGATGTCGGGGGACCGACTCGTGAGTCGGCTGCGCCGCGTCTTGACAACCGCGCCGTTGTGGAAGTCGTTGGCCTACAACGCGATCGTTGGCCTGCTGCTATTTGTCCTTGGGGTCGTGGTCGTGACATCCCTCGCGGCGGGATTGGTGTGCGTGACTGCCCCGATCTTCGGCACCCCCGTCTCCCTCGGGTCTTGGGGGTTGTCGACCCAGTCTCCGTTCTCTGTTGCCGGGGCGGTGGTCATCGGGACCATGCTCGTCCTGGCCGTGCCACCGATGGCCCGGGCCGTGGCCTACGCAGATGCCCGGATCGCGATCGCCCTGCTGGGCCGGGCCAGGACGGAGGAGCTCGTCCAACGGGTCGAGCATCTGGCCCAGGCCCGCACCGGGACGGTCGACGCCGCCGACGCGGAACGACGCCGCATCGAACGGGACCTGCATGACGGGACCCAACAACGCCTCACCGCTCTGGCCATGAACCTCGGTGTCGCCCGGGCTACCCTGCCCGACCTGTCGCCTTCCGCCCAAGCAGCGCTGGACCAGGCCCATGCCGAGGCCAAGGAGGCCCTGGTCGAGTTGCGCGGGATCGTCCGGGGACTGCACCCAGCGGTGCTGGACGACCGGGGGTTGGACGCAGCGCTGTCCGGGCTGGCGGCACGCGCACCGATCCCGGTGTCCCTCGATGTCGTTGTCCCTCAACGGTTGCCGCGGCCCGTCGAGGCCGTCGCCTACTTCGTGGTGTCGGAGGCGTTGACCAACGTCGTCAAGCATTCGGGAGCCGACCGCGCGCAGGTGACGGCTCGGCTGGTCGACGGTCGGCTGCACCTGCGGGTCGTCGACGACGGCGCCGGAGGCGCCGACCCGACGCAGGGATCCGGACTCGTCGGTCTGCGCCAACGGGTGGCCTCCGTCGACGGCGACCTCACCATCGAGAGCCCGCTCGGCGGTCCGACCGTGCTTGAGGCGGTGATCCCGTGCGCGTTGTGATCGCGGAAGATTCCACGCTGTTGCGGGAGGGGCTCATCCGACTGCTGGCCGTCGACGGCATCGAGACCGTCGCAGCGGTCGACACGGCACCCGCGCTCATCGATGCGGTCGCGCGGCTTAGCCCGGATCTCGCGATCGTCGACGTCCGAATGCCGCCGACCTGGTCTGACGAAGGGGTTCGCGCGGCCCTGGAACTGCGCGAGCGGTGGCCCGACGTCGCCGTCCTCATCCTCAGCCAATACGTCGAGGAGCGGTATGCCGCCGAGCTGCTCAGCGGCTCGACCCGAGCCATCGGTTATCTGCTCAAGGACCGGGTGGCCGACGTCGAGGAGTTCCTTGGTGCGGTGCGCCGCGTGGCGGAGGGCGGAACGGCCTTGGACCCCGAAGTGGTGGCGCAGTTGCTCGTCCGGCGGGTCGGCTCACCCGTCGATCGACTCACTCCTCGCGAGCACGAGGTGCTCTCGCTCATGGCGCAGGGGCTGTCCAACTCGGGCATCGCCGCGGCCCTCGTCGTCAGCGAGAGCGCCGTCGCCAAGCACGTCAATGCGATCTTCGCCAAGCTCCCCCTTCCCGAGACGCCGACACCGCACCGCCGGGTCCTGGCCGTCCTGGAGTTCCTGGCCGCCCAGAAGGAGTCCCGATGACACCCGCACAGCCCACGCCTCCGGCGCCACCCCAGGACGCTGCCACCTGGCCCGCTGATGCGCCCTCGCCCGCCGGCCCGACGCCCGTCACCCCGAACGTCGCAGCCGCCGTGCCGGTTGCCGTCGTCGACCACCTCCGACGGGTGCCCGAGCGGCCGCTGTGGATCGCCGCCGGACTCGCGCTGCTGGCGCTCGTAGCCGGTGGAACGGGCGTGGCCACCTGGGTAAACGTCACCCGCCACAGCGTCGCCCAAACGAGCACGTATGCCGCGGACGTCGTGGACCTGCGCTCTCTCGGGAGCCAGGACGTGACCGTGATCGGGAGCGACCGCACCGACATCATCGTCACCGTGCAGGTCACCTGGTCAGGATCGCCGGACAGCCCGCCCGTCTCCGCGGGACAGGTGACCGGCGGGATCCTCAGCCTGGACAACCCGTGCCTCGGCACCCGATGGCCGTGTTGGGCGGACTACCGGGTGGAAGCCCCGCGGGCGACCGCGGTTCGCTGGACCGCCGGCAGCGGAGACCTGTCAGTCACGTCGGTCGCGTCCCTCGTCGGCCAAGGCGGCAGCAGCGACGTCACGGTCCGCGACGTGCCCAAGGTCGAGGTCACGACGAGTAGCGGTGATGTCGATGTATGCCGCGTGAGCACTTCCCTCTCGATCCGCACCAGTTCAGGGGACGTGGACGCGTGCGAGGTGCGCACGGAAGCCGCAACCGTGCAGACCTCGTCCGGGGACGTCCGCGTGGACGGCGCTCCTGCCAGGCTCACCGTGGACACGACGTCCGGGGATGTCGTGCTCACCCTCGATGCGGACCAGCGTTACGACGTCCGGACCTCGACCGCCACGGGGGACGTCTCGGTGAAGGCGACCACGGACCGCAGCTCGTCCCGGGTCGTCCAGGTCACCACCAAAACGGGGGACATCACGGTCCGGTGAGCCTCCGGCCCGACACGCCACACCAGGAGCTCGTCGATAACTGGTTGACGACGACACGTCCGGACGGTAGGAAAGACCTTCCCCCTTCTGCACCGGAGGTGTCCTGCCATGCCTGCCGATCACCCTCCCGATCCCACCGACACCCCACCCGCGGCGCCCGTCAGCCCCACCGGGACCGGCGATGACCTCGGCCGGGAGCAGCGCTATCTCGACCACGCCCGGGCCGAGCTGGCGCGGATGCGCGCCAAGACTGAAGCGTTGCGGGACAACGCGATCGGCGGCGACAAGGTCTCATCGGAGTTCCTCGCCCTCACCCTGCACCGACGGGTCCAGTCGCTCGCCGACGACCCGACCTCCACGCTCTTCTTCGGTCGCCTCGACCTCGACCACGCCGAACACGGCACGGAGCGCTGGTATGTCGGCCGCCGTCACATCAACGACGATCGCGGTGACCCGGTCGTCATCGACTGGCGGGCCGAGCTCTCGACGGCCTTCTACCGTGCGTCACACACTGCCCCCATGGGGGTGCGACGCCGACGCCGGTTCGGGGTCGACAAGGGGAGGCTCACGGCATACGAGGACGAGCATCTGGCCGACCCCACCGAAGGTGAGCGGCGCAGCGCGATCCTGCAGGCCGAGATCGAGCGGCCCCGCGTCGGACCGATGCGCGACATCGTCGCGACGATCCAGCCCGAGCAGGACGAGATCGTGCGCTCTGACCTGGCGACGAGTGTCTGCGTCCAGGGCGCGCCCGGCACCGGCAAGACCGCCGTCGGCCTGCACCGCGCCGCCTGGCTGCTCTATGCCCACCGCGACCGGCTGTCCCGGGCCGGGGTGCTCGTCGTCGGCCCCAACCGTGCCTTCCTCGACCACATCGGCGCCGTGCTGCCGGCCCTCGGCGAGGTCGAGGTCCACCACACGACCGCGGCCGCG
>MTKY01071715.1_pt1 | contig 10877 bp, 10 predicted proteins | sample 1042731 | NCBI WGS metagenome assembly MTKY01 (sample SAMN06212206, study PRJNA360538) | anaerobic digester metagenome | biome: Wastewater treatment plant; material: sludge; isolation source: anaerobic digester fed with sludge from wastewater treatment plant | place: Denmark: WWTP Soeholt ... | reverse complement strand
CGGGCGGGCCGGCAGACCCCGGGGGCGCTCAGGACAGGTTTTTGATCAGAATCCGGCTCCGGCGGGACAGATCGTAGGCCGCCCTTTTTTTCTCCGGCAGGGAGGAAAGGTCCGCCTCCTCGAAACCCTGTTTCAGGAACCAGTCGGCGGTCTGGGTGGTCAGAACGAAGACCCGGGACAGCCCCATCCTCCGGGCCCGGTCGCAGAGGTAGCCGATGAGCCGGGGCCCCACCCCCAGATGGGAGTACTGCTCGTCCACCGCCACGGCGGCGATTTCCCCCACCCCATCGGGGTAGCGGTGCAGGGCCGCGGAGGCGTGGATCGCGTCATCCACCTCGAAGACGATGAAATCTCCGTGACTCTCCGCCAGGGTTTCCTCCGTCCGGGGAAGCAGGATGCCCCTTTCGACGAAAGGCTTCATGACCCGCAGCACGTCGATGGTCTCGTTCCGCCGCATCGGCCGGATCCCGCTGTAGCGGTTGGAATACACCATGGTCCCGGAGCCCAGGTTCGAGAAGATTTCCTTCAGCAGCGCGCCGTCCACGCGGCCGTCCAGAATGTGGACCCGCTCGACCCCGGCCTCGCAGGCCCGGCGGGCCTTGTCCAGAAGGTCCAGCTCCTCCCGCCCGGGGTTCAGGGCGAAGAACCGCTCCAGATCCGGCAGGCTGAAGTTGCTGATCCCGCCGCTGGGCGACAGGGGGACCCCGTCGGGGACCTGATACTCCGGGACGGAGAAACCCGGGCCCGCGGTGATGAAGAAGAGCTTCTCCGCCCCCAGGCGGGAAGCGGTGATGGCCGCCAGCTCGTTGGACGGAAGGTTGTAAGGCCTCCCCAGGGCATTCCAGCCGATGCAGGGCAGGATGGGAATGAAGCCGTTGTCCATGACGGCCCGGAGCCGGTCGGTGAGGACCCGCTCGACGATGCCGGCGCTCTCGAAGTCCACGCCGTCCACGACCCCCATGCCCCGGGCCCTGATCCAGTTGCCGATGACGGCGTTGATGTCCGATCCCGACAGGCTGGTCATCAGGCGGTTCGCCACATCGAAGGCCGCCATCATGATGAAGGGCATGGCTTCGGCGCTGGTGGCCCGGACGCCCCGGATGATCCGGTCCTGGATGCTGTAGACGCCCAGGATCTGGTCGATCCTCTCCTTGGCGCCGGGGACCAGCACGATCCGGATTCCCGACTCGTGCAGCCGCGCCACATCCGTGATGAAAACCGGGAAGTGGGGATCGTCGATGACGGTGAAGTCGATCTTGATAACGAAGGTGCGTCCCTTGAACTGGCGAAGGTATTGAAAAACCTCGCGGATGGTCTCGATCTTCGCCCTTTCAGCGCCGTTTCCTTTCTCCATCATGAGCGTATCCTACAGTGAAAGGAAAATTGTGACAATCGCGGGAGACCGCCGGCCGGTTTCAGCCGGAGAAGGTGTAGACAAAGGGGCGAAGCTCCCCCAAACTGGGGATGCGGAAAGGATGAGAGCATGCAGGGAGCCGCCCGATGTATCTGACCACTCGAGGGAAAGAAGAAAGCCGTCCCGCCTCTTTACCGGAAATCCTCCAGTCCCGGGAAGACCGGGCCCGGAGGCAGAGGGAATTACTGGACCGTTACGGCGGGGTGGTGATCAGTTTCACCCCCGTGGCGCCGGGGGCGGAGAAGGGGGCGCCGCGGTTTCGCCGGGTCTTCGAGGCGGGGCGCGCCGCCATCGAGGAGGCCCTGGAGGAGGCGGGGCTGACCGTTCTGGAGGAGGACCGGCGGGAGGGGCCGGCGGGATTCGAATGCCTCTTCGCCCTGGAGGAGGGTCCCGGCGGACATGACAAACTCACCGAAAAGCGGGGAGGACCGCCCGGGGAGGCGGTGAGCTTCCCCGGGAGGGTCAAAACGCTCATGATGAAAATCGAAGAGACCCACCCGCTGGGCCGGCTCTTCGATATCGATGTGTTGGGGCCCGGCGGACGGCCGCTGAGCCGGTTCGATCTGGGACGGGCGCCCCGGAGCTGCCTTCTCTGCGGGAAGACCGCGGCCGAATGCGCCCGGAGCGGCGCCCATCCCCTGGACCGGCTTCTTTTACGCATCGACGGCCTTCTGGAATCGGCGGAGAAGCGGGGCCGGAAGGACCCCGAAACCGCCTCCCTGTGCGAGACCTTCGCTGCCGCCGTTGCCGGCCGGGCGTACAGGGCGATAATGGAGGAGGTCGCCGTCACCCCCAAACCCGGGCTGGTGGACAGGGCCGGGCCCGGCGCCCACCGGGACATGGACTATTCCACCTTTCAGGCCAGCGCCCGGGTCCTCAGGCCCTGGTTCGCGGACTTCGTGCGGCGGGGCTGCCTTCTGGCCCGGCTCGAACCGGAAGAAATCTTCCTCCGGGCCAGGCCCCTGGGGGTGGACGCGGAAAAGGCCATGTTCGCCGCCACCGGCGGCGTCAATACCCACAAGGGCCTGGTTTTTTCTCTGGGGCTTCTCTGTGTCGCCGCCGGGGCGCTGAAGGCCCGGGGAGTTTCCCTGTCGGCGGAAGCACTCTGCGGATTTTCCGCCCGCATGTGCTCCGGTATTGTGGATCGGGAACTCCGCAACAGGGAGGAAGACGTGGGGCGAAACCCGTCCCACGGCGAAAGGGTGTTCTCTCTCTACGGGGCCCCGGGTGTCCGGGACGAGGCCGAAAAGGGCTTCCCCACGGTTCTGCGGACAGCCCTTCCCCGAATGAGGGATCTGCTCCTCCGATATCCGGGCAGGCGCAATCATGTTCTTCTGGCGGTCCTCTTGGAGCTGATGAGCGGGCTGGAGGACACCAACGTTCTGACCCGGGGCGGCCCCGAGGCCCTGGAACGGGTCCGCCGATCGGCCCGCGAAGCCCTGGCCCTGGGGGGGCCGTTCACCCGCCGGGGTTCGTTCCATATCGATGACATGAGCAGGGATTTCGCCGCCGCGGGCATCAGCCCCGGCGGTTCGGCGGATCTTCTGGCGGTGAGTATTTTTTTGTCGGGCTTCGGGGGGGGGGTCATGGTGTCCCATTTCCCCGGGGCAACGGACAAGAAGAATGATTTTTAACACCTCTAAAAAATCAGGAGAATTTCTCATCGGAAACTATATCCCGACCTTCCTTCGGGAGGGCCTAAAAAAATGGCGAAACAAATGAGCTTTGTGACGAGGGATTTCGACCGGAGAAGATCAGCCGTCAGGAAGGTCCGATTTTATTATTAAAAGACCCCGTCAAGCGGGAGATGCTCCAGCCTGTTCTCAGTAAAGCTTTCGCAAAGGAAGCGAAGGATCCCGAAGGGCGGCCCGCTTTTGGCGCGGAGACACCCGAACGATGTTCTTGAAGAAAGATATCGCCGATGCTTGCACAGAAAAGGTCTTCCGTTATTCCATTGAACCGCGCAGGGACACAATTTTTTGGAAACGGAATAATTGTTTGACTTCCCCCGGTTTTGGACCTACAATGCAATAATAACGCAGAAAATCAAATAATTCTTGTGTCGTATGAATAGAAAAAAGACCCGTCACGCGGGTATTCTGCATTTTTTGGACACGCCTGATGCGGCGCCCGCCGAAATGCCGGCCGCCGGTTACGGCTTTTCAGGGGTCGCGATCCGCCGGGACCTGGAGGAGCTGGAAAAAGCCGGAAGGGTGGCGCGCATCCGGGGAGGCGCCCGGCCGCCGCGCGGCCGCCCGGCGGAGATGACCGCGGCGTTCGAGGAGCGGTCCCGGCTCCCACCGTTTTCCTGATAAGCGGAGGATCGGCATCGTCTTCACCGATTCCGAAGCGCCCGAGGATCTGCGGAAATTCATACGGAAGGAACCTTTCACGATGGAATACTGCTGACGAAAAGAGGAGGACCACATGCCCGTTGCCAATGCGAAAGAGATGCTGCTGGAGGCCACCAGGAAGAAGTATTCCGTGGGGGCCTTCAATGTGACCAGCCTCGTCCAGATGGAGGCGGTGGTGGAGGCGGCGATACAGATGCGCTCCGCCGTCATCATCCAGACCTCGGTGACGCCGGCAAAGTTTTTCAAGCCCGAAGTTCTGGCCGCCGCATACCGGGCCCTGGCGCAGGCGTCTCCCTACCCGGTGTGCCTGCATCTGGACCACTGTACCGACCCGGAGTTCTGCAAAAGGTGCGCCGATGCGGGCTACACCAACATCATGATCGACGCGTCCCTGGAACCCTTCGAGAGGAATGTAGAGATCACGAAAGAGGTGGCGGATTACTGCCACCGGACGGGGGACATCACCGTGGAAGGCGAGCTGGGCACGGTTCTGGGGGTGGAGGACAACGTGAAGGTGTCGGGCGGGCAGGTGGCCCTCTGCGACCCGGACAAGGCGGAGGAATTCGTCCGGCGCACCGGCATCGACATCTTCGCCCCCGCCATCGGGACGGCCCACGGGGTCTACAAGTCGGAGCCGAAGATCGACTTCGAACTTTTTGCCCGGATCGCGGAGATCCTGAACGGCCGGGAGATCCGGGCGCCTCTGGTCATCCACGGGGGCACGGGGCTCTCCGACGAGGTTACCCGCCGGCTGGTGGAGCTGGGGGGATCCAAGTTCAACGTCTCCACGGAGCTGAAACACGTTCTGATGGACGCCACCGACGGGTATCTGGCGGGTCATCTGAAGGACTACAACCCCGGCAAGTTGGACGCCGCCGTTTTCGCCGCCACCCTGGAGGCCATCCGGCGGTGGATGGATATTCTCGGCAGCGCGGGACAATATTGATGAAGAAAACCGGTGAAAGAGGAGGGGCGGGAACCATGATCAAGGCTGTGCTGTTCGACCAGGACGGGGTCATCATCGACACCGAACGGGACGGTCACCGGGTTGCGTTCAATTCGACCTTTCGGGAGTTCGGGCTGCCGGTGGAATGGGATGTGGAGCTGTATCACAGACTTCTCCAGATAGGCGGCGGCAAGGAGAGGATGCGGCATTACTTCGAAGACCATTACACCGGGAAGCTGCCGGAGGACCTGGACGGGCTGGTTCAGAAGATGCACCTCCGAAAGACGGCCGTCTTCATCGATCTTCTGGAAACCATGCCGCTGCGGCCCGGGATCCTCCGGTTCATGCGGGAAATCAAAGCCGCGGGCCTGAAGATCGGCATCTGCACCACCTCCAACGAGAAGGTGGCCCACACCATCGCCGACCGCAAGCTGGGGGAAATCGGCTTCGATGTTCTCATCGCCGGGGACATGGTATCCAGGAAGAAGCCCGACCCGGAAATCTATTCCACCGCCCTGGCGAAGATCGGTGTGGGTCCCCGGGACTGTCTCGTGGTGGAGGATTCCAGCATCGGGGTGCGCTCCGGCAGGGCGGCGGGGTGCCGGGTCCTGGCCACGGTGAACGGTTACACCCGGGACGAGGACCTCTCCGGGGCGGACATCATCGTCACCTGCCTGGGGGACGAGGAGGGGGAGAAGGCCCGGTTTCTGGGGAAGAGCATCCCTCTGGCGCGGAGCGGCATCGTGACCTTCGCCGATATCGTGAAGGCGCTGGGATGAAAATACTGAGCGTCGATTTCGGGACCTCATCGGTGAAGATGGCGGTCCTCACCGACAGGGAGGAGATCCTCCAGGACACGAAGGAGGAGTACCAGTACCAGGTCATCGACAAACACAAGATCCAGATCGACCCGGAGGTCATGTACGCCGCCTTCCTGAAGGGACTGAAGAAATTCTCCCATCACCTGAAGGACATCGATCTGGTTGTGCCCTGCGTGTTCGCCCCGGTCTTCATCCCCCTGGACCGGGACGGCCGGGCCCTGCACCCGGCGATCATCCACCTGGACCGCCGCAGCTACGCCCAGTCCAAATTCGCCCTGAAGGCGGTGGGGAAAAAGGACTTCATGGCCATAAACGGCAACCTCCCCTTCGCCGGGGGAATCTCCTGCACCAGCATGCTGTGGTACAAGGACAAGCTGCCTGAGCTGTACAGGAGGACCTGGAAACTGGGCCACATGAACACCTTTCTGCAGCGCCGGCTTACGGGGCGGTGGCTCATCGACCCCTCCAACGCGTCTTTCACGGGTCTGTACGAGACTCTGCAGATGGGCTCCTGGTCGGAGAAGATCTGCTCCGCCCTGGGCATCCATCGGGACCTCCTGCCGGAGATCGTCCCGTCCATCAGCATCGCCGGCCCCCTGACCCGGGAAGCCGCCGGGGACACGGGCCTGCGGCAGGGGATCCCGGTGGCCATGGGGGCAAACGACACCACCAGCGCCGCCTTCGGGGCCGGGGCCGTCAACACCGGAGACATCCTGAACATTTCCGGGAGCAACGAGATCATCACGGTGACGACGGACGCCCCCGTGCCCCACGAGAAATACTACATCCGGGCGTCCATGGAACCGGGAAAGTGGCTCTACCTGGCCATAACTGTGGGCGGCTTCGCCCTGGAATGGTTCCGGAAGGAGTTCTACTCGGAGATGGATAAAAAGGATTTCTACGGCGGCTTCCTCTCGGACTTCGTCAAAACACGTACCCGTACGGATGTGGTGTTCAAACCCTACCTGGCGGGAGACCGGCACAGCCTGGTCAAAAAGAAGGGCGCCTTCACCGGACTCACCTTCGAAAGCACCCGGGAAGACCTTCTTCTGGGTCTTCTGGTGGGGACCTTCGAACCGGTTTTCAGCACCATCAATATCCTGAAAAAACGGATGAGGCTGAACCCCCACATTTTCTGGACCGGCGGCATGGTCGGCGACGCGTATCAGGATTTCAAGCGGCGGATCTTCAAGGGCTTCGACTTCAACATGAGGCGGGAGTGCTCCACCCTGGGCAACCTCCAGGTGGCGCGGCGTCTCATAAACGGACGATGACGGAGGGAGCTGTGCTGAAAGATACACTTGCGGGGGTCTTCCCCCCGGTGATGACCCCCTTCCAGGGGGGCAAGATCGACTTCGCGGGCCTGGAGGCCAACATCCTCAGGATGAACGGCACCCGGCTCCGGGGCTACATGCCCCTGGGGAGCAACGGGGAGTTCCGCAGCCTCACCGACGAGGAGGCGCTGAAGGTGGTGCGGCTTATCGCGGACCGGAAGGCGGCGGACAAGACCCTGATGGTGGGAACGGGGCGGGAATCGGCCTACGCCACCATCGAGTTCACGAAAAAGGCGGCGGACCAGGGGGCCGAGTTCGCCAGCGTTCTCACTCCCCACTACTACGCCAAAAAGATGGACGACCAGGCCCTGATCCGTTTCTTCACCCAGGTGGCCGATGCCTCGCCGGTGCCGGTGCTGATGTACTGCGCCCCGGGATTCGCCGCGGGGGTCATCCTGTCCCCGGCGGCGGTGGCCGAGCTGGCCCGGCACCCCAACATCCTGGGCATGAAGGACACCTCCCAGGAGGACATCGCCGGGTATGTGAAGGCCGTTCCTCCCGGGGCGGAGTTTCATGTTCTCGCCGGCTCGGTGACGAAGTTCCTCTACGGCCTGCGGAACGGGGCCGTCGGTGGCGTCCTGTCCATGGCCAACTACTTCCCCGAACTCTGCTGCGAGCTGCAGGACCTGTTTATGGAAGGAAAAACCGCGGAAGCGGAGAAACTCAGCTCCCGGCTGGTGGCTCTGAACGCCCGGACCACGGGAAAGCACGGGGTGGCGGGGGTGAAGGGGGCGATGAATCTTCTGGGTTACGCCGGGGGGGAGCCCCGGGTGCCGCTCCTTCCCCTGGGTCCCGGGGAGATGGAGGAGCTTCGGGCCGTTCTGAGAGACGAGGGCTTTCTCCCATGACGAAGATCCTTCTTTCCCAGGAGATCCATCCCCAGGGGCGGAAGATCCTGGAGGGAAAGTTCGAGATCCTCCTGCCCCGGGACGGCTCCCAGAAGGCCCTGGAGGAGGCGGTCCGGGAGGCGGAGGGGATCATCCTGCGGACCACCTCGGCGGTGACCCGGGAGGTCATCGACGCGGCGCCGAAACTGAAGATCATCTCCCGCACCGGGGCCGGGGTGGACAACGTGGACCTCGCCGCCGCCGCCCGGCGGGGCATCCTGGTCTGCAATCTTCCTCACGTTAACAGCGTCTCCGTGGCGGAGCACGCGGTGGCCCTGATGCTGAGCCTGGCCAAGGACCTTCCCGCCATGGACCGGGCCGTCCGGGGGGGGGAATGGAAAAAACGCAACAGCGGCGGGGCCGTGGAGCTGGAGGGGAAGACCCTGGGCATCGTGGGGATGGGCGGCATCGGCTCCCGGGTGGCGGGGAAATGCCGCCACGGCCTGGGCATGCGGATCCTGGCCTATGACCCCTATGCGGCGGAGGCCTTTCCCGGGGAGGACTATGAGTTCACCCCCTCCCTGGAGCGGCTCTTCGCCGAAGCGGACGTGGTCAGTCTCCACTGCCCCAGCATACCCGAGACCCGGGGGATGATCACCCGGGAGCTCCTCTTCTCCATGAAGCCCGGGGCCATCTTCGTGAACTGCGCCCGGGGGGAGGTGGTGGACGAGCCCGCCCTGACGGACCTCCTGAAGGAAAGGCGCATCGCCGGGGCGGGGATCGATGTCTTCGCCGTCGAGCCTCCTTCCCCGGACAACGGGCTTCTGGGGCTGGACAATGTGATCCTCTCCCCCCACTCGGCGGCCCTGACCCGGGAGGCCACGGTGCGGATGTCCACCGAAGCCGCCCGGGCGGTGGTGGATTTCTTCGAAGGCCGCCGGCCCCGGCATGTCTACACCGGGCCGGGCGGGGGTTGAGGGGACGCTCTGATGGGGATCGCCCGGCGCCTTTTTTAACTTGCGCCCCGGGGGTTCCCGTGACATAATCCCCGCCAGGAGGACCCTATGAACCTTTTGGACCAGCTGAAAAAAGTCACCGTCGTGGTGGCGGACACCGGCGACTTCAGGCTCATCAAGCAGTACGAGCCCCGGGATTCGACGACCAATCCGACCTTGATTTTTAAAGCCGCCTCGAACCCGGACTACAAGCTCATCATCGACAAGGCTGTCCGGGACGGGAAGGCCGAGGGTCCGGACCACGTTCTGGATCTTCTGGCCGTGGGCTTCGGGGAGGAGATTCTGAAGATCGTCCCCGGCCGGGTGAGCACCGAGGTGGACGCCCGCCTGTCCTTCGACGCTCAGGGCAGCGTCGAGAAAGCCCGGAAGCTCATCGGACTTTACGAGAAGCGGGGCATTCCCCGGGAGCGCATCCTCATCAAGCTCGCCACCACCTGGGAAGGGGTGCGGGCGGCGGAAATTCTGGAGAAGGAGCGCATCCACTGCAACATGACTCTCCTCTTCAGCCTGATCCAGGCGGCGGCCTGCGCGGAAATAGGCGCCACCCTCATATCCCCCTTCGTGGGCCGGATCCTGGACTGGCACAAGGCTGCCCGGAAGGTGGACCATATCCCGCCCCGGGAGGACCCGGGGGTGGAATCGGTGCGGAGGATCTACGGGTACTACAAGCGCCACGGCTTCGACACCGAGATCATGGGGGCCAGTTTCCGGAACACCGGTGAGATCCTGGAGCTGGCGGGCTGCGACCTTCTGACCATCAGCCCGGAGCTGCTGGAGGAGCTTCGGGGGGCGGAGGGGAAGCTGGAGGTGAAGCTCCGGCCCGAGGAGGCGCGGAAGACGCCGGTGGAGAGGCTGCGGGTGGACGAGAAGAACTTCCGCTGGCTCCTGAACGAGGACGCCATGGCCACGGAAAAACTGGCTCAGGGGATCCGGCTCTTCGCCGCGGACCTGGCGAAGCTCCGGGAGATGGTGGAAAAAATGCTGTAGAACACCGGCCCCGCCCCGGGGCCGGGCAACCCGTGATGGAACCGCCGGACCCGCCGGGGCGGGCGACGGCCCTGGGGCGGGCGACGGCCCCGGGACGGGAGGTTCGACGCTTCGGGATGCGGCATCGGCGCCCCGCCCCGATGGGCGCCGCCGGTTTCTTCCCCCGCTCCGGAGGGCCGGGGTGGGGACCGCGGCTCCGACGCGGGGGGCTCTGCGGCCGCCCTGGAGCCTGTTTCTGTCAGCTCCCCACCACGGGGGGTACGATGCTCAACTCGTCGGTCACCGACTCCACCCCCGGAACCTTTCGAGCCGCTTCAACGGCGGCGTTGGCGACGATGCGGGACACGGTGTAGCCCGCCAGGGTCACCCGCCCGCCGTCCACCAGCACCGCCAGGGACTGGATCTGGATGCGCCGCTCGAAGACGATTTCCCCCGCCACGGCGGTTTTCAGCCTCAGCTCTTCCAGCTTGAATCGTCCGGCGTTCTCGTCCTCCGGGGAAATCATGACTTTGCGCAGCTCCTCGATGGTGTAGGCCGCCGTCTGGGGATCGATTCTTCCGGAGTTCATCGTCATGTCGTAGAGCGTCGAATCCCGCCAGTTGATGTCGAAAAAGTACCGGTGAAACCCCTGACGGTTGTTGTCGCTCTGCCGGATATGGTACTCCGCGGTCTTGTCGTCGCAGGCGTAGGCCAGCTTCACCCGATCGATCCGGACATCCGGCGGGGCCATGAGACGGACGCTGAGAACGCCGGGGACTTCCCGGAGCAGGGCCCAGGCCCCTCGCCCCAGAATGACGCAGCGTCCTTTGGCGGTTTCTTCGTAAATGATGGCCTTCAGAAAGTGCAGGTATCGGTCGCGGTTCTCCGACATGGACGCCCAGAGGCCGGGGCGCTTTTCGTCGTACTGCTGCAGGATATCGGCGCCGATCTTGTGCTCCGCCAGGCGGGCTTCGATGTAGTCCCTTTCTATGTAGCGATAACCTCCCAGGCGGGCGAGTTCCCGGGCTGTTTCCTCGCCTTTTGCAGCCAGTTCCCGGGTAAGACATATAACAGCCATATCAACCTCCTGTTGGATCGAACATGAATCATCCGTCCCGATGGGGGCTACCGGGCGGAGGGGACAACCCGCAGATCGTCCACCACCTCTCTGTCTCCCGCCGCTCCTCGGGCCGCCGACA
>MTKY01057143.1_pt1 | contig 10893 bp, 8 predicted proteins | sample 1042731 | NCBI WGS metagenome assembly MTKY01 (sample SAMN06212206, study PRJNA360538) | anaerobic digester metagenome | biome: Wastewater treatment plant; material: sludge; isolation source: anaerobic digester fed with sludge from wastewater treatment plant | place: Denmark: WWTP Soeholt ... | reverse complement strand
CCCTCCCCCTTCGCGACCATCGCCCGCCCCACCTCGCGGGTCATCAGGTATGGCCCGCGCCCGTTGACGGCATTCATCCGGTCCCATTGCGCCGCCGTGCCTTCGAGCAGCAGTTCGCGGTCCTGCAGGCCCGCGTTGTTCACCAGGATCCAGGGCGCTCCATGCTGCACGACGACCGCGGCGCAGGCCCGCACGATCGATGCTTCGTCGGCGAGGTCGAGATGGATGCAGGCGACATCATGGCCTGTCTCGTTCAGCGATGCCGCGACCCTTTGCGCGCCCTCATCGTCACGATCGGCAATGACCACCCTGGCGCCGGCTTGCGCCAGCGTCGTGACAATGCCGATACCGATGCCGCTTGCACCCCCGGTGACCAGTGCCACCTTTCCATCGAGGCTGAATGAGGCAACTGGCATGTCCTGTCTCCTGATCCGGTTTGATGAGCTCGAACCGCTCTGCATTATCGCGACGAGGTGGCCATGCCCAAAACGAAGCGCGCCGCGCTGAGAGCAGCGCGGCGCGCGTTGGACCATGCCTGGTGAAGCGTCGGCTTATTGCGTGCCTTCGGCATACCAGGTCCGGAATTCGGCGTATTTCGGCATTTCCTCCGAATTTGCCTTCGGGTCGATCACGACATGGACCACGCCGACCTTGCCGCTGGCATAAGCGCGCGCGATGGCCGGGCCGATGTCCTGCGCCCTGGTGACATATTCGCCGTGGCAGCCGAAGCCTTCGCCGATCTTGTCGAAGCGTACATCCTTGCTCCAGTGCGTGCCGGTCTCAGCCGTGCCCTGGCCGAAGGTGCGCTTGTAGACGCCCACTTCCAGGCCCCACGCATTGTCCACGCCGACCACGCAGACCAGCGGCAATTTGCAGCGCACGGCGGTTTCCAGTTCGGCAATATGGAACATGAAGGACGAGTCGCTGCTGAGCAGCATGCCGGGACGCTGCTTGCCGGTTGCTGCCTTGTCCGCCAGCATCGCGCCGGTCGCATAGGGCAGGCCGGTGCCGATATGGCCGAAGTTCTGGTTCCAGATGACGTCGTGCGGCTTGCACTGCGAATAGGTCCACTGGAAGATCACCGTGGCACCGCCATCGCGGATCATGATGCCATCCTTCGGGAAGGCCCTGGTCGCCTCGACAACGAAGCGCGAGGTGTGTATTGGAACGTTGCCGTTGCCGTCGCTCTTCGTCAGCGTTTCCTCGGCCAGCGAAGCCAGTTCCGCCGCTCCATCCTTCATGAATTTGGCGAGACCGGGCGCAGGTGCTCGCGGCGTGCCTTTGAGCGCCGTGACCAGTTGCGGCACGACCCCGCGCAGGTCACCCACCAGCGGCACGTCGATCGGGCGGTTCACGCCGATCGCCGCCGGATCCTGCTCGACATAGATCCACTTGCGGATGGCTTCGTTCTGCATCCAGTAGCGCCAGCGGCCGTAGTGCACCGGTTCGCCGAGTTCGGTGCCGAGCGCAAGGCAGAGATCCGATTCCGTCACGGCTTCGATGGAAGCGTTGGAAAACACGTACTGGAAGGTACGATCTTCCAGGCCCGGGATGTAGGACGTGCCGCCCGAAGTCTGGATGACCGGGCAGTTCATCAGCTCGGCCAGTTCCTTGACCGCCGCGCCGCAGCGCGAGGTGTGCACACCGTGACCGACCAGCAGGATCGGATTCTTGGCTGCGCGAATGAGACTTGCGGCCTCGGCGACCCTGTCGATATCCGCGCCCTGGTTGACGAGACGATAGCGCGCCGGCGGCAGCGGCTCCGGCACGTCCAGCTCTTCGGTGATGATATGGCTGGGATACTCGATATAGACCGGCCCCGGCGTACCGCCCATGGCCTTGCGGATGCCTTCACGGATGATCTCGTCCGTCTGGTCGGCGTATTCGATCGAGGCCGAGTATTTCACCGAGTTCTCGAACAGCGGCATCTGCTTGACGAACTGGATGCGGCCACGGCGCACGCGCTGTTCGGTCACCCGGGCACGCTGGCCGCTGAGGAAGATGACCGGCGAATTTTCCACCAGGGCGCACTGTATCGCGGGCGCGCAATTGGCGATGCCCGGGCCCAGCGTGCCGATGCACACGGCAGGCTTGCCTGTGATGCGCGAAGCGGCCTCGGCCATGAAGCCGGCAGCGGCCTCGTGGTGCGGTGCGACCACCGTCCAGCCGCGCTTCTCCGCCTCGAGGAACATGTGTACGAAATTGGGGTCCGGGATGCCGAACAGGGTATTGATCCCCTCGGCTTCCAGCAGTTCCAGGATGCGCTTGTAGACAGGTACGCCCATGACAGATTCCACTCCTCAAGATCGCGACACCAACAGGTCGCTGGTTAAAATCAACTTGCTCCGGCCTCAGGGGAAACCGCAGCGTTCTCGTGCAGATTCAGGATGACGGGGGTCGTCGCGTGAACGTGGGCTCGTCCGGACCCGGGACGCCGGGAGGTGGCCCATAGTCAGGGCATTCGACGAGAGCCGCAGACAGGTCCGTCGGGCCACGATAATGGAGGCCGAAATGGCGCCACTGGAACCGCCACCGATCGCCGTCCTCGACGTAGCGGTCATAGTAGACTCCCAGCGTCATGGCCGAGCTGCCGTCCGCCATCTTCGCGAACTCGGTGATCTGGATCCGCCCGGTTGCCGTCCCCCGCCCGATCTCCAGCACCGGCATCCCCGGAATCATCTGCACCCGGGCACAAGCGGCCATGAGCTTGCCGAAGGTGCTGCCGATATCCGCGCGACCGCGGATGTGCATCGTGGCGATTTTCCACTCGGCATCCTCGGCAAAGCAGGCGGCATAAGCCTCGGTATCCTTGCGCCACACGGCATCGACGAAGCGCGCGTGCAGTTGGCGGATCCCGCTGTCGGCAAGCACGAATTCTGTATTCTGCATTTCCCGAAATACCCCGTGAGAGCACCATCTTTTATCGACCCACCCGTGGAAATGCAACCCGTTTCACGAGGCAGTAACCACGGGCTCCAGTTCGACGATCCGGGCGGATTTCAGTCGAGCGCGCGCGGCGCACCGATCCCCATGTATTGCGCCAGGTTGCGATGCAGGTTGGTGACCTTGCGCTCCTGGTAGGGGTTCGGCAGATTGCCGCGAAAACCGCGTGATTTCAGACCCAGTTGCACCATTTCCATGTTCGAGAAGTCCTGCGCTATGACCTTGCGCCAGTGCTCCTCGGTAGCGTCCGCATGAGTCCACTCGGTCTTCGGCTCCTGCCCCTGCGGATAGCGCTCGATGGCGTAGGCTTCGTAAATGCACTTGTCGGGGTCGGTGCCGTAAGGACGCGTCCGGTAACACAGCGCGAAGGTGGGTCCCTGCAATATGCCCATGTTGGGAAATACATGCCAGGCCAGGCCCGCTGTCGCCATCTGCTCGTCACTGATCTGCGGCCACTCCACGCCCATCGCCGCGTAGTCCGCCTTGCAGGACGCCAGCCAATGACGGTGCACTTCGTCGGCGGGAGTACCCTCGGGCAATTCGTCGACCAACCGTAGCGCTGCATCGACCAGGACCTGCGTGGTGCTGGCGCCGACCGTTTCCCAGAACTCCCGCTGCATTTCTCCCATCATGATCCGGGCGTCGGCACCCTTGCCCGTACGATGCACCGTTGTCTTGGCGGCGGAACCCTCGTCCTGGTGATCGGGTGCGTCATAGCCGTCGTTTCCGTGCAATCCCTGCACTTTGCTCCAGGCGTAGAAGTCGCCGTATTTCGTGAGCTGCGGATGGGTAGCCGCCACGTGGTACGGCTCCATGAAGGCTTCCAGCGCCACCTTCCAGTTGCAATCGAAGACAGTCCATTGGCGGAACCGGTAGCGCATGTCCTCGAACCTGAACGGATCGAGAATACCGGCCGCGGGCTCGAGATATTCACGCAGGGAGATGCAATCGGGATCCATGTTGACCCAGATCCAGCCACCCCAGGTGTCGACCTTCACTTCTGCAAGACATGTGCGCTCATGCGTCAGCGTGCCCTTCCAGTCGTCCTTGTTCAGGATATGGGTATTGCTGCCCTGAAGGTCGAAGGACCATCCATGGAAGCCGCAGAAGAATGACTGCTTCGTCGCGTTGCCGCGTGCACCGTTGCCGCCTTTTGGCGTCGAGACCAGCCGGCGTCCACGGTGCGGACAGACATTGTGATAGGCCCTGATCGTGTCGGGTGCGGCGCGAACGATCAGGATCGAATCATTGGCGATCTCGTAGGTGATGTAGTCGCCAACCTCGGGAATGTCCTCGACACGCCCCGCGTGCTGCCAGACCCTGGCCCACAGCTTCCCGCCTTCAGCCTCCGCATACTCCCTGGAAACATAGGCGTCCACGGGAAACGTCAGCGGTTCCGACAAATCCTCGAGGATGATATCCGCCTTCGTGTTCATGCCAGCCTCCTGTTTCCGGCCTTACCGGGAGAGAACCAGACCGTCGAGATCGCCCCTGGAGCGCCAGTTTTCCAGAACCCGCATGAAGGCGTCCCAACCCGGGCCGTACAGTTCACCCAGGTAGAAGCGGTATCGCTCGTTGCCGTTCTCATCCACGTCGGGCTTGCCTTCGTTGTTGAAGTAGCTCGGGGTACAACTGGCAATCCACTCCGCCTTGTTCACCTCTGTTTCACGCATGTGCCTGATCCACGCGTCCTGGGCTTCCTTGCTGACTTCAGCAGCAAGGGCGCCGCGATCGAGCACTTCCTTGACGATGTAGAGCATGTGCTTGACCTGCTGCTCGAAGTTGTAGGTGAGCGTCGAGTTGAGGCCGCCCTGGTAATAGCCCGTCGTGAACAGGTTGGGGAATCCATGGGTCATCATGCCGTGCAGCGTCTTGTAGCTGCCGTTCCAGTTGTCGTACATGGACAACCCGCCACGCCCCTCGAAGACCGGTATTCCCCAGCGACGATCGAGGTCGCTGGTCACCTCGTAGCCGCTGGCAAAGAGCATGCAGTCCACCTCGTACTCCACACCGTTGGCCACGAAGCCGCTTTCCGTCATGCGCTGCACACCCTGCGTCTCCGACACATCGATAAGCTTCACATTGGGACGGTTGAAGGTCTGGTAGTACTCGTCATTCGACGTGGGCCGCTTGCACTGGTAGCGGTACCACGGCTTGAGAAGTTCCGCCGTTTCCTTGTCCTCGACAATGGCGTCGACCCGGCGGCGCAGGCGCTCCATCACACGGAAGTCCATTTCCTCGAAGCGGACGGCGAATTCCTCCGCGGTGAGCTCGGGCCAGCCCTGTTCCTCCTGTTCCGCCGAAAGATTGCGGTTCACTTCGGTCCAGATATCGCAGATCAGGTCCTTCTCGCCCTTGCGGAACCGCTCGTTGGCGCCACGGTGAAAATTGTCACGGCGCTCCGCCTGCCAGCCCGGCTTCAGCGTCTTGACCCATTCGGGATCGGTTTCCGAGTTTCTGCGCGAGTCCACACACGAAGGCGTACGCTGGAGCACATAGAACTGCTTCGCATACTTGCCGAGGTAGGGCACCAGCTGGATGGCTGTTGCGCCGGTACCGACAAGCGCAACACGCTTGTCTGCCAGCTTGTCCAGAATCGGGGATTTTTCGCAGCCGCCCGTGTAGTCGTAGTCCCAGCGCGCGGTGTGGAACATATGCCCCTTGAAGCCATGAATGCCGGGGATACCGGGCAGCTTGGGTATGTTCAGCAGCCCGTTGGCCATGATCACGAAGCGGGCGCGGATGTCGTCTCCCTGGCGTGTAGCGATCCGCCAGCGCTTGAGCTCCTCATCCCAGCGCAGCGACTCCACCATGGTGTGGAACAGCGCGTTTTCGTAGAGTTCGTACCTCTTCGCGATGCTCTGGGCGTATTCGCGGATCTCATGTCCATCGGTAAACTTCTTCGACGGCATGAAACCCGTTTCTTCGAGCAGGGGCAGATAGCAGTAGGCATCGTTGTCGCACTGCAGACCGGGATAACGGTTCCAGTACCACACACCGCCGAAGTCACCGGCGTGATCGATGTGGCGGAAACTGGTGAGGCCGGATTTCCTGATGTGAACGCCCGCCGCGATGCCGGACCACCCGCCGCCGAGGACGGCGATATCGATTTCCTCGCAGACCGGTTCACGGGGAATGACCGGCGTGTAGGGGTCCGCTTCGTAAGCACCGGCGAAGTCGTCCACAGGACGGACATACTGCTCCTGGCCTTCCTTGCGAATGCGCCGGTCGCGCTCCTGGCGATACTTTGCCTTCAACGCTGGGATATCGATCTCTTCGGCCGAGGGCAAACCCGGCGATGTGGCGTTTATCATTTCCAGACTCCCGGGGCCCCGGCCCTTGACGCTGACGACTCAGGATCAAAATTTATAATCAACAGCATTGTTGACTAGTAAACATCGATTGGCCGTCCGAATCAAGTACCGCGTTGAATATGCATGCGGATTCCCGCCTATTGCTCAGACGATCGGCTCCTCCCCCTCCGTCTTGGTGCGATGCAGCAGCCGCCCGCAATCGGGGTCATACGGCATGGCGCGGTGCATCGTGCCGGTGTTGTCCCACATGACCGCGTCGCCCACCGACCATTCATGGCTGTAAACGAACCGCGGCTGCGTCGCCCAATCGCGAAGACGGACCAGCAACCTCGTGCTCTGCGTCGGGTTCATGTCGATTACGTGATGAGCGGTACAGCCCAGCACCAGCGATTTGCGGCCCGAGCGGTGCTTCCACACCAGCGGCAACTCGACCTCGCCGATCCTGATCATCTCCTCGAGCTTGGCGTAGCTCGGCTCCGGCTCGTAGTAGAACAGCGAGGTCCAGGCAGAGTGCATCGCTCTCAGCCCTTCGATCTGCTTCTTTTCTTCTTCCGGCAACAAGTCATATGCGGCGTAGGTATTGCAGAACTCGGTATTTCCGCCCCAAGTGGGGAGCACCTTGCTGGTGAGGATCGCAACACCGATCGGCACCTTGTTCATCGTACCGTCGGCGTGCCAGTAGAGCGAACCCTTGAGATACTCGGACTTCTGGTTGAGTGACTTGTCCAGCGTGATGTTGTAGACCTCCTGCCCTTCCATCTCTGTCAGGAATCTACCCATCGTCCTGGTGAAGGCAATCTGCTCTTCATCGCTGAAGTTGATCTGCGGAAAGACAATGACTCCCCGACGCTCGAGCAACTCGCGCAGATCGGCCGCATATTCGCCGCTCAACAAGGCCGCCTTGTCGAGATGCACCTTGCTGCCGATCAGGAGCGAGATGTCCGTGGCATGGAGCGCTTCGAGAGTGGCGGTGGCAGTGGTCATGGTTAGTTTCCTCCGGGATATTGACCTACGAACTGACAGGCGGCGGGAGATCCACGCAGGTGCGCGGGGCGAGAAAAACCGGGTCCCTGAACAGGGATCACCGCGCGCACGCGCCTGGAAAATCGGCGCTTACTTATTCAACATCGTTGATTAATACCATGAGCCAAGCCACGTACGCCAGCATTGATCCAGATCAACGACCACGTGTCATTCAACTGCCTAGGATGCCGGCGAGTTGCCCGAAAACAAGCGTCCAAAGACGCGGATCACCGAGTGTTCCTACAACAGGAAAATGCCATGAGCGCCGCTTCTCCCACCACGATTGCGACAGATCCCGCACGTTCCACGGCAGCAAGCAACGATTGGCCCGCGCTCTGGCAGACGTTGTCGCAGGGCGTCGGCGTCGGCCGCTACACCGACCCGCAATTCACCCGGCTCGAGTTCGAGAAGCTGTGGAGCCGCGTCTGGCAGGTCGCCGCACGAATCGACGAGATCCCGGAACAGGGCGATTACACGACCTACAGGATCGGCGACCAGTCGATCCTGCTGGTCCGGGTGGACGAATCCACGATCAAGGCGTTCTACAACTTCTGCCCGCACCGCGGCACCACGCTCGGGCACGGATGCGGACACTTCGACGGTGGCAAGATCATCTGCCCCTACCATGGCTGGCGCTGGGATCTCCAGGGCAACATCAAGCTGGTTCTCGAGCGCAATGAATTCTGCGATGGCAAGCTGCAGGATGGCGATGTCGCGATGCGCGAGGTTCATTCGCGGGTATTCGCGGGCTTCGTGTTCATCAACCTCGACCCGAACCCGGAATCGTTCGACGATTTCATCGCACCGTTGCGCCAGTTCCTGGACGATATCGTGCTAGGCGACATGCGCCACATCTGGTGGAAGCGCACCGTCATTCCGTGCAACTGGAAAGTCGCCCAGGAAGCTTTCTACGAGGCTTATCACGTTTCCGCCACCCATCCGCAACTGGAAAAGGTCGGACGCGAGGTGGTTTACGGTGACCGTCCCGACGGCCCCATGATGTACCGGGATCTGACCTACGATGCGTTCGAGCACGGACACGGCCAGTTCTACGGCGGCGACAAGACACCAATGGCTGGCCATGTGCAGGAGCCGAAGTCGACCGACGATCTGCTCGAGGAGATGGCGGCGCGCATGAATCTGACCGCCGAAGGGCTGGGCGCGATGATTCTCAAGGAGGACATCGAGCTGCTGCTGACGCTGCGCGGCAAGCACTTGCCGCCCGGAACGAATCTCGGTGCGGAGTACGTGCGCCTGCAGTACGAAACAGCGGCGAAGCTGAACCGGCCGATGCCCAAGCCGACACCCGAGATCATCGGGCGCTGGGGCGGCGTGACCGTTGCGTTCCCGAACGTCCTGGTCCTGCTGCAAGCCGGCAGCGCGGCGCTCTACCGGGTTCTGCCGCACGCGACCGATCCCAACCAGTGCACGTTCGAGATTCGCTCCGTCAAGACCTATCCTGCAGGGGTGAAAACACCGCGCGCCGTCGTCGAGGACATCACCGACCCCGAGCAGGTCGGGCTCATTCCGCGGCAGGATCTCGGCAATCTCCCGCGGGTACAGGAAGGCCTGCGCTCCACGGGCATGAGGCAGGCATGGTTGGCCTCGAACCAGGAAAAGCTGATCCTGAACATGCACCGCGAACTCGATCGCTACCTGCGGTCCTGAAATCCTGAGACGCAAGCGCGCGCTGCTTGCGTCTCGACGCACGAGAGCACGCCGGTGAGCATGTTGGCTGTCGATGGCGGGCAAGGTGCAAGCCCGGCCGTTCGTGGCTGCCTGCGCAAGGACTGAGGCCATGACCCATTCAGAACTGATGGCGCGGGAGGGCATCCGCCACACCATGGCCAGCTATACCATGGCCGGGGATCGGTTGCGGGCGGAGGATTTCACCGCCGTTTTTACCGAGGATGCCATCCTGGAAACGGAAGGTGTGCCAGCGCAGGACGCCTTTCGTCACGTTGGCCGGCAGGCGATTCATGACTGGATCGCGCGCTGGCGGGCACGACCGGCGGACGATCAAAGGCCGGTACACCAGGCGAGCTTTGTGCGGCATCATCTCGCGACCAGCCTGATCGAGCTTGTCGACGGGGAGACAGCCAACGCCCGTACCTACTGGACTGCCTATACGGATATCGGCCCTGATCACTGCGGGTGCTATCTCGATCTGTTCCGGAAAGCTGGCGAGCGCTGGCTGATCGCTCATCGAAGGATACGGCTGGACTGGCGGTCACCCCACAGCTTGATGTTCACAGCCATAGCAAGAACGAACTGACGCCAGGAAGCCCGGACGAGACGCTCGAAGCGCACGCGCGACATGGCGCCATCACGCCACGATCCATTGACAAGTCATTCCCCGGTGGAGGTGGTTGTGCTCGAGGGCGAAAAGATCCTGATCACGGGGGCCACCGGGAAGATCGCGTTCCCCATCGCCCGGGCCCTGGCGGGGAACAACGAAGTATGGGGGGTGGCTCGCCTGCACGACGTCGCAGACCGCGCAAGACTTGCCGGCGTCGGGGTGCACCCGCTGGCGCTCGATCTGTCTACTGGCGACTTCTCGTCGTTGCCCGATGATTTCAGCTATGTGTTCCACGCCGCCGTCGATCCCGGCCAGGGCGGCTGGTCCCGGTGCATCAGGACCAATGCGTACTTGTCCGGCGATCTGCTCTACCACTGCCGTAGCGCGAAGGGCTTCGTGTTCTGCTCCACCGGATCGATCTACGGCTACCAGGGGCAGCGGCCACTCACCGAATCCGACCCGCCCGGGGTTCCGCTGCGCGCCAACTACAGTTTCTCGAAGGTCGCGGCCGAATCCGTGTGCACCTGGATTGCTACGCACTTCGGGATTCCGCTGACGATCATCCGTATCTGTTCCACTTATGGCCCGCTGGGTGGTGCGCCGGCCGACCGGCTCGAGGCGATCCTGCAGCGCAGGCCCATACGCCTCCATCCAGACAGGCCAAACAACTACAACCCGATCTACGAGGACGACTACGTCGAACTGGGCATTCGTGCCATGGAAGTGGCCGCGACACCGCCGCTCGTCGTGAACTGGGCTGGCAGCGAGACCGTCAGCATCGAGGACTACTGCAGCTATATGGGCGAGCTGGTCGGCATCGCACCGGTGTTCGAGTACACGCCAGAGGCACACACGCCACTGTGGCCAGACGTGACGCGCATGCACGAGGTGCTGGGCCGGACCAGGGTCCACTGGAGCGACGGCATGCGCCGCATGATCAAGGCTCTCCACCCGGAACTCGTGTTGAAGGGGGAGCAGTGAGATGAACGATCCCCGCGACGGTTCTTCTGCCGGGTTCGTCGGCACGCCATCGGACGCGGTGCCGCAGATCCTCGCCGAGGGGCGCGGTGGCATAACGACCCTCTTCGTGTCGATGGCGCGACGTCATCCCGACGGCGCCGATGCGCAATACCTGCGCTGGCACACCCTGGATCACCGGCCGGAGCAACACCGCCTCGCCAGCGTGCGCGCGTCCCTGCGCGTTGTGTCGACGCCGGCTTGCCGCGCGGCGCGGGCGGCGAGCGACGGGCGCTTCGAGGCGATCGACCATGTCATGACCTATTTCTTCGCCGATATCGGCGGGCTCGACGAATT
>MTKY01052358.1_pt1 | contig 10898 bp, 9 predicted proteins | sample 1042731 | NCBI WGS metagenome assembly MTKY01 (sample SAMN06212206, study PRJNA360538) | anaerobic digester metagenome | biome: Wastewater treatment plant; material: sludge; isolation source: anaerobic digester fed with sludge from wastewater treatment plant | place: Denmark: WWTP Soeholt ... | reverse complement strand
CGGATATTGGGTTATGATACGCGCTGGAACGTGTCGGGCGGGCTTGGGTACAAGGTGATCGACGGCAAGACAATGTCTCTGAGCCTGAAGGGCGGTCCGGCGTGGCGGCAGACCGATTTTATCAGCGGCGCGCGCGACAGCGAACTGACCGCGCTGGGCGGGCTCGACTTCGGCTGGCAATTGTCGCCGACCTTGCGGCTGACGCAGGTTGCCTCGACGATCGTCGGCGAGGCGAACAGTTCGACCAATTCGCTGACCGCGCTCAACGCCAAGCTGACTGGCGCGCTGTCAGCGCGCATCGCCTATTCGGCGCAAATCGACACCAGCCCGCCGCCGGGCATTGAAAGCGTCGATACCCAGACGCGGTTCACATTGGTGTATGGCTTCTGAATCCTCCCTGCCGCGAAGCGGTGGGGAGGGGAGACGTTCGCGAAGCGAATGGTGGAGGGTCCGCAGCAGTTGCGCCAAAGCCCCTCCGGCAGCTTCTTTGAGGCTGCCACCTCCCCACGGCTTTCTCCCCAGGGAGGATCAGTCATCGTTGAAGGCGTTCGCGCCGCCGATCTCCTGCCCATCGACCAGCAGGCCGATGCCGGGGACATGGTTGAACTCAATCCGAATGCCGTCGGGATCTTCGAACAACACCGAATAATAGCCCGGTGCCCATGGCTCTTCCTGCGGCCGGTGGACGATATGGATGTCGGTGCGGCTGATCAGAAATGCGTGGACGGCATCAACCGCGGCCCGGTCGCGCATCCGGAAGCAGGCGTGATGCAGCCCCGGCGCCCCCTGGTTGAACCGCCGGCCGACATTGTCTGCGCTGGGCGTCCGGATGCCGATCGCGGTGCGCCCGCCGACGCCATACAGCATATGCTCGCTGTCGAGCACGATCTTGAGCTCCAAATGGTCGATGAGGTCGCGCCAAAAGGCGGTCGAGCGGGCGAAATCGCCCGCGGTCAGGATGACATGCGCGACGCCGTTGAGGGCAGTCATTGGCCTCTCCCTATTTGATCGCCGCCAGCGTGTAGAGGAATTCGGCGAAGCCCATTGTGGCGTCGACTAGCCCCGCGACCTTGGGGTTGGCCGAATCGATCAGGAAATATTCGTCGGGGGCGTGAGCCCCCGACCCGTGGCCGATGCCGAAATGGGCGGCGGGGATCGACACCGGTGGCGCGGTGAAGGTTGCGCCCGGCCAGCTGCCTGCCATCCGCGGGTTGAGGCTGGTGGCGATGCCGAGCTGTTTATAGGTCGCGAGTTCGGAGCGGACGAGGCGACTGTCTTCGGCGACCTCGGTCGGATCATAGCCGCCCGACACATTGACCTCGACATCCTTGAAGCCATGCTTGTCGAGATGCGCGCGCAGTTTCTGCTCGGCCTCGGCGCGAGTCTGGTTGGGGACGAGGCGTAAGTCGAGCTTTGCGACGGCGCGGCCGGGCAGGATCGTTTTGCCGCCGGGGCCGGTGTAGCCAGCAACCAGCCCCTCGATATTGACCGTCGGTTCCTGCGCGAGCCGGATCAGCGCATCGTCATAGGCGAGGTTGTCGATCCAGTGGGTGATGCCGAGCACCGCCTTTTGCTGCGCTTCGTCGCCTGCCTTCGCGGCTTCGCGGATCAGCGCCTTTTCGCGTGTCGTAAGCGGGCGGACATTTTCGTACCAGCCCTCGATCGCGGGCTTGTTGCCATCGGGGTTGACGAGCGTCTGGAGTGCCTGCACGAGCCGCCAGGCGGGCGAATCGACCATCGCCTTTAGGCTCGAATGCACGTCGCCCTTTGGGCCGCGGCCCCATTTCTCGCCGCTCGCGATCAGTTCGAGTTCGATAATACCCTTCGACCCCAGGTTAACCGTGACGTTGCCGGTCTTGCCCTGCGAGGCGAAGGGGATGAAGATGCCTTCGCATTTCTTCAATGCAGCGAGGATGTTGGGCTTGGTCGCGATTTGGCGGAAGTGCGGTGACCCGATCTCCTCCTCGCCTTCACAGACGAGGACGATGTTGACCGGCAATTTCGCTTTGGCGGCGCGGATCGCGTGGAGCGCGGCGAGGAAGGTGGCCTCGGGACCCTTCTGGTTCACCGCGCCCCGGCCCATGATCGCCTGTCCGAAACCGGGGCGGTCGACCATCTTGCCCTCGAGCGGCGGCGACGACCATTCGGCGGGGTCGAACTGTTTGACGTCGTACATGAAATAGATGCCGAGCGTGCGCGGCGCGCCAACGTCGATCGTGCCGAACACGCCGGGATGACCGTCGGTCGGCACGATCTCCACATTGGTGAAACCCGCGTCTTTCGCGAGTTCGGCCATATAGGCCGCGCCCTCGGCCATGCTGCGGTTCTCGGCGGCGATCGAGGGGAGGGCGATCCAATCGCGGATGCGCTTGATCGACGCGTCCTTGCCGGCCTCGGCCGCCTTGCGGATCGCTGAGGTCTGGCTGCTCGCGGCGAGGATGGGCAATGGACTCATCATGGCTGCGCCGGCGCCGAGCATGACGGTACCGCGGATCAGCTCGCGGCGGTTCGGTCGATCGATGTAACGGAAATCCACGGCTCGTCCCCTAGGCTGTTTCGATTGATGGCAAGTCTGGCGGATATCCTACGGAAGGCAAGGCGATGATTGACGTTGCCGGTTGGCGCTGCGTAGCATGGCCGTTGAGGGAGGCCGGGCGATGGACTTTGCGGGCAAGAGCGTGGTCGTTACCGGCGGCGCAACCGGGATCGGGTTCGCGCTGGCGAAGCGCATCGGCGCGGCGCGTGGGCGGATCATCCTGTTCGAGCCGCGCGTGGCCAAGCTGGACGAGGCGGTCGCCGAACTGGCGCGGCTGGGCGTCGAGGCACGGTCATTCGTTGGCGATGTTACCGACGCGGCAGCGGTTGAGGCGCTTGCCGATTTCGCCTGGGACGTCCATGGGCGCGCCGACGTGATCATCAACAATGCGGGCGTGTCCGGCCCGCGCGCGCCGGTACTCGATACGGACCCCGATGCAGCGCGCGCGCTATTCGAGGTCAATTTCTGGGGCGTCTGGAACGGCATTCGTACCTTTGGACGTCGTTTTCGCGATGACGGCTTGCCCGCCGCCATCTATGCGACCGCGTCCGAAAATGGCTTGTTCAACGCCGTCCGCACGCGCGGCGGCGCCTATGTTGCCAGCAAGCACGCGGTCCTCGGTCTGATGGACATTGTCCGCAACGAGGTTCCGGCGAATGTTGAGGTCGGTGTCATCATCCCGGGATGGGTGAAATCCGACATGACGCGCAACGCCGACGCAGCAATGAACGCCGACGCTTTTGCGGCGCGCATTGTCCCGCAGATGGAAGCGTGCGGATTTTACCTGGTCAGCCACCCCTATAATGTCGTTCGGATGGAAGAGCGCTGGGCTGAAGCCTATGCCGCGTTTTCCAAATATGCGCCGCGCGAAGCGGGCGACGAGCAAATGGACGTCCAGCTGTTCATCGAACGGATGCAGGCGGCGCAGACCGCAGGGTAGGCGGCGTTCGCTACACCCATTCCCGCAACCCCTCATCCTTGATCCGCTTTTGCCACAGCATCGGCGCGTTGACGTGGACATTCTGGCCTTCGCTGTCGACCGCCACCGTCACCGGAAAATCCTGCACCTCGAATTCGTAGATCGCCTCCATGCCAAGGTCGGCGAAGCCGACAACCTGGCTGCCCTTGATCGCGCGTGCGACGAGATAGGCGGCGCCGCCGACCGCCATCAGATAGGCGCTCTTGTGGTTTGCGATCGCCTGCGTCGCGGCGGGCCCCCGCTCGGCCTTGCCGACGCAGGCGAGCAGGCCTTGATCGAGCATCATGTCCATGAACTTGTCCATGCGCGTCGCGGTCGTCGGGCCAGCGGGGCCGACGATTTCCTCGCCGACCGGATCGACCGGGCCGACATAATAGATCACACGGTCGCGGAAGCTGACGGGCAGCTCCTCGCCCCTGGCCAGCATCTCGGCGATGCGCTTGTGTGCCGCGTCGCGGCCGGTGAGCATCTTGCCATTGAGGAGAAGCCGGTCGCCCTGCTTCCAGCTCGCGACCACTTCGGGCGTCAGATTGTCGAGGTCGACGCGGATCGCCGCCTGGTCGGGCTTCCAGTCGATCTGCGGATAGTCGGCGAGCACCGGCGGCTCGAGGAAGGCCGGACCGCTGCCGTCGAGCGTCACATGCGCGTGGCGCGTCGCGGCGCAATTGGGGATCATCGCGACGGGTTTTGACGCCGCATGCGTCGGCCAGTCGGCGATCTTGACGTCGAGAACCGTGGCGAGCCCGCCCAGCCCCTGCGCGCCGATGCCGAGCGCGTTGACCTTTTCATAGAGCTCGATGCGCAGCTCTTCGGTCGGATTGCTTGGCCCGCGCGCAAGCAACTCGGTCATGTCGATCGGATCCATCAGCGACTGCTTGGCGAGCAGCATGGCCTTTTCGGCGGTGCCGCCGATGCCGATACCGAGCATGCCCGGCGGGCACCAGCCCGCGCCCATCTGCGGCACCATTTCGAGCACCCAGTCGACGATCGAGTCCGACGGGTTCATCATCTTGAACTTCGACTTGTTCTCGCTGCCGCCGCCCTTTGCGGCGACGTCGATCACGACCTTGTTGCCGGGCACCATTTCGACGTTGAGCACCGAGGGCGTGTTGTCCTTGGTGTTGACGCGGCTGAAAGCCGGGTCGGCGAGGATCGAGGCGCGAAGCTTGTTTTCGGGGTGCAGGTAGGCGCGGCGCACGCCCTCATCGATGACCTGCTGCAGGCTGCGGGGCGAATCAAGGCGGCAGTCCATGCCCCATTTGATGAACACGGTGACGATGCCGGTGTCCTGGCAGATCGGGCGGTGTCCCTCGGCGCACATGCGGCTGTTCGAGAGGATCTGCGCCATCGCGTCCTTCGCGGCGGGTGATACCTCGCGCTCATAGGCGGCGGCGAGCGCGCGAATATAGTCCATCGGGTGAAAATAGCTGATGTACTGGAGCGCGTCAGCGATGGTTTCGACCAAATCGTCCTCGCGGATCATGACGGTGTTCATGGATGCAGCCTTTCGCCCTGTTTGCGGGATTCGCGGTTTCCCTAGACCCGCATGCGCGGAGTGGGAAGGGGGTCAGGCGCGGCCGAAATCGCCGAGCGGGCGTTTCTGGACCAGCGCGCGCCAGCTTCTCGTCGCGGCCAGCGCGAGCAGCAACAGCCAACCACCCGCGGCCGACGGGATCAGCGCCCAGGCGAAGGCGGCGGGGGTGATGAGCGCCATCACCGTGGGGATCGCGGCGAGGATCGCGACCGAGCCGACCAGCGCCCACCAGCGCCCCAGCTTCGTCGCCGCGGCGCCGATGACGACATTGGTCGCGGCAAGGAGCATGAACTTTGCCGCGACGGGATAGGGCAGGCTGGCCATTGCAGGCGAATAATTGCCCGCGGTAAAGGCGGCCTGAATGTCGAAGAGCAGCGAGTTTTCATATGCATCGCACAGCGCCGCGGCGACCGGGAGCGCCGCCGCCGCGAGCAGCGCGCGTAGGAGAAGCTCGCGCCACAGTGCGAGACAGCCGCTGGCGAGGAAGCCCGCGTAGAGCAGCATGTAGAAATAATCCTGCTCGTTCCCGGCGCGCATCGCCGCGAGACGCGTGACCTGATGCGGATCGGTGAAGAAGCCGAAGATCGCTTCAAGGTCGGCTTGCCCACTGGCAAATTCGAAGGCGAGGACCGGTGGCCCAAAGCCCGGGGCGATGTCATGCCCGGTCTGCGGGAAGACCTGTCCGAGATAGAGGCCAAACAGCAGTACCGCGATCCCGAATGCGAGCGTGGCGACCCACCAGCGTGTCGGTGCAGGCGGACGGCTCTGCTGCGCTTTGATCGAGTGTTGCAGCCACCCGACCATCGTCTAGATGTCCGGTGGAGCGCGCCGGCTCACCTTATTGGCACTCGGCGCATTTGCCGCGGACTTCGATTACCGGGCGCTCGGCAGCGAAGCCGGTGGCGTTGGCGGCGGCGCGAACGCCGGTTGACAATTTGTCGTCATCGACATGCACCGCGCTGCCGCAAGTGTCGCAGATCAGGAAGATGCAGTCGTGCAGGCAGCCGGGATGGCTGTTCGCGACAAAGGCGTTGGCGCTTTCGACGCGGCGGACAAGGTTATTGGCGACGAACAGGTCGAGAATGCGATAGACGCTGTTCGGCGCGACGCGCTTGCCGCGCGCCTTCGAGACCATATCGGCGATTTCATAGGCGCTGGCGGGCTTGCCGATTTCGGCGACGGCGTCGAAAATCTGCGCGCGCATGTCGGTCCACGCTTCGCCCGCGCCCTCGAGCGCAGTTTGTGCTGCCTTGGCGAGCGAGGCGCCGCTGGCCTCGACGTGCGGGTGGTCATGCTTGCCCATGGGCGTTTCCTTTTGCCGCGCGGCTGTTCGCGCCAACTCTTGGGAATAATGTAGGCTGTTTAGGGGGGGTCCGCAAGCCGCGGACCGGTCCATTCCGGCGCCGCGATCAGTGCCGCGCGCGCCGATTAAGATCGTGCCCGAGCGCGACGACGGCGACGCCGATCATTGTCGCGATCACTTCACTGCCGTCGTGCGGCCGCGACAACGCACCTGCCATCATCCCCAGCCCGAAGCTGCCGACCGCGAACGGCATCATATAACCGTGGCTGAGCACGCCCGAGACGAGGGTGATGAGCGCAAAGCCGATCGCGATGATCAGCCCGATCTCGTGGAACAAGTGATTTTCGAGAAACACGCCGCCGACTGACGCGATCGACGCGAAAAAGACCGTCGTCGCCAGGCAATGGACGAGGCAAAGTCCCGACAGGCCCATCGCCAGCTGGTCGCCCGAAAGCGAGGTGAGCGGCCGGGCGTCGCGCGCAGCCCGCACCACCGCGCCAAGGCGCGTCAGGACAGGGGCAGGGCTGGCGACTTGGGTCACCCGATTCTCCATTGGGGCAATTGCGGTGTTGGATATGGCATAACATGACAGAGGTTACAATGTCTCATTGCGGCGAAATCCTGTCGCCGTCCCTTTTTCGTCATTCCCGCAAAAGTGGGAACCCAGCGAACAGGCGTCGATTCTGCGTTCATGCTTTTGCGGGAATGACGAAAGGACTTAGCTGACCGCTTCCTCCGCCCGCAAAGCCTTCCGGTCCAGTTTGCCGATCATCGTCTTGGGCAGATTTAGCCGCACTTCGACCGCGTTTACGCGTTCATGTTTGCCGAGCTGGGGGTTGAGCCAGGCGGCGAGTGCTTCGCCTGATATTTCGAAGCCCTCCTCCAGCGTAACGAACGCTTTCGGCGATTCGCCGCGATAGGCGTCAGGGACGCCCAGCACGATCGCTTCCTTGACCGCCGGATGCTCGTAAAGATGCGCTTCGATAACGCTGGGATAGACTTTGAAGCCGCCGACCGCGATCATGTCCTTCAGCCGGTCGACGATGCGGATATAGCCGCCCTCCTCGACCATCGCGACGTCGCCGGTGCGCAGCCAGCGGTCGGCGGTGAAGCTGTCGAGATCGGCGTCAGGGCGGTTCCAATAGCCCTGCATGATCTGTGGCCCCTTGACCGCCAGTTCGCCGGGCTCGCCCGCGGGGGCGGTCATGGCCGGATTTTCCTTATCGAGAAGGCGGACGTGCGTAGCGGGCAGCGGCTGGCCGATCGTGCCGGGGCGGACGGGGCCGTCATAGGGGTTCGTCGCGACGACCCCCGAGCTTTCGGTGAGGCCATAGCCTTCGACGAGCGAGGCGCCGGTCGCGGCGGTGAATTTTTCGCGCAGTTCGGCGGGCATCGGCGCGCCGCCCGAGATGCAGATGCGCAGGCTGGAAAAATCGGTCTTCGCCAGATCGGGATGGTCGAGCAGTGCCTGATACATCGTCGGCACCCCGGGGAGCGCGGTCGTCTTCGTGCGGGTGATTGCGGCAAGCGCCTGTTTTGCATCGAAGCGCGGCAGCATCGTAATCGTTCCGCCGTTCAGGATGGTACGGTTGAGGACGCAGGTGTTGGCGAAGACGTGGAAAAAGGGAAGCACACCGAGGATGCGGTCCTCGGCATCGTGGTCGGGGTCGATTGCGTTCACCTGCCGCGCATTAGCGGTCAGATTTTGATGGGTGAGCTTGGCGCCTTTCGGAGTTCCGGTGGTGCCGCCGGTATATTGAATCAATGCGACATCCTGTTCGGGATCGATCGCGACCGGTTCGGCTCGGCCATCGTTGGCAATCAGCGCCGAGAAGCGGATGACGCGCGGATCGGCGGGCAGCCGCGCGATCTCGGCGCGCTTGAACAGGCGGTAGAGTATCGATTTGTGAGCCGATAGTCCGCCGGCGACCGAGCCGACCACGAGGCGCTGCAGGCTCGACCCGTCGAGCACCTGCAAGGCGGTGGGCAGCAGCGCCGCGGCGCTCACGGTGAACAGCGTGTCGGTGCCCGAATCTTCGACTTGCTCCTCAAGCTCGCGGGCGGTGTAGAGCGGCGAGAAATTGACAACGGTCGCCCCGGCGGCGAGCGCACCATAATAGGCCGCGACATAATGCGGGACGTTGGGCAGGAACAGGCCGACGCGGCGGCCCTTGCCGAGCCCGAGCAGCTGGAGCCCCCGCGCAACGCGCGCGGCGCCGCGGGCGACTTCAAAGTAGCTGAAACGGCGGCCCATGAAGTCGAGCATTGTCGCATCTCCGCGCTGCGTCACGCTGGCGGCAAGCATGTCGGGAAGCGTCAGCGGTGCGAAGGACTGGTCCCAGTCGGTGGGGTGATGATAATCGGTCGACCAGGAAAATTCGCTATTCATTGCGGGGATAAAACCTCTCATTCTTGTGGCTTTCCTGACACTAGGGTCGGTAAGCCGACATCGCAACCGGGCCGCGCTTGCGGCGCCGCTATGCTGCGGCTAGTCGTGCGGGTAGCAACAAAGGGGACGGTCATGAACTTGGTGCAATCGCGTTCGACCATCGGGGCCTGCGCACTCGCGTTAGCGGTCTTGAGTGCGCTGCCGGCTACGGCGAAGGACAAGGACGCCCCGACCACGCCGGCGCAGATTCAGCAGCTATATGACTGCCGCGCAATTCCCGATGCTGCCGCGCGGCTCGCGTGTTTCGACCGGCAGGTCGCGGCGCTCGAACAGGCGCAGACGGCCAACGACATCACCTTTTTCGACCGCAATTCAGCGCAAAAAGCAAGGCGCGGACTCTTCGGTTTCACCCTGCGCGACCTGCCTTTCTTTGGCGGTGGCGACGATGACAGGGAAAAGATGTCGCGGCTTGAATCGACGATAAAATGGGCGCGCCGCGAGGGCTTTAACAAGATGCGCTTCGAAATCGAGGACGGCGCGATTTGGCTTCAGACTGACCAAACGGACCTGCCGCGAGATCCCAAGGCGGGTGAAAAGGTCGTGATCACCCCTGGCGCGGTGGGTAGCTATTTTGCTGAGATTGGCAGTCTCAAACGCATTCGCGTTCGCCGTGAGCGCTGACGCCGTCCGGAGCGCGAGGCGGATGGAGACAAACGATGTCAGGCGATCAGAGCATGCGCGCGGCGGGCGATAGCTCTCCCTTTGTCCTGCTCGATGATGCGCGCGTGGCGGGGGCGGCGCCCGCACGACTGTTTCAGAACCCGGTCGAAATTCTGGCCGCGCGGGACACCGCGGAAATTCCTGCCCTGTTCGACGCGTTGGAAGCCGGCGGGGTCCGGGGGCTGCATGCTGCAGGCTATCTGCACTATGAAGCGGGCAAGGGGCTGTCGCCTGCGTGGCGCGGGGCGCCGGATATGGTCGAGGCAGATAGGCCGCCACTGGCCTGGTTCGGACTGTTCGAGCGGGTCGAGCGGATCGATGCCGATGCGGTACCAGCCGTGCTGCCCGATCCGGCATCGGCGTGGATCGGTGCGGTGACGCCGCGGGTTACGCGCACCGACTATCTGGCCGCGGTCGAGGCGGTGCTCGCCTATATCGCGGCGGGCGACATTTATCAGGCGAACCTGACCTTTCGCGCCGAGGTGCCGCTGCTGGGCAACCCGCTGGCGATCCACGCGCGGCTGCGGCAGACCGCTCGCGCGGGCTATGGCGGGGTTATCTGGACCGGCGAGCAGGCGATTGTTTCGCACTCGCCCGAGCTGTTTTTTGCGCTGCGTGGGCGGCAGGTGATGGCGCGCCCCATGAAAGGCACGGCGGCACGGCTGGTCGACGCCGCGGCCGATGCGGCAGCGGCGCGCGAGCTTGCCGATGATCCCAAACAGCGCGCCGAAAATCTAATGATCGTCGACCTGATCCGCAACGATCTGTCGCGCGTCGCGGTGCCCGGGTCGGTCGCGGTGCCCGACCTGTTTCGCGTCGAAAGCTTTCCGACAATTCACCAACTCGTCTCCGACGTCAGTGCGCGCCTGCCCGATGGCGTCGGCGCGGTCGATGTGCTGCGCGCCGCTTTTCCCTGCGGATCGATCACGGGCGCGCCCAAGGTGCGCGCGATGGAGATCATCGACGAACTGGAGGGCGACGCGCGCGGGCTTTACACGGGCTCGATCGGTTTCATCGAGGCTGGGGGCGACGCAGCGTTCAATGTCGCGATCCGCACGCTGGTGCTTCCCGGCGCCAACGACTTGCAAGGCGGCGCAAATCGCGCCACGCTGGGATTGGGTTCTGGAATTGTTGCCGACAGCCAACCGGCTGAGGAATGGCGCGAATGTCTGGCGAAGGGGGAGTTTGTGGGGGCAGCGGGCGCGCGTTTCGACCTGATCGAGACCATGTTCTTTGATCCCGTCGAGGGGGTCCAGCGGCTGGAGGGGCATTTGGCGCGGATGAAGGCGAGCGCAGAAACGCTTGGCTTTGCGTTCGACCGCCATGGTGCGCGCAACAGCCTGCAATCGGCGACGTTCCGCCTGCGCAGCGCGGCGCGGGTGCGGATGCGGCTGGCGCCGTCGGGCGCGCTCGCGGTCGAGGTATCGCCGCTGCCGC
>MTKY01077211.1_pt1 | contig 10903 bp, 5 predicted proteins | sample 1042731 | NCBI WGS metagenome assembly MTKY01 (sample SAMN06212206, study PRJNA360538) | anaerobic digester metagenome | biome: Wastewater treatment plant; material: sludge; isolation source: anaerobic digester fed with sludge from wastewater treatment plant | place: Denmark: WWTP Soeholt ... | reverse complement strand
CGCGGTGGCCAGTCAACTGTTGCAATTCTGCCCCGCTCTGCGCACCCCACACCCGCAATATCTGGTCTGAACTCCCACTGACGATGCGCGTCCCGTCCGGAGAGTATGCAACTGCCCTTACATAACCACATTGATCGGTCAACTGCTGCAATTCGGTCCCACTCCGTGCATCCCATATCCGCACCGTTTGATCCGCACTGCCACTGACGATGCGCGTACCGTCGGGCGAGTACGCGACTGTCAAGACAGAACCGCGGTGACCAATCAGTTCTAACAGTTCTGCCCCGCTATGCCCATTCCAGACCTGCACCATCTGGCTCTCACTACCACTCGCGATGCGTGTGCCGTCGGGCGAGTACGCTACCGTCAAGATATGACCGCGGTGGCCAGTCAGATGTTGCAGTTCGGCCCCACTCTGCGCATCCCACACCCTTAGTGTCTGGTCCGCACTACCACTCACAATGCGCGTGCCGTCGGGACTATACATAATCGACAAGACAGACAAACTGTGGCCAATCATCCTAAACAGTTCTGCCCCGCTTAGTGCATCCCACACCCGTACCGTCTGATCCGCACTCCCACTAACGATACGTGTGCCGTCGGGACTATACGCCACTGCCCTAACCCAATCCGTGTGGCCAGTCATCCTAAACAGTTCTGCCCCGCTTAGTGCATCCCACACCCGTACCGTTCCATCATCACTACCGCTCACAATGTGCTTGCTATTGGGCGAATATGCCACCGCTCTGACATAACCACTGTGGTCGGTTATACTTAACAGTTGTTTTCCACTCTGCGCATCCCACACCCGCAGCGTTTGATCGTCACTACCACTCACAATTCGCGCGCCGTCGGGCGAGTACGCCACCGTCAAGACGGCACCACGATGACCACTCATCTTCAGGAGTTCTTTCCCACTCTGCGCATCCCACACCCGTATCGTCATATCTCGCCCCCCACTGGCGATGCGTGTACCGTCGGGACTATACGCCACTGCTCTAACATAACCATTACACCCGGTCATCTTCCGGAGTTCTGTCCCGTTCTGCGCATCCCACACTCGCACCGTCCCATCGTCACTACCGCTAGCAATATGTGTACCATCAGGACTATAATCCAGCGCTAAAACAGAACCGCTGTGACCAGTCAGCTGTTGCAGTTCAACGCCCGTTGCCGTATCCCAAACCCGCACCATCTCAGCATCACCGCCGCTGACGATGCACGTGCCGTCGGGCGAGTACGCCACCGCCCATACAAAACCACTGTGGCCGATTGACTGCTGTAGTCTAGCCTCGCTCTGTACACCTGTGTTGAGCATAGCGGAAACATTCCACACCCGCACCGTACCATCATCACTGCCACTCACGATATGTGTCCCATCTGGAGAGTAAGCAACCGTTAAAACAGAATCTGTGTGACCGATCAATTGTTGCAGTTCCACACCAGTCGCTGCATCCCACACCCGCACAGTCCCGTCATGGCTACCACTCACAATGTGCTTGCCATTGGGCGAATACGCCACTGCTCTGACATAACCACTGTGCCCCGTCATCTTTAGCAGTTCTATCCCACTTCGCGCATCCCACACCCGCAGCGTTTGATCGTCACTGCCACTTACAATTCGCGCGCCGTCGGGCGAGTATGCCGCTGCCCTAACATAACCGCTGTGGCCGATCATCTTCAGGAGTTCTGTCCCGTTCTGCGCATCCCACACCCGCAGCGTTTGATCGTCACTGCCACTTACAATTCGCGCACCGTTAGGCGAGTACACCACCGTCAAAACCGATCCGCTATGACCGATCATCTTCAGGAGTTCTGTCCCGTTCTGCGCATCCCACACCCGCAGCGTCTGGTCCTCACTGCCGCTTACAATTCGCGCGCCGTTAGGTGAGTACACTACCGTCAAAACAGATCCGCTATGGCCAGTCATCTTCAGGAGTTCTGTCCCGTTCTGCGCATCCCACACTCGCAGTGTCTGATCCGCACTCCCACTGACGATGTGCGCGCCGTCGAGGCTATAAGCCACTGACAAGACAGAGCCACTGTGACCTATCAATTGTTGCTGTTCCACGCCCGTCGCTGCATCCCACACCCGCACCCTCTGATCATCACCCGCGCTCACAATCTGCTGTCCATCAGGGCTATAGGTCACGACCCTGATAGAACCGATGTGGGGTGTGCGCCAGGGGAACGTCATCCGCCAAGGGAGTTGCTGTACAATGTCTACGGCAAAATTCAGCGCAGTCAGGGTTTCATTGGTAACAAAAGAACGCGTGATAACGTCAGTGTTGGTTAGCCACGTCGTGAGGGCAGATTCACGAGCCAGCATCAGGTTCAAGCTACCGGTGGGGTCTTCTGCCGTTTGCGCGTAGGCTGCTAGTTCACGCGCGCGAACAATGCGACCAAGACGGGCCTGGTACACGGCCTCACGTTGGGCGGCTTCAGCTTCTAGGCGGCGGATTTCAGCTTTGTTTTTCGCCTCTTCTGCTTCAATTCTGCGCGCTTCAGCCGTCGCTTCGGCGTCTACTGCTTCAACACGGCGGGCTTCTGCTGTTGCTTGGGCATTGACGGCATCAATGCGGCGCACTTCCGCCGTAGCCCGGGCGTTCTCCGCTTCAATCCGGCGGGCTTCGGCGGTCGCCTGACTATTGACGGCCTCAATACGCTGACTTTCAGCCTCGGCTTGCGCCTCCAAAGCCATATTACGTTGTATCCAGCCAAACATTGCCGCTGCAATTGCCAATATCATCAACACCGTCGCTCCCACCGCCAGCCACCGGATCCGCCGGTTCTGCACCTGCTCGCGCCGGGCCTGCGTCCGCGCTTCCCGGCAGGCGGTCAGGAAGTCACACTCGGTCACGGTCAAGGCGGCGGCGTAGCTCTCCGCCCACACTTCCGCCTCCGCTAGCGCGTCCCCGCTCAGGAGCAGGCCGGTGGGGCGTTTCTCCTCGTCCCACAGCGCGGCCTGGCGTTGCAAGAGGCTCAGGTGTTCGGCAAACCAGGCGGCATTGTCGGCTTGCAGCGGCTCCACCAGGCGGTCGTGCGCCAGTTCGTACCAGGTCGTGCCCGCGCGCTGTTCGGCCCGCACCAAGTGGACGCCCACCACCCGCTCAATGGCAGCGTTTTCCAGCCCGCCGCTGGCTTCGGCCCCGCGCGCCACCACATCCCGGCGGCCCTGCGCGGTGATCAGTTGCTGCTCCACCCACTCGCGGATGGCGCGTTCGGTCACGCCCGTCTCCGCCGCGATGCGTGCGACGCTCTGTGCGTAGTAGTCGCGGAGCGCGCGGTTCACGTCGCCCAGCCCGGCTAGCGCGTCCACGCCGATGTGCTCCGCGTCCGGCGGCAGCGACTCCCACAGACGGTAGGCCACCACCTGCAACTGCACCGGCTCCACTGCCGGCCCCAGCGCGGAGACCGTGCTCCCGTCCAATTGCTGCACCTGCACCCGCCGCAGATCGTCCACTAGATGCCGCGCCGCCTCGTCGTCAAAGGACACACCGGCCGAGTGCGCCGGGGCTTGCAACGCCAGCCGCGCGGCGGGTTCATCCAACAATTCCAGACGGAAACGCGCCCGCAGGCGGTCCGGCAGCATCGCGCTGAAGGAATCCAGATAGGCCAGGTATTCCTCGCGCATCGCTAGTAACAGGCTCAGGTGAGAGAAAGCTTCGAGCGCGTCCTGAAGCTGCGTGAAGAAGTCCTCGCGCGCCGCCGGCCGGCCGGCTTGCTGTGTGAATAGCTCCTCGAACTGGTCGAGCGCCAGCAACCGCGCTCCTGATGTCACATCTATGGCAAGGGGCGAGCCGGGCGATAGGCCCTCACGTAAGGACATCTTCAGCAGGGTTTCCGACATGGCCGTTTCATCCGCCAGACTGGACAGTAGATTGAAAACGAAAGGATTGACGGCCTCGGCGGGCGCGCTGCCGCCCACCCGGGCGACAGGCAACGCGGTCATCCGGCGGCGTTGCAAGGCGGGGATCAGGCCAGCGTTGATGAGCGACGTCTTGCCCGCGCCGGAAGAGGCATACAGCAACACGGCGCGCTGCGCTACCACCAGGTCGGCCAGTTGGCAGATTTCCGCCTCGCGCCCGAAGAAGTTGGCCCGGTCAGCGGCTTCGAATGCGCGGGGGCCGACGTAGGGGTTGTGGGTTGTGGGTTGTGGGTTGCGAATGATTTTCCATTGGTCACCTCATCACCTTGTCACCGGGTTGCCTGAAAGCTTTGCCAGCGTGTGTACAGGTCGGTCATAAATTGCTGCGAGCTGCCCCAGTAGACGTCAATGCGTGCGTTGGCGAAGTACTTCTGGAAGTAGCGGATAACCTCCTGCTCCTGCGCCGCGCCGGTGCGGGGGGTCTCAAGCTGCACTGCGACGTGCAGCATCCCCCACTTCTCCAGGTCAAGGTTGGTCAGCAGCCCGCGCATAATGACCTTGAGGTTGAGGTCTTCCAGGCGGTATCCCAGGAAGAGCAGCGTGGTCGAAGCCAGCGCGGCGTTGATGCTGGTGGGCAATAAGTACTCGTAATCGCGCGCGATGCGGGCCAGATAGTCCAGGTGGTCGTCCTCGGTCAGCACCAGCGAGAGCGGGTCGTCGTCCTGCCCGAAGAGGTGCAGCACCACTGGCGACTCCGCTGCGGGGGGCGGATCGAGACTCCAGTGCGGGCGGGATTCGCGCGTTTTGGTTTTCTCGCGCCAGGGGACGCTCATCCGGCGCGGGGGGCGTCCTGCCGCTTCCAGGGCTAATGACATCAACGGGTCACAGTTGGTGGTCAGGTAGGTGGGCAGGCCCAGCGCGGCCAGTTGCGCGTGCGGGTCGCGCCTCTCGGCAGACAGAAGTTGCTCGCGCCAGCCGGCCGAAGCGATTACCTCGGTCAATCCCGCCCCGCGTGGGGGCGGCGGTAATTCCACGCGGGTGCAGAATCCCTCGGCCAACAGGCGCAGCACCTCCCGGCGCAGGCGGAGATTGTCCACTGTCCCTACGAACTGGGCCACACGCGGCAGGGTCTCACAATCGGCAAAAGGGTAGTTGTAACTGCGCCCCAGCATCTGGGCCAACTCGCGGGTGGTGGGCAGCAGCCCCTCGGTCACGCCCGGTCCCAGGAATGGCGTGCAAAGGCCGTCGGTGATGTTTTCGAGCAAGGTCTGCCAGAAACTGCTGACCTGCTCGCCCAGGATTTCGCCGCACTGTTCGAAGAGCTTGCCGGAACGTAGCCGGGAAAACACCACCGGCGTCGCAGCCTCCGTTGAGCCGGCAGTCATCAACGCAGCGCGCGCCTGATTGCCGGCCAAATCCACCAGGCCGTGTTGGAGTAATTGCCGGTAGAAGGTGCAGCTGAACTCACGGGCTGCCGGGATCGAAATGCTGTCTTGCATCGCCACAATGGCCGGGACGCCGGCATCCACCAGCCGGGGCGCGAGGCCGCGGAAGGCATCGGCGCTGTCGCGGGTCGCGGTCTGGCAACTAGCGAGGAAGACCAGCCGCAGCCGCTCCGCGTCATCGGGGTCGCTATCGGCCAACTGGCGTTTCAGCATCGCAGCGAAGACGTCTTCGCGCACGCGTGCGACCTGATTGTCGTCATCAGCCAGGAAGAGCACGGCCCCTTTCTCTTTGCGATAGACGCCGTGCGCGATGATGTGCAGCGCGTGATAGCCGCGCCGTAATTCTGCTTCGAGCGCGGCGAGCGTGCAGGGGGCCGGTAAACGAGTCAGCTCCACGTCCAAGCCCGCCAGCGCCTCATCGAGCGCGACATACTCGACCTCCTCATCCAGCGAGGTCAGTTTGTAGTCCTTTAAGTTATCCGGCGCGGCGATAGCGACCAGGAGTTTGAGCGGGCGGGTGAGGAGTGGCGCGCCCGGATGCCACGTCCCGGCGAGATAACGGAAGAAGGGCGTGGCGTCGGTCGCAGCCAAGTCGAGGCCGGTCGCCGGGTCGCGCAGGCTCTCCCAGGGGAGCGCGTGCAGTTCCGGGGCAGCGGCATCAATCCGCAGGCGGATACGGCGCTGCGGGTGCTGGCCGCGCGCGTGCTCCCACGCCTCGCGCAGTGTCGCGTCGGTAAACAACCACGCGAACAGGGTGTCGCTATCCCCAATAGGCAGTTCCGCATTGAGGAAGCCGCGCGGATACTGCCAGTCCGCGTTGAGCGTGATTTCCACGGGATACCCCGCCTCCTGGCGCTCCAGGATGCGGATTTCGAGATCGGCGTAAGGTCGTGTGTTTGTCATCGGGGCGTTCTCCTCACATATACACTTTGCACCTGTACATGATCGCGCCCATCGTTCTCGGCGTCTGCCCATAGTCTAGTGCAAAACGCTCAAACGCCAAATCTGACTTTGCCCAACAACTGCTGCTTTTTCACGCCATGCTTTCCGAGATTCTCACTCTGTATCCACGCCGGGAGCGGCTTGCGGCGCTTGTCCGAGGGCCTTACGGCTGATAGCTGTCAATATCCTGATGAGTGCTGCGATCTTGCACTTCGCCGAAAAGCCTGTATTATTTTGTCGGGGTCTCACCGCTCAAATCTCTGTACAACGAGATCCTGTCAATCTTGTTGATCCTGTCGAATCCCAAGAGGAGGTACACACCCTATGTCCGATGAATTGCTGTATTTCAATGGTATTGATGGTGACTCCGGCAGCTACGATCTGCCCCCAATGACGGCTGAGGAACTCGTTAAGTTTATGCGCGGCGAGGCGACGCCGGAAAACCTCTACGAGCTGCGCGCCCGGCATACGCGCGAAACGACCAAGTACCTGGGCGTTAAATCCGGGGTGAACCCGACCCGGCTGGATGAGGCCGGCTGGGGTGTCATTTTTCCGCATTATCCGGTCGGAGATGAAAAACGTCAGAAAGAGGTGGAGGCAATTCGTGAGGCGCTTCAACCGTTGCTTCAGTTGCGCGAACAGCAGGCAGGCGAGCGCTTCACGCATTGGTGTCAGGGTAAGGACAAGGGCTTTCGCGTTGGCGTGGATAACAAGAACAAGTATCTGGCGCGGCACGGTATGGGACCAGGCCCAGCCGACCCGGACAGAGTCCCCTACTATTTGCTGATCGTGGGCAGCCCGACTGATATACCCTACCGTTTCCAATCGCAATTGGACGTCGATTACGCCGTCGGTCGCATCCACTTTGAGACGTTGGACGAGTATGCAGACTATGCGGCCAACGTCGTCGCGGCCGAGACAGACCCAAAGAAACTGGCGCGGAAAGCCGCTTTCTTCGGTGTGGCTAATCCCGGCGACCCTGCTACGCAACTCAGCGCCACGCAACTCGTCCAACCGTTGGCTGACAAGCTCCGCGCCGAGCACCCTGCCTGGACTGTGCCGCTGTACGGGCCAGACCGGGCATACAAGGCGACGTTGTCCGCTTTGTTAGGCGGAGCGGAGACGCCCGACCTCCTCTTCACCGCCAGCCACGGTATGAGGTTCGACAACGGCAGCCCGCGCCAGATGATGCATCAGGGCGCGCTGTTGTGCCAGGACTGGCCTGGTGATACGTGGACCGGGCCAATTCCGCAGGATTTCTACTTCGCGGGCGACGACTTGATGGACACTGCCGATCTATCGGGGTTGATTGCTTTTTTCTTCGCCTGCTACGGTGGGGGGACGCCTCAGTACGACGAATTTGTCCGGTACGCCAAACCGGAGGGGCCCGCTTCTCCTTCCGCGATTGCGCCTTATCCTTTCCTGGCGCAGTTACCGGTGAAGATGCTAGGCCGACCGCGCGGCGCGTTGGCCGTGGTGGGGCACGTGGATCGGGCCTGGAGCTATTCCTTTAACTGGGGCCAGGCCGGGATACAGACTACCGTCTTCGAGGCTGCCCTCGATAGTTTGGTGAAGGGAGAACCTATTGGTATGGCCCTTGAATACTTCAACCAACGCTACGCCAGTCTCTCCGTTATGTTGAGCGATGAGTTGGAAGAAATCGAGTACGGAAAGATTTACAATTCGTTCGAACTGGCAGGGATGTGGACGGCCAACAATGACGCCCGCGGCTACGCCATTATCGGCGATCCCGCCGTGCGGCTGCCGGTAGCCTGAGCTGCACCAACCGACAGAGCGCGGTGATTTCAATACGCAGTAGATGAAAGATCGGTTCGTAGTAACCGCTTCAGCGGCCTTTCAGACTTTACTACGAACCCCAAATTTTCATCTATTAATACTCCCAATGCTCGTGCGCCAGCGGCGCCTGGTTCAGCACATCGCGAACCAGCCGCCACTGGGGCATAAATGCATCCATATACGCGATAAAACGCGCGTTGTGATGCCGCTCTAGCAGATGTACCATCTCGTGCAATACGATGTAATCTAGACATTGCGGCGGTTTCTTGACCAGTTCCAGGTTGAGCCAGATGCGCTGCGCTTGTGGGGTACACGCGCCCCATTTGGTCTTCATCCGCTTGATACGCCATTCGGCGACGTGGACGCTGAGCTGCGGTTCCCATTTGGCGATGAGCGGTGGGATAGCCTCTTTGAGTTGCCGGCGATACCAGGCCAGCAGGACGCGCTCACGTTGCGCGGCGTCGCTGCTTTCGCGCACGAAAAGGTCAAGCATGCTCATATTGTGGGCGACGACTTCCGGAGGCGCATCGTGGTAGATGACGTTGAGCAGGTAGCGGTCGCCCCAGTAGTAGTGGCTTTCGCGGGAGAGGTACTCGCGCACGGACTGCCGTTCCTGCGAGTGGAAGTGGGCTTGCTGGCGCTTGATCCAGGCCAGTTTGGAGATGACGACCAGGCGCACGGCTTCGTCATCCATTAGCAGCGGCGCGGCGACGCGCACGCGACCATCGGGCGGATAAACGGCCAGGTGCAGGTTCTTGATGTCCTTGCGGACAACGTTTACGATGATGTCGCCGACGGCGATGGGGTGCATTTCAGTATTCACGTTGGTTCTGAATCAGCTCGAAGATGCGCTCGATGGCTTCCGGGTCATTGCCAACGATTTGGTAGACGGCGTACTTGATCTCTCGCTCTTTAACGACGTCGCCGCGCCAGCCATCCTTTTTGGTGGCGTGGATGGCCGTATCTAGCGCCACGGCAAGCTGCTCGTCGTTGCCCAGGTTGTCGTAAAAGGCGCGCCGGGCAGGGGTGTTGAGGGCAGACAGGTAGCTTGGGCCCTGGGCGGGATTCTTGACCTGCCGGGTGAGTTCAACGATCTTCGCTAGGTAGTGCGCGTACTCTAGCGCCTGTTCCAGGCGGGATTTGGCGCTGAGGACGCGCTGCATTGTGCCCCAACGCTGCTTGAGCTGTGCCAGGCCAAGCGGGCTGAGACCCTGCGTTTTGGCCTCGAACCACCGGTCGATCTTTTCCTGGGACGTGAGGACTTGGTCCACGTCGCGGGCTTCGTAGAGCAAATCCAGGATGACGCCATCGCGCACGGCCTGATCGAATTTGTAGGTGTGGATGTAGCTGCCGAAAACTTCGAGGCTGGTCTTTTTGTCGTCTTTGAGCAGGGGCGTGCCGGTGAAGCCGATGAGCATCGCGTTGGGGAGAATCTGATGCATGGCGCGGTGCAGTGTGCCCGATTTCGGCGGTGGGATTGTCGTGCAGGATCATATTCATCCGCGCCAGGGCCGCGGTGACGTTGTTGATTTCCTGGCCGTAGATGGTGATGCCGCGCGGCGCTTCGGCGGCGGCCTTGAGCAGGAGCGAGCCGGAACCGCAAGTGGGATCGTTGAGCGTTTGATCCTGACGTCTGGCGTGGCGGATGCCGATGACCTGGGCAATGACGAGGGAGACCTCGGCGGGGGTGTAGAACTGCCCTTTGCTTTTGCCGGACTGGGTGGCGAAGTGGCGCATCAGGTACTCGTAGGCGTCGCCCAGGAGGTCATCGCCCTCGGCGCGGTTGCCGCGGAAATCGAGGGCGGGGTTCTCGAAAATGGCGACCAGGTCGGAGAGGCGGTCCACCATCTCCTTGCCCCGGCCGAGCTTGTCGGGGTCGTTGAAGTCGGCGATGTTGATCACGCCCTTGAGCATCGGGTTCGCGTCGGCCAGCCGGCCGATGATCTTGTTGATCTCATCGCCAATGCCTTTATCGCCCTTGAGGGCCGCCATATCGGCAAAACTGCCCTTTTCGGGGATGACGATGGGCGCGTAAGGTTGCCCAGCGTACTTATCTGAGACGTACTTGACGAAGAGCATCACCAGGACGTAATCCTTGTACTGCGAAGCATCCATCCCCCCGCGCAGCGCGTCGCATCCGGCCCAGAGGGAACTGTAGAGTTCGGATTTTTTGATAGGCATGTGTTGTACTATTTCTTTAAGAAAGATTCAGTTGACTATACATCACCAGTATTTCTATAGCGTGCTTTATGCGTGGGCAGCCCGGCTTTACTCCTCCGGGATCGGCAGATTGGGGCATGTGGCGCGGTAGGGTTCGTCGCCGAGGTATTGCGCCCATTCGGCGTGGGTGAGGTTGCGCGTGAGGCGGGAGCAGGCGAGGTTAATCAGATCGTCAGGGTACCAAAGCCAGATTTTGGCTGATCCATTTAAACACTTCCACCCGAATTGGGACTCGTCGCACCCTGCCGAAATCACTAATCGTCCATCTGGACTAAATGCTATTGCCGTCACTGCATCCCCATGCAGTTCACGTGCTATCTCTCGACCGCTTGTTGCCTCCCATATCCGAACCATGCCATCATCGCTTCCAGAGGCTACCCATACTCCATCCGGGCTGAAGGCTACAGCGACTACAGCGCCATCGTGTGTCATTTGCATTATCTGACGTCCAGTTTGGGCTTCCCATACCTGTGCTGAACCGCTACTGCAACCTTCCGATCCTTTAATCTCATCACACCCAGCTGAGACTACCCATCGCCCATCCGGGTTGAAGGTCACAGCATCTACCGAATATTTGTGCGTGACGTGCGCAACCTCTTGTCCCGTCTCAGCCTCCCACACCCGCGCGGTG
>MTKY01055395.1_pt1 | contig 10904 bp, 6 predicted proteins | sample 1042731 | NCBI WGS metagenome assembly MTKY01 (sample SAMN06212206, study PRJNA360538) | anaerobic digester metagenome | biome: Wastewater treatment plant; material: sludge; isolation source: anaerobic digester fed with sludge from wastewater treatment plant | place: Denmark: WWTP Soeholt ... | reverse complement strand
GGTCGTCGCCGGGGGCGTAATAGTCGGGGATGGTGGCCTGGCGGTGAAAGCCTGTGGCCAGGTAAAAGCTGCGCGCGGGCTGGTAGGCGTCTGTGCCCGAGGTCTCGACGACGAGCAGCCGGGCGCCGCGGCGGCGCAGGTCGGCCTCCATCTCGTCGATGAGCCTGCGCGCCACGCCCCTGCGCTGGGCCTCGGACGCTGTGCACAGCCAGTAGAGGTCGTAGGTGCCCTCGGTGAGGGGGGTGGGGCCGTAGCAGGCCATGCCCAGCAACTGCTCGCCCTCGCGTGCAACGATGAACGTATAGCCGCCGCCACCCGGGCTGTGGAAAAAGGTGTCGAGCAGCTCGCGCACGCACTCGACGTCGGCCGGGCCAAAGGCTGCGGTACGCTCGATCATGCTCACGATGGCCGCCGCATCGGCCTCCCTGGCCCGCTCGATCATATGCGCACCTCCTGCAGGGCAAAGGTCACAATCTGCTCGGCCATGTGCGCCTGGTCATAGCCGGCCGCGCGCGCGGCGCGGGCAAAGCCGGCGTCGGCGCAGAGCGATGGGTTGGGGTTGACCTCCAGGATGTAGGGCCGGCCGTCGCGCTCGCGCATGTCGACCCGCGCATAGCCACGGCAGCCGGCCAGATGGTAGGCGGCCAGCGCCGTCTCCACCAGGCGCCGGGCCAGCGCATCGTCCACCTCGGCTGGGCAGACGGGCACCGTGTGCCGGCAGGCGAACGAGTCCTCCATCCACTTGGCCTCGTAGGTGAGCAAGCGTTGCAGCGGGTCGTCAAAGCCGTCGTAGCGGATCTCCGAGATGGGCAGTGGGCGGGGCGGGTCGTCGCCCCAGACGGCCACGTTGAACTCGCGGCCGGGGATGAACTCTTCCACCAGGGCTGGCTGGCGGTAGGTCTGCAGCACGTAGGCCACCTGGCGGGCCAGGGCGGCGCGGTCGCGCACCACCGAGTCGACCGTGATGCCCATCGAGGCATCCTCGGCCACCGGCTTGACCAGCGCGGGCAGCGGCACATCGCAGGGCGCGTCGAGCGCAGAGAGGACGGCGTAGCGCGGCGTGGGTAGCCCGTGGTCGGTGAGCAGTTGCTTACACCGCGCCTTGTTCTGGCAGAGGCGCAGCGCCGCCGGCCGCGCACCGGTGTAGGCAAAGCCGAGCGCCTCCAGCGCCTCGGGCACCGTCGCCTCCAGGCTCGAATCGCCGTTCAGGCTCTCGCAGAGGTTAAAGACGAGCCACTCGCCAGGGGCGTAGGGGGCCAGGGCCGGCTCGATCTCGCCGCGGATGCCGGCCAGCGCCACGCGGTAGCCCAGCCCCGCCAGCGCCGCGCCGATCTCTTGTGCCTGGAGCGCCGTCTCCTGGTCGCAGACCAGGTCGACCGCCTCGCCTCTGAGCACCGTGTCGGCCTCGGTGTAGAGCACCAGGATCGATGGGGATCGCGATGCCATGTGGCCCTCCTGTGTGGCCGCTGCCGGCCGGGCGGCGTAGTGTCGCCCTGCGCAAACAGGCCCTGCAGCGGGTCTCACACCCGGGTGCAGGGCCTGGTATTGGCTGCAGGTACCCCAGACAGGAATTGAACCTGTGGCCTCAGCGTCCGCAGCGCTGCGCTCTATCCTCTGAGCTACTGGGGCATAGGCGGGGAGACAGGGATTCGAACCCTGGGAGGAGCGATTAAGCCCCTCAACCGCTTAGCAGGCGGCTCCATTCGGCCTCTCTGGCATCTCCCCTGAATGCCGACGATGGCGGAGGGAGAGGGATTCGAACCCCCGGTGAGGTTGCCCCCACAACGGTTTTCAAGACCGCCGCAATCGTCCGCTCTGCCATCCCTCCGGCTAATGGCCGGACGTCACTGGGTCCGTCCCCAACTGGCGAACGCTAGTATACACCCGCAGGCGCCGGATGTCAACTATTGGCGAGGCGGGGGGGAACGTAAAACGTGAAACGTAAAGCGTAAAACGTGAAACGCGAAACGTGATGCGTGATGCGTGAGGGGCGCGTGTTGCGTGTTGCGTGTTGCGTGGTCCGTTTGCCTCGCTCTCAGCGCGCGCCTGGCCGTGACTCGCACAAGCGGCAAACGGCGGGCGTGCAGACGCACCCTCCTGAACGGAATACGCAACACGCAACACGCATTGTGCACACCCCTTACGTTTTACGTTTCACGTTTTTCGTTTCACTCCCCCCGCACTGCCTCCTGCCCGCCCATGTACGGCCGCAGGGCCTCGGGGATGAGCACCGAGCCGTCGGCCTGCTGATAGTTCTCCAGGATGGCCGCGAGCGTGCGCGGCAGGGCCAGCCCTGAGCCGTTGAGTGTGTGCACGAACTCGGGCCGGGCGCCGGGCTCGGGCCGGTAGCGGATGCCCGCCCGCCGGGCCTGGAAGTCTTCGAAATTGCTGCACGATGAGACCTCGAGCCACTCCTGGCAGCCGGGCGCCCACACCTCCACGTCGTACTTCATCGCCGCCGTAAAGCTCAGGTCACCGGTGCACATCTGCACCACCCGGTGGGGGATGCCCAGGCCGGTGCAGACGTCCTCGGCGTTGGCCACCAGCCGGTCCAGCTCTTCGTACGAGGTGCCCGGCTCGATGAACTTGACCATCTCCACCTTGTCGAACTGGTGGCCGCGCTTGATGCCCCGCGTGTCTCTGCCCGCCGCCATCTTTTCCCGCCGGAAGCAGGCTGTGTAGGCGACATAATAGAGAGGCAGCGTGCCGGGGTCGAGGATTTCCTCGCGGTGCAGGTTGGTCACCGGCACCTCGGCGGTGGGGATGAGCCAGAGGTCATCCTCGCTGTCCCAGTACAGGTTCTCGCCGAACTTGGGCAGTTGGCCGGTGCCCACCAGCGTCTCGCGGCGCACCAGGTAGGGTGGGTAGACCTCGGTGTAGCCGTGCTTCTGCACGTGCAGGTCGATCATGTAGGCGATCAGCGCCCGCTGCAGGCGCGCGCCGTCGCCGCGCAGCACGTAGAAACGGGAGCCCGAGATCTTGACCCCGCGCTCGAAATCGATGATGCCCAGGCTCGTGCCCAGCTCCCAGTGGGGCAGGGGCTCAAAGTCAAAAGCGCGCGGTGTACCCACCGTGCGCACCACCACATTCTCCGTCTCGTCCTTGCCCACCGGCACGTCGGGGTGGGGCAGGTTGGGCACCTCCAGCAGGTACTGGTTCAGCCGCTCCTCCACCGAGCGGACCTCGGCGTCCAAGAGGTCGATGCGCTCGCCCACCGCGCGCATCTCCTCGATGCGCGCCTGGCGCGCGGCCGGGTCCTTCTGGCGCGAGATCTCTTTCGACGCCGCGTTGCGCTGCGCCTTGAGCGCCTCCACCTCCTGCAACAGCTCGCGGCGCTTGCTGTCGAGCGCCAGGATCTCGTCAATCGGCGCCGTCGCGTTCAGCTTGGCCAGCGCGCGCCGCACCAGGTCCGTCTGCTCGCGGATGAGCTTCAGGTCGATCATACCTCTCTCCCCTCCAACAAAAAAGCCCCCGCGTCCATAGAGGACGGGGAGCGCGACTCCTCGTGGTGCCACCTCAATTCGCCGCCCCCAAGCGCCAGGCGGCCTCGTACGCTCGTTAACGGGAGCACCCGGCCGGCATACTGAGCATGCGCCGTTCCGCCGGCGACTCGGGAGTGGATTTCGGACGCCGCCAACGCTATCGCCTTTCCAGCCCCGGCGACTCTCTGAGAGCGGGCGCGCGCCTACTCGTCTCCGTCATCGTCACAGATGATCAATTGGCCAGCATTGTAACATTGAAGGGCGGGAGAGTCAACCGCGGGCACTCCCCCCTTTTTGCTTCCGGGCGATACCTGCGCTATAGTCTGACCCAGGCAAACCCGGCTATGTCACAGGGCATGGTCTAGGGGCCATGCACACGCCGGACCGCGCCCTCTTGGGCGGAGGAGACAGGAAGCTCCGGGTTATGAGCGAACGCAGGTTGTCGGTCGTCGTCTTGGCGCTCTTTTCTTCCTGGCTGCTTGCCTTCCCCTTCGAGGGGCAGATTCTCTATGCGCTCGCCGGCCGCGTGGGCGTCGATCCGCGCCCGATGGTCTTTGCCGCCATGGTGGCCAACCTTCTGGGGCTGCTCTGCTGCGGGCTCTTGATCAAGGAGCGATGGGCTGCCAAGCGGCTGATGTTGTGCTCCATCGTCTACTGCATGGCGGCCACGGGCGTGTTCTTCTTCCCCCCTTCCCCCCTCTGGCCGGCGGCGTTGCTCTCCAGCTCCTTTGCCATGGGCTGCTGTGTGGCGGCATGGGGCTTTTACTTCCGGAGCGGCACGCCGCGAAACCGGCGCCTGCAGACCGCTGCCGACGCCTTGATCTTCTCCAACCTGCTGATGATTCCGCTCAACGTGGTGGCCATTCACCTGTCGCCCTACGTGGGGCTGGGTCTATCCGTATTGCTGCTGGGCGCTGCCTTGCTGTTTGCGCTGCAACTGCCGGCGGGCGAGGCGGCCGCGCATCCATCTCGGCCTGCGCAGGCACGCCCAGCCGGCAGCATCGCCAGGCCCCTCGCTCTGCTCTGCCTGTTCGTTGTGGTCATCACCATCAACTCGGGGCTGATGTACCAGGTCCTGAACCCGGCCTACGCCCACCACCAGTCGCTGGCGAGCTGGTATTGGGCGCTACCCTATATCGCCGCGCTCCTGGTGATGAAAAAGCTGCCGCGCAGGGTAGAGAGGGCCTATGTCCTCTACGTGGCCATCGCCATGATCGGCTTTGCCTTTATCGCTTTCATGAGCCTCGACCGCTCGGCCGGCAGCTACCTGCTGGTGAACACCTTGATGCTCGGCGCCTGCGGTGTGTACGATCTCTTTTGGTGGAGCATCCTGGGAGAGATGCTGGACCTGCACACAAACCCGGCTCGGGTGCTGGGCATAGGTCTGGCGGCCAATGTGTTCGGCGTGTTGCTCGGCGGCCTGGCCGGAAACGCCATCGCTGCCGGCGGCACGCCCAGTTCCACTTCGACCCTGCTGGCGCTGGCGGTGGTCTGTGTGACCTTTGCCATGCTTCCCCTCCTGCACAGGCAGCTCTCCGCCCGGCTCGTTGACCACGCCTTCTTGCCGGCCGTGCCGCCGGGCGAGGAGGGCAGGGTGGCCGCGCGCTGGATGGAAATGGGGGGGCTGTCGGAGAGGGAGAGCCAGGTCGCCACGCTGCTTCTCGAGGGCAAGACGTACCGCATGATTGCCGGCGAGCTGCAGATCAGCGAGAACACGGTCAAGTATTACGTGAGAAACATCTATACCAAGCTGCAGATCCAAAGCCGGGCGGAACTGGCCTACATCATGCTGAAAAGGGAGCAGGATTCCCCTCCTGATTAGCACGACTTTCACCAAACGCACGATATGTAGCGCCCGGCGCCTTCGTAGTGACGGCTTTAGCCGTTTGCCTGCCGCCGGAACGCCATCCTGCAGCCGAGATGAGCGGCTGAAGCCGCCACTACGAGAGTAGTGTTGGCCCAAGGCCTCTCCACACCCCCGCCTTGTCAACCCCTTCCTGTGCAACAGTGAGGCTGCGCCACGCAGAGCCTCTGCTCAGAGACTCTTCCTGATCATTGCGAGTACCCCAGGGTATCCGGCACCCCGGGGCAGGGCAATGACGCCGTGTGTAGACGCGGCATCGTGCCGCGCAACCCAGCCTCGCGGCCCGATGCCGCGTCTACGGTCCGACACGTACGTCATCAACAGCGCCGTGCCCGGCGAGTTCTCGACGCCCCCACCCAAAGAGGTAGGGGCGTCTTTGTGAAAACCACCCGTTCGGGCGGGTTACTTTTCTGCGGAAATCGGGTATGCTGGTGATGAGGCTTGATCCCCCCGCCGCAAAGCGGATTGATAGAGGAGGGATGACCATGTACTGCCAGCGCTGCGGAGCGGCCTTGTCGCCAAATGCCAGGTTCTGCCGATCCTGCGGCAGCGCGCAGAGCCAGGCGCCTGCGAGCGCACCGCCCGACCCGGGGTTGGGGCGAGCCGGTTTCTCGCCCAGGATCAACGACCCGGCCTTTGCCAAATACGTGAGAAACTCCAACGCCTGGTCGGCCATATTCTCGATCGTTCTGGCCATTGCCGCCGTCGTTGGCTTTACCATCGCCGGCGAGCGGGGCGTGGAGGGCATGAGCAATCCCCAGTCGCTGTTCATCGGGCTGGGCGTGGGCGGCATGTTCGTCACCATCGCGGCGTTCCAGATTATCGGCAGGGCCAGAAGCACCACCTGGGACGGCACGGTGACCGACAAGACCATCACCAAGAAACGGCGCCAGGTCGGCGACGACGATGACTCTCGCTGGGAGGATTACCTGGAATACGCGGTCATCATCACCGCCGACAACGGCAAGGTCCACCGCCTGACCGCCGTGAACGACGACACCCGGTACAAGTATTTCCGCATCGGCGACCGGGTACGGCATCACGCCGGGCTCCGGTCGTTCGAAAAGTATGACAAGCGGGGCGATGCGATCATCTTTTGCCTGGCCTGTGGCAGCCTGAACGAGATGCGAAGCGACGTGTGCTCCCGCTGCAAATGCCCGCTGCCTAAATAGGAAGAGAGGTCAAGATCATGTTCTGTGAACACTGTGGGAACAACCTGCCGGACGGCGCCAAGTTCTGTGGGGCCTGCGGCGCAAAGATGGAAGCGCAGCCGGTTGCTCCTGCCCCGGCCCCTGTCCCGGCGCATTACCCGCCGCCGGCGTATGCCCAGCCTTATCCGGTGCAGCCTCCGCAGCCGCAGGCCTATGCGCCACCGCCGCCGGCGTGGCAGGCTGTGACGCCGCTCAGCGTCGGAGAGTACCTGGTGACCTTTTTCCTCATGGGCATTCCTCTGCTGAACATCATCCTGCTGTTCGTGTGGGGCTTTGGCAGCTCGACCAATGCGAACAAGAGGAACCTCGCCCGGGCTATGCTCATCATGGGCGTTGTCATGTCTATCTTTTGGGTCATCGCAGGGGCGTCTATGGGAGGCATCCTCGGCGAGATACTGAGCGAGATGGGCAGCTACTAGAGGGAACGTGATGAGCAACACACGGCGGTTTTGTGTGAGTTGTGGCGCCGGGTTGATGCCCGGCGCCCGTTTCTGCACGCGCTGCGGCCGGCCGCTGGCACGCCCCGCAGCGCCTGTCTCGCTTGCCCCTGCAAAGGAGCACACACTGTCCACTCCCGAGCCGGCGCCACTGGTCAACGCACCGCGGCGTGGCTTTCCCTGGCTGGGTCTGACCATGGTCTGTGGGACGGTTGTGCTGCTGGCCGCGGTGCTCGGTGTGGCGATCGCGGCGGGCTTCCGGCCGCCCGAGGCACTGCAGAGGCTGCTGGCTCGCCCCCAGCAGGCCGAGCCCTACGTCTGGGACGTTGAGCCCAACCCCCACGCCGGCTACTCATCCCTCGCGCTGGACGCCGAGCCTCTGCCCGGCGTGCGCATCACCGCCCCGGCCGGCGCGCTGGACCAGCCGCGCGAGTTCAAGGTGCGGACTCTCTCCGAGCGCGAGGCCAAGCCGGTTGTGGACCGGCTGGCCAAGCAGGATACCCTGGTAGTCGCGGCCCTGGAGGTGGACGCGGCCATGGAGCCCTTTGAGCGCCTTCGCCTGCCGGTCACGCTGACCTTCGACCTCCAGCAACTGGGCGTGGATGCCGCCCTCTGGCCCTACGCTCAGGTGGTGACGCTGGACGAGGAGGACCGGCTGAGCGCCATGGCTTCGCAGGTAGAGGATGCCAGGCTTTCCTGGAACACCACCCACAACGGTCCGATCTTTATCGCCGTCGGCCTGTCTACCATCGTTGGTCTGATCGAGCGCGGCCTCATCGAGCCCGACCGCCAGGCCGAGACCGAGGGCAAGAAGTGGTACGGCATCCTGAGCAGCAACGGGCATTTCAACGTGCTGTGGCCGGCCGACCGGCACCAGCCCACGCCCCAGGCCGGCGCGGCCTTTGCCGAGCTGCAGCGCCTGTGGAAGGAGTTTGCCTTTGCCCGCCGAGTGCCCGCGCCTGCACCCGGCGTTCCCGTGGAGTACCGCAGCCTCGAAGAGTACAAGGCGGCCCTGATGGAGCAGATCAAGGCCCTGGAGGCCCAGGTCAACGACCGCGAGTGGCAGTCGCAGCAGTGGGCGCACCCGGCGGCACCCTTTGTGGCCGAATCCCTCGAGTTCGCCTATAGCTACCTCAAGGCCCGCGGCTTTAACCCGCCGGGCCACGTGGTCAACGTCTACCTGCGCTCACCCTGGCCCTTGAGCAAGGACATCAAGGGCCTGGCCGAGAACCGCAAGACGCGCGACCCCTACATCAGTGTCGATCTGGACTCCATCCCGGTCAAGGCGCGCGGCGGCACCCTGACGGGCAAGGACGGCATCGACGTGGATGTCACCCTGGCCCACGAGCTCTTCCACGTCTTCCAGAGCCAGTACGGCTCCAGCGAGTACTGGGACCGCAACGTCTTCTGGGTTGGTGAAGCCACAGCCCTTGCTCTGGAGCACGAGATCTGGGACCACTACCAGGGCCGGCTCGGCGACCGGGATCTCTATGAGCAGGCCCTTACCCTGCGCGACCAATACTGGTACGCCTATCGCATTCCGATGGAGCCGCTGAGCCTGATCAGCGGCAACACCGAGCTCCAGCACCACGGCTACGGCCAGTCCTTCTTCTTCGAGTACCTGAAGCAGAGTGCCTTTGCCGGCCAAGAGGATACCTTCCTGCCGGCCTTCTACAATGCCTTCAACCAGCAGGGCAGCGCCGCAGGCGCCCTGCAGGTGCTGGCCAGAGCCTGGGGCCAAAAGGACCTGGCGGCGTTCTATGCCGAGTTCGTCTCCGCCCACGCCGATGACATCGCCGCCCATGCCGCCGACCCGCAGCGCGAGAACATCAGCATCCTGCCGCGGGCGCGGAGCCGGGAGTGGACCACGGCCGACGCGCCGCCCCTCAGCTCGCAGATCTACCGCCTCGCCATCCGCGAGGGCGTAAGGGGGTACGACAAGGCCGTCGCCGTTATCGAAACCCGCGCGCTGCCGGCCGAGATCAAGCTGCGCACCCGCGGGCTCACCAAGAGCCCCTGGGTGGAGGTCACCCCACCCACCGCCATCGTTACACCCACCCTGATCCGGACGAAGGGGACCATGGATAACGGGTTCCTCCTGCAGACCATCGGCGCTTACGCGCCAATGGACACGCTCGATAGCGGCGGAGGATGGTCGGTTACCTTCCTGCTTCCGCCCCCTGTGCCCAAGCTGCCCCAGGGCCCGCGCATCGACTTTGAGCGCGCCGCCAAGCTGGAAGAGCTGGATATCCGCTGGGAGCGCTCGCCTCTCGCCGGGCGTGATGATTTCCGCTACCTGATCACAGTCAAGACCCTGCAGGAGGGCCAGCCGGTGGGCGAAAAGACCCTGCTCGTCGAGCCTACCAAGACTCGGGCTGCCATCCCCTTTGCCGAGCTACTGCCCGCCCTGGCCGAGGCCGAGGACGTGCGCTACGAGATCCGAGTCACCGTCAGCGAGGTGCTCATGGTCTCCGGCCGCCAGGCCGAAGGTGCGCCCAGCGAGGAGGCGGCCATCGCCATCGACGCCTCGCCTGAGCTCAAGACCTACAAGGGCAAGTCCAGCCTAAGCGGCGCTACCATCCAGGAAGAGTTCACCTACTATGATGCCTACAAAGGGATGCCCGCATCCTGGGTGCCCGGCTTTACCGTACCGGCGCAGAAAGCCTGGAACGGCAACGCCGTGGCCTGGCGTTGGCTGGTCGAGTTCAACGAGGGGGCACATCCGCGCAAGGTGCTCCACGGCAAGTACGTCATGCGCTACGGCAACGGCCAGTTGTGTGCTGAGGCAGAGTACCGCTATGGCGTGCTCCACGGGGCCGTGCGCGTCTACCATGAGGATGGTGCCCTGGCCGGCACGGGCCAGTACGTCAACGGCGAGCTGGATGGCGAATGGATCGCCTACTGGCACGACGGATCGATCACCCACCACGAGATCTATGACAAGGGTGTGTGTGTCGAGCGGAAAAAGTAGATGCCCGCAGCACGGCTGTCTCCTGGGCGACCACGCCTCCAGCCAGCCCACCCGGAACCGCCCAAGGATGGGGTCCGGTTGTGCGCAACACAGTTGATGCGGACGCCGCTGGTGCCCTCGGAGGAGAGGCGGCTCCCACGCCCGCGGCTCTGCTCGCCGCAACCGCGGAGTGGGAGCCTGCTCTGCTGGCCGTATCGATCGCGCAAGGGCTGAGAGACTCTAACTACCCGTTCCCCGATGGAGAGAGGGGCATGGATGGGGGCGGTTCACGAACCTATGTCCGACTAAGCTGGCGACACTGGCCGGCGGCTCCCTCGCGGGGCTCAAGCCCCGCGCTGAGAAGCGAAAGCCCCCCAAAGGGGGCTGCCCAGCCCGAAGGGCTTTGCCCTTCTTAGCCCGATGGCCTCAGCCCTTGGCCGCCCGGCGGCCTCTGGCTCAACCGCGGCCGGCCGAGTTTGCCCGGACAGCATAGGCTCACGAACCGCCCCTACGGGTTGTACCACCTCGCGCCTCACGCATCACCGTCCCTCGCCCGGCCACGCGTACGTCGCCGCCTTGACCGCCCGATAGTTCGCATCCAGCGCCGGCTCCAGCAGCACGATGGCCGCAATGCGCCGCGCCATGTCGCTCACCTCGCGCACCTCGCCGGCCGTCAGCGCCCGGCCCAGCACGGTGCGCTCGCGATAGCTCAGCCACTTTTTCATCACCTGGTAGCCGCCGATCACATAGCTCCATACCCTGGCCGGCACGTTCCGCCAGTAGGCCACGTCGTTGAGGTACACGTCGCACGTGGTCTCACCCAGTTGCTCCAGTGCCTGCTCCAGCGTCAGGCCCAGCGCCCCGGCGCCCGCCTGCAGGGCGGCCAGCTCCTCCGGCGTGTAGGCGCGCTCGATGAGGCGCCCGCGCCCCGGCATCACCACGCAGATCGGAAGAGCACAC
>MTKY01047336.1_pt1 | contig 10909 bp, 10 predicted proteins | sample 1042731 | NCBI WGS metagenome assembly MTKY01 (sample SAMN06212206, study PRJNA360538) | anaerobic digester metagenome | biome: Wastewater treatment plant; material: sludge; isolation source: anaerobic digester fed with sludge from wastewater treatment plant | place: Denmark: WWTP Soeholt ... | reverse complement strand
GACGGAGTTGTTGAGCGTACGGGCGAAGGTCTCGACCTTGGGGCCCGCGGTGCCGTCGACCTCGTGCACCAACGTGCTCGTGACATTGCCCGAGTGGCTGAAGCCGACCGTGAACGTACGCACCGGTGTCGACTGCGATCGCAGGCGCAAGATCTGGAAGTCGCCGGCCGTTCGCTGCACTGAGTAGGAGTCGACCAGCTGGACGCGCGGATGCTGGCAATCGGAGTACCACTGAACGAGTCGCCGGTAGGCCTTGTCGGCGATCTTGGGGCTGCGCGACACCTCAATCGCCTGGGCGACGCGCTCCTCACCCTCACCCTTGGTGTCGTAGGTGCGGACCAGGACTCTCAACGGGTCGGGATCGGCGAATCGCTTGACCGGGCAGGTGGCGTACGGCGTCGTGTTGTCGAGGCTCTTGTCCGTGGTGTCGACCGCCCAGTTGCGGGCGGGATCGAGCGTGGTGACTTGTGAAATCGTGAGCAGGTTGCCCGTGTCAATGTTTTCGGCATCGAGCACGATGTCAGAGCGCTCGGCACCTATCTTCTCGCGGTGGGGGAGCGATGCGCGGCTGTCGAGGGCTTGGCCTTCGGTCACCACGAATCCACCACCGACCACGAGGGTGATGGCCGCGGCGACCAAGAGCACTGTGTTGCGCTGCCGTCCGCGCTTGGCGGCTTGGCGGATCGTCGCGGGTTGTGGCTGCTCGAACGATGCAGTGGCCTTGCCGAGACCGTTCATGCGACGCTCGATCTGGTCGAGAGATTGTCCGAGCGTGGCTTCGAGGGCCGCAAGAGCATTGGTCACGCTTTCAATGCCTTCCTCGGCGGGGAGGTTGACCTCGGTCGACGCTTCCTCGAGGTCGGTGTTGCCCAGCGTCATGAGCACGATCAGACGTCGGTCTGTCACCGACAGCTCGCCCAGAGCCTCGAGCAGTGGGGTGTCGCTGTCCTCTTCGTGCTTGCGTCGAAGTGGGTGGGTCCCTCGGCTCAGACCCGTCAGCTTCCAAGCCTCGTTGCGGACGTACGCCAGCGGGTTGCCTTCGCGGATCTTGGACCAGTCACGCCACGCTCGGCGATAGGCGTCGACGGTCGACTCGAACGCGACCTGACGATCACCCGTGACCGCATACGTGACTTGCAGCGCCTGGGTGAATGTCCTGTTGTAGAAGCTGTTGAACTCGTCGACGCGAGTCATTCCCAGCCTCCTCGTCGTCTCGGCGTGCCTGTGTGCACCGCCGCAACTTTACAGGGAGGATGAAGTGGTGCCTGAGCCGTCCACGACGTCCTTCCTGCGGCCGGCCTTTCTGACTGCGATCCTTGCTGGGGTCGGCTCACTGGCCCTGGCTGCTCTACTTGTCGTTGCTGCCCGGGGTGTCAGCGATGAGTCGTTTGCTGGGTTCGCGCGATCGGCAGCTCGTGCGTGGCTCGTCGCGCTGGGTTCAGGGCTGCATGCCGAAGGTGTGGCGTTGGGTCTTGTGCCGATCGGTGCAACGCTGCTCTGCATTGCCGTCGTGGCATTGACGTCTGGCTGGGTGGTGGCCGACCCGGTGGAGCTTCCCGCATTTGCCGCGACGACCGCAGGTGCTCTCGGGGTGATCGCCGGGATCGTCTCGGCGTCTTCGAACGCAGGGGACATTCGCACCTCGGTAGTACGCGCAGCGATCGGTGCGTTCATCGTGGGCGGCGTCGGCGCGGCGATCGGTGGCGCGCACCGCCACAAGTCGTCGACCGATCTGTGGCCGACCGCCAATGCCGACGTTCGTGCAGTTGTGCGCGCCTCAGTGCCGGCGATCCTCGCAGTTATCGCGGCTTCGGGGATGATTGTGCTCGGTCTGCTCGTGTCGCACCTCTCCCGTGCTGGCGACCTCTGGGCCTTACTGGATCCGGGATTCGGCGGGGGTATCGCTCTGGCGGCTGCCTGTGTGCTCGCGATGCCGACACTCGTGCTCTGGACTACGTCCGCTCTCATCGGCCCGGGCTTCATGCTCGGTACGGACACCAGCGTTGACCTCTCGGGCGCCCAGCTCGGCCAGGTTCCGGGGCTGCCAGTTCTTGCCGCACTGCCGGCACCCGGGCAGTTCGCAGGCTGGGTGTTCTTGCTCGGACTAATCCCGCTTGCTGCGGGCGTGCTGGCAGGGTGGCGCGTGCAGGTACGCGACCGCGAGGACTTCCTGAGCCGCGTCGCGCTGGGCTCAGCAGCTGGCGGATTGGCGGGGCTGGCACTGGGTGTGCTGGTCGCTGCATCGGCCGGGGCTGTCGGCCCCGGACGTATGGCTGATGCCGGCCCGCCGATGCTGACACCTCTGTTGGTCGCCGTGCCTGTGATGGCAATGGGCGGCGCCATCGGCGCCGTGCTGAGCCACTATCGTGGGGACCGTGCCAAAAACGTCTCCGGAACCGGGCCCGAGGACACCAGCAAGGGTCGTGGTTCTCGTCTCGGGAAGCGGGACGAATCTCCAAGCGCTGATCGACGCGTCGACCCAGCCTGACTATGGCGTCGAGATCGTCGCGGTCGGTTCGGACCGGCACGACATTCAGGGGCTCGAACGGGCCGGTCGGCACGGTATCGAGACGTTCGTCGTGGAGACCACCTCCTACGACGACCGTGCCGCTTGGGATGCCGCGCTGGCCGATGCGGTCGAAGCGCACTCACCAGACCTCGTCGTTCTGGCCGGCTTCATGAAGCTCACCGGACCTGCGTTCCTCGCCCTTTTTGGTGGTCGAACGCTCAACACCCATCCCGCCCTTTCACCGGCGTTTCCCGGTATGCACGGGCCACGCGACGCTCTGGCGTACGGGGTCAAGGTAACCGGTGCGACCCTGTTTGTCGTCGACGAGGGAGTCGACACCGGACCAATCGTCGCGCAGGTCGCCGTGCCGGTCCTCGATTCTGACGACGAGAGCACATTGCACGAACGGATCAAGACCAGCGAACGCGACATGCTTGTCGAATGGGTTGGCCGGTTGGCGCGCGAAGACTTCCACCTCGATGATCGGGCCGTACGGCTCGGAGGAGCACCTACATGACCATTCGCCCACTCAAGCGCGCGCTCGTCTCCGTCTACGACAAGACGGGGCTTGAGGACCTCGCCCGAGATCTACATGCTGCGGGCATCTCAATCGTCTCGACCGGCTCGACTGCCAAGACCATCGAGACTGCGGGTGTGCCCGTGACTCCTGTCGAACAGCTCACCGAGTTCCCTGAGTGCCTCGACGGCCGTGTCAAGACGCTGCACCCGCGTGTGCACGCTGGCATCCTCGCCGATCTGCGGCTCGACTCGCACGTTTCACAGCTCGCCGACCTCGGCATTGAGCCGTTTGACCTCGTGATCGTCAACCTCTACCCGTTCACCGAGACCGTCGCGTCCGGCGCGACGCCCGATGAGTGCGTCGAGCAGATCGACATCGGCGGCCCCTCAATGGTCCGCGGTGCGGCCAAGAACCACCCCACCGTCGCCGTTGTGACCTCGACCGCGCAGTACGACGTTCTGCGCGAGGCGCTCGCGGCCGGCGGATTCACCCTTGAGCAGCGCAAGAAGCTTGCCGCGCATGCCTTCGCGCGCACTGCCGCATATGACGTCGCCGTCGCATCGTGGTTTGCGTCGGCGTATGTACAACCGGATGATTCGATTTTCCCGGACTTCCTCGGTGCCACGTGGGAGCGCGCCGCGATCCTGCGCTACGGCGAGAACCCGCATCAGCCCGCAGCCCTCTACACGTCGGGCCGTGGTGGTCTCGCAAATGCCGTGCAACTGCACGGCAAGGAGATGAGCTACAACAACTACGTCGACACCGATGCCGCGCGGCGTGCCGCAGGAGACTTCGAGGCACCAGCGGTCGCGATCATCAAACACGCCAACCCGTGCGGCATCGCGATCGGCGCTGACGTCGCCGAGGCACACGCGCGGGCGCACGCGTGCGATCCCGTCTCGGCATTTGGTGGCGTGATTGCTGCCAACCGGCCAGTCTCCGTTGCCATGGCCGAGCAGGTTGCCGAGGTGTTCACCGAGGTCATCGTGGCGCCGGACTACGAGCCGGGCGCGCTTGAGGCGCTCCAGGCCAAGAAGAACATCCGCATCCTTCAGGTGCAAGTCGATGCGGGTCGCTCACCAGTTGAGCTGCGACCGATCACCGGCGGCGCGCTGATGCAGACGGTCGACCGCGTGGACGCCGAGGGCGATGACCCGACGACGTGGACCCTGGTCGCCGGCGACGCGGCCGACGAGGCGACGTTTGCGGATCTCGTCTTTGCGTGGACCGCCTGCCGCGCGGTCAAGTCCAACGCAATCCTGCTCGCCAAGGACTGCGCGTCGGTCGGCGTCGGAATGGGTCAGGTCAATCGGGTCGATTCGTGCAAGCTCGCAGTTGACCGGGCCGGTGCCGAGCGGGCGACCGGTTCAGTCGCCGCGTCCGATGCTTTCTTCCCTTTCCCCGACGGTCCGGAGATCCTGTTCGCTGCCGGTGTGAAGGCGATCGTCCAACCCGGCGGATCCATCCGTGACGACGCAGTGATCGAGGCGGCGCAGGCTGCCGGGGTCACTATGTACATGACCGGCGCACGGCACTTTTTTCACTAGAGATGTTTTCACTCCAGGTGGAACCCGCACCTCGTGGTGGCACCGGAGTGAATCTCTTGCGCGACGCGCTGAACGCTGTCGAAGCTGATCGGCACATTGTGGTGGCGGTGCTCTTCCCGATCGCCGATCAGCCATCCGGCGCGCGTGGAGGCCGGTTGCTGGATCCGTACGGAATCCAATGGTTGCTCCAGGCGCCGGTCTCGGTCACGGCCCAGTCCTGCGGTGTGAACGACAACTCACGTACGTCAATCGTGCGACATAGGAGTCCGTTGACGTGCCGCGGCCAAGAACCATCCGAGCGTCGCAACACGAGGCGCGAGCAGGGACAGGTCGAGCGGTCCGAGCTCCAAGGTGCCGAGGGTGACAGTCATGACCGGAGTCCAAAGATGCCGTGAAAGACTCGAGCCCGTGACGGCACAGATCCTCGACGGCAAGGCGGCAGCGTCCGCGATCAAGTCCGAGCTCCGCGAGCGTGTGAGTGCTCTCGCCGCCAAGGGTGTCGTACCCGGCCTTGGCACGATCCTGGTCGGCAGCGATCCCGGGAGTCAGTGGTACGTCTCCGGCAAGCACAAGGACTGCGCCGAGGTCGGCATCAACTCGATCCGCGTCGATCTTCCCGAGTCGGCTAGCCAGGGAGAGGTTGAGGCAGCCGTGGACCAGCTCAACGCGGACCCAGCCTGCACCGGCTACATCGTCCAGCTGCCCCTTCCCAGGGGTCTCGACGAGAACGCCGTGATCGGTCGCATCGATCCATCCAAGGATGCTGACGGCCTGCACCCAACCAACCTCGGTTGGCTCGTGCTCGGCAAGGACGCACCGCTCCCGTGTACTCCTCGCGGGATCATCGAGCTGTTGCGGCGCAACGATGTGCCGATTGCCGGCCAACACGTAGTCGTTGTCGGTCGGGGCATCACGGTTGGCCGTCCGATGGGCCTGCTGCTGACGCGTCGAACCGAGAACGCAACCGTGACGCTGTGTCACACCGGGACCCGCGACCTTGGCGCAGAGGTGCGCCGCGCTGACATCGTGATTGCCGCTGCCGGAGTGCCGGGCATCATCTCGGCCAACATGGTCAAACCCGGCGCGACCCTCCTCGACGTGGGAGTGAGTCGGGACGAGAGCGGCATCGTCGGCGACGTTGACCCCGCTGCCTACGACGTCGCCGGGTGGGTCTCGCCGAACCCCGGGGGAGTCGGGCCGATGACGCGTGCGATGTTGCTGTCGAATGTCGTTGACACGGCCGAGCGGCTCAACGCGTGAAGGGTCCACGTAGTCGCGGCTCGCAGCTCTATCTGCTGCAGCTGCTCGGCGTTCTCGTTGGGCTAGGCCTGGTGATCGGCGGTCCGTGGCGAGCGGGTGTCGGTGTTGTCGGTGCGGCCTTCATCGTCGGTGCCGTCGCGCGGTCAGTCGTGCCGGTCAATCACACTGGCATGCTGCGGGTGCGCGGCAAGGTGTTCGACATCGTGTGGATGACGTTGCTTGGGGTGGCGCTGATCGTGCTGGCGCTCGTGATCCCCGATCAGTCGCGCTAGCAGCCTAGATCAGGCCCAGCTCCTTGACGGCGTCGCGTTCTTCGATGAGCTCTGCCGCGGTTGCGTCCATACGTGCGCGTGAGAAGTCGTCGATCTCCAAGCCTTGTACGATCTTCCAGTCGCCACCCTTGGTGGTGACGGGGAACGAGTAGATCAAGCCCTCAGGCACACCGTACGAACCGTCCGAGACGACCGCCATCGAGGCCCAGTCGCCGCCGGGGGTGCCGAACAGCCAGTCGTGGGCCGCATCGATCGTGGCCGAGGCAGCAGATGCTGCTGAGGAGGAGCCGCGTGCTTCGATGATCGCTGCGCCGCGCTTCGCGACGGTCGGGATGAAGTCGCTCTCGATCCAAGCCTGGTCATTGACCGTCTCGGCAGCGTTCTTGCCCGCGATCTCGGCGTGGAAGATGTCGGGATACTGGGTGGCTGAGTGGTTGCCCCAGATGGTCATCTTCTTGATGTCGGTGACACCGGCACCGGTCTTGGCCGCGAGCTGTGAGATCGCCCGGTTGTGGTCGAGGCGGGTCAACGCACTGAAACGCTCCTTTGGGATGTCAGGTGCGTTGCTCATCGCGATCAGCGCGTTGGTGTTGGCCGGGTTGCCGGTGACACCGATGCGGACATCGTTGGCTGCAACCGCATTCAGTGCTTTTCCTTGGGCCGTGAAGATTGCGCCGTTGGCCTCGAGGAGGTCGCCGCGCTCCATGCCTGGTCCGCGGGGACGTGCGCCGACGAGGAGCGCGAGGTTGACGCCGTCGAAGATCTTCTCGGCGTCGTCGCCGATCTCGACCCCCGCGAGGGTCGGGAACGCGCAGTCATCGAGCTCCATCACGACACCCTCAAGCGCTTTGAGCGCAGGGGTGATCTCGAGCAACTGGAGCTGGATGGGGGTGTCGGGACCAAGCAGAGCGCCACTGGCGAGACGGAAGAGGAGGCTGTAGCCGATCTGGCCTGCGGCGCCTGTGACGGCGACCTTGACGGGTGTTGTGCTCACGGGTGCTCCTTGAAGCCTGGGGGACTCGTTCGAAAATAGCCCACGATCACCCGGCAACGTCGTGCGGGTGGGTTGACCAATCTTGAATGATTCCAGAAAAGGTGGTTCGATGAGTGGGTGTTCGTGCTTGAAGACCCCCTGGCGTTGTTGCGTGGCGCCGGATTGCGAGTGACGCGCCCGCGGATAGCGGTCATCGAGGCTCTCTCACGTTCACCGCATTCTGAAGTCGATCGCATCGCTGCAGAGGTGCGCGGTGAGCTCGGGACTGTTTCGACGCAGGCCGTCTATGACGTACTGCGCGCTCTGACCGACGTGGGCTTGGCTCGACGCATCGAACCCGCCGGCTCGCCGGCACTGTTTGAGATGCGGGTCGGCGACAACCACCATCACGTCGTATGTCGCGATTGCGGAGCTGTCGCCGACGTCGATTGTGCCCACGGCTCGGCTCCGTGTCTGAGCATCCCTGATTCCCATGGTTTCGTCGTCGACGAGGCCGAGGTCACGTTCTGGGGCCTGTGCCCCGACTGCACGGTCCATGATCCGAGAACAGCACATCCCATGAAGGAGCACGCATGAGCTACGAGGAAAACACCAAGCCGATGACCACGGCGGCCGGTGCACCGGTCACCAACAACCAGGACAGCCTCACGGCCGGTCCGCGTGGTCCGATGCTCCTGCAGGACCTGTGGTTCCTCGAGAAGCTCGCGCACTTCGACCGTGAGGTCATCCCGGAGCGCCGCATGCACGCCAAGGGCTCAGGCGCATTTGGCACCCTGCGCATCACGCACGACATCAGCCAGTACTCCAAGGCGGCGATTTTCAACAACGTCGGGAACGAGTGCGAGATGTTCGCCCGCTTCTCGACTGTGGCCGGCGAGCGTGGTGCGGCAGACGCCGAGCGCGACATTCGCGGCTTCGCTCTGCGCTTCTACACCGAAGAGGGCAACTGGGACGTCGTCGGCAACAACACTCCGGTGTTCTTCTTCCGGGATCCCCTGAAGTTCCCCGACCTCAACCGAGCAGTAAAGCGTGATCCGCGCACCAACCTTCGCGACGCCGAAAACAACTGGGACTTCTGGACCAACCTCCCCGAGGCGCTTCATCAGGTCACGATCGTGATGTCGGACCGTGGCATTCCCAACGGCTACCGCCACATGCACGGATTCGGCTCGCACACCTACAGCTTCACCAACGCTGCGGGAGAGCGGTTCTGGGTGAAGTTCCACTTCCGCACCCAGCAGGGCATCGACAACCTCACCGACGCCGCCGCTGCAGACGTCGTCGCCGCGGACCGCGAGTCCAGCCAGCGTGATCTCTATGAGTCGATCGAGAAGGGTGACTTCCCCAAGTGGAAGTTCTTCATCCAGGTCATGCCCGAGGCGGATGCCGCGACCTACCGGTTCCACCCGTTCGACCTCACCAAGGTATGGAGCAAGAAGGACTATCCGTTGATCGAGGTCGGTGAGTTCGAGCTCAATCGCAACCCCGACAACTACTTCGCCGACGTCGAGCAGTGCGCATTCACCCCGGCCAACCTGATCCCGGGCGTCAGCGTCTCGCCTGACCGCATGCTGCAGGGCCGGCTGTTCTCCTACGGCGACGCGGCGCGCTACCGCGTTGGTGTCAACCACCACCAGATCCCGGTCAACGCTGCACGCGGAGCGTTCAACGTCAACACCTACCACCGTGATGGTGCGATGCGGGTCGACGGCAACCAGGGCGGCGTACCGGGCATCGAGCCCAACTCCTATGGACGGTGGGCCGAGCAGCCGCAGTATGCCGAGCCAGGTCTTGCCGTTGGCGACTACGCGGACCGCTTCAACTACCGCGACGACGACGACAACTACTATGAGCAGCCCGGTGATCTGTTCCGTCTGATGACGTCCGAGCAACAGCAGGCGCTGTTCGAGAACACCGCTCGGGCGATCGATGGCGCTTCCGAGGCGACTGTCGAACGTCACATCGGGCACTGCACAAAGGCTGATCCTGCGTATGGCGAGGGTGTTCGCAAGGCGATCGAGGCCCTCAAGGCGGGCCAGGTCTCCGATCGGGATGCCAATCCCGACAACACCCCGGCCTGACTCGACGACGATGGGCCTGGCGCATCCGCGTCGGGCCCATCGTCGCGTCGCAGCGATTCAGTCCAGCAGGTGCTGCAGGTTGAACATCTCGGCGGTGGCACGGGCACTCGGTGAACCTGCGTCGACGTCGGCTCCGGCATCTCGCAGCACGCGTACGGTGTCGTGTTCGCCCTTGAACAACGCACCGGCAATCGGTGACTGGTCACGATTGTTGCGTAGGTCAGGGTCGGCACCCAGCTCGAGCAGCATCATGACGGTGGCTGTCTCGCCGTGGTAGGCCGCGAGCATGAGCATCGAATTGCCGTCGCCGTCCGCGCTGTCGACCGGCAGACCGTGATGGATGAACTCGCGGAGCTCATCGGTCTCTCCCTGACGAGCGAGATCCAACGCGAGCGCCACAATCTGCGACGATTCCTCCGGCGAAAGTGTCACGGCGACTCAGTCCCCCGTCCTAGCGGGTCTGCTTGCCTTCGATGTCGACACCGGAACGTGTGCCTCCGGTGATTGCCTTGTAACCGAGACCGCCGACGATGCCGCCGACCAACGGGGCAACGATGAACGCCCATACCTGGCCGAGACTGTCGCCTCCGGCAAACAGGGCCGCCGCGATCGAGCGTGCCGGGTTGACCGAGGTGTTGTCGATCGGGATCGTCACCAGGTGGATCAGGGTCAGCCCCAGACCGATGGCAATCGGGGCAAACCCGTCCGGTGTCCTGCCCGACGTCACGCTCGCGATGATGAAGATGAACAGCGCCGTGAAGATGACTTCGGTCAGCAGCACCGCAAGTAGCGAGTAGCCGCCGATCACGTCTCCCCAGCCGTTCGATGCGCCCGCGAACGACGCCTTGCGGTCGAAGTCGGCATTGCCCGAACCGATGGCCCAGATCGCCAGGGCACCCAGGATGCCGCCGCAGATCTGCGCGCCGATGTAGGGCAGCACGGTGTTCCACTCGAACCGTCTGGCTGCGGCCAGGCCGACCGTGACTGCGGGGTTGAAGTGTGCGCCGGAGATGTGCCCGACGGCGAAGACCATCGTCAGCACCGTCAGGCCGAACGCGAGTGCGATGCCGGGTACTCCGATGGCCTTTCCGGCCAGGACGGCGCTGCCGACACCGCCGAGCACGAGGACGAAGGTGCCGACCGCCTCGGCTGCGAGTCGAGATGACATTGGGGTGGGTGTAGCCATTGAGACTCCTCCATTAGTGGGCCGCCCCCTGCGACCAGGCATGAGTCTATGACCGTCGGTCGCTGCCATACGGGGTCGTCGAGGTGTGGCGACGCGTGAGATATCTTGATGTCAAAACGTTTTTGAGTGCCTAGGAGGCTGGCCCCATGGCCAAGATCATCTACACCCACACCGACGAGGCGCCGCTGCTCGCCACCTACTCCCTCCTGCCCGTCATCGAGGCCTATGCCTCCACGGCTGGCGTCGAGGTCGAGACGCGAGACATCTCCTTGGCCGGCCGCATCATCGCGTTGTTCGGTGATCGCCTGACCCCTGAGCAGCAGATCGGCGACGCACTGTCTGAGCTCGGCGACCTGGCGAAGACGCCAGAAGCGAACATCATCAAGCTTCCCAACATCAGCGCCTCGGTGCCGCAGCTGAAGGCTGCGATCGCTGAGCTGCAGAGCCAGGGATACGCCCTGCCCGACTTCCCGGACGATCCGCAGTCCGACGAGGACATAGACGTGCGCGCGCGGTACGACAAGGTCAAGGGCAGTGCCG
>MTKY01051545.1_pt1 | contig 10921 bp, 8 predicted proteins | sample 1042731 | NCBI WGS metagenome assembly MTKY01 (sample SAMN06212206, study PRJNA360538) | anaerobic digester metagenome | biome: Wastewater treatment plant; material: sludge; isolation source: anaerobic digester fed with sludge from wastewater treatment plant | place: Denmark: WWTP Soeholt ... | reverse complement strand
ACGGAGCATCTGCTCGCCGGCATACTCGCGGAGCGCGACGGTCTCGCGTGCGAGTTCCTTTCCAGAGCGGGCGTCGACGAAGATCTGGTGATGCAGCATTTGATCGCATTCAATCACAGGCAGCCGGCTGATGTCTCCGCTCAGGAAGCGGAACATATTGACGGCAATCAGCTGATCGGCATGATGACTCCGCGGACGCGCCAGGTGATCAATCTCGCGGCGCGCGAGGCGCAGTCGCTCTCGCAGAGCGGTGTCATCGAACCGGAACATTTGCTGTTGGGCATCCTGAAGGAAGGCGATAGTGTCGCGGTGCGCATTCTCAGCGAAGCCGGACTTACGCCGCGCGAATCTCACGCGATGCTTTCACAGGCGGTGCAGACCGAGCAGTCAGGCTACAGCGGCTCAGACCTCTTCGGAGACAGGCCGGCCGCTTCTTCCGGGCGCCCGGGAAATGCCCCGAAAGCCGGTTCCAAGACGCCGAACCTTGACAAATTCAGCCGGGATCTCACCGAGATGGCGAGAGAGGGGCGCTTCGATCCGATCATCGGCCGCGACGACGAGATCCGGCGGGTCGAACAGATTCTCTGCCGCCGGACAAAGAATAACCCGGTGCTGATCGGCGAACCCGGTGTCGGGAAGACAGCGATTGCAGAGGGAATTGCCCAGCGCATGGTTTCCAATGATATGCCGGAGCTCCTGCGCGGCAAAAGGCTCGTTTCACTCGATCTCAGCGGCATGCTGGCCGGATCGAAATACAGGGGCGAATTTGAGGAACGCCTCAAAAAGGGAATCGATGAGGCGGTTGAAGCCGGGAACATCGTGCTCTTTATCGATGAGCTTCACACCATTATCGGGGCGGGGGCATCCGAAGGCGCCATGGACGCGTCGAATATCCTGAAACCGCTGCTCGCCAGAGGCGAGGTACAGGTGATCGGGGCGACCACCATCGATGAATACAGGAAACATATCGAGAAAGACGCCGCGCTTGAGCGCCGTTTCCAGCCTGTGATGGTCAATGAGCCGAGCGAATCCGACACAGTCGACATTCTCTTCGGGCTTCGCCCGCATTACGAAGAACATCACCATGTCCACATCACAGATGAGTCCATCGAGGCGGCGGTCAAACTGTCGACGCGTTACATTACCGACCGGTTCCTGCCGGACAAGGCCATTGACCTGATCGATGAAGCCGCCTCAAGACTCCGTATCAACCAGTCGAAAGATTCCGACGAGTGGCGGGGACTTAAAGAACAGCTCGATCAGGTAATTGCCGATAAAGAGAAAGCCGTGAGCGATGAAGCTTTTGAAAAAGCCGCCGATCTGAAAGCGCGCGAGGATGAACTCCGTAAGGAGATTCAGGCGCACAGGGCGGAAGGTCAGTCTGCTGACCGCGATGAATGGCCGGCGCTCACGAGTGATATGATCGCCGATATTGTGTCAAGCTGGACGAGCATCCCGGTCAGAACATTGACAGAAGATGACAGCGAAAAACTGCGCCGTCTTGAAGATGATCTCCGCAAGCGCGTTCTCGGACAGGATGAGGCGGTGACCTCCGTCGCCAAAGCCATAAGGCGCGGACGTCTCGGGCTGAAGGATCCGCAGCGTCCGACAGGGTCGTTCATTTTCCTCGGAACAACCGGCGTCGGCAAAACAGAGCTGGCGAAAGCGCTTGCGGAGGCGATGTTCGGCAATGAGAACGCGCTGATCCGCGTCGACATGTCGGAATACATGGAAAAATTTGATGTGTCAAAACTGATCGGCTCGCCTCCCGGATACGTAGGCTACGACGAAGGCGGCCAGCTGACCGAGAAAGTCAGGAGACAGCCTTATTCCGTTGTGCTTTTCGATGAAATCGAAAAGGCGCATCCGGATGTGTTGAATTCGCTGCTGCAGATCCTCGAAGACGGACGCCTGACAGATGGCCAGGGGAGAACCGTGAACTTCACGAACACGATCATCATCATGACATCGAATATCGGCGCCCGGCTTCTTGTCAGCCCGGAGGGGCGGCGGATCGGATTCGCGTTCGATCAGGAAGCGCGTGAAGAAGAAGTGGTCAGGGATGAGGAGATCTATGGCGGCAAATCTTTCGATGAAGCCAAAGACCTCGTCATGAAGGAATTGCACCGCACATTCTCACCGGAGTTTATTAACCGAGTGGACGAGATTATTTTCTTCAGGATGCTCGACCGCGGGACGATGCGCCGTATCGTCGACATCATGGTCAACCGGTTGTCCGCGCGCATCGCTGATATCGGCCTGATGACCATCGTGACGGACGCGGCCAAAGACTGGCTGGCGGATAAAGGATACGAGCCGCAGTACGGCGCCCGCCCTCTGCGCCGGCTCATCCAGACCGAGGTGGAAGACCGCTTCTCCGAGGCCCTGCTCGACCAGATCGTAGCGGAGGGCGATACGGCGGAAGTCGACGTCGACACAGGAGGGACGCACCTCCTGATCAGGAAAAAGGAACCGGCGCAAGGATCGCCGGTTGCCGACGGGGAAGACGCAGCGGGAGAAAAAGCTGATGACAGCGGGCCTGTGAACAACAGCGGCGAATAGTATCAGGGCGCGGGCGGGCGCGGTCACCGCAAACCTGCCGCGGTGTATCCGTTTGGGATAAATGAGACAAGCTGTCAGAATTCAAAGCCGTCTGCGCCGGCGTATCGTGTCCATCGTGAGGATACGCCGGCGCAGTTTATCACAGGTTGTCAGAAGTAGCGGGCGCCTACAGTGCGCGGTCGTCAACCCCGTTGAGGTACTCTTTCAGCGCGGGGACGACGGACGCGATCGTTCCTTCTGTGAAAGGGTTCCGAAGATTGGCGAGTTCGAGCAGCTCGAGGAAAGGCCTGCTTCCTCCCGCCCGACAGAGGCGCAGATAATCGTTCCAGGCTTCTTCGTGATTTTTTCTGTTTTTCATCCAGAACTGCATGGCACAGACTTGTGCCAGCGTGTAATCGATGTAATAGAACGGCGCGCCGAAAATGTGGTGCTGCCGCATCCAGTAGCCGCCGCGCTCCAGATAATCGAAGCCGTCGTAATCGCGGTGCGGCAGGTATTTTTTCTCGAGTTCGCGCCATTTGAGTTTCCGCTCCGCCGGCGTCGCTTCGGGATTCTCGTACACCCAGTGCTGGAATTCGTCGACCGTGACGCCGTAGGGAATAAAGGTGAGGGAACCCGCGAGGTGCGCGAACTTGAATTTTTCCGTCTGGTGCTCAAAGAACAGCTCCATCCACGGCCACGTGAAAAACTCCATGCTCATCGAGTGGATTTCACAGGCTTCAAGCGTGGGAAAGCCGTACGCCATCAGCCGCATATGGCGGCTCTCATACCCCTGGAACGCGTGCCCCGCTTCATGTGTCATGACTTCGACATCTCCCTGTGTGCCGTTGAAGTTGGCGAAGATGAAGGGCGCTTTGTAATCGACGAAACTGGTGCAGTAGCCGCCGCCGGCTTTTCCTTTCTTTGACAGAACATCAAACAGCTCGTTCCCGCGCATAAATCGGAAGAATTCGTCTGTCTCGGGGGAGAGCTCTCGGTACATGGTGCCGGCGCGCTCCAGAATCCAATCCGCGTCCCCCTGCGGCACGGCGTTTCCTGTCGTATAGTTGAGTGGCTCATCGTACCAGAAGAGGTGGTCCAGGCCCAATCTCCGCCGCTGGCGATCGATCAGCCCGGCGCAGAGCGGAACCAGCACCCGAAAAACCTGATCGCGGTATTTCCGGACATCATCGGCTGTGTAATCTGTCCGCCCGAGCATGTCATAGCCGAGCTGCACAAAGTTCTCATACCCGAGCTTTCGCGCGATGGCTGTCCTGATCTGAACCATGCGGTCGTATATCCCGTCCATTTCCTCTTCATGTGCTTCAAAGAAGCCGAAAAAGGCTTCCCCTGCGCGTCTTCGCCGCTCGCGGCAGGTATCCTGCATGAAAGGAGCGAGCTGGGCAAGCGTGTAGACTCCGCCTTCAAATTCAATCTGGGCGGAAGCGATGAGTTTCGTGTGTTCGGTCTCGAGCTTGTTAAGCCGGACCAGATCATCCATGATCTCCGGCCTGAATGTTTTCAGCTTCAGTTCCGTGAGGGCGAAAATCTGTTTTCCGAACACTTCTTCGAGCTCTGCGCGGAATGGCGAATGGATCATTTGGGCGCCGAACGCCACCGACAGCTCTTCAAAGGAGGGGGTGACCTCGTCAAAAAAACCTACTTCTTTTTCGTAGAATTCATCTCTTGTGTCGATCGTGTTCCGCACGCTGGCGAGTGATCTCTGTGTGTCAAATGCCCGGCTGAGCCTGTCAAAAGCATCGATTAATCGGATTTGCGCGTCGGCCGTCTCTGCCCGGTCAAATTCCTTGATTACCTGACGCATCTCTTCTGTGAGGCGGGTCATGTCCGGGCGCGTATATACCATTTCGGAGAATCTGGTCATCTCTGTGCTCCTCATTTCATTCACTTTTCAGGTCGGAAGACCGTATTGTACCCTTATTCTACACGTTGTATCCGGTGTGGACGATGATTTGTCGGCAGCGGGATAAAAAACAGGTACAGGTGGCGGCGAGTAAGGAATGTGACAAATCCCGTGCACGTACTTCCGGACGCGGCGGAAGGGGAAGGTTCCGCGATTCTCCGGGGATGGCTTGCGGCAGGACCGCCTCCTGCGGTCTCCCGCGTGATACAATATGGTCTGACCTGACATCGGTTGAAATGGGGTCCTGGCACGGATCACCCTGACAGATAGAACGGATAGAACGGAGCCCGCCATGCCGGAAGAACAAAAGCAAAGAGAAAATGTCAAAAGCCGCGAAGTCGTTCCGCGTGATCACCAGCGCGCTGAGGGCGGCCGACAGCTGAGCGACAAGGAAAAAAGGCCGAAAGGCGCGCCTGCCGGGGGAAATCAGCAACAGCCGGGAAGATCGCAGAAAAGAAGAAGGAATCAGCGATCAGCTAAGGCGGCAGCCGCCCAGGGGGAGCGGAGCGAACGGCAGGGGCCGCCGCAGCCGAAGCGAAAAACACCGAAAAAGCCAAGGACACCCGGTACGCCGCAGAAAGAACCCGCGCTGAAGGAAAAGGATGACGGCCGCGGTAGAAAAACGCTGAGGGATATCGACAGGCCGAAGCGTATCGTACAGGATGATTTCCGCAATAAACAGGCGGATGAAACAGAACCAGCGGAAAAGCCCGTGTCCGCCAGCCACACGGAAGGCCGGGACAATGACCTGCGCGCCGTCGCCAGGCCGCGGCGTCCGCACAAGAAGCGGCTAAGGGAAGATGAAATGATCTCGGCGGAAACAGTGGACGATATCAGGCGCGACTTCAAGCGCATAGAAAAAGATATCCAGATCGATATCGACAGCATCCGGAATCTGAAACTCGATTTGTAGGCGATGATCTGAAATATGGCTGACATGGAGCGGCAGTGATAAGGCGGGAAAATAACTTACCGGATACCCCTCTCTGGAACGCGCTTTGCCGGCAGGCAGACCGCGTTTCGTTTCATATGCCCGCACACCGTCAGGGGCGCGTTTTTTCAGATGAAATGATCCGGACGCTGGCTCGCTGCGATACGACAGAGCTGGAACGGACAGGTGATCTCGCCGAACCGGAGGGACATGTCCGTCAGGCGTATGAACTCGCCGCCAGGTTCTTTGGGGCGGGAGAGACGTGGTTTATTACGACCGGGACGACAACAGCTATACGTATCATGCTGGCCTGCGCGTTACGCGAAGGCGATGAAGTGGTGATGCCGCGCGCTGTTCACATGGCGGCGGTTCACGCCGCCGCGCTGCTCGGGCTCCGCCCACGCTTTGTCCGCCCGAACAGCGGGAAACCCTTCCGGGACGGTCAGCCGGATGCGGAATCCTTTATCGCCGCGATGCGGGCGCACCCTCAGGCGAAAGCGTGCTATGTGACGCGCCCTGATTACTACGGGAACACGGTTGATCTTCTGGATATTGCGGAAGAGGCGCACCGGCTTGGCATGGTTTTGCTGGTCGATGAGGCGCACGGGGCGCATTTTGTCGCCGCACCGGAGATGCTGCCGCCGACGGCGCTTTCTCAGGGAGCGGACATCGCCGCTCAGAGCGCGCACAAGACGTTGCCCGCGCTCACGCCCGCCTCACTTCTCCACCTCTCCGGGGAGAGCATCGCCTGCGGCCGGATTTCGTCCCGGCGCTGTGCGTCTCTGGTGCGCGTATTTCAGACATCGAGCCCCTCTTTTCTCATAGCGGCGAGTACTGACATCGCGCGCGCGATGCTTGAACGGGACGGGCGCGCCTGTGTCGAGCGCCTCGTACACCTCAACAGGCAGTTGTCCGATAGCCTGCCCGTATATTATCGCCGTATCTGTCCGCCGGGATCGGATCTGGCGAGGCTTGTGATCGATTACGCGGGGACGGGTTTAACCCGGGCGGAATTCGCGGGAAAGCTTGATCAGTCCGGCATAGACGCGGAACTGGTGGACAGCCGGCGCGCTGTCTTTATTCCGTCAATCGATCAGCCCGAAGAGGATTATGCAATTCTCAGCGAGGTGCTTTGCTCGATTCGCCCGGAAAAGAATACAGTACAGATGGATCGGCATGTGCGTGCCATCGAAGAACTTGAATCGATGCGCGACAGCCTCCTGTCGGCAGAGGCGGATTTCCTTATGTCTCCGAGGCAGGCTTTGTTTGGCAGCCGGCCGGATGCGCCCTTACATCCCCTTTCAGTCCCGGATGCCAATAGACTGGCGGCGGAACCCGCGGCGCATATCATCGCGCCTTATCCACCGGGGATGCCGATTGTCTGGCCGGGTGAACCGGTGACGGAACAGCACAGGCGCTATCTCAGGATGCTGACAGCGGCAGACACAGGGGTTCGCGTCCGCGAATGACCGGGAACTCTGCCGGCGCCGCAACACATCGGCAATTCGTGCGCGGGTATTGGCTTTCGGGAGCGGCAGGCGGAGTCTGAATTCTTCGATGCCATCGTCTGGTGTGATCTATGATAAAATTAAAATGTGCGAGAAACATTAGATGATCGCTTTTTAAGGAGTATCAACAGATTGCGGACGGGGAAATTTATAACATTTGAAGGTATTGACGGGTCGGGAAAGACGACCCAGATCAGGTACCTGGCCGATTATCTGGAATCGCTCGGATATGAAGTCCTGCTTCTGAGGGAACCGGGCGGCACGAGAATCAGCGAAGAGATCCGCCGCATTCTGCTCGACCTGAAAAACGAAGGAATGACGGCGGAGACCGAATTATTTCTCTTTGAGGCAGCCCGTTCTCAGTTAGTGCGGGAGATCATCGTACCGGCGCTGGAGCGCGGCGTCTGGGTGATTTCGGATCGCTTTCACGATTCGACGACCGCTTACCAGGGGTATGGCCGCGGGCTCCCTCTCGATATGGTGAGAGAACTCAATAACCGGGCGATCGGCGATGTCATGCCCGATATGACTATTCTGATCGAACTGCGGGCGGATGCCCGTAAAAAAAGGCTGGGCAGACGCCATGACGAAGGAATGAGGGATCGCCTCGATGTTGAATCAGAGGTGTTCAAACAGCGCGTATGTGACGGATTTTCGGCGATTGCGGAAGAAGAACCCGCTCGCGTCTTCCGTATTGAATCACAGGATGACAAAGAAGACACAGCAAAGCTCATTCGGGAGCAAGTGAGGAGAATACTATTATGAAATTGATCTTCGCGATTGTCAGTGACGAGGATTCGCCGCGGCTGATGGCAGAAGTCAACCGCGCGGGATACCGGGTCACAAAGCTGCACTCAACAGGCGGGTTCCTTAGGTCCGGTAATACGACACTGATGGCGGTTGTAGAAGACTCCGCGCAGGAGGAGGTTCTCACTATCATCCGCAAGAATTCCAAAAGCCGGAAAGCGGCCATTAACGCCAATATTCCCCCGTCAACGATGGGAGCCGCTTATGTACCGTACCCTGTTGAGGTGAATATTGGAGGAGCCACCGTATTTGTGGTTCCTGTGGAGCATTTTGAAAAAATCTGAGTTATCGGCGCCATCGGCTCTGCCGGAACAAGCCGCAGATGGCGGCAGCGGGAGACAGATCCTGTCGCTTCGTTCGATTGCGGGCGCGGAGGATCTCATTGATCCGCTCAGACAGTCGATCACGGGAAATCCCGCACCCGTGCTGCTCGTCGGGGAAGAAGGGAGCGGAAAGCACTACGCCGCCAGACGGCTGGCCGCCGCACTCCTCTGTGACGAACCTGACGAGAGAGACGGCGCATGCGGACAGTGCGCCTCTTGTCGTCTGTTGGCCGGAGGAGCGCATTATGATCTTATCGAAATTGAACCGACCGCGGATAAGAAAACAATTGCCGTCGCGGCTGTCCGCGAACAGGTGACCGGAACCCTCTCCCTGTTTCCTCAGCTCAGCCGGAGGCGCGTCTATATCATATCGGCCGTCAAAGCGGCGACTCTGAATGAGCAGGGCCAAAACGCGCTCCTCAAGCCATTGGAAGAACATCCCGATTTTGTCCGTTTTATTATTCTGACGGAAGATGCCGAAAGACTGCTGCCTACCATCCGGTCGCGCTCGAGAGTGATTCATATGGGGCGCCGGTCTGATGAGAATATCCGGGAAATCCTTGAGCAGAGCGGCGAGATGGACCGGCAGGCGATGGATCTCGCGATCCGTTATGCGGACGGGCTTCCGGGACAGGCGCTCGCCATCGTCGGGGACATGGCGTTCCGGGAGCTTCGCGCGCGGGTTTTCGATTATTTCGTCCGATTGCCCCGCGAATCCAGAACCTTCGCGTTCACGGAGGGGATGAAGCTGCTGCAGGACAACAGTTCCGCGTCGTCGGGAACGAAACTGCAAAAACATGAGAGGATGCGGATCACAGAAGTTCTCCGGCTGCTGGAATCGTTCCTGCGGGATCTCCTTTTATTGAAACAGTCGATCCCGCGCGGCAGGCTTGTAAACACCGATTTCGCGGAACAGCTTGAATCGATGCTCGCAGCTTATCCGCTTGCCGATCCTCTGCACGCGGCTCTTCTGGTACAGCAGACAAGCCGTGCCCTGTCCGCTAACGCCATTTTTGAGCATACAGTCGCGAGACTGATGGGGGGACTGCGCCATTATCTCAGCGGGCAGCCTGTTTCTCCCCACATCTATCTCCACGAGAACGCCGGTATACGGTAACCATACGCTGAAAGACCAGGGCTCTCCTGCTTTGCTGCCTGTAATGAAACAGACAAAAAGAGGGTGGATGTATTAGAATTGAATTTAATTAAGAAAATGAAGGAAGATTCCGCTTTGAAAAATAAAGGATATTACGAAGAACAAGAGAACAATTGGGAGATCGAGAACGCCTCTGAAGGGGAAGCGGCCGATTTCGGGGACAACGCGGACGCGCCGCGGGAGGTCGACTTCGACACGGGCTTTGCCATTTGCGCGATGAAAGGCAATGAACCTTTCCGCTGCGGCTGCGCGGAGACCTGCGAGCCGGGGACGGCCTGCGATGAGATACCCGGGGAGGATGACGGCTCTCTGGTCACCATTGTGGGCGTCAGACTCCGAGGCAGAGGGAAGACATATCATTTTTCACCTGCCGGCCTGACGCTGGAGAATGGAAACTATGTGATCGTCGAAACATCGCAGGGTATGGAAATGGGGATTGTTTCGGATAATCCTCAGGATGTGCCGAAGTCAAATCTCAAATCGCCCCTCAAAGATGTCCTCAGGCTCGCGTCGAAGGAAGATCTGCAACACTTCGAGGACAATAAAATCCTGGAAGCGGAGGCAGCCGAGATCGCGCGCGAACGCATCGCGAATTACGAGCTGGAGATGTCGCTCGTCGATGTCGAGTACCGGTTTGACAACAGAAAAATCACTTTTTATTTTACAGCGGATGGACGGGTGGACTTCCGGGAGCTCGTCCGCGATCTGGCGTCTGTCTTCAGAACGCGCATAGAACTCCGCCAGATCGGCGTTAGGGATGAAGCGTGTATGATCGGCGGACTCGCCGTCTGCGGGAGAGAGCTCTGCTGCAGCACATTCTTAAAAGAATTCAAGCCCGTCTCGATCCGCATGGCGAAAGATCAGAACCTGTCGATGAATCCGTCGAAGATTTCGGGGGCCTGCGGACGGCTTTTATGCTGCCTCAATTATGAGCATGAAGCCTATGTCGATGCCAGGAAACGCATGCCAAGGAAAAATGCGCGCGTTATGACGCCTGAGGGGCCGGGGATCGTTGAAGACATCAATCTCTTAAAAGAAGAGGTCAATGTGCGGCTCGATCGCGAGACAGATTCCGCGGTTGCAGCCTTCCCTGCCAGTCAGCTGGAGGTGATCCGGTTTCATGACGGAGACGAGATAAAAAAACAAAAGCGGAAGTAATCGAAATTTTTGACACGCCGGTTCTGTTGCATTCATGAGAGAGATACCGTATATTTAATCACGTGTTCAATTATGGCTTTTTGCCGATCAGGAGGTCACAAGATGAAAAAAATTTTACTGATAATCATGGCAGTTCTTCTCATAGCGGGACTCGCCGCCTGCGGTCCGTCCGAAGAGGAGAAAGCGCTTCTTGGCAAGTACATTCTGACTGATCATATGTACAGGGACGCGAGCAGAGGGGAGCTTCAGGAGGCGTTTATAGAGCTCAAAGCCGGAGGCAAAGGCTCATCACACCGCGATAACCTTGATCTCGATATCGAATGGACGCTTGAGGGCGAGAAGCTCACGTTGAAAGAGAAATTCCTCGGCATGGAGCTCGATTATGAAGGCTCATTGAAAGACGGTGTCCTTATGTTGGAAGATCCCGGTTTCTCTGTCCGCGTTTACACCAAGGAAGGGCAGGAGCCTGCCAAAGCCCCGGATGATTATTTCAAGGAGTAATTCGCCCGCGCGCGGCATCCCACACCATATAAACAGGGCTGTGTCCGGCAGAGAGATCGACCGGACACAGTT
>MTKY01050780.1_pt1 | contig 10922 bp, 5 predicted proteins | sample 1042731 | NCBI WGS metagenome assembly MTKY01 (sample SAMN06212206, study PRJNA360538) | anaerobic digester metagenome | biome: Wastewater treatment plant; material: sludge; isolation source: anaerobic digester fed with sludge from wastewater treatment plant | place: Denmark: WWTP Soeholt ... | reverse complement strand
TCTGGAGCGGCAGCGCGAGCGGCTGGCGGCCCAGGCCCGCGCGCTGGACAGCGCTAATCCCCTGCTGCTGCTGCGGCGCGGTTACGCCATCGTCACGCGCACGGAGGATGGGGCGCGCGTGACCAGCGTGCAGCACGCCGCCGAGGATACGCCCATCACCATCACGCTGCACGACGGGCAGCTTGCCGCCACCGTCCGCCGCCGCCTGTTCGGGGCTTAGCCGGGTCTGTGTGGACCGAGAGGCGCTGATGAGCGAAGAGCACGCGCTGGTCGCCGGGCGCTACCGGCTGGACGAGCTAATCGGGCGCGGCGGCATGGGCGATGTCTTCAAGGGCACCGATACGCAGACAGGCGATACGGTAGCCGTCAAGCGCCTGCACCAGTCAGTCCTGGAAGAGAACCCGGACATCCTCGACCGCTTCACCCGCGAAGGCGAGGCACTGCGCCAGCTCAACCATCCCAACATCGTTACCATGCGGGCGATGGTGGCCGAAGAGAGCCACCATTACCTGGTCATGGAATACGTCGGCGGCGGGTCGCTGCGCAGCCTGATTGACGCGCAGGGCCGCTTGCCGTTGGAGGGTGTGCTCAACATTGCCCTCGACCTGGCCGACGCCCTGACCCGCGCCCACCGTCTGCATATTGTGCACCGCGACATCAAGCCGGACAACGTCCTGCTGGCCGAAGACGGCACACCGCGCCTGACCGATTTCGGCGTGGCTCACCTGGGCGACCGCACCCGCCTGACTCAGACCGGCTCGGTGATCGGCACCTACGCCTACCTCAGCCCGGAAGCGTGCAACGGCCTGGAACTGGACGAGCGGGCCGACATCTGGTCGTTCGGGGTGATGCTCTTCGAGATGCTCACCGGGCGCGTGCCCTTTCAAGGGGACAGCACTGCGGCCATCATCACCGCCATCCTGACCAAGCCTGCACCCGACATTGACCGGCTGCGTCCCGGCCTGCCGCGCCCGCTGGTCACCCTGATCACCCGCATGTTGGAGAAAGACCGCGCGCGGCGCATCGGCAGCGTGCGCCTGGTCGGCGCCGAGCTAGAAGCGATCATCCGCACCGTTGACACGCCGCTACGCGATCTGGTGCTCAGCGCGCAGAGCCTGGCCGAAGGGGAATCGCGCTTCGCCACGCCCTCCGACGAGGTGCCCGCTTCCGAAGTCCCGGCGATGGCGCGGGCCGACGTGCAGCAGACGCACGGCCTCACCCTGTACCCGCCGCTGGAAACGCCGGACGGTGAGCCGCCGATGCTCATACCCGGCATCACGCCGGTGACGGGCGAGTACATTGCCGCGAGCGCCAAGTGGAAGTGGATCGCGCTGATGGTCATAGCGGTGGCGTTGGGCTGCTCTGTTGTGTTGGTGGCGGCCATTCTCAGCGGTGGCGCGCGTTCGCGCACGGGCGAGCGTGCCGCCGTCCCAACAGAGGAAGCGACACCCACCGCTACGACGGGGGCAGAGGCGACCGGCGAGCCGGGTGCTGCCCTGTGGCCGGAGATCGAGCCGGTCGCGCCGGGCCAATACCAGGTCTTGGTCGCCCGCTTCGAGGACCTATCGGGCATGGGGCAGATCGCCGCCGGGGGTCAGGTGGATGTTGCGCGTCTGGTCGCCGATCACCTGGTGGAGACCCTGGAGAAGTCGGTGCCCTTCTCGGATATCGTCGTGCGCCGCTATGCTGGCGTGGTCACTTCCAACGAGCAGGCGCAGGCCGTCACCGAGCACTACAGTGCGACGGTGATCGTCTGGGGCAACTATACGGCAGACCTCATCGAGGCGAATGTGCAGATCGGCGTGCTGAGCGCCTTTCCCTACAACCAGTTCGCGCGCGATGTGTTAGAGCGCACGGCCAACGTCCGCCTACACATGACCGATGCGCGGCGGGAGTCGCTGGCCCCGTTTGTCCTCTCGGTGCTCAATATCCTGTACAACGCTGACGGCGATACCTTCGAGTCCATGCGCAATGGGGCCATCCGCAACGCGATCACGGTGCAGCCGGCGGAGGTCGTTGGCAGCAGCGTCGCCGCGCACGTTCACCTCCTCCAACTGGCCGGCGATCTGAGCGCGGCAACCGAGCATCTCGACGCGGCGCTGGCGCTGGACCCAGGCAATCCGCTGCTCTATGTCTATTCAACTCTCCTCAAGCAGAGCCAGGGGCGCGCTGAGGACTCGCGCGTGGACGCGCTCACCGCGCAGCGGCTCGGCCCGCCGGGGTGGGCGATGCCGCTCATGCTGCTGGCTCATGTCACTTATGACGAGTCCGTTTTGCAGCTTTTCGACGAGGTTATCGCCGGGCGACCCAGCGACTGGTTCCCGCGCTACTATCGCGGCGCGATCTACTACATCTATGGGAGTGTGGAGCCTGCCGCGCGCGATCTCGCCCGCGCCGACCTCGATGCCGCAGTCACCCTGGGGCCTAAAGCCAACTTCCCGTACGTGTTCCGCGTGCTGCTGGCGCTGCACGAGGGTCGCCTGACCGACGCCTTCCAGGACATCGAGACGATCCTCACCGAGTTCCCCGATCCGGGGTTCATGGAGCGGCTGGTCGTGGCGGCGTTTGGCGACCAGCTTGCCGACCCAGGTGCGATCATCCTGTCGGCGGTCGCCAACCAGATGTTGGGCCGCCACGATCTCGTCATTGAGAAGACATCCGCCGGGCTGGAGAGCTTTCCCAACCTGACTGATCTGTACATGGTGCAGGGCGTCTCGTACTGCTCGCTGGGGGACTACGCCGCCGCCGAAGCCTCCTTCTCGTCCGTGCTGGCACGCGATCCGGACTTCACCCTGGTGCACCTGCTGCGCGCCGACGCCCGCTTGCAGCTTGGCGACGAGGATGGGGCAGGCCGGGATTTGCGCCTAGTTTCCGCCAGCGCCTTGGGGGAAGCGTTCGAGCCGTATGCGGAGGCGATCCGGGCCGGTGAGGTCGGCTGCGCAACATTCTTCACACCGGCCAATCCCCTGTCGGCGGGGATCGCTCAGGGGGCGGGCGACGCGACCCCCTTGCCCGCTGACAGTGCGCTTGACGAATTGCTGGCTCTTGCCCTGCGCGATGTCGCGCCAGTGAATGAGGGCGAGTATATGGTGCTGCTCGCCCGCCCGGAGGCGCTGGAAGGGGTTCCCCTGCGCGATGTGACTCGCTTCATCGCCGACGATCTGGAGCGCACCCTGGCGGGCGGCGTGCCTTACTCGCACATCGCTGTGCGCCGGCTGCCCGTCGTGATCACCTCGGCGGAGGAAGCGCGCATCGTCGCCGAAGCGGTGGGAGCGACCGTAGTCGTCTGGGGCAATTACAGCCCGGAGCTGATCGAGCTGAACATCCAGGTGGGCACGACGCGCGAGTTCCCCCATAATCGCTTTTCGCGCGATCTGCTGGAGAAGACGGGTAGCGTGCGCGTTCACCTGACCAACGAGCGGAGCGAGTCCATTGCCCTGCCCATTGTCGGCATCACCAGCCTGCTGAGCCTGGCCGACGGCGACCTGTTCGAGTTCGTGCTCAACCTGACCATTCTCGACGCGCTGCAAGTCGTCCGAGCGACCGTTGCCGGGACGAATGTCGCCTCGCACATGCACCGCGCATTGGATGCCTTCAGCAGCGACACGCGGCTGGCAATTGACGAGTTCGGCCTGGCCCTAGCCCTCGATTCGGGCAACCCGCTGCTGTACGCTTTTCGCAGCATTGCCCAGTTGCGCGCTGGCGCGCTGGATCGCGCTGCCGCCGACATGGGCACGGCGGCGCGGCTCGCCCCCGCCGGCTGGGCCATGCCCCTCTTTCTCAACTTCGACGAGACGGCCTCTCCCTCAGCCATCCTCGCCCACTATAACCAGATCATCGCCCTGCGCCCGGATGACTGGTACGCCTATTTCATGCGCGCGATGCAGCGTTACGGCGATGCTCCCCAGGCAGTGGCCGACCTGCAGCAGGCCATTGCCCTCGGCCCGGAGGCCAACCTGCCCTACGTTGCCGCGCTGCTGATTGCGCTGCGTGAAGGCCACCTGGCCGACGCGCAACGCCTGGCCCGCACCATCCTCGAACAGTTCCCCGACCCGGAGCTGACCAACCGGGCCTTCGCCACGCTGTATGGCAGCCAGGCGCAGGACCAGATCACGGGGGCCTACTTTGCGGCGGTGACCAACATCGTGCTGGGGCAGTACAGCCGCGTGGCCGACGACCTGAGCGCGGCGATAACCCTGATCCCCCCTGAGGTGATGAGCGATCCCGCGCCGGATCAGGACGCGGTGTTGGCAGACCTGTTCCTGCTCTACGGACTGGCGCATTGCAGTCTGAATCACTATGAGGAGGCGGAAGCTGCGTTCTCGCAGGCGATCCGCTTCAACAAGGGCTACGCGCTGGCCTACGTGCTGCGCGGCCAGGTGCGCAGCGCCCTGGGCAACGAGGCGGGCGCGGCGCGCGACTTCGCCGGCGCGCATGGGCATAAGCTCGGCGACGAGTTCGACCGCTGGATTGACGCCGCAGAGCGGAACCGGTGGACTTGCGCGACCCTGTGGGATTACACCCCGCCAGAGTGAGGTACCTCATGAATCAGGATGATCTGAGTACGTTGACGTTTGAGCAAGCCTATGCACAGCTTGAGGAGATTGTCGCGCGCCTGGAATCCGGCGAGCTTTCGCTGGAGGACTCGGTCGCGCTCTACGAGCGGGGGCAGGCGCTCGCTCGGCTGTGCGGCGACCTGCTGGACAAGGCCGAGCTACGTGTCCAGCAGATTGCTGACGACGGGACGCTCACGCCGCTGGAGTAGTGGCGGTGGGTTCTCAGTTTTCAGTGGCCAGGGGGTGTGAGTGATGATGCTCCGGCCTCCTGGCTCCAGGTTATCGGCAGAGCATCCTCGCAGCGGAGCCGCCCTCACCAATAACCGGGAACCAGAGGCCAATCACCCATCACCAGAACCAGAGCGCCGGGTTTTATCCCCTGACCACGCTGGCATTTACCTGTTGTTCCTCGTACTCCACGATCTCCACGTAGTCCTCGGTGCTGCCGCGCTGCCAGTAGATGCGCGGGATGATCGAGTGCTGGATGATGCGGTCTTGGTACTGGATGATGCGCTTGAGCACCTGTTCCACCAGCGTATCGTCGAGCAGGTGCGGCTTGAGGCCCAGGCTATAAAGCTCGTTGTGATCCGGGTTGTAGTAGTGCTCCTCGGCCTCAACGCGCGGGTTGATGTAGTGGGCGATCTTGACATCCAGGCCCACCTGCCGCGCCGCCGTGCGCACGTGCAGCGCCAGGTCGCGCACGGAGAAGTGCTCCACCCACTGGTTGAAGACGCGCATCCGCCCCGGCTGTGGCGGGTTGAGCGCGGTTAGCTCGACGCATTGCAGCGTGTCGAGGATGTTGAGGTAGCCGCGTGTCTGGTGGCCCTTGCCGTAGAGCGTGAGTGGGATGCCAGCCACCGCCTGCACACAGAACCGGTTGAGCGCCGTGCCAAATGACTCGTCGTAGTCGAAGCGGGTCAGCAGGCGATCATCAAGGTTGGACTCCTCCGTCTCGATGCCGTAGACCACGCCTTGGTTGAGATCGGTGGCGCGCAGGCCCCAAATCTTGCAGGCGAACATGATATTGTTGCTGTCGTGCACCTTGGTCAGGTGGTAGAACGATCCAGCCTGCTTGGGGAAAGGCAGCACGTCCTTGCGCCCGCGATACTCGACCTCGAAGTAGCCTTCGGGGATGTCAATGTTCGGCGTGCCGTACTCGCCCATCGTGCCCAGCTTGATCAGGTGCGAGTCCGGCGCGAACTGGTGCATGGCCCACAGCACGTTGAGCGTGCCGTTGACGTTGTTCTCGTGGACGCGCACGGCATGGTGCACGTCAATCATGGAGTAGGGCGCGCTGGGAATCTCGCCATAGTGCACAATCGCGTCCGGCTTGAAGTCGGCGATCACTTTGCTGATGAAGAACCAGTCCTGGATGTCGCCGACGAACATCTCGATAGCTCGCCCAGTGACCTCGCGCCAGGCGTCCACGCGGGCGTGCAACGACTGGATGGGTGTCAGGCTGTCGGTGCCGCGCTCGGCGTGCATCGAGCGGCGGGTGAAGTTGTCCACCACGCCGACGGTGTGCTGGCGCTGGCTGAAGTACATGGCCGTAGCCCACCCCAGATAACCATCGCCGCCCAGAACAAGAATACGCATGTCTTCCTCCTGAACTAACCGCTGCCCGTCGCCTGCGACATGACTTCGCGCCCGGCGACCGGGGACTACCCGGCGATTATAGCGCACAAAATGCTTCCAGCGAGGGCAGGGTCGTGCGGATGCGCGCGATAAAGAGACTTCCGAAGTTTCCGAAACTTCGGAAGTCTGGCGTCGGCACGCCAGTGCCGAGCGGGGGCGAGGTTTGTAGGGGAGGGTTTGCAAACCCTCCCCTACATGTGGCACCCTTACCCCTGCGGCACCAGGCTGACAACGGTCACGCCGTCGCCACCCTCTTTGGGCTGGCCAGTCTGGTAACGCTGCACTAGCGGGTGCCCGTGCAGCCGGTCGCGGATGGCGACACGCAGCGCGCCGGTGCCCTTGCCGTGAATGATGCGCACGAAGGGCAGCCCGGCCATGTACGCCGCGTCCAGGTAGTCTTCCAGCGCGGGGACGGCGTCCTCGACACGCTGGCCGCGCAGGTCTAGCTCCAGGCCGGGCGAGGCGACTTTGGTCGTCACGTCGGCGGTGGAGGCGCTGGCCCCGCGCACACGGGACACGGCCCGTTTCTTCCTGCCGCGCTTGCTCTCGGTCTGCGAGCGGGCGGACAGGTCGTCCAGCTTGGCCCGCAGCCGCAGCCGCCCGACCATCACCTCGGCCTCGTCCTCGCCGATCTCGCTGATCTGCCCCTCGGCGTTGATCGAGCCGACCCACACCAGGTCGCCCAGGCGGAAGCGCGGCGGCTCCTCGTCATCGGGCAGGGTCTCCGCCGGCCCCGGCAAGAAGGCCATCTCGCCCTCCAGCCCCTTGACCTCGCCCTCGACCTGGCGGATCACGTCGAGCGGCTGGGCGGCGGCGCTCAGCCGCTTGCGCAGCCGGCGCATCTCGGCGCGCAGCGCCTCCAGTTCCTCCTGGGCGTCTTCGCGCGCCTGGGCCAGCACGTCGCGGCGCTCGTCCTCGATGGATTCCAGGCGGCCACGAAGCTCGGCGCGCAGCTCTTCGACGGCGGTGAACGACTTGAGGCTGGCTTCGGCGGCGCGGCGCGTCTCCTCGCGCTTCTTGTGTAGCTCGTCGAGCAGGTCGTCGGCGATCAGATCGTCCTCGGTCAGCAGGCCGCGCGCGCCCTCGATGATGCGCCGGGGCAGCCCCAGCCGCTCGGCGATAGCCAGCGCATTGGAGCGGCCCGGCAGCCCGACGACCAGGCGGTAGGTGGGGGCGAGCGTCTTCAGGTTGAACTCGACGCTGGCGTTCTGCACGCCCGGCGTCTCGTGGCTGTAGATTTTCAGCTCCGGGTGGTGCGTCGTCACCAGCGTGGTGATGCCCCGCCCCACCAGGTCGTTGAGCAGCGCGCGGGCCAGTGCCGCGCCTTCGGCGGGGTCAGTGCCCGCGCCCAGCTCGTCGAGGATGACCAGCGACTCGTGGTCGGCCTCGTCCAGGACGCCGATGATATTGGTCATGTGCGAGGAGAAGGTCGAAAGCGACTGCTCGATGCTCTGCTCGTCGCCGATGTCGGCGAAGATGTCGCGGAACACAGTCAGGCGCGACCCCGGCGCGATGGGCAGGTGCAGCCCGCACTGGGCCATCAGCGCCAGCAGCCCGACCGTCTTGAGGGCGACGGTCTTGCCGCCGGTGTTCGGCCCGGTGATGACCAGCACGTAGGTTTCCTCGTCCATGTCCACGTCAATGGCGACGACCGTCTTGGGGTCAAGCAGAGGGTGGCGCGCCCGCAGCAGGTGAATCGTGCTGCCGGGGTGCGGGTGCGGCGCATCGCGGAAGCCGACCAGTTCCGGCGCTTCGGCTTCGATGGCTTCGGCGTACTTGGCTTTGGCGAAGGCCAGGTCGAGCAGGGCCAGCGTTTCGACGGTGCGCACGATGTAGTGCGCTTCGTGGCCGACCAGGTCGCTTAGCTCGCGCAGGATGCGGCGAATCTCGTTCTCCTCCTCAAGCTGAAGCTCGCGCCAGGTGTTGTTTAGCTCGACGGTAGAGAGCGGCTCGATGAACAGCGTCGCGCCGCTGCTGCTCTGGTCGTGGACGATGCCAGGGATGCGCCCCTTGAACTCTGCCCTGAGTGGGATGACGTAGCGCCCGTGCCGCTGCGTGATCAGCTTCTCCTGCAGGTAGGTCGCGTTGTTGGTGTTATTGATGATGTTGTGCAGCTTGTCTTGCAGCCGGTCGAAGGCGATGCGCATCTCGCGGCGCACGGTGGCCAGCTTGGGGCTGGCCGAGTCCATGATCTCGCCTGCCTCGTCGAGCACGCGCCCGATCTCGTGCTGGAGCGCGGTGCACTCCTCCAGCCGGTCGGCGACATCGGCCAGGCGCGGGAACTGGCCCCCCAGCCGCCCGATGAAGCGGTGCAGGGTGGTCGCCTGGCGCAGCGTGGCGCGGATATCGAGCAGGGTTTGCGGCTCCAGCAGCACGCCGCGCTCGGCGGCCAGGGCATCGGGCCGCACGTCGCGCGCCCCGCCGACGGTGATGTGGTCGTGGCTGGCCAGCAGCAGACGGGCCTCGCTCGTCTCTTGCAGACGCTCCTGCGCTTCGTCCAGGTAAGGCGTTGGCGTCAGGGCGAGGGCCAGCTCGCGGCTGGCCGAGAATGCCGTGTGACGCGCCAGCCGTTCCAGGATTTTCGGCAGCTCAAGGGTCTGCGCCGATTTCTCGTTCATCGCGTGTTCCAATCGTGTAAGCATAGTTCCTGGTTATTGGTTGTTGGTGATTGGTGGTGGGCGTTTGCCGCTGACGGCCCAGGACTCGCCACCAACTTGCCAAACAAAAACGCCATGGTGCGTCTCTTCGACTCCCACGGCGATTGGTCTCACAGGCCCGCCAGACGGCGAGGTGCGCTCAGCGGTCGCGCCCGGCGCTGAGACTGGCGGCACGCTCGGAAGTCGAACTGTGTGATATGGCAAGTATTGCGCTCACCGGACGGCCTCCTTTCCACCAGACTCCTGCGCGGACGATACCGGGGAGAAGTATACGTGATGACGGCAGAGGTTGTCAACGGTGAGCGTGGGGTGCGGGTCGAGTCAGAATGGCGATCTGTTTACAGTGACAGAAAGCAGGCATACAATGAAACATAGAACGCTGAGCCATCGCAGCGGCAGAGACCGTTGCCGTTCCACTCCGCCTGCCGAAAGCGCGTCCTGAGCCAACCCCAATGGACCGTTTTCGGCTTTTGTTTGTTTGAGCGAGGAGACTGTTCGCGCTCGCCTCACGCGGTGCTCCCTCCTGGATGGCGAGAGCAGTCGCGCGCCCCTCTTCCCCTCTCACCCCCTGCTTCCTGCACCCTGACTGGCGCGGGCGGTCGGGGATCGCCCGCCGGGACGAGTGACTACCCGCCCCATTCCCTGCTGGTAAAAGAGTTCTCGTGAGGAGAATACACCATGAACGCCCGAATCTCCAGGTGTGTTGTGTCCGTCGTGCTGATCGTCACGCTGGCGCTGGCGATCGCTCCGTTCGCTGGCGCGCAGGAGGAAGATTGGCTGCCCACCCCGACTGGTCCGTACCAAGTCGGGACGACCTTCTACCACTGGGTGGATGAGAGCCGCGACGAGCTGTTTACTGATGATCCGAACGACAAGCGGGAACTGATCGTACGAGTCTGGTATCCTGCCCAGGTGCCCGCCGGAGCTACTCCGGTCACCTACCTGCCGCAGGGTGAAACGGATGCGCGCTATTTCGAGGACGCCGGCATAGGTACCGACCTGAAAATCACCCTGTCTGCTGAGGAATTGGCTCTGGGGTCTACCCACTGCTATCTCGATGTGCCTCTGTCTGACGCCGAAGCCAGCTACCCAGTGCTGATCTACAACGCCGGCGTACCCAGTGTGCCTGAGTTTGGGACTGCTCAGATTGAAGAGCTAGTCAGTCACGGGTATGTTGTCGCCTCGATTAACCATCCCTATATCGCCGGGTGGACGGTATTCCCTGACGGGCGCGTAGTGACCATCAAGCTGTGGCTGATGAGCACATCGTTTCAAGACGCAGCGCCTGAGTACGGGGCACAGGATCAGATGTTCGTGCTAGATCAATTGGAGATGCTGAATCAGGCTCCCCCGGAGGAGAGGTTTGGCGGTCGCCTTGAGCTAGACCAGGTAGGCATCTTCGGGGTGTCCTGGGGAACCTGGACGAGCGCTCTGGCGTGCTACCACGACAGCCGCTGCGGAGCGGTGTTGCTGGAGGGTACGCACGGCTATCTTCCACCTCCTGTTTCTGAAGAGGGGTTTGGCGCCCCAGTCGCCGTCATGAATTCCGAAGGGGAAACGACTCCGTCGGGTTTCGAGATGATGACCGGACCTGCCTATGCACTGACTCTGCATGGGATTTCAGGGATGGGCTATGGTGACTTCGTGCTGTGGCCTGGCTATTCCGATGAATTCTTGCCCCCAGAGGCACGTGGCACCGTCGCGGGCTTGCGCGCGCGGCAAGTGATCGATGCCTACGCCCTGGCATTCTTCGACCGGCACCTCAAAGGTGAAGAGGCGCTGTTACTGGACGGTCCGTCGCCTGACTTCCCCGAAGTCGAGATCGTGACGCGCAATGTGCAATGACTGAGCAGTTCGAGTCTGAGAGGCCGTTTGAAAGCCTCACCCCCCGGCCCCCTCTCCACCACGTGGAGAGGGGGAGTCATTTTGCGGTTAAGTCCCCTCTCCGCGTGTGGAGAGGGGATTTAGGGGTGAGGTAAACCCGCACGTCAGGACTTCCTAAATGGCCTCTGAGTCGAGTCTCGCCGGCGACAGGACGACGCCGAGGCCGCCGCCGCGCTCAGCCCGGACGCGG
>MTKY01053139.1_pt1 | contig 10924 bp, 10 predicted proteins | sample 1042731 | NCBI WGS metagenome assembly MTKY01 (sample SAMN06212206, study PRJNA360538) | anaerobic digester metagenome | biome: Wastewater treatment plant; material: sludge; isolation source: anaerobic digester fed with sludge from wastewater treatment plant | place: Denmark: WWTP Soeholt ... | reverse complement strand
ACACCCGATTCCGTCATGCGCTCACTGAGTGCACTGCGGGCCGCTTGGGCAACAACCTCGGGGGCCGTGACCGTTGCCACGGCCCCCGAGGAAGCAGTTCCCCCCACTGCCGCGCGTGCCCTCAAGTCGGCGACAACCCCGGCCGAAGGGGACTGCCTGCTCGTCGTGGATGTGGGAGGTGCCACCACCGACGTCTACTCTTACGGATGGGGCAGACCGGCCTCGCCCGACATCGTCTACCGAGGCCTTCCCGAACCTCTAGAAAAACGCACCGTGGAGGCTGATCTGGGAGTGAGATACACGTTGGCTAGTCTCGTCGAGCAGATGGACAGCGAGGCCGTCGCCCGCGATGGAGGCCTGACGACCGCGCAGTTGGAGCAGTGGGTATCGACCGTCACGGGGGACACAGCCCGCCTACCCGCATCCCCTGTTGAACAGGCCGCCGACACCGTTCTGGCTCAAGCGGCCTGCCATCTGGCCGTAACACGACACTGCGGGAATCTCGAGGAGGTGTGGACGCCGCAGGGCCGTGTTCTGATCCAGCAAGGCAAGGATCTAACCGAAGCTGCCGTCGTGGCCGGAACGGGAGGGCCGGCCGCTCACGACACGCCTCCGGGGGCCGTTCCCAGGGCGGCCGTACGCCGTCCGGGGGATGCCGGCCTCCTGCCGCGCAATCCCCGTATCGTGATCGACCGCGGGTACATTCTGTGGGCTTTGGGCTTGTTGGTTGCGGCCGACCTCCCTGGCTGCGCCACCGCACTGGCCGCCAACCACTTGGTGCACGCATGAGCGCCTTGGCCAACGTCCGCTGGCCGTCGACGCGGCTGCTTGCATCCCGTCCCGATGTGCTGGCCGGATGGGAGACCGGCCGCCAAGCGGAGGACCTGGAGGAAGCCATCGCCTACCAGGCCACCATACCCGAGTCCAAACGCTTCAGCACCGCTCTACGCTTGGCCGACCCGGCCGGGGAGACGCTGGTGCAACCCCGCGCGGGGGTGTGCTTGGTCAAAGAGCACATCGATTTGCTGCAGGCGCTCGAACGTGACGGCCAGGCCGATCTCCTCCCCACCACCATTGACAGCTACACGCGTCACAACCGCTACGCCGAGGCGCAGGCCGGAATCGAGGAGAGCGCTCACAGCGGTCATTCGCATCTGAACGGTTTCCCGGCCGTGAATCTGGGTGTACACGCATGCCGCATGGTCACGGAAGCCGTGGAGAAACCCATTGAAGTCCGCCACGGCACACCGGATGCGCGTCTGTTGGCCGAGATCACACTCGCCGGTGGCTTCACGGCCTTCGAGGGCGGCGGTATCTCTTACAACATCCCCTATGCCAAGAGCGTCCCGCTCGAACGCAGCCTGCTTCACTGGCAATACATAGATCGCCTGGTGGGCTTCTACGCCGAGCGAGGGATCGAGATCAACCGTGAACCCTTCGGCCCCCTGACCGGAACCATGGTCCCCCCGTGCATCTCGAACGCCGTAGCCATCATTGAAGCTCTGCTGGCGGCGGAACAGGGTGTAACCAGTATCACCGTGGGCTACGGGCAGTGTGGCAACCTGTACCAAGATGTGGCGGCGTTGTGTTCCCTGCGACGCCTGTGCCGGGAACGGCTCGAGCGGGCCGGCCACGGCCATGTACACCTCTCCACCGTGTTCCACCAGTGGATGGGAGGATTTCCGCAGGACGAGGCCCAGGCGTTCGGCGTGATCTCGTGGGGCACTGTGGCTGCCGCCTTCTCCGGTGCCACCAAGGTCATCTCCAAATCACCACAGGAGGCGTTGGGCGTTCCCACAGCCGACGCCAACATCCGCGGTCTACGCTGCACACGCCAAGTGCTCAGCATGTTCAAGGAACAGCAGCCGCTGGCCACCCTGGAGATCGATCGTGAAGACGAACTCATCACACGTGAGACCAGGGAGTTGCTCGACGCGGTTGAGCGCTTGGGAGCGGGAGATCTGGCCGTGGGGACGGTCAGAGCGTTCCAAGCAGGAGCTCTGGACGTGCCGTTCGCACCCAGCCATGAAGCACGAGGCGCCGTGATCCCCGTTCGCGACCTACACGGAGCCATTCGCATTCTGGAGTTTGGGAACTTGGCGCTGGACGGCGAGATCAAAGCCATGCACCGAGCGTTCCTGGAAGAACGAGCCCAGGCGGAGGGGAGGGCGGTTACCTTCCAGATGGTCACCGATGACATCTACGCCGTGAGCAAGGGCCGCCTGGTTGGAAAACCGCGCGGCCGCGGGCCCGTCAGGAGCGGAGGCCGGCCTTGACGCATGTGACCGACATATTGTGTGTCCCCGGCGTCACGGGATTCTTCTCCGACGATCAAAGAGCAATCAAAGCCGGCGCAGCCAATGACGGCTTCCTCTATGAAGGTACTCCGCTCACAGCGGGCTTCCGCAGCATAAGGCAGGCGGGGGAGAGCATCTCCATCCTTCTGCGCCTCAGCGACGGCCAAATCGGATGCGGCGATTGCTGTTATATCCAATACCCGGGTGCCGGAGGCCGCGATCCGCTCTTCGTGGCTGAAACCTACGCACCCATACTCGAGCAAATCCTTCACGAACACCTAGCCGGGCGCGCAGTGGACCGGTTCCGCCCCACGGCAGAGGAGATCGACGGTCTGCAAATCGAGGGCCACCCACTACACGCAGCCCTGCGCTACGGTGTCACCCAAGCGTGGCTCGACGCCGTAGCCCGCGCCGGGCACCTTCTCCCCTGCCGCGTGCTGGCCGACGAGTACGGTGTGGAACCCACCCTCGACCCCGTCCGCATCTTCGCCCAGACGGGCGATGATCGCTACAACAATGTGGACAAAATGATCCTCAAGCAAGTGGACGTGCTACCGCACGGTTTGATCAACAACATCCCAGACAAGCTCGGCGCAGACGGCAGTCGTCTCCTCGACTACGTGACCTGGCTGCGCAGGCGCATCCTGGCCACGCGCTCCTCTCCCGATTACCAGCCGGAGCTCCACGTGGACGTCTACGGAACTCTCGGCCTCATCTTCAATGCCGACATACCGCAGATGGCCTCCTATCTGGGCCGGCTGGCTCACGCCGCCGAACCCTTGACCCTGCGCATCGAGGGACCGGTCGACATGGGTGATCGCCGACTTCACTACGAGACTCTGGGCGCCCTGCGCGAGGAACTGGAGCGCAGCGGGATCCCCGTGGAGATCGTAGCCGACGAGTGGTGCAACAGCCTCGATGATATCCGCACCCTGGCCGAGATGCGGGCGGTGGACATGGTCCAGATCAAGACACCGGTACTGGGCGGACTCAACAACTCCATGGCTGCCGTGTTGCTGTGCCGCGAGTACGGCCTCAAGGCCTATCTCGGCGGCACCTGCAACGAGACCGAGCGCAGCGCCCAGTTGTGCGTGCACGTGGCGCTGGCCACACAACCGTATCAGATGCTGGCCAAACCGGGCATGGGCGTGGATGAGGGTTTCATGATCGTGAAAAACGAGATGGTGCGCGCGCAGGCACTGCTGGCGCACTGCGGAGGGCGCATGTGAACCAGATGCGCATCCTCAGCCCCACGGCCATTCTCGGCTACGGCTTCCCCCGGGAGTCGTTTGAGGAGGGAATGAGCCGGCGGCCGGATGTCATAGGCGTAGACGCGGGGAGCACAGACCCCGGCCCCTACTACCTGGGTGCCGGAAAACCCTTCGTGAACGCGGAGGCCGTGCTGCGCGATCTCTCCCTACTGGTGCCGGCCGCCAAGGCCGCCGGCATTCCGCTGCTGATCGGCACAGCCGGCGGGAGTGGAGCGGCTCCGCACGTGGCCTGGTGTCTGTCCCTGTTGGAACAGGTGGCCGTCGAACGCGGCCTGCATCTGGATGTAGCCGTCATCCGGGGCGACGTGCCCGTGGCCGCAGTCAAGGCGGCCTTGAGCGCCGGCCGCATGCGGCCGCTCTCTTTCGTGCCGGAACTCACCGAGGAGACGCTCGAGCGGTGCACACACCTGGTGGCGCAGATGGGCATGGAGCCACTCATGGCGGCCCTGAGCGCCGGCCCGGACGTAGTCCTGGCCGGCCGCTGCTACGATCCGGCGGTGTTCGCAGCCCCCATGGTCCTGCACGGCTTCGAGGCGGGACCCGCCCTCCATCTGGGCAAGATCTTGGAGTGCGCGGCTATAGCCGCCTCGCCGGGTAGCGGCCGTGACTGCGTACTTGGGGTTATCGACCACACGGGTTTTTCAGTCACCACCTTGTCCGACCAACGCCGCTTCACCGTGCAGTCCGTGGCCGCTCATACCATGTATGAGAAGTCGCACCCCTTCCTGCTACCCGGCCCCGGTGGGCAACTCGACCTCTCGCGCGTGCACTTCGCCCAACTCGACGAAAGGACTGTGGAAGTACGCGGAAGCGAGTTCAAACCGGGCCCGCCCTCAGTGAAAGTGGAGGGGGCTGTGTGTGTGGGCCACCGCACCTTCTGCATCTGCGGCATCCGGGACAGAGATATGATCTCCCAGCTCAACCAGGTTTTCGCTGCGCTGCGGGCGGCAGTCACTGACAACTTTGGCGACTCCGACGTGGCCGATATCCGCTTCCGGGTCTACGGCCACGATGGGGTCATGGGGCCCCTCGAACCGGAACCGGGCCCCGCAGGCCACGAAGTGGGCCTGGTGATCGATGTGGTGGCTCCCACCCAAGAGAAGGCGGCGGCGGTGTGCGGCTTCGTGCGCGCCACGGCCCTGCACTTGGGCTTTCCCGGCCGCATCAGCACAGCGGGGAATCTGGCTTTCCCCTTCAGCCCCTCCGATTTCGACGCCGGCCCCGTCTACGAGTTCGGCGTATATCACGTCATGGAGATTGATGACCCCGTAGCCTTCTTCCCTGCCACCCACCTCACCCTGGGCGCTAAACACGGCCCCACGGAGCAACAATCATGACCGCGTCCGGCTCACAGTCTCCGGTTCCGATCGTCCCGGGCGGCGCAGACTCCGAGACAGCCCCTCTGCGCGCGCTGGCCGACGTCATCCGCAGCAAGAACTCCGGGCCGTTCGAGCTGACCCTTGACGTGTTCTTCCGCTCGGCGGCCATCTATGCGGCCGCCAAGAGACAGCGCATCATCTCCGAAGGGCTCATAGCCCGTCTCTACGGAGTAACGGTGGACCGCATCCTTGAAATCGTATACTACGATGCCGCTTTGGCCGTTAAAGTGACCATGGCCCGCCCGGCTTCCTCGGGGTCTCCCGCCGACACGGACGTCTACGGAGCCCAGCAGCACATGCCTCTCGCCGACGCCATCGTGCCCTGGAGCAGCGTACCACCGGAGGAGGACCGGTCATGAGACGCTCACTGTGGCGGGAGTGCCTCTCCTACGCCGTGTACTACGCGCCGCGCGGACGACCTCGCCTGCTCTTGCTGGGAGAGGCCATCGCCCAACGCTATCTCGAGCCCACCGACCACCTCATCGGTGTCATCGGCGAACCGGGGACGGGGAAGTCGTCACTCATCAGAGGCATGTTTCCGGGGCTGGAACTCACCAACGACGATGCCGGCGTCAACGTCCGCCCCCTCCCCATCGTGCAAATGCATCGCGATGGGCGCTTCCGAGCGCAGACTTTTCATATCGACGCCCGGTTCGAACTGGCCTTCACGCAGACTTTCGAGCTGGTGGACGCCATCCGCGCGGCCCTCCGCGACAATCGGCGCGTGGTGGTGGAGAACTTCGACGACATTTACCCGGCGTTGGGCATCAATGCGCAGATCATGGCTGGAATCGGGGAAGAAATCATCGTGGTGCGGCCCGACCTCTTCGGACCCTTCCCGGAAGACCTGTTTCAAGCCGTGGAAGGGACGGCCGTGTTTCGGCGCATGGCCCACACTGCAGAAGACATCACGGCATTGGTACTCGAGCGCGATTTCAACTATCCGCACCCCCAGGTCCACAGCGACATCCCCCATGGATTCGTGATGGAGTTCGAGGAGGCGCCGCCGGGCCTTCGGCTCGACGAGTTGGAAGCCAAGGTCCGTGAGATCATCGCCGCCGCCCTCCCCGTCTGCTACACAGACGAGGATCACATCAGCATTGGCGCCCATCTGTTTCCCTGTACGGGACCCCGCATCCATCTGTCCAACACATCAGAAATCGAGGGATTCCGCATAGTGCCGGAGTTGCTCTACGACGAACTCAACGGCACGCATTGCTTAGTGGGATTTGTGGGGGCGCCCAAAACCAAGCATTTCCTGGGTAGACACCTGCCCCTCGAACCCAGGTAGGGCCGGGTAGGGGAGCACCAGTCCTGCCTTGCGACCAGACGCCGGAGCCCGCGGGGGCAACCGTCCCCGCGGGCTCCGGGTTCACCGCATGAGCGACTTACGCCGCGACTATCTCGTAAGAGAGCTGGCCGTCGTCGTACTCCAGCGTGCGTACCGACACCGGCATGCCGACTTTCAGACCGTCAACGTTCACGTCGGCCGCGAAGCGTGCGAACAGCTTGAGCCCATCTTGGCCAAAGTCCACTAACCCCAAGGTATACGGCGTGTCGGCCTCAAAGCCGAAAGGCGCGTACTGGAGTGTGGAGAACGTGACGAGCGTGCCCTGGGTGGGCATATCAAACCAGTCCACATCCTTGGAGAAACAGGCCACACAGTCCGCACGCGGCGGGAAGGATTTGGCTCCGCACTCCTTGCAGACCGTACCCTTGATCTTGCCTTCCGCCAGGAAGTCCACGAAAGGGGCCACCTTGGTGGCAGCCATGAAGCTCCTGCGACCGAATTTCTCAAATCCCATGGTCTACCTCCCCAAGATCGTGACGTTGCTGTACAGGCCAACGCCACCCACGTTGTGGACGAGGCCGATTTCGGGATCCTTCACCTGCATGGGGCCGGCTTCCCCACGCAGCTGCAGGACGATGGTGCGAATCTGCGAGCCGCCGGTGGCCCCCACCGGGTGGCCCTTGGAGAGCAGGCCGCCGTCGACGTTGACGGGAATACGGCCTTCCTTATAGGTAGCCTTCTCCCTGATCAACTGCTTGCCGTCCCCTATGGGCGCGAAGCCCAGACCTTCATAGGCCATGATCTCAGCGATGGTGAAGCAGTCGTGCACTTCGGCCACATCGATGTCGGCGGGAGTAATGCCGGCCATCTGGTAGGCCTCGGCGGACGCGATGTGCGGACCCTGCATGCCCTTGGTGAAGTCCGGGCGGCCCACCATGTTGACCGACGCCGACGCGGCGCCGATGCCCATGATCCACACCGGCTTGTCGCACAGAGCCTTGGCCCGATCAGCGCTGGCCAGAATGATGCAGGAGCTACCGTCGGCGTTGGCACAGCAGTCACCCACGCGCAGTGGCGACGCCACGGGGCCCCACATGCGAGCCTTCTCGTTGGAGGGATCAAAGTCGGCCTCGCTGACACCCTTCCGGTACACGGCCCGCTCGTTGATCTGCCCGTAGGTGCCCGACTTGATGCGTACGTTCATGAGATCGTCAAGCGTGAGACCGTTGGCCGCCATGTAAGCCTGGGCGTACAAAGCGTAATAGCCCGGCATCATGGTGCCGAAGGGCGATTCCCACTGGATATCGGCCCCACGGCCCATGCGCTCCTGCGATTCGGCCGAGGTGATCTCCGACATCTTCTGGAATCCCAGCACCACCACCAGATCGTGCAGACCGGCCTTGATCATGCTGTAAGCAACCTTGACACCCATACTGCTGGAGGAGCAGACCGACTCCAGGTAGAACGTGGGCTGCGGGATGAGGCCCATGTACTCGGCCATAACGCCGGCGGGCGAGCGCTGCTTGTCGTACTCGGGGGCAGAGCAGAAGATGCTGGCGTCCACGTCCTTCTGCGTGATCTTGGCATCCTTCATGGCTTCGCTGAATGCTTCGAAGGCCAGTTCCTTGATCGAGCCCTCGAAGCCTCTCACGAAGTAGCTCTGTCCCACTCCGATAATGGCCACATCTTTTGACGGCATAGAGTCTCCTCCTGTGTGTACAACATCTACCGGCGCGTCCGCGCAGATATGCGGACCGCATTGTATCAAGGGGTGAAGGGCAGAGGAACAACCGTGTGCGCCCGCCACTCACGGTACCACCAATCTGTAGGGTGGAGGGCCCCGCCGCCCGTAGCGGACCGCCCAACCGGTGGCGCACCTCTACCCAAAGCCATCCACGCGGGTGGCCCCCAGGCGGTCTGTAGACCAACCACGATACCCCGCGCTACCAAGACCGGTTACCCGGGACTCTCTCCCGCTTGGCGCGCCTGAGCGGCCAAGCGCAACTGATACTCGCGCCAGAGGGCCTCGCGCTGGTGTTGAGGGATGACGTGCCATCGAACGCCACGAATGGCACCCTCTAGGCCGGAGAGCATGCTCCGACAGGGAGGATCATCCGGTCTCACCGCTGCCATCCGCACGGCCGCGTCTACCGAGCCCACGCGCCGAAGCTCTGCCGGCGTCGCAATCCCTGCCGCCTCCAACAGCGCTGCGGTCTGCTTGCCGATGTTAGGTAACTTGGTCAGACCAAAGGCACAGTCCGGTGCAGTCATTACGGCACACCTCATTCTTATCGGAGAAAAACCCTTGCAACGCGGGACTAATCCCACCTGTCCACCGCACGATCACTTCAACCAGCCATCCAACTCCTCTCGGATCATGTTCCTGTGCGTGGAGGGTACGGTCCAAGCCGACGAAGAAGATGACCACTCTCCAGTCACTCCGTAAGCCGTCTCCAGAACAGGGCTGCCGGCGCGCCATCGATGATGTCGTAGTCGAAAGAGAGGGTGAGACACAGATACTCGCGCGGCGTCGAAAGCCCATGTGCCCGCGGGGAATGGTCCCGCTCCGGCTCCTCCTCCCCCATGGAGGTGACGATACCCCCACCGTCACCGCCACAGTAGAGGCACTCAACGGGACCAACCAGACCGGTCGATCGGGGAGGCCGAACATTCCCACTGCCGTCACGCTGATGACCCCGTAGCGCATGGCCATGCGAGCGCTGCGCGCCGCCATGCGTGTGAAAATGCGGAACAGAGAACTCGGCACCAGTTGCGCAACCCAGGTCATGCCGGACAAACCCCCCAGCCGCTCATTCCTGCGGGCCTGAGCGGCCCTGATCTCGTCATGGATCTGGCGAAAAGTCTTGCCCTGGGCGGCTCGGATACCAAGGTTGATCGTGAAGGGGGTTGTGCGGTAACCGCTGGCGTGGCTGGGGTGGGTATTTCGGTTGCAGGACCGAGGGCTCACGGTCTCGGATGTTGCGTTCGGTGTTTGGAGCACAACGCCGTTCCTCCCCGGCACCATTCCACGAGCACACCATTCCGCAGGCGACCGGTAGCGCCGGGGGCCGCTTCTGCAAACGATGACGTCTCTGCCCGCCGATGGATCGCCGGGAGCCGGCTCGGCGTGCAACTCGATTGTACTCCGCGAACCAACTCAGATTCGCCCGAATATACTAAATGCAAATTTCATCTAGATGCTATAGTCAAAACCGGGTTCCTCATCAGTTCTGAATCACATAGCACAAGGAGTATTCTGATGGAGCGCACAGACGTACTCGTGGTGGGGGGAAGTGCCGCCGGTGTGGTTGCGGCCACGACAGCCAAGGCCACGTACCCCGACAAACGCGTTGTCCTGATACGTAAGGATGAGTTGTCGCTGGTGCCCTGCGGCATCCCATATGTGTTCGGGTCACTGGATTCCACCGCCAAGAATCTCATGCCCAATGACGCACTGGCCAAGGCCGGAGTAGAACTGAGAATCGCGGAAGTGGTCTCCATCGATCAGGAGGCCAAGACCTGCCATACAGCCCAAGGGGAGGAGTTCGCTTTCGATAAGCTGGTTATCGCCACCGGCTCCGAACCCGTGGTACCGCCGTGGCTGCCCGGCACCGATCTGGCCGGCGTGTACACCATCCCCAAGAACAAAGCTTACATTGATCGGGCCCTCGAATCGCTCCGGAACTGCCGCGCTGTGGTCACCATCGGTGGAGGGTTCATCGGCGTAGAGATGTCCGACGAACTCAACAAACAGGGCACAGAGGTGACGCTGGTGGAGATCCTGCCCCACATCCTGGGGCTGGCGTTCGATGAGGAGATAGCCGTACTGGCCCAGGATATCCTGCAGACCCGTGGCGTCAACGTGAAGACCGGAGCGGGAGTCAAGGCCATCACCGGCGAGGGGCGGGCCACGGGTGTGCTTCTGGATAACGGACAGGAAGTGCCGACCGAGGCCGTTGTACTGTCCGTTGGTTACCGACCGGCCGCCGGCCTCGCCGCCGAGTCGGGCATCGAGCTGAACGAGAGGGGATCCATCAAGGTCGACGAGTACATGCGCACACAGAACCCCGACATCTTTGCCGTGGGCGACTGCGCCGAGAAAAGGGACTTCACCACCCGCAAGCTCAGCAGCGTGATGCTTGCCTCCACGGCCACTTCAGAAGCCCGTGTGGCGGGCATGAATCTATACAGGCTCTCCGCCGTCAAGACCTTCAGCGGCACTATCGCCATCTGGTCCACCGGCCTGGGCGAGCACGGTTTCGGGTGCGCCGGGCTCACAGAACGAGCTGCCCGCGAGGAGGGTTTCGACGTTGTCACCGGTATGTTCGAAGGGATCGATAAGCATCCGGGGACGCTTCCTGGGGCCCACAAACAGCTGGTCAAACTGGTGGCGGCCAGCGACTCCGGAGTGATCCTGGGCGGCCAAGTGGCAGGCGGTCCGAGCGCGGGCGAACTGACCAATCTCATAGGTCTCGCCATCCAAAATCGCATGGTGGCGAATTCGTTGGTGACGGCCCAGATCGGCACCCACCCTCTGCTCACGGCACCTCCTACCGCCTACCCGGTCATCAAGGCGGCGGAGCAGGTGCTGAGGAAGATGAGCGCGTAGCCGGGATCCGCTTCGGCGGCCACGAACACCCGACAGGAGCGCACCGAGGAGTCGTGGCCCGGCGCCCATACGGGCGC
>MTKY01058649.1_pt1 | contig 10927 bp, 10 predicted proteins | sample 1042731 | NCBI WGS metagenome assembly MTKY01 (sample SAMN06212206, study PRJNA360538) | anaerobic digester metagenome | biome: Wastewater treatment plant; material: sludge; isolation source: anaerobic digester fed with sludge from wastewater treatment plant | place: Denmark: WWTP Soeholt ... | reverse complement strand
TCATCGCCCAACACCCGTCGCTCGTGTAGCTCCCGTCTACGTGAGGTCGGACTGTCCTGTGGAAGGGATTGGTCACGGTCATGGCGAGCCTCGCGGTCGGTGTCGGCAACGGACGTGGAGACACCGTAGAGGGCCACCGTGGGGGCGCAGGCGCGTGTCCCAGATCGCCGGTCGGGAACAGGCCCAGATGCGCCGTTCTGCTCGGCGGATGAGGCGAGTTCGCCGTCGTTCTGCGCTGCGCGTTCGGTGCGGCATACCGGCACTTGTGGGGCAGCCCATGGCACGAAGTTCGTCGGATCATCCGGCATCCAAAGCCTCTGCAGCGGTGGCGAGTGTGTCTTCGCCCGGCGAATCGGCAGGGTGCCGAGTTGCCGAGAACGATCAGTGTCACACCCGAATGGAAGGCTGTTGCATGTATGAGCGAGCCCAAGCGTCATCACTTCGTGCCGAGGTTCTATCTCGCTCGATGGAGCGTCAGGGACATGGTTGCCGTCCGACGGCGAGACGGTGGGCGGTTCGATGCGAACCCCACCAAGGTTGCCGCTATCAACGGCTTCTACGACTTCCGCGCAGAAGATGGGGAGGTGTCCAAGGAGGTCGAGCGCTTCCTCGCTCACGTTGTGGAGGGCCCGGCATCGTCGGCACTCGATTTGATAGATGCGAGCGGTCGGCCGCCAGCTCTGGGCAGCGACGAGCGGCACGCATTGGCGTCTTTCATTGCATTCCAGATGGTGCGCACGCCGGAAAGGCGTGCGGAGATGATGTTGGCCGAGTCAGTTGCAGCCTTCCTGGATGGTCGGCAACTCACCGACGACCTGATGGCCGAGTACCTGGAGACCGTGCATCTCGGGTTCAAGCCCTCGACGCGTGAGGCTCGGGCAGCCGCGTTGTGGGTCGGATATCAGCTGTACCACCTAGATCCAGGTACGAGCGAGATGACGATGCGGATCATGTACGACACGGCCACGACGTTGACGCCGACGCTCAGCGCTATGCATTGGTCGCTGGCCGTTGACCGCAAGGAGCGCTTGATCACCGCCGATCAGCCGGTGCTGGTCTGGAAGCGGCCATCGCCGCGCGATGCCTACCTGGGTGTAGGCATCCAAACGGCCGACGAGATTCGGGTTCCTCTCGATCCAGGCAAGCAGCTGGTCCTAAGGCACCGTTCACGACCCGAGGCCATCCGACTTTCCAGCGACGATGTCGCTGCCTGCAATTTGGACATCGCAACACGCTGCCACGCCTTCGTCGTCGCGTCACCGAAGCAGTCGACGATTGTGGATGCTGTTCGGTTGAGGGCACGTGGGCCTGCCGTCCGCTTCGATGTCGGCTTCAGGTACGAACGAGACGACCGCGGGCAGCTGGTGAAGACCGAAGATGAGATTCTGCACACCTGGCTGTCGAGGCTCTAGGGAGCAGCCGCAATCCCGATGATGCCGAGGAGGCCTCGATGCCCCAGAGGACGGCCCGTCCGCGCTGAAGTGACAACAGACCGTCCCGCTCGACTCAGACTCGTCCCACCTTGCCCGCACCCCAAATCGTTGGGTGCAGGCTCGACGTCGACAGCTGCGGTCCGGCCGGTCCAAGTAGCCGGGCCAAACGCTCCTTCTCGGCAAGGCGCGTGCGAAGCACCACAGGCGCAGCCCGGCTGGGCTTCGGGCAATTAGCTAGGTCGTCAGCAACAGGGGATCATTGCAGCTTGGATACGGAAGCCAGTCGAACCGGTACTGCCTATTCAGTTCAAGAGGAGGGATCGGAACGTAGAGAGTCAAGGGGTAGGTGTAAGCACCGTCCTGTTCGACCGCTTCTCCGGGCACGACGCCGGGCCTCACAGCTGTATCTGTGTCGCAATCGTACAGAGTGATCTGGGTCCCAGAGATCAAGCTCGACGGAGTGTCATCGCCGGTATACGTCCCCTCGATCGAGACATAGAGTCCGTCTTCGTTCCGTACAGCTTCGACATGACCAAAGCGCACTCCTGCATAGTCGAACTGAACATCCCTCGGAAGTTGTGCAGCAAGGGTCTCGAACGTCGCCTCTGCCTCCGCTTCCAGCGCGATCGTTTGATCCTTCTGCTGCTTCTCCCGCTTTGATGACTCCTGCGCATCACCTATTGCGGAGAACCCCCAAATGATGAGTGCAACGACCGCGATCGCCGCGGCCACCGAGCCGAGCCATCGAAGGAGCCGCCAAAAAGCGGGATCTGCCAAGGCGCGCCCGGCCCAAAAATAGTCCCAGTTGTCAGGCATACGACCTCCCATGAGGGTGTTGCGGCAGACCCTTGTGACCTCACCCTGTACCGACAGTATCCGGCTTAGCCAGGCGCACGGTCACGCGCAACGGGGCGCGGTGAGACAGGGGTTCGCCGCGAAGGGATGCGAGTTGTACATCGCCTTGTCGGGCTGGCCTGCGATCGACAGGTCACTCGCGCCGAGTGCGCAGCGATCTGACGTGCGAGTTCAAGCGCTGGTTTGACGCGCGTCTGCTCAATGTCGAGTGACTCGTCCCATGCTCGGCGGAAGGTTTCACCCTCGCCATCTGAGGCCACCCGATAGACCGCGTCGAACTCGTCGATTGCGGCCAATGCCTCGTCGATGATCTCGAGCGTCGCGCTGATGTCCATCACGACAGATCGCCCTACGGTTCGACACTCGCAGAACACGCGGTGCCGGAGTGTCACCTACCGCCGGTTATGCGCCGCGAGTCTCAGGGCAGTCCTACCTCGAAGTCCTTCACGTAGAGGGTTCACCTCGGCGACGGATTTGTTGGCCACCAGTGGGTACTTCTTGGTGCCCACTCACACACATCGTGGCGACGTAGCCCCAAAGTGCCCATTAGGAGACACTGAACGTGCGGCGCATATCGGCGCTACTGCCAATAGCCGCAGCGCTTGGAACGGCGCATCCACGTTTACTCAACGGGCGGCAGCTCGTCTGCCGGCCCCGTAGTTGTTCCGCGATGAGCGCCGCGACCGCGTATGTTCCCCGCATGTGTTGGACGAGGACTGTCAACTGGAACGCCGTGGAAGCGATCGGGGTCGTGCTCGCATTCGTCGCGACATTGGGAACACTCGAGATCGAGCGACGACGACGCAATAGGGAACGAACTGATCGCAACACTGCCGAGCGCCGTTCTCAGGCGGAGCTCCTGGCTGCCTGGGCGATGCGGGCTGAAGGTGACATCCGTTCGATGAGTGAGGATCAGCGAGTCTTGCCCTGGTGGCTCGCCATCCAAAACGGCTCACATCAACCGGTGTACAACGTGGTGGTCTATCGGACAAAGGATGAGACGAGCATGCGAAGCACGGATCGATACGACCTGGCGGCAGTCATTCACGTGGTGCCCCCAGGCACTTGGTACTTCCGAAGTGCGCCAGCTGAGTTTCCGAACTTGCTTCCCCCGCCCGTCGAGCTCGCCTTCAGCGACAGGGCTGGAGTCCACTGGTTCAGGACACTCGATGGAGCGCTCGTCGAGCTTCAAGCGACGAAGCTGTACGACCACGACCTTGAGGGGGCAGAATTTCCGTACCTGTTGCGGGAGCCGACATCGGTGACAGGCCAGTAGAGGCTCGCCGCCGCTGGGCGCTCGTAGACCGCAGCTCTGTCGGCATAGGTGAGCTTCGACGATGACCACAGCCCGCCATCGCTCGTGACGCCGGCGAGGCCACCGCGTGGAGACGACGCTCACGCTTGTCGGCCCCATCCTGTACTGGATCCAACCGACGTAGCCGATCCCGACGTTCTCGTTGTGGTGCACAAGACGGCATGGCCCAGCGCCAGGGTCACTGGAGTTCGCCACGACTACGGGCGACGGGCAGATCGCCGACCTGATCGCCCGCGCTATCGAGCACGGGGCGATGATTGCAGTGGAGCAACGCGACGTCGCCGAGCGAGCGCGAGCGGACCTCGTCAAAGCGCGGGATGCAGTGGACTGGCACTTGCCGGCGCAGCGCGAGCTTCGAGCCGCGATGCAGTCGATTGCGGCGGCCGCCTTCGCGATCGAAGGTTGGGCGTTCGCCAGCAGAGGAACCCCCGCAGCGCGATCTCTCGGATCCGGCGGGGTCATGAAGGTCATCGGTGACTACTACGAGCCACCTCGGGATCTTCGCCGGCAGCTTCGGCCTCGACTACAGCAGTTGTTTGTCGACGACGCTCGAAAACTGGTCAGTAGCGACGCTTGAAAAGTGAACACTCGAAGATTGGAGAGTGATCACTTTGGAAGATTGGGCGTTGATTCGCAGGCTGGCTGCCGAGGGTGTGCCGAAGAAGCAGATCGCTGAGCGGTTGGGGATCTCGCGCACGACGGTGGGCAAGGCGGTGGCGTCGTCGGCGCCGCCGAAGTATGAGCGGTCGCCGACGGTGACGTCGTTCGCTCCGTTCGAGGCTCGGGTGCGGGCGTTGTTGGAGGAGCATCCCGAGATGCCAGCAACGGTGCTCGCAGAGCGGGTCGGATGGTCGGGATCGATCACCTGGTTCCGTGACAATGTGCGCCGGCTGCGGCCCGAACACCGCCGCCCTGATCCGGCGGATCGGCTGGTGTGGGCGGCGGGCGACGCGGCGCAGTGTGATCTGTGGTTCCCACCCAAGCGGATCCCCCTCGAGAACGGGACGACGGCGTTGTTGCCGGTGTTGGTGATCGTGGCCGCGCACTCACGATTCATCACCGGGCAGATGCTGCCCACGCGTCAGACACCGGACCTGCTGTTGGGGACGTGGTCGCTGCTGCAGAACCTGGGCAGGGTGCCACGCCGGTTGATCTGGGACAACGAAGCCGGGATCGGACGCCGGGGTCGACTCGCTGGAGGTGTGGGCGAGTTCTGCGGCACGTTGGCAACCAGGCTGCATCAGCTCAAGCCATATGACCCGGAGTCCAAGGGTGTGGTCGAACGACGCAACGGGTTCTTCGAGACGTCGTTCATGCCGGGCCGCAGTTTCGACTCGCCAGCCGACTTCAACGCCCAGTTCGCCGAGTGGCTCCAGCGCGCCAACAGCCGTGAGGTGCGCACGATCAAGGCCCGCCCGATCGATCTCGTCGACACGGATCGGGCAGCGATGTTGGCGTTGCCGCCAGTGCCGTTGCAGCTCGGTTGGCGCAACCAGATCCGACTCGGACGCGACTACTACGTGCGCGTCGACTCGTCCGACTATTCCGTCGACCCGAACGCGATCGGCCGCCAGGTCGTCGTCGCCGCCGATCTCGAACGTGTTCGTGTCCGTCTCGACGGCCGAGTCGTGGCCGACCATCCGCGGGTGTGGGCCCGGCAGATGACCGTCACCGACCCCGCTCACGTCGAGGTCGCCCGGTCGCTGCGCGAACAGTTCAGTCGACCACGCGTCACCGGCGACGATCACCTCGGCCGTGATCTCGCCGACTACGACCGGGCGTTCGGGCTCGACACGATCGACGGGCAGGTCGCCTGATGGTCGCTGCGAAGAACCCGACACCGTCGGACGCGGTCAAGCAGATCCACTTCCTCGCCGCCGCGCTCAAAGCACCACGGATCACCGAAGCCGCCGCGCGGCTCGCCGACCAAGCCCGCGACGCCGGATGGACACACGAGGACTACCTCGCCGCCGTGCTCGAACGCGAAGTCTCTGCCCGCAACGCGTCCGGCGCCACGCAACGCATCCGATGGGCCGGGTTCCCGGCCCGAAAAACCTTCGACGACTTCGACTGGGACCACCAATCAGCTGTCCGCCAACAAGTCGCCGCGCTCGCCTCCGGGGCGTTCCTCGCCGAGGCCCGCAACGTCGTGCTCCTCGGCCCGCCCGGCACCGGCAAAACCCACCTCGCCACCGCGCTCGGCGTGACCGCCGCGCACCACGGGCATCGGGTGTTGTTCGCCACCGCCGTCGATTGGGTCGCCCGGCTCCAAGACGCCCACCGCCTCGGCAGACTCCCCGCCGAGCTCGCCCGGCTCCGCCGCTACGGGCTGATCATCATCGACGAAGTCGGCTACCTGCCCTTCGAGCAAGACGCCGCGAACCTGGTGTTCCAGCTGGTGTCGTCGCGCTATGAGCACGCCTCGCTGATCCTCACCTCGAACCTGGCGTTCTCCAGCTGGGGCGGTGTGTTCGGCGACCAGGCCGTCGCCGCTGCGATGATCGACCGCATCGTTCACCACGCCGATGTCCTCACCCTCAAGGGCGCCAGCTACCGGCTCCGCAACCGCGGCATCGACACACTCCCCAGCATCAGAGCCGGCATCGACCAGCCCGACAACTAACATCCCATACGAACATCAACTGTTCACTTTTCGACCGTCACAAACGCGCAGTTTTCGGGCGTCATCGACATTGTTCTATGCCCAGCGGGGCGAGCTGGTGCACCACAAGTCACCGTCACGCGACGGCAAGGCGCATCCGCTTCTCGGTAGCACGCCGTACGAGTCGGCCACCTATACCTGTGAAGCGGCCACTGAGGCGTGCGAGACGCTGCGACTGATCGTTGAGCTGTGCTTGCATCATCCAAGTCCAGACCGCCCGCCGAGCCGTGATGCCCACGATCACGCGAGGATGGTGGCCTCCGCCGCCGGGTGGTGACCGACCCGACGCACGGAGACTGCATCAAGCGCGCTGCACTGTCGAAATCCCCGCACGTCGGCGAGTCGGCGGACTCTCCCGTCGAGGCGCCGCTTGTGACTCGTCGACGATGTTGGCGCGATCGGTGCCCTGGGGGTGTTGCCTCTCGTCACCGGTGCCCAGGCGGAGTGGCGCCAGTCGCCGCCGGCATCCGACGCGTTGGCGGTCACCGGCGCTCTCGATTGCCTCAAGACTTCTGCCGTTCGGTCGTTGATTTTGGGGTCACACCCTTGCATCATCGATTGCGCGGGGTGAGTCCCGTCATGTGGTGTAGGAGTCGGCCAGCATCGTCGGGGTGATGGTGGCCATCGTGCGATTCTCGAGAGCGTCGAAGCAGCCGAGAAAGCCGCACGATGACCACTTACGAGTTGCCCTATCCGACCTTGCCGCGCGCCTCGCCGGCACCGATGCCACCTTGTCCACGTCGCTGCGCGACATCCTTGCTGCTGCGCTCCAGGAGTTGATCGAAGCCGAGCTGACCGCGACGATCGGTGCCGGGCATGGGAACGCACTCCTGATCGTTTGACACAACGCAACGGGCGTCGCCCGAAGGTGCTGTCGACGCCAGCAGGCGATGTCGAACTCGGCATCCCGAAGCTCCGCCACGACAGCTTCTTCCCTGAGTTGCTCGAGCCGCGCCGGCGAATCGACAAGCGTTGTGGGCGGTGATCATGACCGCGTACATCACCGGCACCTCCACTCGGAAGGTCGATGATCTGGTGAAGGCGCTCGGGTGTGACTCGGGGATCTCGAAGTCGACGGTGACACGCGTGTACGCCCAGATCGACGCCGATGTGACCGTGCTACGCACGCGCCGGTTGGATCACCAGCCGTTCGTCTACGTCTGGTTGGACGCCACCTACGTCCACATCCGCGAGCACCGCCAGGTCGTGTCCAAAGCGATCGTGATCGCCACCGGCCTGCGTGCTGACGGCCATCGCGAGGTCCTCGGCCTCGACGTCGGCGACTCCGAGAACGAGACGTTCTGGCGCGAGTTCCTCACCGGTCTCGTCGACCGGGGGTTGGCCGGCGTCAAGCTCGTCATCTCCGACGCCCACTCAGTCCTGGTCAACGCAATCCGACGCTGCTTCCAGAACAGCGCCTGGCAACGATGCCTTGTGCACGCGAACCTGATGACCGCCGCTCGCCCCCAAGACCGCCAAGTGATCGCCGCGCTGATCCGCTCGATCTTCGCCCAACCCGACCACACCACCGCCGTCGCCCAGCTCCGTGCGGTCGTCGACCAGTTGCGCCCCTGCGCACCCGGCGTCGCGGAGCGCCTCGAGCAGATGGAAGCCGACCTGCTTGCCTACACAGCGTTCACCGTCGCGCACTGGCCCAAGATCTGGTCGAACAACCCGATCGAACGCCTCAACCGGGAACTGAAGAGACGCACCGACGTCGTGGGGATCTTCCCCGACCGCGCCTCGGTGATCCGCCTCGTCGGCGCACTCCTCGTCGACATAAACGACGAAATGATCGCCGCAGAACGCCGCTACATCGCAGCCGAACTCATCACCGAGGCCGTCGAACTATCCTTGCCCGCAGCACCTCGAACCTGACCAACAGCTTCGAGGAACACACGGTCTTCTACACCACGTGTCGGGACGCCATCGATGCGCGGGTGCGTTAACCCGTAGATCCAGTGGTGATCAGTGGTCGGGTTCTGGCCTGAAACGGGCCGATGACGGCCAGGGTGAGCCGGATCGCGGGGGCTGCTTTTGTATCGCGCGATCCTGAACCAGGTCGTGGCATAGACGGCCGGTGGCGCACCCTATGAAGGCGGTGCCACCGAGCGCCACGTTCGCGCCCCCTGCTGCTGGTGTTGACAAGGACCGGCCGCTCGGTAGATCATCGGCAACTGTGACTCAGCTCCGATACTTGAATGACGGGGTTTGCCGAGCCGAGTGCAAGCACAGCAGGGCGGCGGACGCGTGATCATTTCATGTCCCTCATGTGGCCGTGGTGATGCTATTCGCCGAATCGACGGTGTGATTGGCGAACAAACTGCCGCTGCAGGAGTGTTCACGGCCTCGACGGCGACGGCGAACCGACTTCAGTGGAATGTGCCGCGTCCAAAGGCCAGGGACTCGTCCGGTCACGGACCGTTTGGCAACTTCGCAGTCGGCATCATCTTTCTAATTCTTCTGGTTTCGCTACCCAAGGCGGCCGCAGGAGCGAAGCTCTTCTTCCTCGCCATAGCCGTTGCCGGAATCTTCAACGGCATCCGACTTGTATCGTCCAACATGTCTACGACGCGAGGCACCGCCGTCAAGAACTGGGAGCGCGCCCGGCTGCGTTACCTACAACAAGGCTTGTACTGCAGCCGGTGCGACCTCGTCGTGACGCCCGACGGACGGCACACCGTGAGACCCGGCGAACAGTTCCCGCTCGTCCAGCTGTTTGGAAGCGCCGGAGAATGGGGCAGCCCCGAATAGCCCGAAGCTACGCCGCTTCACCGCGCTGGTGTCGCATCGCTGCTCGCAACGCTTTGCCTGGTTCGTATCGCAGATCTGGCGCAGCCTCGGTGACAGCACGACTTTGAGCAAGGTCTACTTGTCGCGGCAGCGGATGAACGCCTGGAGGGACTGCAGGATTGTCGGGAAGTCTCTGCAGGCCGCGGGTATATGGAAGCGTTGACGAAATAGTCCCAATCGGCGGTCTCGAGCTGGCGCAACGAAACTTGGGTGTCGGCATCGGTAACCGGGCGGGCAACGAACTGGCCTGTGATGCCGTCGGCGTGCCCTCCATCCTCGGCGAGCTGGTGGGCGACGATCAGGTTCGACGGACTGGGGAACTGACGGCCGCGATCATCGGGCAAACTCAGCGCAAGGGTTGTGCGGCAGGAACCGTCGCAAGATTCGAACAAGAAGTGCAGGATGTCGGGCATTGTTCGTGGAAACGATGCGGTGCTCCTTTTCTGGCCGGTTGGTAGAGAGCGCAACGAGGCAAGTTTCGGCGCAATTCTTCTCCATTGCGACCCCACCAATGGCAACGTTTGGCGCGGCAAGTACTTCAGGCCCGCCACCGAGATCACCCGACCGGTCGACCAGAGCAACTTTGAGCCAATCGACGTCACGTGGACCCATCTGGGGTATGATTTCTGGTTGCATCTCGCAAGGTTTGTTATTCCGATGGTGACACTAAAGATCCGAAGCGCCGGATTCCCTGATCGCCAACCCAACTGCGGGATTACGTGATCGCTAACAACTGGACATAGGCGGGGAAAGCCAATGGCCGTTGAGAGCAAAGCGATGTCCTGAAGGGCAGTGGAGCGATCAGGGCTAGAACTGCGCTAGAATCGGTCCCTGCGAGGGTAAGCCTCATCGAGGTCAGCAATCATCGCCCACCAGTTCGCCGAGGTGGCCGAACTTTGGAGGCCTGGAACGTTTTGCATCCACCACACGTAGAAGCCGAGTTCTGGATCCCCGTTGGGGACCGTTCGCGCCCAGGTCCGAGCGCTCACACCGGTGCCCGTCTGTGGACCAACCATTGACCAGTTTTCGCAATCGCTCACTGCCAGGGTCATCGAGTCGTACTGGTAGTCGTGATCCGAGTTTGGTGGCCGATGCGTCGTACCACAGCTTGCCGCTGACCAGAACCTGGAGAATGGTTGGCCGCCGTTGATGAGAGCAAAGATCCTTTCGAACTGATGCATATGATTGTGAACTGCTTGTTGCGGCCCGCGACCATAGTTGTACTCGTAGACCGTGTAGCTGTGGCCGCACAGTGGCAAGTCGGTGGGGTCTTGATCGCTGTTGCTGATGTCCCCGCCCCGGAAGGAGAGATTCGACTCCCAACCGGATTTCCTAACTCCCTGGTAGGACCAGATCCAGACCTCCCGCACCTGCTGGTCATCGACCCACCCGCAAATGTCAACATCAGAGAGAAGCCGCAAGTAGTCCGGCAACGGGTTGCCACCGTAACTCCTTGAGGGTGACAACGGGATTGGTTTCAAGAACTCCGCACGATGCACGATCTCGTAGTCGAGAGCTGCGGTCCCGGAACCCCGGTAGCGGCTTCCGAGTTCAAGAGTGTCCACAACGATGGGTTCGGTGCCATCAATGCGAGATCGGACCTGCGAGAGACTGAAGTCGTATTCGCCATAGAAGTCATCAATGGGGGCCGAGGACGGCGAGGCGACTCCCAGCCTCTGACGGGCTTGTATGGTGTCAATCGGCCAGTCCTGCATTGACCCACCGCGATCTATCAAAGGGATGAAGTCAAGGGAGAGAACGCGGATCTTGCTTTGGCCGGGTGGCGGCGGTGGAACCCTCGTGTCCATCAGTCGTGCTGGGGTGAGCCCGGTGAACGACGATCCGGTTGGGAACCAGCCGAGCACATCA
>MTKY01086870.1_pt1 | contig 10928 bp, 7 predicted proteins | sample 1042731 | NCBI WGS metagenome assembly MTKY01 (sample SAMN06212206, study PRJNA360538) | anaerobic digester metagenome | biome: Wastewater treatment plant; material: sludge; isolation source: anaerobic digester fed with sludge from wastewater treatment plant | place: Denmark: WWTP Soeholt ... | reverse complement strand
TTGTGCGGCTGTCCCATCGCCGTTGGTCGAGCCTGCTCGATCGCGCGGTGCGCGAGCCGCTCGCCGACGCGCTCGCGCGCGGTGCCCGCGCCGTTATCCTGGTTACGACCGGGCCCACCGGCGAAGCGATTCTTCTCAACACGCCGGCTGACCGCCCCGCATCCGACAAGCCACTGGCACTGCTGGCGCCGAACCATGCGACGCCTGTGATCGAGGCGGCGCGGCACGGCCGCTCGGCAAATCTGGCCCTTGTCGGTCGGGGCGGCACGCGCGAGGCCGAGAATATCATCGGGCGCCGCATCCGACCCGGCCGCCGCTGGCTTGTCATCTCGACGCCGCGCTCGGGCTGGACCGATTGTGCTGGCGAGCGCGGCCCGGGGCTCGCGATCTGGCTTGCGCTGGCCGCATGGATGCCGCGTGCTTTCGCCGAGCATAGCCTGCTTTTCGTCTGCAACAGCGGGCATGAATATGAGAATCTGGGCGCCAGCCATATCGTCGAAACGATCGGGCCGCCGCCGTCCGAGAGTGATTTCTGGCTTCACCTTGGCGCCAATGTCGCGACGCGCGATTATCAGGACATGCCCGGGCGCCTGCTGCCGCTTCCGAGCGCCGATCCATTCCGGTTCTTGATGACCTCGGCCGAATTCGTCGAGCGCGCGCGCGCAATCTTCACGGGCCAGCCCGGCCTCGAAATGGCTTATTCCTCGAACGAAGGAACCGCGGGCGAACTTTCCGAAATCGTGAAGGCCGGCTATGCGCGTCATGCCGGCATCTTCGGGGCGCATCGCCATCACCACGCCCCCACCGATGATTTGTCGGTGGTTGCGGCCGAACCGCTTGCCGCTACGGCGCGTGCCGTTCGCGACCTACTTGCCGTGCTCGTTCCGGCCCAGCGTTAATCCTTGTTCGTACAGCGCCAATCTTTCCGCCTTGACTCGTTCGTTCTTATGCACAAATTATCGATAATAATTGTGATAAGAGTGATGGGAGATTTTATGGGACGTCAGGCGCACCTTCTTTTCTGCACGGCCGCCATCTGGGTGGCCCCAGCGACGCCAGCTTTTGCCCAGGAGGCGATTCCCGAGGCATCCTCGGCCGATGCCGCGGTGGATGCGGGCGACGATGGCGCAATCGTCGTCACCGCGCGCCGCCGCGAGGAGCGGCTCGCCGACGTGCCGACCGCAGCCTCGGTGATCGATGTGACGTCGCTCAACGATCGTGGCGGTGCGACGGGCAGCGGCGAGCTGCTGGCCGACCAGCCGAGCGTCCGCTTTAACAATCTGAGCTCGTCTATCACGTCGGAAATCTCGATTCGCGCCTCCTCGACCGCGCGCGCGACCAACGGCGATCCGAGCGTCGGCCTCTATCGCAATGGCGCCTATATCGCCGGTGGCCCGGTGGGCGGGCGCAACTTCACGCGCCTCGACATGCTCGACATCGGTCGCGTCGAGGTGCTGCGTGGCACGCAGGGGGCGCTTTATGGTCGCAACGCGGTTGGCGGTGCGATCAACATCATTTCGGCCGAGCCCGAGTTTGATCTCTCGGGCTGGGGGAGCGCACGTTATGGCTTCGAGAACAACAGCGTCCAGATGCAGGGCGCGGTCAACGTTCCGCTCGGCGACGGCATCGCGATGCGCCTGAGCGGCGACTTTGTCGAGCAGGACAAGGGTTTCTTCTACAATCCGGACAACGACGTCTATTTCGATCGGCAGAAGGGGCACGGTCTGCGTGGGCAGTTGCGGCTCAAGCGCGGACCGGTCGACGCGGTCATCCTCGCCGAGACGCAGCGTCTGATCACGCCCTCGATCCACTACCAGATATTCATCCCCGCGGGCAGCCCGGGCTTCCCGGGCGGCTACGTTCAGGACCGCTTCCGCTACCCCTGGAATACCGCACCGCGCGCGAGCCAGGATGTCGATGGGCTGCAGGCGATCGTTCGCATCGATCTCGGCGGCGCGGACCTCACTTCGACGACCTCGTTCCGCAAGCGCCACTCCGAATATGATCTCGACAATGATGCGGTGAGCCCGGCCGAACTTGCGCGGGCTCGTGCTGCGGGCGAGGTCGGGGCACTGACCCCGATCGATCCGAGCAGCGCCTCCTTCGTCGTCGATACCACCGACAATTTCTCGCAGGATATCCATGTCGCCGGATCGACCGATCGTCTGACATGGCTGGTCGGCGCCGAGATGTTGCTGCTCGACAGCGATTTCTCGGTGACGACGACGCGCACGCCGACACTCGCCAATCCTTCGCCGGGCAGTATCGCGCCCGCGCGGCTCCATTTCGAAAGCTATGCAGCCTATGGCTCGCTCGGTTTCGACCTCACCGACAGCCTCAATATCACCGGCGAACTGCGCTACACGCGCGACAGCCGCAGCATTACCGCGCGGCTCTACGATCTTCGTACCGGACTGCCCACCGGCGGGCCTTCTCGGATCATCGACGACAGTATCAACGCCGACAATCTCTCCTACAATGCGACTTTGTCCTACAAGCTTGCGCCCGACATCCTCGCCTATGGCAAGGTTGGCAGCAGCTATCGCGCAGGCGGATTCAATACGCGCCTGTCCGACCCACGCGCGCCGCGCCCGGTCGAGGTGCTGTTCGGGAATGAGAACAGCACTTCCTACGAGATCGGCATCAAGGGAAGCCCGATGCGCCGGGGCTATTTCGCGATCGCGGGCTATTATACAGAGCTCAAGGATCTGATCGCGCAGGTTGACGACGGCTGCGCGCTGACCAATCCGACCTGTCCGGTCGCGGCGGTCAGCTACCTCACCAATGCGGGCAATGCGAAGAGTTGGGGCATCGAAGCCGAGTATCGGCAGGGCTTCGACCTCGGCAAAGGCAGCGGACGCTTCGCCCTCAGCGGCTCGCGCCAGGGCGGCGAGGTGAAAAACGGCCGTTATGACGGCCTCGATCTCGCGCAGGTTCCCGACTGGCTCGCCTCGGCCAATCTCAACCTGCGCTACCCGGTCGCGAACGATGTCGCGCTGACAAGCAACATCCTGGTGAGCGGCCAGTGGGGCGGCAAGCAAGAACTGACCGCGACCTCGGTCGACCTCGACGATTATGTGCTGGTCAACCTCCGCGTCGGCGTCGAGTTCGGCAAGGTCAGTATCAGCGCGTTCGCGAACAACGTTTTCGACAAGCTCTATTATGTCGCGCAGGCGCCGACGATCAATCGCTACAGCCAGCCGCGCGTCATTGGCGTCGAAGGGCGCATTTCTTTCTGACCCGGTTGCTGACTGCGGCCGCTCCGTTCCAACGATTTGCAACGAAACTGGCAGAGATAACTTGGCTGGAAAAACAACATGGATGGGGCTTGCCGCAGGGGCAGCGGCGATCGGCGCTGCGGCGTTCGCGACGCAGGCGAACCTCGGCGGTGGCAACACGGACGATGCGCGTCCCATGGTACATCTGCCTCCGGCGGCTCCCGCCGCCGAGTCGTCCGCGTCCTCGGCGACCGCGCTGGCACCCGCAAGCCTGGTTATCACGGTCGGCGGTTACAGCTATGACTGGACCGCGCTGCAGGCGGCGATCGACGCGGATGCAGAAGTGCCCAACGGCTATTTCATTGTCGGCAATGCGACTGAGACTGACTATCTGTTCGCATATGAAAAGGGCGGCTTCGGCATCGACCGTGTGACCCCGCTCGCCTCGGCGTCGAAGTGGCTCATCGGCACGCTTGCAATGCGGATGGTGGAAGCCGGGATCGTCCGCCTCGACGATGCCATGCGGCCGCCGCTTGCCTTCTGGACGACCAGCGGCACCAAGAAGGACGTCAAGCTGAAGCACACTCTGTCGATGACGTCGGGTTTCAACGGGAGCCCTCTTGTCGGTGGTTGTCAGCTTCAACCGGGGCAACTGCTTTATAGTTGCGCGAAGAATATTCACGACTTTCGTTACGACATCCTGCGGCCGGGCAACGCCCCAGGCGCGCAGTTCAGCTATGGTCCTCACGGGCTACAGGTTGCGGGCGCCTATCTGGAAGCCGCCGATACCAGCATCGCGCCGGCCGTCGCGCCAGCGCGCCAGCGCAATTTTCACGAACTGTTCGGGCAGCATGTGACGACGCCGCTCGGCATGACGAGCACGACCTGGTACGATCCGTCCGGCAGTGCGCCGACCAACCCATGGGTTGCAGGCGGCGCCTATTCGACGCCGCGCGACTATGCGAAGTTGCTGCGGGCGCTGCTCGGTGGCGGTTTCATCACTGACATGACGGCGTTCACGCAGCAACGGACCGCGGGTCTGACGCGGATATTCGTGCCGTCGGGAGCGAGCGGCTGGGAATATGCGCTGGGCTCGTTCGTCGAATGCGATACGCCTTCGGCCTGTGCGGCCTCTAGGATCAACTCCTCGCCCGGCGCCTATGGCTGGACCGGGTGGATCGATCGCGAAACCGGCTATTATGCGCTGATCGCAACCGAGATTTCGAGCGGCGGCGACCGGAAGGGCGTCGAGCTGGAACAGGAGATACAGGATCTGATCGAGACGGCGATCGCCAATCGAACCTCCGTGCCCTGAATCATGCAATGCAGCGAGGTCGCGCCGTGACCACAAGGCCGATCGCAAAGCCGAAGGCCATGCGCATCGGTGCTTGCGAAGCCGGAGAGCGGTCGATCAAGGTCGGCCGCAGGGAACGGTGTTCGACGACATATCACGCATATTGGGTCGTGGCAGGTGGAAGGGGGCGTGGTCAATGGAGCGAAGGAGCTTGCTGAAAGATGGCGCAATGGCGCTTGGCGGGCTGGCGTTGGCACCGCGTGCGTTCGGCGCGGCGCCATCGCTTGCGGAGGTCGCGCGCGAGGCTTGGCTTTACACAGTGCCGCTGGTCGAAGTGGCCAAAGTGCGCGAGCGCATTCTGAGGAAGCGGGCCGCCAATGGCTTCGTCCACAACCGCAACCTCACCACCGTCGCATCTCAGCGTGTGACCTCGCCAAACAACGACACGCTTTATTCGCATGGTGTGCTTGATCTCCGCGCGGGCGCCGTCGCGCTCCGGCTGCCGCCAACGGGAAATCGCTATCTGTCGGTGCAGTTGGTCGACATGTATAGCAATAACCTCGCCGTGCTGGGAACGCGCGCGACCGGCCGCGACGGGGGGCATTTTCTCGTTGCGGGGCCGACTGGCGCGGCGCCTGCGACGGCGATCCGGGCTCCTTCGGACTGGGTCTTCGTCCTGGCGCGAACCTTGATCGATGACGAAGCCGATCTCGCGGCGGCGCACGCGGTGCAGGACGGTCTGGTGATTGAGGGAGCGAGCGGCCCGCCGCCGACCATGGCTGTTCCGGCGCGCGATGCGCGTTGGGCGGACTATTTCGGTCAGGTGGGTGGGCTGATCGCCGAATCGCCGCCACCGCCGACCGACGACGCCCTGCTGGCCCGGATCGCCCCGATCGGCCTGTCGCGGTCGGGGTTCCGGCCGCCCGCCTTCAGCGCCGACGAAATGGCGCAGATCGAAACGGGGCTGAAGGCCGCGCGCGCTTATGCTGCACAGCCGCAGCTTGGAAGCCGGGTCGTCGATGGTTGGGCTTATCCGGCATGGAATCTCGGCCGGTTCGAGCAAGACTACGGTTTTCGCGCCCAGATCGCAGTGAGCGGACTGTTCGCGCTCCCGCTCGACGAAGCTCTCTATACCCGCTCGGTCGGCGATGCGCCCGATGGCTTGTTTCACGGCGACGCATATCATGTGCATTTTGCGGCCGAGGCGATGCCGCCGGTCGACGCTTTCTGGTCGATGACGCTTTATGAGGCGACCCCTGAGGGCCAATTCTTCTTCACGCCCAACGCGATCGACCGCTTTGCGATCGGCAGCCGGACGCCCGATCTCCTGCGTAACCCCGACGGGTCACTCGACATCTGGATATCGCGCGCCGCGTCGTCGCCGCAGCGGCGAAACAACTGGCTTCCGGCGCCGCTCGACAAGCCGTTCATTCTTTCGATGCGCGCCTTCCTGCCGCGGGCATCGCTGCTCAATGGATCATATCATTTCCCGCCGGTGCTGAACGCAGACTGCGGCATCGGCGCACAAAGTGCGCCGCGCTGACGACGTTTTCTGGCGGGCTGCCGAAAAAGCTCTCCGCAGGCGCACGGATTGATTCTGTTGATGGAGGCCAGCGATTTTGATGGGCGCGCGGACTGACGATCGGGCGGCGGGGCTATGGGAGCCGTTCTTTGCAGATCTGAGCGATCCGAAGTTTCGCCGCCGTTGGCTCGGTCCGATTTCGATCATCTGACGACGTCTATTCGCGAGTAGAGGGCGCAGGCCCGCCATTTACGGCGTTTCCTATAATGTCGGCTATGCCCCAAATTGCGCTTCTAAGTGGACTTTCCGGAGTGTCGACATCCCGGACATTTAGGTCAGACGATGAGGTGCTCGAGGAAGCGTCCGATTTCGGGCATCTGCATGTCGCGATCGAGCAACCAGCATTGGCGCGTTGTAGTCCGGCTGCTAATCGGCTCGATCTGGCCGGTAGCCGACTGGCCGCTTTCCGATGACGTCCGGACGAAGCCGCCATTGAGACGTTGCTAACATATTGCATCCAAACCGGTAGCCAGCCTTGGCACCAAACGGGCAATCCGAACGTCCATATTAAGGCCACTGACCTAGACCGGCGATTGTTTAGGCGGCCATGCCTTTCAAGCGAACCAGCCATGAGTACGCGGAAGTGAAATGCTGAAGACTGGACATTTCACGAGTGTATTCTTATGTACGGCAAATTGTATGGTAATATGTAGGCGTTATATATGGCAGGCGATTTCGATACGCGCGAGAAGTGGGCTTGGATCTACAAATCCGGCCTCCACGGTCTCTGTCCACACTGCGGAAAGGGTAAAATGTTCAAGCACTGGCTGAAGGTCGAGCATCTCTGTCCTGAGTGCGGCTTGGACTATGAATTTGCAACGCCCGACGACGGGCCGGCATTTTTTTCGTTATGCTTTATCGCTTTTCCTCTCATCTTTCTGGTGGTGTGGTTCGAGGTGGCTTTTAGCCCACCTTGGTGGATGCACGCACTTGTCTCGGTGCCGCTGATGATCATCCCTTGCGTGCTCGCGCTGCATCCGATCAAGGGATGGCTGGTCGCATCGCAGTATGTGAACAAGGCGCAGGAAGCGGGCACGGGCGCACTATGGGCCAAACTCAATGCGCGCGCGAAGGAGGATGACCACGCGTGATCAAGAAGGATTGGCTCCCTGATCTCGATCGGGCTGGCGGGCCCAAATATCTGGCGATTGCCGACGCGGTGTCTGCGGCGATCGAAGCGGGCGAACTTCGCGCGGGCGACCGCCTGCCCCCACAGCGTGATCTTGCCGCCCGTCTCGGCGTCGATCTTACTACCGTCACCAAAGCTTATGATCAGGCGCGAAGTCGAGGCCTTATCATAGCGCGGGGACGCGCCGGAAGCTTCGTACTGCCGCAGGGCATGATTGACGCTGGGCCACCTCCGCGCGATACGGGCATGAACATGCCTCCCGAACTCGAGAGCGGGTCGCTGCTCATTGCGTGGGAACGCACGACCAGTGCGCTGCTAAGCTCCCCGGGAGCGGGCGGTCGGCTCCACTACGCTCCCGCTGGCGGATGCGAGACCGACCGGATCGCAGGAGCACGGATCTTTGAACGAATGAGCTTGGCGAGCCACCCAGACGAGGTGGTCGTGACCGCGGGTTCGCAAAATGCCCTGCACGCCATTATCAGCGCGGCGCTGGAGTCCGGCGACGCCGTCGCCTGCGGACCTTATGTCTATCCGGGGTTCCTTGCACTCGCTCAAAAGGCTGGGCTGAAGCTCGCACCCATGGCCCGCGTCGATGCGACGGAACTGGAAGCTCTTTGTCGAACCAGGAAGATTGCTGCGCTCTATCTCGTACCGACGAACGACAATCCGACGACGACGACACTGCGTAAAAGCGAGCGCGCGGCGCTCGCCGAGGTGGTGCGCAAGCATGGCATCCAGATCATTGAAGACGATGCTTATGGCATGCTTGACGCGCATCCGCTGGCGCCTCTGTCCAGCCTTGTCCCGGAACTCGCCTGGTATGTCGCAACCAGTTCCAAGATTATCTCGCCCGCGCTGCGTGTCGCCCATGTCCGTGCGCCTTCGCTGCGTCAGGCGATGGCTCTGGCTGCCCAGGTTCATGACAGCAACGTGATGGCACCGCCGCTCAACGCGGCGCTTTTGACCTGCTGGGTCGAAGATGGCCGCTATGACCGGCTGATCGCCGAAACGCGCGCCGAAGCCATACGGCGCCAAGCGATCGCGGCAGAAATTCTGCCGCCAGCGAGCTACGCTGCCCATCCCAGCGGCTATCATCTTTGGATAACTCTCGGCGCCGACGGAAACGCGGCCCAGATCAGCAGCGTGCTGGCTGGCGCAGGCATGACCGCCATACCGGCGGACAGCTTTTGGCCCGGCGGAGCAAGCGTAGCGCAGGCGTTGCGCGTATCGCTTGGGGGCGCGATCGACGCATCGGGTGTTCGGCGCGGGCTGACCATGCTCTCCATGTACCTGCCCTCTCCCGGACCGGCTTCGCCGGTATTCTGATCCGGGTGTCGCACCGAAATTCGCCGATAGCCGCCAGGCCGTCTTGCAGGGGGAAAATGATCCGCCGATCGAGTGTGCGTGAGCCCGCTCCCAACCCGTTGCCCGCGAACCCGATGGCATAATGTGGAAGGCCGAAACGGTTTACTGCCTTTCGTCGATTTCGGGTTTTGACCGAAGAATCAGGTTTGGAGCGCATTTTCGGCTTTTTGAAGCTACAAACATCGCCGTGCAATTCGGCTCGAACTGGAAAGGTCGACTTTTGGATGATCAAGCTGTTCTAGAAGCGGCCCGCGCGGCCGCCGCTCAATATCTTCGAGCGCAGGGCTACGTCCGTGAAGCCGACGTGGCAGCTGGCGGAGAAGGCGATGATTTCCGAGAAGTGCGTATAGCGATCGCGATGTGGCAGATAATGAAGCCCGCATCGGTGACGGCTCCTCCCATTAAGCGACACGGACGCCGAATTGTCGGAGAGGAATGCTAGAGAACATCAATTTCTGGCCGGTTCACGAACCGCTGTCGCGGATTGGCGCTAGCCTCGATGTAAAGCGGCCCGACGAACGCCGCGCCTGATTGAACGTCTGCGGTCAGAGGCGGACCCTTTCGGCTCCTTCAACTGAGGAGTCGAACGATGAATGAGCTTATCCAGATTGGCCCGATCAGCCCGCTACGCCAGCGCCTGCTCGACGACATGGCGATGCGCAGGTTCGGGCCGGAGACGCAGCGTAATTATCTGCGCGACGTCGGACGGTTCGCGACCTGGCTCGGACGCTCGCCGCACACCGCGAGTGCGGAGGAGGTCCGCCAGTTCCAGATCGATCAGCAGCAAGCGGGCGTTCCGGTGCCGACGATGAACAGCATTGTCAGTGCGCTCCGCTTCTTCTTCACCGAGACGCTCGACCGCCCCGATCTCGCGCGCAAGCTGATCCGCGCCAAGCAGGTTCGCAAGATCCCCGTCGTCCTGACCATGGCCGAGGTGAAGCGGCTGCTCGATGCGACCCGCTGCCTCAAGCACCAGGCTGCACTGTCGGTAGCGTACGGCGCCGGGCTGCGCGTCGCCGAGGTCTCAGCGCTCAAGGTCAGCAATATCGACAGCAAGCGCATGCTGCTGCGTGTCGAGCGCGGTAAAGGCGGACGCGACCGCAACGCCATGCTGCCCGAAGGCTTGCTCCTGCTGCTGCGCGACTGGTGGCGCGCCGGACGACAGCAGGGCGTGCTGCTTTCCGATGGCTGGCTCTTCCCGGGCCAGAGTGCCTCGGCCCCGATCAGCACCCGCCAGCTCCACCGCGTCGTCGTCGAGGCGGCTGAGGCGGCCGATATCGACAAGCGCGTCGGGCCGCACACCTTGCGCCACAGCTTTGCCACCCACCTGCTCGAGGACGGCGTCAACATCCGCGTCATCCAGGCGCTGCTCGGACACGCCAACCTCAATACCACCGCCTTTTACTTGCAGGTCGCGACGAAGACGACGCGGAAGGTGACCAGCCCGCTCGACAGGCTCGCGCTGGCATCGCCCATCGAGGAGCCACCCGACGGCTGAGGCGGGATGCGCACCTCGCTCGAGGTCGCTGACATCTTCCGTGCTGCAGGGCCCGCGTATCGCACCGCGCATGCCGGGCATCTGAGCCTGCATCAGCTCAAGATCATGTCGGCGATCGAACATTGCCGCACCGCCGCGCTCGGTGGCCACGTCGAAGCCTGCACCGACTGCGGGCATTGGCGGATCGCCTATAACAGTTGCCGCAACCGGCATTGCCCGAGGTGCCAGGGCGCCGCGGCGCGCACCTGGCTCGAGGCCCGCGAGGCCGACCTGCTCCCGGTCGGCTATTTCCACGTCGTCTTCACCCTCCCTGCCGAGGTCGCCGCGATCGCCTTCACCAACAAGGCGCTGGTCTATGATCTTCTGTTCAAGGCCGCGGCCGATACGATGCTGACCATCGCCGCTGATCCCAAGCATCTCGGCGCCCGGATCGGCATCACCGCCGTCCTTCACACATGGGGATCCGCGCTCACCCATCATCCCCACATCCACATGATCGTGCCGGGCGGCGGCATCTCGCGCGATGGGACGCGCTGGATATCCGCACGCCCCGCCTTCCTGCTGCCCGTGCGCGTGCTCGGCGCCCTGTTCCGCCGCCTGTTCCTGAACCGGCTACGCGCCCTCCATGACCGTGGGCAGCTCGTCTTCTTCGGCAGCATGACGCAGCTCGCCGAGCGGCGCGCATTCCTGCGGCACCTCTCTCCCGTCAGGAAGAAGCGCTGGGTGGTCTATGCCAAGCCGCCGTTCGCCGGGCCCGAAGCAGTGCTCGCCTATCTGTCGCGCTACACCCACCGCGTTGCGATATCGAACAGCCGCCTCCTCCGGTTCGACGATGCCGGGGT
>MTKY01051749.1_pt1 | contig 10930 bp, 11 predicted proteins | sample 1042731 | NCBI WGS metagenome assembly MTKY01 (sample SAMN06212206, study PRJNA360538) | anaerobic digester metagenome | biome: Wastewater treatment plant; material: sludge; isolation source: anaerobic digester fed with sludge from wastewater treatment plant | place: Denmark: WWTP Soeholt ... | reverse complement strand
ATCGAAATTGGTGACCAGAACAGCGCCACGCGCGCCCAGCTGGAACAGGCGATCAACGAACGGACCGCCGCGATCTTCCATTTCTACAACGCTCATACGCTGCCCGGGCAGGTGCCGCTGGAGGAGATTATCGCCGTCGCCAAAGCCCACAAACTGCCTGTGGTGATCGATGCCGCCGCCCAGCTGCCCCCGCGGGAAAACCTCTGGCGTTTCACCCAAATGGGCGCCGATCTGGCGCTCTTCAGCGGCGGCAAAGGTCTGTGCGGTCCCCAGGCCAGCGGTCTGATCGTCGGGCGCAAGGACCTCATCGAAGCCTGTGCTTTTCATGCCTGCCCGCGCCCTTTCATCGGCCGTGGAATGAAAGCCGGCAAGGAGGAGATCGTTGGACTGATGACGGCCGTCCGCATCTACCTGGACAGCGACCAGGAGGAAATCCTGCGCACCTATGAGGAGCAGGTCGCCTCGGTCATCGAAGCCTTCAGTCATGTTCCTGGGGTCAGCGCACGGCGTGACTTCCCCTCCGAAGCCGGGCAGCCCATGCCGCGGGCCCTGCTCACCCTGGATCAGGCCGCGCTGGGCATCACCCGCGATGAGGTGCTGCGCCAGCTGATGGAAGGTGATCCCGCTGTCGCGCTCGCCGGCGCGGGTTCTGATGGCATTTATGTCAATCCGCAGACGCTGCGCGTTCCCGAGGAACAATTGGTCATCGCCCGCCTGCTGGAGGTGCTGCAGGCGACGGGGAAGTAATCCGATTCATCGGTTTCTCCGCTTCCATAGGCATTCATCCCGCTGGGTCCTCGCGCCCCACTGTGTGAAACTGCCCCCGCATATGAAGGATGGCGGCCTGCAGCGCGTGAAAGCGGATGTCAAACTGCAAAACTCCGCAGATGAAGGATGGCGTGTCGCCCGTTCCCTGGGCGAAGCGCGCGGGATCCCAGTTTGTTCCCGATCGATCAACGGCAACATCATCGGCGGGATCGAAACCACCTTTTGCCGCGGCATCACCGCCTGCGCCGGACCCTGCGCGCGCGGCGCGGCAGGATCCGCATAATTTTGTCCCGTTCCCGCCCGCCTGCCTCGTGATACTCCGCAGATGGAGGGTGATTTTATGTACTTTCCGCGCCTCCCCCATCTGATGTACACTGGTGGGGAAAGGAGATCCCTATGGCCACATCAGACTTCAAACTGACTTATGCGACCATGTTCAACCCCCCTGAGGAGTTGCATGCGCATTTTGAAGATGCCGTAAAGAGACTCCGCAGCCAAATGGGTAAGGAATATCCGATGATCATTGGCGGAGAGGAGCGCAAATCGGCGGAGAAATTCGAGAACCGCGCGCCCTGGGACACCGAACTGGTGCTGGGACGGTTCCAAAAGGGCACAGCCGAAGATGCCGAAAACGCGTTGGCCGCCGCCCGCAAAGCCTTCCCCGCCTGGTCAAAAACCCCCTGGCAGGAGCGGGTGAACCTGCTGCGCAAGACCGCCGACCTGATCGATGAACGAATTTACGCCATCGGCGCCGCCATGTCGATGGAGGTGGGCAAGAATCGCATGGAGGCGCTGGGCGATGTGGCCGAGACTGCCGAACTAATCCGCTACGCCTGCGATTCCATGGAGCGCAACGACGGCTATGTGGTCGAGATGGGCCGCGACCCGCTCAGCGGATTCAACTCCCGTAATGTGTCGATCCTGCGCCCCTATGGTGTCTGGCTGATCATCAGCCCCTTCAACTTCCCCTGTGCCCTCACCGGCGGACCTGCCGGGGCGGCCCTCGTCACCGGCAACACCATCGTAATTAAGCCCGCCACCGATACGCCATGGTCACCCTTCATGCTCGCGGAAGCCTTTCGAGACGCGGGCATCCCGGATGGTGTGGTCAACTTCGTCACAGGTCCCGGTTCCACGCTCGGGCAGGCGCTCTCCTCCAGCCCCGAGGTGGATGGCGTGACCTTCACTGGTTCCTTCGATGTCGGCATGGGCATCTACCGTGAGTTCGCTGCCGGAAAACATGTCCGTCCGATCATCCTGGAACTAGGCGGGAAAAACCCGGCCATCGTCTCGCGCCACGCCAACCTCGACGACGCCGCCACCGGCGTGGTACGCTCCGCGTTTGGGCTTCAGGGACAGAAATGCTCAGCCTGCTCGCGCGTCCTGGTGGATGAAACCATCTACGATGACCTGCTGGAACGGGTGGTGGCATTGACCCAGAAACTGGTCATTGGCGACCCAACCCAGCGCATTGTCAACATGGGCCCCGTGATCAACAGCAATTCCTACAACGATTTCCGCCATTTCGCTGAGGATCTGCGGCAGAACGGCACCATCCTCACCGGCGGTAAAACGCTCACCGAAGGCGAGTATTCGCACGGCTATTTCTGCTCGCCTACGCTGGTGACAGACCTGCCGGCCGATCACCCGCTCTGGAAACGGGAGATGTTCGTGCCCATTTCAACCATCGCGCCTTTCCGCACGATGAAGGAAGCAATGCGGCGAGCTAATGATGTCGCATATGGTCTGACCGCCGGCTTCTATGGCAGCCCCGAGGAAGCGGAGTGGTTCTTCGAGAACATTGAGGCCGGGGTGACATACGCCAACCGCCCTCAGGGCGCCACTACAGGAGCCTGGCCGGGCTTTCAACCTTTCGGCGGCTGGAAGGGCTCAGGAGCCAGCGGCAAGAATGCCGGCGGGCACTATTACCTTCCGCTCTACATGCGCGAACAGATCCGCAACGTTGTCTCGCGTGACTGAGTGACCGCAAATCCGCCGGCGCTCTCTGAAGCAACCGGCGGATATCCCCCTTTCCAGCCCTTTTCCCGTCGGAAAAAGAGCAGCCCGATCAGCAAGCACCTGTCCTTATCATCGGCATGAGCGTTCCCAATCCGGCCTGCGACCTGGCAAGGCGCGCGCGTGCCCCCAACCCGCTGATGGTCTATAAGGCGGGCGTGATTGGCGCCCAACCGCGCCGCCTGCCCCTCTCCGCCGGCGATCCCGCCTCCGCCTCCGGCGCCGCGGCGGTTTATTCCATATTTGACATCCTCATGCGCTGCCCGCAGCGCGGAAATGTGGACGCGGGCTTCCCCGGCGGGGCCCAGATTGGCCGCTTCGGCAATATCAACCCCGCCGTGATCGGCGTCAACCGGCATCCCAAGGCACGCCTCCCGCGCTCAGACGGATCGATGGAAACCGCGACAAGGGCCAACCGCTGTCAGGTGATGACCCCTTTGCAGAAGCGCTGCTTCCCCGAAAAAGCCGGCTTCATCACCTCCGCCGGGCTCCTGAAATGCATAGGAGATTGGGAGCCTGTCGATCTTCGCGGATCTGGCGCTCAGGCGACGGTCACCTGCCTGGGAATTCCCGAACCCGATGAGAGCGGCGAACCAATCCTAAGCGCGCCGCGCCCTGGCGCAACCCTTTCCCAGCGGAGGAGAACACCGGCTGGCCGCTGCGCAGCGCGGGTGCGCCGCGCGAAACGCGGCTTCCAGCGAAGTTGAGCTGCGCATCTTGCGTGAGGAGCTTGATCCCCGGGGCATTTACCTGAAGTAGAATGCCCGGGGTATGCGCAAGCTGCATGCCCTCATCCCAAGCCTGATCCTCTGCCTGGTCTGCGGGTGCGCCAGCCTGCCCTCCGGCGCCCCGGTATCATCTCCTTCCCCTTCCGCTGAAACTCCCCTCCCCACCTCCACGCAGTCCGCGCCCTCACCCACAGCCAACCCCACTGCGCCTACCCCAACCGCGACCGTCAATCCCACGGCTACCCTGGCGCCTGTGGAGTGGGTGCTGATCTACCGGCAGGGAGAGGGGCAGACTGGCGAAGTAGCCGGGGTTTTCTGGCAGCCGGACAGTCGTTCCCTGCGGTACGCGCTGGCGGGGAGCTCTTTCCTGCTCGACTGGTATGAACAAAGCCTTGATGTCAGGCAAAATGCGCTGCAACTGCCCAGGGACGCGGGGTATTCCGCCTTCTGGCGCAACGCGCAGGTGGGCTATCCGGTCACCCGTGACCCCTGCAGCGAATTGCAGGGGTATGTCGCCCAAAATTACGGCAGAGCGCTCTTCCCCAACGCCGGATTTCCCCAAATCCGCTTCAATCCCAACTTTGTCTATCTGATCCTCTCCGGCGACCGGGACCGGCAGATGCTCCTGGGGCCGACCTATCCCGGGGCTGTGCAACGCGCGGTATGGATGGACAGGGATAAAAAAGTGTTGTTTGATTACGTCACCGAAGACCGCACGATCCTTTATCTTCATGATTTGGGCGAAAATGAAACCTGGGTGGTCCATGAAAGCCTGGGAAAACAGGTGGAGTGGGCGCTTTCACCGGACAATTCCCAAATTCTGGTGCCTAATGGAAGGGAAAGCGTTCTGATCCATCTCGATCAACCCGGCTGGCCCAGGGACATCCTGCCTATTTCGATTCTCCACCCGGTTTGGAGCGCGGACAGCGTTTCCATTTACACATGGAACCCTATGGGTACGCGGCTGATCCGCGTGCGTTCCGATGGGAGCGGCCAACAAAGGCTGCTTGCGCGCGAGCAGCTCCCTGCCCTTGCCTCATCGACGGACGATCCCCCGCCGCTTTTCACCGTCTCCCCGGATGGAAAGTGGGCCGCCTTTTTTACCCCGACCCACATCTGGGGGGTGAGAATTCCGTGAACTGAGCCCATTTTTCATTAATAAATTGGCGCGCACCGCAAGAGCGGAACCTCCCATCGGCCAAGCCCGAGGGGAGACGGAGGATCGATCCCCAACAGGTATAATCCCAACATGGAACATCCCGGACGCGTACCATTCTCCCCTGTCAACCCTTCCCAGGACAATCCAAGCCATGACCGCCGTCAGCAAATCGAAGTTCTGATCACACTCAACCTGCAGGATACGCAGCTCGCCCTCCTGCGGGAACAATTTCCCGGCGTAAATTTCAACCACATCCCCGCCCGGCGGCCGGAGGACATCCCCGGAGATCTTTTGCAGCGCATCCATGTCCTGTACACCGACCGGGTGCTTCCCGCGCCTGATCAGGTCCCTGCTCTGCGCTGGCTACAATTCAATTCCGCCGGCATCGATTATGCCGTGGATGCCCCCCTGCTGCGCAAACCTGATCTGTCAGTCACCAGCATGTCCGGAGCCATCTCCCCCCAGACCGCGGAATACCTGCTTGGAGCGATGATTTCATTGGGGCATCATTTTAATGAGCTGGCCAGGTTGCAGGCCAAAAGCGAATGGCCGGACAAAAAACATGAACAGCTGCGTCCCGCCGAGCTGCGCAACAGCACCGTAGCCATAATCGGTTACGGCTCCATCGGGCGCGAACTCGCCCGTTTGCTTCAGCCCTTCAATTGCCAGATCCTGGCGGTCAAGAACGACGCCATGAATCCAGCCGACGGCGGATACACCCTTGAAGGGTTAGGGGATCCGGACGGCGTGCTTTTCACCCGCCTTTATCCCTTCCAGGCGCTTAAATCGGTGCTGAAACTGGCTGATTTCGTGGCCATCACCCTGCCCCTCACCCCCCAGACCCGCGGCATGTTTAATGCTGAGGCACTGTCTGCCATCAAACCCGGCGCCTACCTGATCAACATCGGCCGGGGCGGGGTGGTTGATGAACCTGCCCTCGCCGCCGCCCTGCAGGACCACCGCCTGTCGGGGGCCATGCTTGACGTGTTCAGCGAGGAACCCCTGCCCGCCGCCAGCCCGCTCTGGAAAGCGCCCAACCTGGTAATCACCCCGCATGTCGCCGGTTTGAGCGCGCAGTATGAACAGCGTGCCATTGACCTGTTCAGCGCCAATCTCGTGCGCTTTCTGAAGGGCGAGCGCCTGTACAACCTGTTCAATCCGGCAAAAGGCTACTGACCCGCGCTTATGCCCGCGCTCACCACCATCCTTTTCGACCTGGGGTCCACACTGATTCACTTTACCGGTGATTTCAAGGAAATTTCAAAAGCGGCCTATCGGGCGGCTGAGCGCAGCCTGCGGGAAAACGGGATATCCGTACCCGCGGATTTTCAGACCCGATATCCCGCCTATCTCCAGGGCCGCATGGCCTGGCGCGACACCTGGGCCCTGGAAATTCCCGCCCCCGCGCTGATGCGCGACGCTCTGGTCAACTTGGGTCTTGGCGATGTCAGGCAGGAAGTGATCGAGCAGGCCTTGCAGGCCCAATATGGCTGCTGGCAGCCGTGCTGGCAGGCCGAGGAGGACGCCAACCCCACCCTGGCCGCCCTCAAATCAAAGGGGTATCAGCTGGCTGTGGTGAGCAACGCCGGTTATGAATGGGATGTGCAGGTGCTGATCGACCGCGCCGGCTTGCGCCCATATTTCTCACTGATCCTTTCCTCAGCCGCCTGCGGTTACCGCAAGCCGCGTTGCGAGATCTTTAAAAACGCGTTGGCGCAGCTCGCCGCCCATCCCTCCCAAACCGCGATGATCGGCGACCTGCTCGAAACCGATGTCCTCGGCGCCAACCGCTGCGGTCTTGTCTCCATTTGGCTCACCCGTCGCGCCAGAGCCGGCGCGCAGCTGAATGCCCGCGGAGAAATGACTCCCCGCCACACCCTCGGCACGCTGAGTCAGCTGGTCGATCTGGTGGATCAAATTCAGCTGGGCAAGGCCGCATCCTGAACACGCCGCGCGCGGCTGTTGCCTCCTCCCAGATCAGCCCCCTCCGATGAATCAGCGCAAATCTCTCGCCTATCTGTCACTTCTTGGCGGCATCGTCGCCCTCAGTCTCAGCCCCCTCTTCCTGCGCTGGTCGGAAGCGCCCGGTCTGGTAACCTCTTTCTACCGCATGACGGTCGCCGCGCTGGTGCTGACACCCATCGGCCTGCGCGCCTGCCGCGGCCAGCGTAAAGTTGCCAGCCTGCCCTGGCAGGCGTTGATCCCGGGCTTGATCGCCGGTATTTTTACTGCCTGCGATCACAGCTTTTGGAGCCTTTCGCTTTCCTATACCAGCGTGGCCAACGCGATGCTGTTCAACTACATCGCCCCTCTATGGGTGGCGTTATTCGCCGCGCTGATCTGGAAGGAAAAGCTGCGCCTGGCGTTCTGGGCGGGGTTGATTTTGGTGCTGGGGGGGATGGCGCTGGTCATCACCAGCGGCATGCGCGGAAGCCGACAATTCAACCCCGGCGATCTGCTGGCCATCGCCTCAAGTATTTTCTACGCCGGTTACTTCCTCGCCGCACAGCGCGGCCGGGAACGGCTGCCCACTCTGACCTTTATCTGGCTGGTCGCGGCAGCCGGTTCGCTGGGCACTTTTACCGCCGCCCGCGCCCTGGGTTTTCCCCTGCGCGGTTTCCCGCCCCTCACCTGGCTGATTTTTCTCATCACCGGTCTGGTATCGCAGATCGGCGGCTATTTTATGGTTTCCTACGCGTTGGGCAATCTGCCGGCCGCCGTGGTAGCGCCCTCCATGCTGGCTTCGCCCCTGCTCAGCGCCCTCCTGGCCATTCCCTTCGCCGGGGAAGGCCTGTCTCTCTTTCAGGCGGCCGGCGGGTTGATCGCGCTGACTGGCATCTGGCTGATCAACCGTCCGCGCGCAAAGGAAGAGCTTCCTTCCGCTGCGCCCAACGCGCCATAATCCGCCCCAGCTGGGCGGCTTCTTCGAGCCGCGCTGGTTGGTCAAGCACATCGCCCGGATCCGCAGCGCTGGCGTGCACGCACCCGGCCATCTCCCCGCGCAGATAGCTGACGATGCGCTCGATGGTCGCCAGCGCCAGAATCCCGCCCGACTCCTGCAGCGTGCTGTCGGCATAAGCCAGGATCAGGCCGAAAACTTTGCCGGCAAAAGCATCCCCGTCCTGATTGGACGGCTGGTACAGCCGGTCGATGATCAATTTGAGCTGCGCGCTGATGCCCATCCAGTACACCGGAGTGGCCAGGAGAATCGCGTCCGCTGCCAGCAGCCTGGGAATCAGCGTCTGCATGTCGTCTTCGTGGATGCAGTCAGCCCCCGAAAGGCAGACGTCACACGCGTCACAGGGATGGATTCTCAGGTAGGCGGTATCGATAACCTCAACATCCGCGCCGGCTTCCCGAGCCGCCTGAGCCGCTGCTTCCGCCAGGTTGGAACTGTTGCTGTTCCTGCGCGGGCTGGTTTTTAAGATTAACATGCGCATGCCTATGTATCCTCCTGATTTAAAAGGAATATTCGATCTGCCAGGCCGCTTCCTCGCCCCTGTTCAACTCACGAATGAAATACGGTTCAAAGGAATAGGTGCGCCTGTTGGCCCAGATGGGCAAAAATCCCGGGGCGAAATTGGTGCGCGTCATCGTCTCGCCGCAGAGAGGATGTTTTTCGATGACCTCCAATGGTTCCTGCCGCAGAATCTGCAAGGGCTGGTAGTGTCCCTGCTTCTCCCAGTCGAAATCCTCCCGCCGGCAAATCCAGCCCGCGTCATTCAGTTTGAAACCGGGGTTGTCTTGCATGCCCACCTGGGGGCTGAAGAGAGATAACACGTTATCGGGCGTATGCGGCCAGAAGGGATGGGCGAACCAACGCACCGGCAGGATGTGATCGCCCGTGGAACGGATGCTCGTGCGGGAGGTGATGGTGCGGTCCCTCAGCTCTACCAGCCGGGTCAGCTCATACCCCCAATCAAGAAACTGTTGGCTGGTCACAGCCAGGAGGCTGGACGCGTCGGTTTTGATATCCCAGGGCAGCCATTCCAGAACATGCCGGTTCTGGAAGACATTGAAGGGCTCTGCCTCACTGCTGCGCCGCACGCGGCCCACGCCAATACAGCCCACCTCACCGCCTACCGGCGTATTGGGGGCGATCAGCGGCGTGAAAAACATATCCGGCGCCCCCTGGCCATCGATCACATCAGGCACTGGATGGGGGTAATGTGGTCCGGAGAAGAGCTCGCCGGCCCTCGCGTCGCTCACCTGGTAGATATAACCGCCGGTAACATAGCGCGATCCCAGCCGCTCACGGTCAGCCACAGGATCAAGGATCAGAACCGAAAGATGATCATTGTGCAAGGTGTACATATGGGGGATTCCTCCGCTGCGAAGTATACCCTTGAGCGGAGCGGATCCAGCCAGACCGGCCGGAATCAGCGCGTAAAAGCTGGGCAGCCGGCTGGAGATTAACGTTTTATTCGAAGAGCCCGCAGATCTTTACATCTGGCGCGGGCGCGCTATAATCCGCCCTCGGCAGGGAAACCTGCCAGTTTTTGAATGGATAAAGGCTCATGAACAGAAGAAAAACAGAAAAGGAAAGTGAACCCCGGGCTGAAAAGCCCCCCAGTAGAATCTACCTCATCAGCCGCCCCTGGCGGGTGGCAGTGATCGCCAATGTAAAAGGTGAAACGCCTCTCCCCATCGACGCGCCGGAAGACGCGGGCGCGGAATTTGACAAACGGGAGACCGTCCAGGCCATACAGAACGCCATCGAGAGCGGCGGGCATTCCACGCGTTTTCTTTCCGCTGATCCCACGCTGCTGGATACGCTGCGCGATTACAAACCCGACATTTGTTTCAACATCGCCGAGGGGATATTTGGCGATGGGCGCGAAGCCCAGGTGCCCGCCCTGCTGGAGATGCTGCACATCCCATATACAGCCTCGCGCGTGCTGGCCAACGCCATCAGCCTCGACAAAACACTGACCAAGCGGATCTGGCGCGATAACGGCCTGCCCACCGCTGACTTTCAGGAGTTTCGCGGCGCCGGGGAACGTCTCAATCCTGAGCTCGCTTTCCCGCTCTTTGTCAAGCCCGCGCGCGAAGGCACCGGCATGGGCATGGATGAAAACTCGATCGTCCATAACCTGGATGAGCTCCGCCAGCGCGTAGGCTGGGTGATTGAAAGTTATCACCAGCCCGCGCTGGTCGAAACCTTCCTGACCGGCCGTGAATTCACCATCGGCGTGCTGGGGAGGGAGGATGCTGCCGCGTGGTCCCCCAAACCCGGCTTGTATCCAGCTGATGGTTTCCATCGTTTCCCAACCCTAGAGGTGGATAACAGCGACTCCGCCACGCCGGGCGTATACGGTCATCTGACCAAAACGCTCCAACATGGCGAGGAAGGCGTGCCCGGATTCCTCTGCCCCGCTCCGGTGGACGCGGCGCTCAGCGAGGACCTTGCGCGCCTGGCCATTGCAGCTCATAACGCCATCGGCGGCCTGGATGTCTCCCGCGTGGATATCCGCATGGATGCGTCCGGCATGCCCCGCCTGATCGAAATCAACACCCTCCCAGGCCTGACCCCCGGATTCAGCGATCTGTGCGTGCAGGCGGCGGCGGAAGGGCTCAGCTACAACGAACTGATCCTTGAAATCCTTTACCTGGCTGCCTCGCGCTGGGGATTGCTGCGCGGCAAGCCTGCCGGCGCTCTGGTCCGCCGCGCGCGCCAGCCCGTCAGTTCCCTGCCCTGATTTCCCTCCCGCGATCGGCCATCCAGCCGGTAGATCTCCGGCTGGTTTTCCAAACCAAGGTACACTACCCCTAATGCTATTCATTGGAGGATACCGAGATGTCTTTGATGGATGAGTTCCTCGACCGCCCTTTTCTGGCCCGCATGGCCACTGCTGATCCCGCCACCCATCAACCTCATGTGGTACCCGTCTGGTATGCCTGGGATGGCAAAACCTTATGGATCAGCGCCTTTCGCTCCACCCGCAAAGTCCGTGAACTCGTGCGCAACCCCCGCATCTCGGTGGTCATCGACGTCGATTCCTCCGCCAACCCTCCCCCGGGCATCTCTGCCGTCTTAATGGAAGGCGAAGCGGAATTTTTCACTCAGCCGCGTTCGGAGATGGAGCAAAAAACCGAGTGGATTTACCGCCGGTACTTGGGTGAGGAGGGCGTCAAAGCGGAAGAGCCGCAATCCTGGATCCGCGATCCGGAAGCCTTGCTGATCAAGCTGACGCCGCGATTCACCAAAACCTGGGCATAACCCCCGCGTCGAACAACGCCGGCAGCCAGGTCTGCAGAG
>MTKY01057287.1_pt1 | contig 10933 bp, 9 predicted proteins | sample 1042731 | NCBI WGS metagenome assembly MTKY01 (sample SAMN06212206, study PRJNA360538) | anaerobic digester metagenome | biome: Wastewater treatment plant; material: sludge; isolation source: anaerobic digester fed with sludge from wastewater treatment plant | place: Denmark: WWTP Soeholt ... | reverse complement strand
CGAAGCGCACCGGCGCCGAGGTCGGATTCAGGCCCCCCGAACTCGAGGTGTCGATCACCAGCGTCCTCCCCGAGCCGTTGCCCGCCGCGAAGTGGAACTGAATCGCCGCGGGGCGGTCGGCCATCAGGTCGATGCCGCTCTCATCACGCACCTCCGCCGACAGACTCACCTCCATGATCCCCGGCACAATCGCGTCCGGGCAGCGCATACTGCCGACGACCCCGGCATCGAGTGAGAAGACCGGCCGGAGGTTGTTCTTGAGAGTGAAAGTGAAGCTCTGGCACAGGAACTCGCTCGAGTCGATCTCGAGCTGCCCCGTCTGCCAGCAGAAGATCGGCGTCGCGCAGAGGTCCGCCGGCGCGATGATATCGGCCGCCTCGCTCAGCGCCAGCCACGTGTAGCTGACCCGCACCGGCTCCCCCACCTCGCACGATATCTCGACACTGTCGATGTAGCAGCCCGTCTGCGTCTTCCCGCCGCCGGCGACATTCATCAACCCGCCCTGGATCGCGCCGATCTCATCAGGCAGCAGCTCGACGGCGGAGCGCCGCGCGTAGGTGCCACCGAGCAGGATGCCGTCCTGCAGTAGCGTCTCGGCATTGCCCCCGGGCGCCACGCCCGGCCGGCACTTGGCATACTGGCCGCCGATGCCGTCATAGTGGTTGATATCATCTCCCTCATTGTGTCCCATCTCGCCCGATACCACCTGGTCGAACGAGACATACCCACCGCCCAGGCTGTACTGTGCGCACTGGTTCAAGCCAACCCATGCACTCGGCATAGTGAATCACTCCTGTCTGCAGATTAGCCGCCGGCGACCGCCGCTTCACGCTCGGTCGTTGCCCTGTTTCGCGTCCTTTCGCGCTTTTCGCGGTTGAAGTGCCGTTGCCGTTCTCCCCTCTCCGCCCCGCGCCGTCGTCTGGCGCGGCCCGGAGAGGGGCCGGGGGTGAGGCCAAGCCCCTACTTCTCGTTGATCGCCCGCGCGTAGCCGCCGACCTCGACGCTGAACACACCACTCGTCGCATCCGTATCCACCGCGCATGTCGACGCGCTGACAGCCCGCAGGCCGGTGTCCCCGCCCGCAAGCGAGATAGTGTGCGTGTCACCCGCGGCAATCGGGCCGCTCCAGGTCGACTGCGCACTGGTCGCGGCATTGCCGTCCTGATCGGCATAGCCGAGGGTGAAGCTCACATCATCAGAGAAGCTCGTGATCGCCTTCAGGCGCAGCTCGCCGTTGGCCGTCCCCGGGCAGAGGAACTCCTCATACTGTGGCTGCCGGATCAAAGTCACCTCGCACGCATCCGCCCCGGTCACGCGGACCAGCGCAATCGGCGGCTGATCGAGCCCATAGAGCCTCCCGCGCGCGTTGACAATCGCCGAGGGCACACACTGCAGCCACGTTAGCTCCGGGGTGTTCGGCGAGACCGTGACGGCCTGCCGCTGCAGGATCACATAGTACAGCTCCTGCTCGTTGTCGGTATCCAGCACCGCTGTGGGAGTATCCATATCCATGTTCGAGGGCACCCAGTCGGCGGGCTCGTCGAAGCCGATGATGCCGCCGTTGACCGAGAGGCCGGAGGTGTAGTCGGTCAGCGCCAGCTCCGCCCATGCCGAGCCGTTCCAGTAGAAGGCGTGCAGGTCACAATCGGTGGAGGCCACCTGCGACAGCTCGAGCAGGATGGTCGAGAACTTGAACCTGCTGCCCAGCGCGATGATGTCATCGTCGGCGGCGAAGCATGCCACATCGGCGGTGTCGATATCCCCCGCGTCGGTGGTCTCGTCGACAAGCGATCCCATGGTGCCCGCGTAGACGCGGTCGAAGGCCACGGTCTGCATCCTCGGATGCATGGCACTGACGGCGAGGCCGGCGAGCTGGAATGCATTCGCGCCGATGCTCTTCTTGACTATCTCCGCGGCGAGCGGATGGGTGGTTGCGCCGACACCGTCCAGGTAGGCGGCCAGGGAGGCGTATCCGCCGCCGGCGCCGCTCTGCACGTAGGAGTTGAGCGCGCTGATGAGCGCCGCCCACTCGCTGTTCGCGATTGCCTGGTTGATGTAGGAGTAGACGCCGCCGCCGAGCATCTGCCGGTCTATGGTGACCGCGCTCGGGAGCAGGGCGGCCTGCAGATCGGGGTCGCTGCTGGCCTCGTCGATGTAGGCGGCGAGACCCTCTTCGGTATTGCCTGACAGCATCGACGCGGCGGGGGTCACGGCGGCAGCCGCCACCCGCGCGGCGAGTCGATCTGTCAGCACTTCGTATTGCTCTCTGGCCAAAAGGCCCATCTGGGTTCACCTCTGTGATAGGGATGGGGAATCAGGGGCGTGGGGCGAGGGATGAGGGGTTAGGGAACGGCAGACGGCGTGAGACGGGGTGCTGGAGGGGCCGGTCGAGATGAGCCCCTGAGTCGCGCGCAGCGCGACACGTTTCCGGGGTCCCGCGGCCGCGGGAAGCCCGGCCCACGCACGGTGCGCCCTGCCTCCTCTCCAGTGCAGGTAACGGCAGCTCGGCGCGGAGATCTGCTTGACATCAGGGCTCATCTGGGCCACAATGCACTCATATCAGCATATCTGAGGACATTATGGTCCAGAGCGCGAGGATGAGAGCCATCAGTGACGAGACCATTGAACGAGCGCGGCAGGTCTTCGCTCGCTACGGCGGAACCATGCGCATGAGTGATGCGATTGCGGCCGGCATTCATCGGCGAACGCTCTACGCGATGCATGACGCCGGCCTGCTGCTGCGGCTCTCGCGCGGCGTCTATCGTCTGGCTGAGCTGCCGGAGCTGAGCAGCCCTGACCTGGCAACGGTTGCGGCGCGTGCACCTGATGCAGTCATCTGCCTGGTATCCGCTCTCGCCTACCATGAACTCACCACCCAGATTCCGCATTGGGTCGACATCGCGATTCGGAGGCACCGGCGGGAGCCACGCATCGCCTACCCCCCCACGCGTGTGTTCGAGTTCGGCCCGAAGGCGTTCGCGGCGGGCATCGAGGAGCACGATCTCGACGGCATACGAGTGCGCATCTACGAAGCGGAGAAGACCCTCGCCGATTGCTTCAAGTACCGCAACAGGCTTGGGCTCGATATTGCGCTGGAGGCCCTGCGCCTCTACCTCGCGCGCCCTGAGATTGACACCGCTGCGCTGATTGGGTATGCCCGTATATGCCGCGTCGAGCGGGTCATGCGACCGTATGTGGAGGCACTTCTGTGAAGACTGATCGCCCGCGGAATTTGCCGGCTTCGGTGCGTGCCCGTCTTGCCAACCTTGCAGCGGGTGCTGCGGGTGATCGACGCCTTCCTCGGCCCTCTTGTGGAGGCACTCGCCGAGAACCGCGCTTTCACAGCCGCCTGGACGCCACCCGGTCCCTGGCACTGAAGCCGACTGCTCGCCTCTACCCCACCCTCAACTGGAATACCAACTGCAGCGGGATGGTCTCGACCTCGTAGTGCTGGTCTTCCTCGTCGCGCACGGTCGCGGCATCCGACACTCTGGTGATCGCCACCGACCACAGCGTGTTGCCGGCCTCATCCACCGCCGGGCCGCGGTTGCGCCAGAGGTTCCGGTGCACATTCGCCGAGAGGACCGATATGTAGTCATCAAGCCTCCCCGGATCGCCGGCATGGCGCGTGATACACACGATGTGCCAGCTTGCCTTGAGCGTGATGATGCCGCCGCTGAGCGAGTACTCGTCCTCATCCTGCTTGGCGCTGGTGAGCTGGCCTGCCCGCGGCCGCCCGGCGCGGTAGACGAACACGGAGAAAGCATCCGTCCCCAGGCGGGGGAAGCCCTTATATATATGTACGGTCTCTCCATCGAGGCGCTCGGCGAGCATCTCGTCTGAGCGCAGATTGGCGATGATGGCATCCGTGCGGGCAGTCCAGAAGTCGCTTGATACGGTGGGAATGCTCATGAGAGAGGGGCTCCTCTGGGTATGTTCGTTGCAGCTTCAGCCATTGACAGGAGAGCATGTCTATGATAAACATACATAGACTTACGAACAAGTCTGTGCATTCTTATCAGACGGTGCAGAAATGCCCAGTACTTCGGAGAGAGCGATTGATGACGCCCGCCGGGTCTTCTCGGCCAATGGCGGGATGCTCCGCACGTCAGAGGCCCTGGCGATGGGCGTGCACGAGAGCACGCTGTACGCGATGCGCGACAGCGGCATGCTGGAGCAGCTTGCGCGGGGGCTGTATCGCCTGGTCGAACTCGAACCACTCTCGAATCCCGACCTGGCCATTGTTGGAGCACGCGTGCCCCAGGGAGTCGTTTGTCTGATCTCAGCCCTGGCATACTATGGCCTGACGACACAGATCCCGCGGGCCGTACATATCGCGATTGGGCCGAAGAGCAGCAGGCCCAGGCTGGAGTGGCCGCCACTGAAGGTCTGGTGGTTTGGCGGCGCGGCCTTTACCAGCGGAGTCGAGCAACACGATATCGATGGCGTGGACATCCATGTCTACTGCCGGGAAAAAACGATTGCCGATTGCTTCAAGTACCGCAACAAGACGGGACTGGATGTCGCAGTGGAGGCGCTGCAGCTATACAGGGATGAGGGCGACATCGACGCACCACTTCTGATGCGTTATGCCGAGATATGCCGCGTCGCCAATGTAATGCAGCCATACGTGGAGGCGCTGCTGTGACACCGCGCCAGCCGACAGCAGACACGCTGCGGCCAATGGAGATCGAAGGCCATCACTGCTGCTACAGCAAGCACGCTTGTGTTCGCCTGGAGTTGACAGATGCTGTGGCTGAATAATAATATAGGTAAGTATTGTTAGTTACCTATATTTCTATTCAGGAAGTTGAGTGTCCAAAGTGACCGAGTCAGCGATCAGGCGAGCCAGGAAGGTCTTCGTCGAAGCCGGCGGGATACTCCGCACGAAAGAGGTCCTGGAGAAGGGCATACAGGAGCGTACTCTGTATGCCATGCGTGATGCGGGGATGCTTGAGCGTCTTGCCCGTGGCCTCTACCGCCTTGCCGACCTCGAGCCGATGTCGGAACCAGACCTCGCGACAATCGGTGCGAAGCTGCCCCAGGTCGTCATCTGCATGCTCTCGGCCCTTGACTACCACGGGCTCACCACCCGTATACCCCATGTCATCCACGTGGCAGTGAAGCAGGGGAGCATCGCGCCACGGCTGGAGTATCCCCCACTGCGCCTGTGGTGGTACAGTGGGGATGTCTACACCTCGGGAATAGAGACGCACGATATCGACGGAGTCGGGGTCAAGGTATACAGCGCGGAGAAAACGCTTGCCGACTGCTTCAAGCATCGCAACAAGATTGGGCTCGAGGCGGTGATTGAAGCCCTGAGAATGTACCGCGACCGGGGGGAAATGGATATTGCGGCACTACTGCGCTATGCCGAGATATGCCGCGTCAAGACCGTCATGCGACCGTATCTGGAGGCGACGCTGTGACACGCAAGACGCCTGTGAACCTGCCGGTGTCTGTCCACCACCGGCTCCGCAATTGGGCGAGAGAGCGCAATCGACCGGTGGCCGTCGTCCTGCAGCACTACGCGCTTGAGCGCTTCCTCTACAGACTCTCGCAATCGCCCCACGCCGACAGGTTCGATCTCAAGGGCGCCTCTATGTTCCGCGTGTGGGGTGGGCACACGGCGCGCCCCACACGTGACGTTGACCTCCTGGGGCGCGGCGCCAACGACGTTGCGTCCGTGGTCTCGGCGATCCGCGATATCTGCACATGCGACGTCATACCTGACGGCCTCGAATTCGAGCCCGCAACGGTTCAGGGATCGGTGATCGCAGAGGACGCCGAGTATCATGGCGTCCGAGTGGCGCTATGGGCTTTCATGGGCAAGACACGCATCCGCATGCAGATTGATGTCGGGTTCGGCGATGTGGCCTTCCCACCGCCGGAGGAGATCGAGTACCCCACTCACCTGGCCTTCCCTGCGCCCAGACTCCGTGGTTACCGGCCCGAGACCGTCATCGCCGAGAAGCTCCAAGTGATGGTCGTTCGTCGGACGGCCAACAGCCGAATGAAGGACTTCTACGATATCTGGGCACTCTCGAGTGAGTTCGGCTTCGATGCGGCGGTCATTTCACAGGCAGTGGCCAAGACGTTCTCAAACCGAGGAACGGCTCTACCCGCTGGGTTCTCGGCGCTCGTCGACGAACTCAAGTCGGATCCCCAGAAGCCTATCGACTGGATCAACTTCTGCCGGGGACTGGAGATAGTCGACGCCCCCGCCCAGTTCTCCGACGCCATGGAGGCAATCGAGCTGTTTCTGGGCCCGATTGTCGAGGCGGTCGCCGAGCGGCGGGAGTTCACCGCCAAATGGGCCCCGCCCGGGCCGTGGGTCCGGCGGTGACACCGGCGACCCACCATCCGCAGTGCGACGGCACCCCACTCCGTAACCCGGCCCGCGTCGGCGTGCTGGCGGGCGGCTTCAGTCTGTGAGTCGTTCGGGCTATAATGGCCGGGAACATCCACATCAGCGAAGGAAGTGGAACGATGAGCAAGCAAGCCGCGGCAATCAAGCCGTGTCTCAGGCCGACGCCGAAGGTCCTCGTCTCATGCCGGAGCGCAAAGGGCGAGAACAACGCCCTCGCAGTCGGCTATGCATGCAACTGCAGCTTCGACCCGCCGATGGTCATGGTCGGCATTGTGCCCTCGAGGTACTCCTACCACATGGTCAAGGAGACCGGCGTCTTTGTCGTCAACCTCGTGGCCAAGGACTTCGAGGAGCAGTTCATGTTCCTCGGCAGCAAGAGCGGCAGGGACATGAACAAGCTCGAAGAGCTGGGGCTCAATGTCGGTGACGGTGAGAAGGTCAATGCGCCGCTGTTGCTCGATTGCCCCGTGTGCATCGAGTGCACTGTCGTCGGCTCGTTGATGACCGGCTCGCACGAGATGTTCGCCGGCAAGATCGAGTGCATTCATGCCGATGCCGAGCTGCTCGACGCCGACAACATGATCGACTTCAGCAAGCTCGACCTCCTGTAGGCGCGGCCGAGACGAAGGCAAGTATCCCTCGCGCGGGCAGCATGCCTGCGCGAAGCGACACCTCGCGTGGACGGGACCACCGGTCCCGTCGAGTTGCCGACCGCGGAATAGACTGACCCCGCCCGGACAGGATTGTCCGGGCTACGCGGTGTCGACTGTCGGCGATACGTGACACCCCCCGAAAGAATCTTCATGCGGTAGCAGGTGCCCGGTTCTGCGCCGGCGAATCAGAACATATGTTTGCCACCGTCCGGCGTCTATTGCGGCGCATGAATCTATCAAGGTACAAAGGACGCATTGAGCTTGTTGTCACGATACTGCTCGTGGTCATCAGTCTCTGGCTGAAGTGCGATACCCTCCGCTGGAGGATTCTCGACCTCTACACGCTCACCCGGCCGTATGACGTGGCTGGTATCGAGGGGGCCATCGCCGATGTCGGCTTCGATCCCATGGCTCGGGATTCGGCCCCGTTCCCCGGGCCGTTCTTCGTCGTCCGCGAGATCGGGGCCTCTGGCGAGGGGGAGGTCGAGCCCTACCCTGTGCACCTGTTGCCTAACGCCATCTGGCGCAGACGGACCGTGACAGGATCGTTTGCCGATGCCGGGACTGTGGTCGTCTTTGCGCAAGCCCCGTTGTACGAGCCGGCTGTCCAGACCTCCTATGACGGTGTCATCGCGATGGTATGCTTCATCGATATGGGCAACCCGCATAGGCGGCACGTCGAGTCGCTCTATCGCACCAGGCCGTACTTCAGTTCGCAGAGGTGCCCTCACGCCTGGCTGTGGCCCCCGGGCTCAGGGCCGGTCGACATCCCCGCAAGCGATGTGAGGCGCCGGAAGGAGGAGTTCAGACGGGTTGGAGGAGTCATCGACTACATTGCGGCGCGGCAGAGGGCCGGGGGCACCCGCGACATTCATCTGGCCGCACGAATGGGGAATGCCGAGGCCCTCAAGCGTCTGCTGGATGGTGGCGTTGACCCGAATCTACGAGACGACTTCGGCGTGACACCACTGCACTGCGCCGCATCCGAGAACCGTGAGGCCGCAGTCGCGATGTTGCTCGCGGCGGGGGCCGAAGCATCGGCGGCGGACCAGGGGGCAACAACGCCGCTGCACCTGGCTGCAGGCGGCGGGCACCGGCGCGTCGTCGAGATACTCCTTGACGCCGGCGCCCAGGTCGATGCCCCGGATGACAGGGGTTCGCGGCCGCTTCACGAGGCAGTGTACGAGTGCCGCACAGGTGTTGTCAGTCTTCTGATCAACAGGGGCGCCGACGTGAACGCCCGGCGGGTGAGCGGCACGACTGCGCTCCACCTTGCGACGCGTTCCGAGACGCCTGAGCTTGCCGAGATGCTCGTGGCGACCGGCGCCGTCGTGAATGCGCGGGCCGATGATGGCACGACGCCCTTGCACTACCTGGCCCAATCGAGCGACTGCATAGCCACGGCGGGGCTGCTTCTCGCCCACGGCGCGGGTGTTCAGGCCGTCGACGAGAGGGGCCGCACGCCGCTGCACTATGCATGCGAATGGGGTAGGGAGAACCTGGCCATGTACCTGATCAGCCGTGGCGCACGCAACGACATCAGAGACGCAGAGGGCAATATGCCGTCCGCACTGGCAGCGAACCACGGGTTCTACGACCTGGCGCAGGCCGTGAGGGAGGCCGGGGGGGCAGCGCCACGGGCCACTGTGCGTGCTCGGCAATGACGCTCACGTTCCCAGATACAGGTGTTTGTGCACGCCAGAGCAGATGAGATCGCGACGAGGAATCGTGTACACGGAGGTGCAAGCATGCTCCGGGGTGTTCCGAAGGCTGCGCCCTATGTCATCATCCCGCTGCTTCTAGCGTATGTGCTGTTAGGCCTGCGCGAGATCAATGCCCGGGGGGCGGACCAGGAGCGCGCCGAGGCGCTCATGGAGTACAGCACCTACCACCCTCAGGTCCGTGACTCCCTGCCGTTTGAGGGCCCCTATTTCGTGATTCGCGAATGGGATATCTCCAACAGCGTGAGGACGTTCGACGCCGACGAGAGGCAATTCCTGTCCAGGCTTCTCCCGGAGATGAAGTTCGCCCGCCACATCGCCTCCGCGCGCACGGCGGTCATGGTAACCAGTCGATTTGGGTACATGGATCTTCGCCGAGATCGCGAACCGGAGGACATGATCTGCTTCATTGATCTGGATGACACAAGCAGGCGGCATGTTGAGTGGGTATTCGCCTCGCCGCCGCTGACGTTGGAGCCCCCATCGGCGCCTGACCTGCTCGCCGCCCCCGCCACACTCCCGGAGCTTCGCGATCCCAGACGCCTGTCCACGCTTCTGGCCATCAATGCTGCGTTGTTGGCAATGCACGCACGCGAAACGACCGACAGCGTCTCTCCACACGTCGTCGCCGGCGCCGGTCGAACCGACGTCCTCTGGGGCATGCTGCGCCAGGGCGCCATCGTGCCGGATGCTCCTAACGGCGATGGCGCAACACTCCTGCACGCGGCCGCGTTCGAGGGACGCAAAGAGACTGTCGAGCTTCTGCTGCGCCACGGAGCCGATGTGAACGCGGTCGATTTCGGGGGCATGACGCCGCTCCACCACGCCGCCTGGGGAGGAAGCGTCGAGATGTGCCGATTGCTGATTGACAATGGCGCCGACGCTTCAGTTGCGGATGCAAACAGCCGAACGCCCATTCATGTTGCAGCCCGAGCGGGGAATGTCGAAGCCCTCGGCATGCTGATCGCGGAGGCTCCCGAGAGCGTCTCCGTCGGCGATGGAGACGGCACGACCCCGCTGCACTTCGCCGCCCGGACGGGTGGTGTCGGCTGTGTGGAGAGTCTGATGGCCGCGGGCGCATCGCCGACAGCCCAGGATGGCCACCATGATATGCCGCTCCACAACGCAATCAGGAATAGGGATTTCCCCGTGGCGAGGGCGCTCCTGCAGCACTCCTCACCCACTGATGTAGCCCTGCAGGTTGACCCGGAGGGAGGGTATGGAGGACCGTTGCCCATCGCCTTGATCTATGTGAATACCGACATCATCACGCTGCTACTGCGCTACGGTGCGCCGGTCGAGGACGGTCTCCTCCTGGACCTCGCCCGCCATGGGAATGACTATCACGAGAGCGACCTGATTGAGATCTGCCGCATGCTCGTCGCTGCCGGAGCAGGGATGGGCGAAGACACCTCGGAGGTGGAGAAGTCTGCTGCGCGAGCGGCCGAATACGGGTACGTCGAGCTTGCGGCCATGTTGCGGCAATACGCTCCGCCAGAGCCATCTCAGGCGCCGTAGGCGGCCCGGCGCAACTGGGCATTCACAATGGCGGACACTGCAGCCGCCAGGTCGTCCACGCCGTACACATTCCCATGCACATGCACCTCGACGGAGCCGACGAGCGCAGACGGCCCCCCGCGAGCGCGGACGCTGCCCTCCGAGGAAAGCGCGACCAGGGCGCGCCCGCGTGACGCAGCCGAGGCCGACTCGGCTGTGCCGGGTGGCGCGGTCTCGCCGGCCGTGCCCAGGGTCTTCCGCATTGCAGCCCACGTCTCTGCCAGCAAATCGCGGGCCATCTCGGCCACCTCGGCCCATGCGGCAATTGCGTCCGAGCCCGCATCCAGCCAGGCCGACGCCAGCCTGTGCTGGTTGTCGACGAGAACAAGCACGAGTTCGTCGCACGCGGCACGGAAGCGATCCCATTGCTGCGAGATCTGGTCTGTCCCTCTGGAGATCGCGTCTCGCAGGTCGCCGAATGCGCGGCCCATCGAGGCGCCGTAGAGGCAGAACTCGTGCATCAGCTCGTCGATGCTGCGCTGCAGGCGCTCAAGCGAGTCTGCAGTCGTTCTCACCGCCGTAGACCCGTCGATCAGCAGCGTGCCGCATCGCGCAATTGCGTCCCCCAGGTAGGCGCTCGCGGCCTGCCTGACGTCGGCCCCGGCGGCCCGCACGGCCTGTGTGACGCGCGC
>MTKY01053587.1_pt1 | contig 10935 bp, 5 predicted proteins | sample 1042731 | NCBI WGS metagenome assembly MTKY01 (sample SAMN06212206, study PRJNA360538) | anaerobic digester metagenome | biome: Wastewater treatment plant; material: sludge; isolation source: anaerobic digester fed with sludge from wastewater treatment plant | place: Denmark: WWTP Soeholt ... | reverse complement strand
GTCCTCTCGAATTTCTTCTTGGCCATTTTATTCCTCCTGGATCATCAGCGTGTCGCGCTTTGGACACAACTTCCCTATTCTAAATGCCCACAGGCCCTGTTACAAGCCCTCATTACTCACCTTTTATTCGCCGTACTATCTCCGCGGCTATGCCGGAGGGGACCTCGCTGTAATGCGAGAACTGCATGTGATGCGTTGCCCTTCCCTGGCTGAGGGAGCGTATGTCCGTGGCATACCCGAAGGTCTCGGCCAGCGGGATAAGGGCGTTGACCACCTGCAATTTTCCGCGCATCTCCATGCCCTCCACCTTGCCGCGCCTGGCGTTTACGTCCGCTATGATGTCGCCCAGGTATTCCTCGGCGACGGTTATCTTCGTCCTCATGACCGGCTCCAGCAACACGGGTTCCGCCCGGCGCAGCGCCTCCTGGAACGCGGCCGATCCCGCCGCCTTGAAGGCCAGCTCCGACGAGTCCACCTCGTGGTAGGAACCGTTCCTGAGGATGACCTTGACGTCCACGACCGGGTATCCGGCAAGGGTGCCGAACTCCATGGCCCCCTTCACGCCCTGCTTCACCGCGGGGATGAACTCCTTGGGGATGGCGTTGCCGGTGACCTTGCTCTCGAACTCGAACCCGCTTCCCGGCGGCAGGGGCTCGACGTCGATGACCACGTGGCCGTATTGTCCGTGCCCGCCCGTCTGGCGGATGAACTTCCCCTCCACCCCCCGGGCGTGCCCGCGGATGGTCTCGCGGTAGGACACCTGGGGACGTCCGACGTTGGCGCCCACCCCGAACTCCCGCAGCAGGCGGTCCACGATTATCTCCAGGTGCAGTTCCCCCATGCCCGAGATGATGGTCTGGCCCGTCTCGGGGTCAAGCCTCACCCGGAAGGTGGGGTCCTCATCGGAGATGCGCTCCATGGCCACGCTGAGCTTGTCCTGGTCGGCTTTGGTCTTGGGCTCGATAGCCACGGAGATGACCGGCTCGGGGAACTCCATGGACTCGAGGAGGATGGGGCGGTGGGCCGAACACAGGGTGTCCCCGGTATGGGTCTCCCTGAGGCCGACGGCCGCCACGATATCCCCGGCATAGATGTTCTCGCGTTCCGCGCGGTGATTCGCGTGCATCTGCAGCAGGCGGCCGACGCGCTCCTTCTTCCTGCGCGTGCTGTTATATATCGTCGATCCCGTACGCAGGGTGCCGGAATAGACCCTTATATAAATGAGTTTGCCCACGAAGGGGTCGGACACGACCTTGAAGGCCAGGGCGGCGAAGGGCTCGTCGTCGGATGCCTTCCTGGTCTCCTTTTTCTCCTCCTTGCCCAGGTGTATCCCCTCCACCGGAGGTATATCCAGCGGTGAGGGGAGATATTCCACCACCCCGCCCAGGAGCGGCTGCACGCCCTTGTTGCGGAATGAGGAGCCGCAGAAGACCGGGGTGATCTCGCAGGCCAGCACCCCTGCGCGCATGCCGCGCTTTATATCCTCGACGCTGACCTTCTCCTCGCCCTTCAGATACTTGTCCATGAGTTCGTCGTCATATGCGGCGCACGTCTCCACCAGGGCATGATGGTAGAGCTCGGCCACGACGGTCAGGTCCTCGGGGATCTCCCGCCATTCCCACTCCGTGCCCAGCTCATCCGTGTACACCATGGCCCGCATCTCCACCAGGTCCACGAAACCAGCGAATTCGCCCTCCTCGCCTATGGGTATCTGAACCGCCACCGGCCGCGAATCGAAACGGCTCTCGATCATCTCTACGCAGCCGAAATAGTCGGCACCGGGGCGGTCCATCTTGTTGACATAACATATGCGCGGCACGCCGTAGTGGTCCGCCTGCCTCCATACCGTCTCCGTCTGCGGCTCCACGCCGGCAACGGCATCGAGGATGGCTATGGCGCCGTCCAACACCCTCAGGGAGCGTTCTACCTCTACAGTGAAGTCCACGTGCCCGGGTGTATCTATAATGTTGATCTTATGGTCGTTCCAGAAACAGGTGGTGGCCGCGCTGGTGATGGTGATCCCCCTCTCCTGCTCCTGTATCATCCAGTCCATTACCGTGGAGCCATCGTGGACCTCGCCCATCTTGTAGGTCTTTCCGGTGTAGAAGAGGATCCTCTCGGTCGTGGTGGTCTTGCCGGCGTCGATATGCGAAATGATGCCGATGTTGCGTACGCGCTCGAGCGGGAAGCGCTCCTCTTCCCCGCTCAATTTCTCAACCCTGTTCGACGTCGTTACCTTCATACTACCACCGGTAATGGGCGAAGGCCTTGTTGGCCTCGGCCATCTTGTGCAGGTCTTCCTTCTTCTTTATCGATGCTCCCATGCCGCTGGACGCGTCCAGCAGCTCGTTCGCGAAACGCTCCATCATCGTCTTCTCCTTGCGCTGGCGCGAATAGTTGGTAATCCACCTGATGGCCAGGGTGGTGCTGCGGCGCGGCCGCACTTCTACCGGCACCTGGTAGCTTGCTCCTCCCACGCGGCGCGAGCGCACCTCGAGCACGGGTCGTACGTTGTCCGTCGCCTTGCGCAGTATCACCAGCGGGTCGTTGCCCGTTTTTTCCCGCAGGATATCCAGGGCGCCGTAGACGACCTTCTCCGCCGTGCTCTTCTTGCCATCGAGCATAATCTTCCGTATATACTGCTCCACCAGGACGCTGTGGTACCTGGTATCCGGCGGGATCTCCCTTTTCGGCGCTGGTCCTTTTCTCGGCATTTTCTCTCCTCGATTCTCAGGCCTAAAGGCCGGCCGTTTTCTTCGTACCGTAGCGGGACCGGGACTGCTTGCGGTCGACCACGCCGGCCGCGTCCAGGGTGCCGCGGATGATCTTGTAGCGCACCCCCGGGAGGTCCTTTACCCTGCCTCCCCTCACCAGGACGATGGAGTGTTCCTGCAGGTTATGGCCGATCCCCGGAATGTAGGAGGTGACCTCGATGCCGTTGGTCAACCTTACCCTGGCGATCTTGCGCAGAGCCGAGTTTGGCTTCTTGGGGGTAGACGTCTTCACCTGCGTGCACACGCCCCTCCTCTGGGGACACCCCTGCAGCGCGGGCGTCTTCGTCTTCTTCCTCTTGTCCGTACGGCCCTTGCGTACCAACTGGTTGATGGTCGGCAAATCTACCTCCTCCGGAGAATAATCACCTTTTCTACCTGCTTTTTTACATCAAACATACCAAAGCGAAAGTTTACCATCACCCCATGGGGGTGTCAATTGATCCTCCGGCAAGGGTCAGATCGCCTACTCCGCTTCCCCGGCTTCCTCCATTCCTGGCAACTCTCCTATTTCCTCCAGCTCGGGCTCCTTCAGCAGACCCGTCCGCTTCAACTCCTCAACGTTGCCTTTGCCGAGCCCGGCCTCGTAGAGGTCGTCCTCGTTCAGCCTCAGGAGGTCGCCCCTGGTGTTGACGTTCGCCTGCTTGAGCAGGTTCTGGGTCCTCGCCGAGAGATTGAGGTCCGCGATGTCGGTCTCGTCCGCCTCCATCGCCGCCGATACGGCCTGGCTGCCGAAGAGTTCCTCCAGCTCCTGCACGGTTGGCGCGCCTGTCCTCCCCGCTCCCATGGTCAACGCCTCGACTTCCTCGAGCAGGCTGATGCCGACATGCTTGGGCTTGACCTTGATGTTGCGGTAGCGGCTCATGCCCGTCCCCGCGGGGATGAGCTTGCCTATTATCACGTTCTCCTTCAGCCCCAGCAGGGGGTCGACCTTGCCGGATATGGCGGCGTCGGTGAGCACGCGCGTGGTCTCCTGGAAGGAGGCCGCCGACAGGAAGGAATCCGTTGCCAGGGAGGCCTTGGTGATGCCCAGGAGCATCTGCCGCGCCGACGCGGGCTCGCCCCCCGCCGCCACTACCGCCTCGTTGACCTCGGCGAAGACCTCGCGGTCGACCTTCTCTCCCGGCAGCAGGTCTGTATCGCCGGCCTCCACCACCTCCACCTTCTTCATCATCTGGCGGACGATGAGCTCGATGTGCTTGTCGTGGATGTCCACGCCCTGGCTCTTGTATACCTCCTGCACCTCCTGCACCATGTACAGTTGGGCCGACTGCGGCCCCAGCACGCGCAGGATGTCGTGGGGATTGGCGGATCCCTCGATGAGCTGCTCTCCCGCCGCGACCTCCTGGCCGTCGCGCACCCTGAGGCGGGCGCGGCGCGGCACCTGGTAGGCGCGTTCCTTGCTTGCGGAGCCGGTGATGGTAATCTTGCGCGCCTTCTCGGACTCCTCTATTGAGACCGTGCCGGAGATATCGGCGATAACCGCCTGGCCCTTGGGCTTGCGCGCCTCGAAGAGCTCGACCACCCTGGGCAGGCCGTGGGTGATGTCCTCCCCGGCGACGCCGCCGGTGTGGAAGGTGCGCATGGTGAGCTGGGTCCCTGGCTCGCCGATGGACTGTGCGGCTATGATCCCCACCGCCTCGCCTATCTCCACCAGCCTGCCTGTGGCCAGCATTCTGCCATAGCAGCGGCTGCACACCCCGTTGCGCGCCTCGCAGGTCATCACCGAGCGCACCATTACCTCCTCGATGCCCAACTTGGCGAGCTTCTCCACCGCCTCCAGATCGATCTCCCCGTTCTTGGGGACTATGACTTCCCTGGTTTTCGTGTTCGAAATCCTCTTCAGGGCAATCCTCGCCGCCAGCGAGTTGTTGATCTCGCCCTGGGCGTTGAGCACCTTGACCGGTATGCCTTTATCCGTGCCGCAGTCGAGCTCCCTCACGATGACCTCCTGGGAAACGTCCACCAGGCGCCGGGTAAGGTAACCGGAGTCGGCGGTCCTGAGCGCGGTGTCAGCAAGGCCTTTCCTGGCCCCGTGGGTGGAGATGAAGTACTCCAGCACGGTGAGCCCCTCGCGGAAGTTGCTCTTGATGGGACGGTCGATGATCTCGCCCTTGGGGTTGGCCACCAGTCCGCGCATTCCCGCGAGCTGGCGGATCTGCTTGATGTTGCCGCGCGCCCCCGAGTTGGCCATGAGGAAAATGGGATTGAAGGTGTCGAAGGAGCGCTCCATGGCCTCGGTGACCTCGTCGGTAGCCTCGGTCCACAGCTCGACCACGCGCTGGTGCCGCTCGTCGTCGGTGATCAGCCCGCGCTTGTAGTTTTCCTCGATCTTCTCCACCTCAGCCTCCGGGGTCTCGAGGATCTGCTCCTTGTCCGGGGGCACGGTGATGTCCTGCACGGAGATGGTTATGCCCGCGCGGGTGGCGAAATGGAAACCGACGCGCTTGATGTTGTCCAGTATCTCGGCCGTCTTAGCGGTGTCGTAACGGATGGCCACGTCGGTGACGATCTGCTGCAGGCTCGTCTTGTTGATGGGCTCGTTGATATAGGGGTAGTCTTCCGGCAGGGCGGAGTTGAATATCGCCCTGCCCACCGAGGTGTCCATGACCTTGGCGGGACGCCCTTTCTTGCGGATGCGCACCTTGACGGGTGCGTGCAGGGCCACCTCCTTGAACTCGTAGGCCATGACAGCTTCGTCGGCGGAAGCGAAGACCTTGCCCTCGCCCTTCTCCCCCTCCTTCACCACCGTGAGGTAGGAAGCCCCGAGCACCATGTCCTGGGTGGGGGTGGTGATGGGGCGGCCGTGGGCCGGGGAGAGGATGTTATGTGCCGAGAGCATGAGGATACGCGACTCCGCCTGCGCCTCGGACGAGAGCGGCAGGTGCACCGCCATCTGGTCCCCGTCGAAGTCGGCGTTGAAAGCGGTGCATACCAGGGGATGGATCTGTATGGCTTTGCCCTCCACCAGCACCGGCTCGAAGGCCTGTATGCCCAGGCGGTGCAGGGTGGGGGCGCGGTTGAGGAGGACGGGGTGCTCCTGGATGACCTCGTCCAGCACGTCCCAAACCTCGGGGCGCTGGCGCTCCACCATCCTCTTGGCGCTCTTTATGTTCTGGGCGTACTCCTTGTCCACCAGGAGTTTCATCACGAATGGTTTGAACAGCTCCAGGGCCATCTGCTTGGGCAGACCGCACTGGTGCAACTTGAGGTTGGGGCCCACCACGATGACGGAGCGGCCGGAGTAGTCCACCCTCTTGCCCAGCAGGTTCTGGCGGAAGCGCCCCTGCTTTCCCTTGAGCATGTCCGAGAGGGACTTGAGCGGGCGGTTGCCCGGCCCCGTAACCGCGCGCCCGCGGCGCCCGTTGTCGAAGAGGGCGTCCACCGCCTCCTGCAGCATCCTCTTTTCGTTGTTGACGATGATTTCCGGGGCGCCCAGGTCAAGCAGCCTCTTGAGGCGGTTGTTGCGGTTGATCACCCGCCGGTAGAGGTCGTTGAGATCCGAGGTGGCAAAGCGACCGCCGTCGAGCTGCACCATGGGGCGCAGGTCGGGCGGGATCACCGGGATGCAGCTGAGCACCATGGCCGTGGGGTCGTTGTCGGTGTTGAGGAAGGCCGATACGACCTTCAGGCGCTTGGTTGCGCGCTGCCTCTTCTGGCCCTTGGAGCTGCGGATGGTCTCCCTGAGCTCGGTGGCCTCCGCTTCCAGGTCCACCGTGGCCAGCATCTCCCGCATGGCCTCGGCTCCCATGCCGCCGCGGAAGTAGTCGCCGTACCTTTCCCGCATCTCGCGGAAGAGCATCTCGTCGCCGACCAGTTGCCTGACCTCGAGGGCCTTGAACTCCTCGAAGACCCTCTTCAGCTCCTCGATCCTTCTCTTGGCCTTGTCCTCCAGGGACTTGATCTCCTTTTCGAGCTGCTGGGGTTTGGGCTTGGACGGGGCTTCCTCCCCCTCTTCCGCCTTCTCGACAGCATCCTCTTCCTCCCCCTCTTCGTCGGGGTTGCGCAGTTCCTCTATGCGGTTGCGCGTCGTCTCCTCGACCTCGGAGATCTCCTCGCCCAGCTCCTCCTCCAGCATGGGGAGGTCCTTGTGCCTCTTCTCCTCGTCAAGGTAGGTGACTATGTACGAGGCGAAGTAGAGTATCTTCTCCAGGTCCTTGGGGGCGATGTCCAGCAGGTAGCCCATGCGCGAGGGCACGCCCTTGAAGTACCAGATGTGCGCGACCGGGGCGGCCAGCTCGATGTGTCCCATCCTCTCGCGGCGCACGCGCGCGCGGGTGACCTCCACGCCGCAGCGTTCGCAGATGATGCCCTTGAAGCGCACCCTCTTGTACTTGCCGCAGTAGCACTCCCAGTCCCGTGTGGGGCCGAAGATCTTCTCGCAGAACAGCCCGTCCTTCTCCGGTTTGAGGGTGCGGTAGTTGATGGTCTCCGGCTTCTTCACCTCACCGTGGGACCAGCTCCTTATCTGGTCCGGGGTGGCGAGACCGATCTTCAGCTTGTCGAAGTCATTGACGTCCAACAAGGGACAACCTCCTTAAAACGTCGCCATCATCATCGCTCGCGGCGTATTCTCTGCCAATCATCACAATTCTTCCGGCTTTTCCTCGCTGATCTCCTCGTCGCTGCGCGCGGAGAGGAGAGCGGCCGAGGCGCTCCGGAGGTCGATACCCAGGTCCTCGGCGGTACGCATGAGGTCCTCGTCCGACTCCCTGATCTCTATCTCTATGCCCTCCTCGGAAAGGACCTCCACGTTGAGGCAAAGGGCCTGCATCTCCTTGACCAGCACCTTGAAGGATTCAGGTATTCCCGGTTCGGGGATGTTCTCCCCCTTGACTATGGCCTCGTAGACCTTGACCCTGCCCATGACGTCGTCGGACTTCACCGTGAGCAGCTCCTGCAGGGTGTAGGCGGAGCCGTAGGCATAAAGGGCCCATACCTCCATCTCGCCGAACCGCTGGCCGCCGAACTGTGCCTTGCCCCCCAGCGGCTGCTGGGTGACCAGGGAGTAGGGGCCGGTGGAACGGGCGTGTATCTTGTCGTCCACGAGGTGGAGCAGTTTCATCACGTATATGTAGCCAACGGTTATGGGCGAATCGAAAGGCTCGCCGGTCACGCCGTCATAGAGGGTGGTCTTGCCCGACTCGGGCAGCTCGGCCTGCCTGAGCGCTTCCTCTATCTCCTCCTCCTTGGCGCCGTCGAACACCGGCGTGGCTACATACACGGGGCCGTCCGCCTTGCCTGCGCCCTTCTTGGGCCAGCCCTCGTAGGCCGCCCATCCCAGGTGGGTCTCGAGGATCTGGCCGATGTTCATGCGCGAGGGCACGCCCAATGGATTGAGCACAAGGTCTACGGGGGTGCCGTCCTCCATGAACGGCATGTCCTCCATGGGCAGGATCTTGGAGATCACGCCCTTGTTGCCGTGACGGCCGGCCAGCTTGTCACCGTCGGAGATCTTGCGCACCTGGGCCACGTAGACCCTCACCATCTGGTTAACGCCCGGCGGCAGCTCGTCGCCGGCGTCACGGGTGAAGACCTTGACGTCTATTACCTTGCCGGACTCGCCGTGGGGCACCTTGAGGGAGGTATTGCGCACCTCGCGCGCCTTCTCCCCGAAGATGGCCCGCAGCAGGCGCTCCTCCGCGGTGAGCTCGGTCTCGCCCTTGGGGGTCACCTTACCCACCAGGATGTCGCCGGGGTTCACCTCCGCCCCCACGCGGATGATGCCCATCTCGTCCAGGTCCTTGAGCATCTCCTCGCTGACGTTGGGGATGTCGCGGGTGACCTCCTCCGGGCCCAGCTTGGTGTCGCGCGCGTCCACCTCGTGCTCCTCGATGTGGACGGATGAGAGCAGGTCGTCGTAGACCATGCGCTCCGATACGATGATGGCGTCCTCGTAGTTGTAGCCCTCCCAGGGCATGAAGGCCACCAGCAGGTTCTTGCCCAGGGCTATCTCTCCCTGGTCGGTGGAGGGCCCGTCGGCGATGATCTCGCCCTCCGTCACCTTCTGCCCCTCGTCCACGATGGGCTTCTGGTTGACGCAGGTCCCCTGGTTGGAGCGGCGGAACTTGGCCACCTTATATATATCTATGTCGCCGTTCTTCCTCTTCACCTCGATGCGGTTGGCGTCCACGTAGGTCACCGTGCCCGCGGCCAGGGCGGTGATGACGTCGCCGGTGTCCTTGGCCGCGCGGTATTCCATGCCCGTGCCGATGAGGGGGGCCTCCGAGCGCAGCAGGGGTACCGCCTGGCGCTGCATGTTAGAGCCCATGAGGGCGCGGTTGGCGTCGTCGTGCTCCAGGAAGGGGATGAGCGCCGTGGCCACGGAGACGATCTGGCGCGGGGAGACGTCCATGTAGTCCACGTCCTCCGGGTGCGCCGCCACCACGTTGCCGCCCTTGATGCGGCAGAGGATGGTGGGGTTCTCGAAGCGCCCGCGCTTGTCCACGGGGGCGTTGGCCTGTGCGAGTATGTACTTTTCCTCCTCGTCGGCGGTGAGGTAGACGATCTCGTCGGTGACCCTGCCCTTCACCACCTTGCGGTAGGGGGTCTCGATGAAGCCGAACTCGTTGACCTGGGCGTAGGTGGCAAGGGATCCGATGAGGCCGATGTTCGGTCCTTCCGGGGTCTCGATGGGGCACATGCGCCCGTAGTGTGAGGGGTGCACGTCCCGCACCTCGAAGCCCGCCCTCTCGCGCGAGAGGCCTCCCGGCCCCAGGGCGGAGAGGCGCCGCTTGTGGGTCAGCCCCGCCAGCGGGTTGGTCTGGTCCATGAACTGCGAGAGCTGGCTGGACCCGAAGAATTCCTTGATCGCCGCCACCACCGGGCGGATGTTGATGAGGTTCTGGGGGGTGATGGCCTCAACCTCCTGGGTGGTCATCCTCTCGCGCACTACCCTCTCCATGCGCGCCAGACCGATGCGCACCTGGTTCTGGATGAGCTCGCCCACCGAGCGTACGCGCCGATTGCCGAAGTGATCGATATCGTCGGCTTCCTCCACGTCGCTATCGATGATGTTGAGCAGGTAGCGGATGGTCTCCAGCACGTCCTCGAAGGTGAGGGTGGTGATGGAGAGGTCCACTGAGAGGCCCAGCTTCTTGTTGAGCTTGTAGCGGCCCACACGGGCCAGGTCGTAGCGCTTGCGGTTGAAGAAGAGGTTCTCCAGCAGGGTGTTGGCCGAATCGGCCGTGGGGGGCTCGCCGGGCCTGAGCTTGCGGTAGATGTCCACCAGGGCCTCATCGCGGTTGCCGGTATGGTCCTTCTCCAGAGTGGTCTCGATGAGGGGTGAGCCGCCGAAAAAAGAGAGTATCTGGTCGTCCGACTCGTATCCCATGGCCCGCAGCAGCACGGTGACCGGCTGCTTGCGCTTGCGGTCTATCCTCACCCCGATGACGTCCCGCTTGTCGGTCTCCAGCTCCAGCCAGGCCCCCCGCGAGGGGATGATCTTGGCGTAATAGAGCTCCTTGTCCGAGGCCTTGTCCAGCTCCTTGTCGAAATAGACCCCGGGGGAGCGCACCAGTTGGGACACCACCACTCGTTCGGTACCGTTGATGATGAAGGTGCCCTTATCGGTCATGAGGGGGAAGTCCCCCATGAACACGACCTGTTCCTTGATCTCGCCCGTATCGCGGTTGATGAAGCGCACGGTGGCAAAGAGCGGGGAGGAATAGGTCATATCCTTTTCCTTGCACTCGTCGACGTCGTACTTGGGTTCCTGGAACTGGTGATCCCCGAACTCCACCGCCAGGTTGCCGGTGAAGTCCTCGATGGGCGAGATGTCCTCGAAGACCTCCCGCAGCCCATCGGTGCGGAACCAGTCATAGGACCTCCTCTGGATGTCGATGAGGTTGGGTACGGTCAGGATCTCCGGGATCTTGGCGAAGTTTTTTCTCACTCGAACGCCATGGGTTTGGTTCACCTTTTCCCTCACTCCTTTTCCCTCACGAGGCGCAAAAATTCCCTACGTATACGCAAAACACTATATTATGACAATCAAGGGTTGGGTGTCAAATCCCAGGCAGGCAAAAAATATCGCTCCTCAGGCGCGATTCCATCCCCTTGAGGATAGCACTACCCGGCGTTCGCACGGAAGGGTGAGATACGATAAGGGTGATAAGGGGGTCAGGTCTTGTTTTTTGCATACCACGGTATGTCGCCTGTTGGC
>MTKY01006972.1_pt1 | contig 10943 bp, 8 predicted proteins | sample 1042731 | NCBI WGS metagenome assembly MTKY01 (sample SAMN06212206, study PRJNA360538) | anaerobic digester metagenome | biome: Wastewater treatment plant; material: sludge; isolation source: anaerobic digester fed with sludge from wastewater treatment plant | place: Denmark: WWTP Soeholt ... | reverse complement strand
ACGAGAAGGTACTGGCCGCCCTGCCGTAACGGGACAAGTCGCGGACGTCGGGTGGCGGCCGCCGAGATCCGGATCCATCATGATCTGCCCGGAACGTTCCATCCAAGCAGACAAGGCGGGAACGTCGGTCGTGACCCCGGACGATCGCGACGCGCGTTTCGGACCGCGCGGCCGGGGCTGGAGGGTCCGGACGAGCGTCAGCCGTCCACTGTGGCTTGTGTGGGCCGTGCTGCTGCTTCTGCCGACCGGCTGTGATCGCCCGGACGGCGTGGATTCCGGGAGCCCGCGCAAGCGGGTTCGGATGGCCCTCGTCGGGGCGGCTCAGGACGATCCTCTCTGGCCGGTGCTGCGAAACGGGGCTCTGCGGGCCCAGCGGGATTTCGGGGGAGTCATGATCGAGACGTTTGCCCCGTCATCCCCCTCGGCAACAGCCCAAAGCGAACTGTTGCGGAGCTTGCGGGATCGAGACTTCCTGGCGGTCTGTGTGCAGGTGGCGGAGCCGGAGGCGGTACGGGCGGCTCTGGAAGACGTGCGTTCGGCGGGTGTGTTTGTGGTAACGCTGATGCGGCCGGTGCCGTCGTCGCAGCCGTTTCATCACTGCGGGCCGGACGAGGCCCAGATCGGGCGGGCCCTGGCAGACACGCTGCTGGAGTCTATCGGCCACGCCGGGACCATTGCCGTCCTGACGGGCGATGGCTCGTTGGATCCGCGGGCCCGCGTGTTTCGGGACCGGATTCGAGAGTACGCAGACGTTCATGTTCTGCGCGAGTGCTCTGATAAGGGCGAGCCGGAGCAGGTCTGGGCGGCAACACAGGAGTTCTGCTCCCGCTATCCGCGGCTGACAGCGCTGGCGATGGTCAGCGAACGCCTTCTGGAGGATCCCACGCCCTGGTCGGCCCCGTTGGTGCCCGACTCGTGCAAGGTTTTCGGAGTCGGACCGCTGCCGGATCGATGGCCTCTGCTGGCCGATCGCCGGTGCCAGGCGCTGGTCGGTGCCGACTATGGCGAGATCGGGTATAAGGCGATCCAATGGTGCATCGTTGTGGCCCGCAAAGGCGGGCTGCCGCCCCAGGCATACGCGGTTCCGGTGCGTGTGGTGTGGTGCAGCGGGCTGGAGGCCTGGAAGGCACAGTGGACGCGCTGGACGGAACCCATTACTCCGGAGGAACCGTGAGCGAGAACCGGAATGCCGAGCCCTCCGCCGGTGGGCGGACAGAGGTGGAATCGACGGCCGGCGAGCCGCTGGATCTGCTGGCCTGGGTGGGTCCCGCGTGCCTGGGAACCCTGCTTGCGTTGACCTTCCTGACGTTTCTGCCCGTGCTGTCGGCCGGTTTCGTCAACCTGCTGGACGAACACTACCTGCTGAGGAACCCACACTTCCGCGGCCTGGGAGGCCAGCAGCTTCACTGGATGTTCACGACGTTTCACGGCGGCCACTACCAGCCCCTGACCTGGCTGAGCTTCGGCTTGGATTACACCCTCTGGGGCATCGAACGGCCGGAGCGGTTCCATCTGACCAGCCTTCTGCTGCATCTGGGCGCGGCTGCCGCTTTCTTCTTCGTCGCCCGCCGTCTGTTACGGGCCGCCGGAACGGTGACTCTCGCTCCGTATGACACCCTGGCGGCGGCGGTCGCGGCGGCGGTGTTCGCGATCCATCCTCTGCGGGTGGAATCCGTGGCCTGGATCACACAGCGGCGCGACGTGCTTGGAGGCGTATTTTTTCTGCTTTCCGTCTGGGCATACCTGCGCTACACGGACCGACCCGCCGTGTCCGCCGGCTGGATCGTGGGGGCCGTAGCGCTGTACGTGGCGTCCCTGCTCTCCAAAGCGGCGGTCTTGGGCATGCCGCTGGTGCTGCTGGTGCTGGACGTCTATCCCCTGCGACGAATCGGCGGCGCCGTGGGCTGGACGAGTCCGTCGGCGCGGCGCGTCTGGGCGGAGAAGCTGGCCTTCCTGCTGTTTGCGTTGGTTTTCGCCGGCATCGCGTACGTCGCGCAGGCCGATTCCGGAGCTTTTGCTTCCCTGGCGGATTACGGGCTTGCCGCCCGCCTGGACCAGGCGCTCTATGGAGTGACGTTCTACGCGATCAAAACACTCCACCCGGTGGACCTGGCGCCCATGATTGAGATTCCCGAAGGTCCGGTTCTGCTGGGCGGGGGTTTCGCGGTCCGGCTTGTCGTCCTCACGTTGGTGACCGTCGGGCTCATTCTGCTGCGAAAGCGCTGGCCGGCGGGGCTGGCCGTCTGGCTGGTATACATCGTGCTCCTGGCCCCCGTGCTGGGCTTCGCACAGGCCGGCCCCCAGCTTGTGGCGGATCGATACAGCTACCTGTCATGTACCGGATTTGCCGTGCTGGCCGGAGGGGCAGTGCTCTGGGTCGCCCGACGGCGCGCCAGCGATCGCATGGCACCGTCCGTGGCGCGAGGAGCGGGCATCGCCGCGGGCGTGGTGATTCTGAGCCTCTCCATCCTGACGTTCGCGCAGGCAGGCATCTGGCAGAACTCGGTGACACTGTGGCGACAGGGTGTGGCCATCCGCCCGAACGACCTGATCGCCCACGTGAACCTCGCGGACGGCCTGCTCAAAGATCAGCAGATGGAGGAGGCGGAGCTGCACTACCGCCGGGCCCTGGAGATCGAACCGAACGATGCCAAGGCCCACAACGGGCTGGCTCTTGCCCGGATGGCATGGGGTGACATGCAAGCGGCGCGCGAGCATCTGGAGGCGGCCGTCAACGCGAATCCGGAGTACGCATTCGCCTGGTACAATCTCGGCTTCGTGGTGGCCGGGTTCGGCGAGTTCCAGAAAGCCGCGGCGGCTTTCGCACGTTCGCTCGAACTGGATCCGGCCAACCTCGACGTGCGACTCCAGCTCGTGAACACCCTGCGTCGAATGGATCTGAATCAGGAGGCGGCCGCCGTGTTGATCGACGGCCTTCGTCGCACCCCCGACGCGATGAGCCTGGCCGCGACGCTTGCCTGGCTGCGGGCCACCTGCCCGGACGACACCGTTCGCAACGCGGAGCAGGCCCTCGAGCTGGCCGAGCGCGTCTGCGGCGCCGACGGGTTCCAGGATCCGTTCTCACTGCAAACGCTGGCGGCCGCGCACGCCGAGTCCGGTCGGTTCCAATCGGCGGTCGCCATCGCCGAGCGAGCGCAGCGGATGGCCCTGGAGCGGGGATTGGGATATCTGGCGGCCCAACTGAATGAGGAATTGGACGCGTACCGCGCCGATCGCCCATGGCGCGAATCGGCGGCAACCACTCGACCCGTGACGACCACGGCGCCTTCGGATGTTCCGTAGATTCCGTCCGGACGAACCCGACCGCGGAACCGTCTCAACTCGCCGAGAAGAATCGGGACTGCGTGCCGCCGGGACCGACCCGCACGCGTACCACGCGCAGACAACCCGGGCAATGTCCTTCATACGCCGTACCGGCGGCGTTCTTGTAGATGCGCACGTAACGGTTGCAGCACTCGAACAAGACGCCGATCCAGCGGCGGCCGGCGGCCCGGAGATTTGGGGCCGGCTCTTCTCCCTCGTCGCGGAGGCGGATGCCGTCCAGGATGTAGTCTGGCGTGTCGTCCATGGTGGGTCCATCGGCAATATCGGATGGGTGGGCGGAACGCTTTGAATCCTCATCGCGAGGCCCGGAAACCGGTCCCCGTGCATGCGGCGCGAGGAGGGCGAGCTGATCTTATCGGTCGCACGCCGACTTGCCCGGATGTGGCGTCTGGCGCACAATCCGACGGAGTTCGGCTCCTGTGTTCTTTCGAGATGATTCAGTGAGTGCGACCGCCGTCCAACGTATTCTCATCTGGCCGCTGGCGATCCCCATGAGGCGAACGGTGTCTCACGCGGCGTCCGAGCGGTCGGTTGCCGACCCGGTCGTGGTGGCCGTGGAACTGGGCAACGGCGTGGTCGGATACGGCGAGACGCTGGCCCGCCCCTATGTCACCGGCGAGACGGTTCCTTCGGTCCAGGCCGCCCTGCGGGGCGTGTTGATGCGGCACGCATTAACCCTGCACCCGGCTTCCTTCGCCGAAGCGCTGGAGGGCGCGGACAGTCTGCCGTTCGTGGATGAGCGTGATCGGTCCATACCGGCCGCTCGGGCCGCCATGGAGCTGGCCCTGTTGGACGCCTATTCCCGGGCCTTTGACCGACCGTTGCACACCATCGCCGGCTGGGCGGGGCTGGGCGGCTTCGGCACTCCCGGCAGCCGTCCGACGATCCGAGCCGGGGGCGTGCTGGCGAATCGCAGCCTGTCGGGAATGATCCGGACGCTGCGTATGCTCTGGTGGTACGGACTGCGTCAGTTCAAGCTCAAGGTCGGCGACGAAAACGATGCGCAGCGCGTCGATCGCGCGTACGCCTACCTGCGTTCGGCCATTGCGCGAGGAAAAGCCTCGCTGCGGCTGGATGCGAATGGCGCCTGGTCGAAAGACGAGGCCATCGACCGGCTGGGCGATTGGCGGGATCTGCCTCTGGCCGGCGTGGAACAGCCGCTGGCCCGCGGGCGGGAGGAGGACCTGCCGCTTCTCAAACATGTCATCCGGTTGCCCTTGATTCACGACGAGTCGCTGGTCACTCTGGGAGACGCGCGGCGCCTTTGCGAGGCCGGCGTGGCGGACGGATTCAACATCCGAATCAGCAAATGTGGCGGACTGCTGCCGGCCCTGCGGCTGGCCGCCTTTGCCCGACGGCACGGGGTCTTGATTCAACTGGGCTGCATGGTCGGCGAGACGAGCATTCTGTCCGCGGCCGGGCTGCGATTCCTGGAGATCACGCCGGGAATACGGTTCTATGAGGGCTGTTTTGGCTCATTTCTGCTTCGAGGCGACGTGGTCCGCCGTCCCTTGCGGTTCGGCTATGCGGGCGGCCTGCCGGCTCTGGGCCCCGCCGGCCTGGGCGTTCAGGTGGACCCGGACCGACTCCGATCCCTGTGCCTGGACACCCCCGAGACAATCGCGCTGTGATGAACGGCCGCGATCCGCGCGAGCGGATCGTTTCCGAGGCAGGCTCCGGCAATCGCACGGGAATCCCGGGCCAGATTCCATCGCGCATACGGATTGGCTGAACCTTGCGGACCCATAAGGCAGACGCCCGACCGGAGTCTGAAGCCGGTCGGGCGCCTCATGACGTGGAGGACAACGAATGATTCGGCTGGTCACGATCCAGCGTGCCCGACGAGCAGGCAAGCCGTTACCGCACCCTGTCGAATTATCGGACTCTTTCCGTGAACAGAGCAACCTCCTGCGCGGACCGGCTCGCGATCGATCCTTCGTGCCGGCGCACCTTCCGCGCGAGCACACGAACCGTCCGTCAGCCATCCGCAACGGATCAGGCTGCACCCCTGCCGCTTTCGTTGCCACTGCCCTCAGGCAGCGGTAACGAACCGCTCACCCACTTGTACGACGGCCCCTCAGGCCAGCACGTCCAGATTGCCGCCCAATCCCGGTGTTCCTGTGCTGCGTTCCATCTCCGCCTGGTCGAACCGATCAGACTCGTCGCCGGACGGCGCACGCCGCGCCGCGGCATCGCTGAGCGATTCATCCAGGGCCTGGATGGCCGTTCTCAGCACGCGGTACACCGCTGCCTCACCTGTGTTCAGGATGGGGGCGTTCTCGGCCTCCACCCGGGCTCGTTGCCGAGCCATTCGATCGGCGGTTTCTGTGCGCGCTGTCTCGGGCGCACCTACGGCATTCACGAGGCCTAACATGGTTCCGCCCTTTGCCACACGGCGAATGCCTCTGTTGATCCCATCGTCAACGTCAGCAGTCGGTCCCCGGCTCCGGGTCTAAGGTGCCTCGTACGGGAAACGTAGGATATCCGGCTCCCGCAGGCAACTATAGTCGGGATAGAAGGTTATCGCCCCAGCCGCCACCCCTGCGATTCTCTGCCCGATAAGTTCAGCCGCAACCGGTGACTTCCGATATTGCCAGACACAGGGAGGTTCCGCGCCGGGTTCGCCCGCGCCAGTGAGGAAGATCGGCCGAGCCGACTTCGCCTGGGCCAAAGGGTCGACCGGCCCGATCATGAGGGAATTCAACTATGAACTGGGACTGCATCGGACTGGATCGCGATCCGTTCCAGGAGGGGTGTGACGAAACGTCCTATTACGCTTTGCCGGCCCGGGAGAAGATCCTGTCGCTCCTGGAAGCGGGCGTGCGCGAGAACCAGGGCGCGGTCCTGTTGACCGGTGCGCCTGGCAGCGGCAAGACCACGCTGGCCTGTCGTTTGCTGTCTCGATTCGAAGGCGAAAACCGTCGCGTCTACCTTCCGTGCGGCGACGTCCGAGCCGGTCGGCTGCTCGAGCAGGTATGTGAACGGTTCAACGTGAATGTCGAGGAACAGGGCAGTGTGACGGAACACCTGGCTCGACTTCGTCATGCGATTGCATCGGACGCTCCCGCGCAGCGGTTGCACGTAGTGGTTCTGGATGCGGTCGAAGAGCTTGGGACGGATGATCTGGGCCAGTTGGAGCTGTTGCTGCGGATGCGAACCTCGGCGGGGCCGGCCCTGCAACTGGTGATGATCGGGCGCCCGGAGTCTCTGGCGCAATTGCAGCATCCGGACCTGCTGGAACTGAGCCGGCGGATCGTTCTGACCGAGGCGTTGGAGCCGCTGTCCTCCGCGGAGACCGCCGATTACATCCGACACCGCGTGGCAGCGGTCGGCGGAGATGCGAACCGGTTCTTCACGCTCGGTGCGTTCGCGTTGTTGTGCGAACAGACCGAAGGCTGCCTTCACACGGCGAATCGGCTGGCTCGGTGCGCCCTGTCTTATGCGGCGGAAGCGGGCATCGTGCCGATCACAGACGCCATCCTCCGCGAGATTCTGACCTTTGACGGCCCCCCACCCGCCACGGTGGCACCCACCGTCGGTGAAAGCACCGCTGCGGACATGGAAAATCAGATGACGAACGACGCGACAGTCTCAACGGATTCCACCACGGATACGCCTTCGCCCGCGGGCGCGCCCGATGAGATGGGGTCGACGAGCGAAAACCGGCTGGAAAACCTGATTGCTCGCGCGGAGCAGGCCCTGCATCGGCTCGGCATCGCCACGCGTGAGATCGAAGCGCGAGAAGCGGCGGCGGCGGCTCAACTGGACCAGACGGAACTGGAGGCTCTGCTGGATCGAGTGGCGCGATTGACGGTCGGCGCCGGGGAGAGAATCGCCGCGTTGGAAGAGCGGATCCAGGCGGTTCTGTCCGCGACGGAAGACCGCCTCGGCGCGTTGCAGGCGGCCAGCGATCGCTACGATACCCAGCGGAATGCGGTGCAGCACGGCATGGACTCCATCGAGGAGGCCCAGGCCCGGGCCGAGACGGCGGTTACGCGGCTGACCGAGTACGGCGACAAGATCGAGGCCATCGCCCAGACCGCCCAGGAGAAGATGAAGCTGCTGGCCAGTGGTCTGCAGGCGGGCGAAGGCGCCTGCGAGCGACTGACCCATCTCCATCACGAAATCGAGAGCCGGATGGCCGGGTATATGGAGACGGCCGAACAGCGCCTCCACGCGCTCGAGGAAGCCAGCACCGCCGCCGCCGACGCGCGAGACGCCACGATCCGCGCCGGCGAGGGCCTGGCGGCGCGTCTGGAGCAGCAGAACCGGGCGATCATCGAACGCTCGGAGGCCGCGACGGAAATCCTCAAAGCGCGGCTGGAGCTCGTGGAAGGACAATCCGAGGCCTTTCACGCGGAGTTGGTGCGCCGGGTGCAGGCGTCCGTGGAGGCGGACATCATGCCGGCCATCCGGACGGAGCTGGACGCGGCGCGGGAAGCGACGTCCCTTGCCGTCAACGAGATGATCGAGTCTCAGCGCCGGGGCTCCGAGGGCTGGATGGCGGAGACGACGGAGACCATCCGGACCACCGCCGGACAGATTCTCAAGGACAGCATGCAGAAGCTCGACGCGCGCCTGACGGCGATCGAGCAGCGCGTGTCCGAGGCGGACCGGATCAGCACAGACCTGGGCCTGAACGCCTGCGCGGCCGACATGAAATCCGCCCAACTGGCCTCGCACATCAGCGCCGCCGGCCACCTTACCCAATCGCTGGCGGAGGCGAACGCCGGCGCGCAGCAGTGGATGCAAGAGCTCTCCACCCAGTCGGACCGGGCCGCTCGGATTCACGCGGACCTCAGCGCCCAGGCAGACTCGATCACCGGACAGATCCGCCAGACCGGGCAGGAGGCCCAGGAAGTCCTGGATGAGGCGTTTCAGCACGTGCGCGGCGAGGTGGAGCAGAGCCGGGAAATCCTGCGGGCGGCGGAGAGTCGGGAAGCGACCATCCGGCAGATCATTCAGCAGGCCACGCAGATCACCGCTGCGGCGGACGAGACGATGCGCGATCTGGAACAACGGGTGCAGAAGGTGCAGTCGCGATCCGACGCGGCCCAGGCCCGGCTGGACGCCACGGCACGACAATGCGAGGATCGCGCTCACGCGGCCATCGCACACTTCGGCGGACGGGCCCAGGAGCTGGGCGACGAGATCGAAGGCAAGCTGGCAAGAGCGGAACGCCGGATCGAGGAACGGATCGACGACATGCGGGCGGACCTCGACGCACGTGTGACCAAGGTCGTCGAGGAGGTATCCGGCCGGCTCCACGACGCGCAGGAGCAAATTGCAGCGCGGCAGCGGACAGCCAATACGGAATTCGAATCACGGCTCACCGAGTTGCGCGAGCAGATCGACACGCGCATGGCAAACCTGACTCTCCAGGTCGACGGGCGGCTGGAGAACCTGGGCAAGCAGATGCTGGCCGTGCAGGACGCCCACCAGCAATTCGAAGTCTGCGTGGCGGCGGCCCGGGAACACGGGCTGTCCATCCAGAAACAGGCGGAGACCGCCCGGCAGCTTGTCGAAGACCAGGCCCGGCAATCCGAGGAGCACCGCCGGGTCGTGGACGAACTGACGCAACAGGTCGCCCGGGGCGTGGAAATCACCAGCCGCTTCGAGGGCATCAAGGACGGGGCGATGGAGGCCTATGCGCAGTTGACCGAACGTTCAGAAATCGCGGCCGCGCTCTTCGAGAAAACCGGCGAACTGGTTGAGCACATCAACGCCCGCGAAGAGGAGATTGAACTGCAGGGCCGTGTGCTGGTCCAGCTCACGGACGAACGAGAGGCGCTGGAGCTGCGCGTGCGGCACCTGGCGGCGACGACGGAGTCTCTTCGCGTGGAACTCTCCTCGCTGCTTGCCGAGCCGCAGAAGCTGGTCTGCGAGGCCAAGACCCAGGCGGTTCAGCTCAACGAGGTCTGTCGGGCGGTCAAGAAAGTCTTTGCCGGGTTGTCGCAGGCGTCACTCCAGGCCAATCAGAAGATCGCGGAGCTGCGCCGGCTGGAAACGCTGGCCGGCGCGTTGCAGCAGTGGGTCAACGAAACAAGTCAGGTCCAACAGCGGCTATCGAGCGTTCTGAGTCCGGCGCTTGGCGGCCCCGCACCCGTGCTGGCCGCCATCGAGGCGGATGGATCGGCGGAGCGCGTGTCGGTTGTGCCTCGACGGCCGGCGGCCCCGTCGACGCCCACGCGCGAGGAGATGATGGCGGCCGCGAAGGCCGCGGCCCAACGGGCCAAGGCGCAGAAGATCGACCATCTGATCCGACGGGTGCGCTCCGGGGACAAGCCCAAACCGACGGTGACGAAGGCATAGCGACTCGTCCCGGATCGGCCATCAACGGACATCCCACACCGGTGACCGCGACCGCGAGGGCGAACCCTCAGTCGCGCACCACCTCCCACGCTCCGCCCGGCGATCGTCGGAAGTGAATCGCGGGATCCTTCTTGCGAATCAGCTCCGCCGGCCGCCCGTTGATGCGAAGGACCACGCGACGATCCCACCGAACCTCCAGGCGCGTCTGATCCAGCACGAACTCGACCACATTCTGCGTTTCCACGCACACGCGGTTATGGTCGGTCTCGAAACGGCCGGTTGCCCACCCGCCTTCCGCTCCCGGGGCCAGCCGGACGATCTGCAACCAGCCGCGTTGCGGTTCGGCAACCGAATCGAAGGACGGCGCCATCGGCTCTGTCGGCTGGGTGGCGGGCGGCAAGCCCGATGCCGGATCCACCGCAACCGGCGTCGGTGCCGTGGGTTGTGACGACGGTGCCACGTCGGGCATCGGAATGGACTCACGACACGCGCCCAGCAAACCTGCCACGAAGGGAACAACGACGGTCATCCGGAATGACGATCTCACGTCGGAACTCCTTCCCCGGAGCTCGAAGCACCCGCTACGGGGGCCGGTTGCCACAGGCCCCGGCTTCTTATACCGTCAACCGGCCGGCCCGGGTACTGGGACCGGCCGGGTTGTGGATGGGCCGCGAGGGACGGATGCCCGAAGCCGGGCAGAAGCAGGAGAACATGGCAACCGAGTTGACACCGCGCCAGATTGTGGAAGCCCTGGACCGCTACATTGTCGGGCAGGCCGACGCCAAGCGAGCGGTGGCCGTGGCCATTCGCAACCGCTGGCGCCGGCAGCAACTCCCGGAATCCATGCGGAACGAAGTAGGCCCCAAGAACATCATCATGGTCGGTCCGACGGGAGTGGGCAAAACCGAAATCGCCCGCCGGCTGGCCGGTCTGGTCAATGCGCCGTTCGTCAAGGTGGAGGCCACCAAGTATACCGAGGTCGGCTACCACGGCCGCGATGTGGAGACCATGATCCGCGACCTGCTGGACCGCGCCATCCATATGATTCGCAGCGAGCAGACGGAAGTGGTTCGGACCGAAGCGGAACGCCTGACGGAAGAGGCCCTGCTGGACGTATTGATACCCCCCAGCGCGTTTGACCGGTCAAACGAGGCCGTGACCGACGAGACGGCTGAACGCCGGCGACGCAGCCGCGAAAAGCTGAGGGGCCAGTTGCGAGCGGGTGAGTTTGACGATCGGATGGTGGACGTGGCGGTGGAACAGAAGGCAAGCCCGGTGGGGATGTT
>MTKY01051754.1_pt1 | contig 10944 bp, 5 predicted proteins | sample 1042731 | NCBI WGS metagenome assembly MTKY01 (sample SAMN06212206, study PRJNA360538) | anaerobic digester metagenome | biome: Wastewater treatment plant; material: sludge; isolation source: anaerobic digester fed with sludge from wastewater treatment plant | place: Denmark: WWTP Soeholt ... | reverse complement strand
GAATGGATTTCCAGCCCGGATTGCTGCAGGAGATTCAAGCTGTAATGATGGTTTTGGAGGAGGGGGTACATAAATGTGAAGCAGACAATCGCTTGTGCTTCCAGGAATGCTTTTCCCCAAATTGCTGCCAAAAGAGGCTTTTGGATCATCGGAAAACCGGATGCCCGTATCCTGTGAAAATGGAGAATTGCCGATTGTGAAATCAATCGTCGCAATAACACCGTCATTCAAGGCTGACAGCGGGACACTGAAATCTGCGATTAGAAAATCCAGCTCCCCATTTGTGTCTGCCGGGTCGAACATTACACTTGGATTATCAAACGGAATTGGAGTAAAAAATTTGATTGCATCAGGAATTCCATCTCCATTCTCATCCTTCGAATCGAAGCTGATCAGTGTTTGGTCAAAATCGATCGAAAATGCGATAGAGGATATTGAATTGTTATTGCTGATGTAATTTACCGGAACGGTAATTACCATTCCGGGATTAGCGGTCATCGCAGCCGGTAAAGAAAGAGCCGGTCCGGCAATCGGGGATTCGGTTAACTGCATCCTGCTGTCCATGGAAGTCGGCGTTGAAAATGCCCCTAACACGATTCCGTTGGGTGAGATACTGGTTATCACGCCTATTAACAACGCAACGAAAAGGAATCCTCCGGTGCGTCGAAGATATATTGACGACATGTGATAGCCCCTGATATGCAATTAATGAAAGCTACTTAATCAATCAATGGGAACACCCACTCTTTTCCCCCATACTACGAAGAAGATATTCTTCTCCTAGAAAAATTATACAAACAATAACGCCAATGTCAAGGACTAACAACCGATTAATTCCACTGATAGGTGATTGTAAAGAAAAATCTGCCGTTAAGAACTGAACCAACAGGATGGGTGGAAAAAAGAATGCGGCTTCCTGACCAGGCCACACAACTGAGAATGCAAACTTTCTACACGCGGATTGTCTGTATTGTTTTGATCAACCCAATCTTGAAATCGCTATTGCGCATAGCAATAGTACCATTCTCCCTAACAAAGACCGGCGGCGCATTTACGCGCCGCCGGTACATCATATTCTGCTTATTCCTTCACTTCCGACGGGGGAGCGGAAGCCAGCAGCTGCAGCCGTTCCCACAATACTTTGACATCCGCGTTGGCTTTTTTGATCAACATTTCAGCCCGCTGCTCGTCCGCCTGGACAAGCATTCGGAAGCGCGTTTCATTATACGCGTACTCTTCCACAGGGATGGAGGGCGGTTTGGAGTCGATGGTGAGCGGGTTCTTCCCCTCAGCCTTGAGCGCCGGGTTATAGCGGTACAGCGGCCAGACGCCGGCTTCCACCGCCAGCTTCTGTTGGGCAAGCCCTTTGCGCATGTCGATGCCGTGGTTGATGCAGTGCGAGTAGGCAATGATCAGCGATGGGCCGGGGTAGGCGTCCGCTTCAAGGAGGGCTTTCAGGGTCTGGTTGTCGTTGGCGCCCAGCGCCACGCGTGCCACATAAATATGGCCATAGGTCATGGCAATCATCCCCAGGTCTTTCTTTCCGAGGTCCTTGCCATTGGCGGCGAACTTTGCCACCGCGGCGCGCGGGGTGGCTTTGGAAGCCTGCCCGCCGGTATTGGAATACACCTCGGTATCCAGTACCAGCACGTTCACCTTGCGCCCGGAGGCAAGCACATGGTCCAGCCCGCCGTAGCCGATATCGTACGCCCAGCCATCGCCGCCGATGATCCATACCGAGCGCTGGATGAGGGCATCGGCCACGTTGAGCAGGTGTTTGGCTTCCGGCTGCTTGATGGAGGGCAGCAGTTTCTTCAAATCCGCCACCCGTTCGCGCTGCTTGCGGATGCCATCCTCGCCGGATTGATCTGCCTGCAGCAATCCGCTGGCAAGCTCTTCGCCCAGCGCCGGCGCCAGGCTGGAAACCAGTTCGCGCGCGTATTCCATCTGCTTGTCGCACGCCAGGCGCATGCCGAGACCAAATTCGGCGTTGTCTTCAAACAGGGAATTGGACCAGGCCGGGCCGCGCCCGTTGTGATCCACCGCCCAGGGCGTGGTGGGCAGACTGCCGCCATAAACCGAGGAGCAGCCGGTGGCGTTGGCTATTACCGCCCGGTCGCCGAACAGCTGCGAGACGAGCTTGACGTAGGGGGTTTCACCGCAGCCGGAGCAGGCGCCGGAGAACTCAAACAGCGGGCGCAGGAGCTGGGCATTTTTAACCGTCGATGGGGAGACAAGCGTGCGGTCTACATCCGGCAGGGAAAGGAAGAAATCCCAGTTGGCGGTTTCGCTCTCGCGCAGCGGGGGCTGCATGGCAAGGTTGATGGCTTTGCGTTCCGGGTCGGCTTTGTCTTTGGCGGGGCAGGCCTCCACGCAGACGCCGCAGCCGGTGCAATCTTCCGGGGCAATTTGAACGGTGAATTTGGTACCCGGCAGTTCGCGGTATTTCGCATCCGTGGATTTAAAGGTTTCGGGGGCGCCTTTGAGCAGCGCCGGGTTGTAGGCTTTGAGGCGAATCGCGGCGTGCGGGCACACCACGGCACATTTGCCGCACTGGATGCACAGCGCCGGCTCCCAGACGGGAATTTCGAGCGCAATATTGCGTTTTTCGTACTGGCTGGTGCCGGAAGGGTAGGTGCCATCGGGCGACATCCGGCTTACCGGCAGTGAATCGCCGTCGAAGACCATGATTTTACCGATCACTTCGGCGGTGCGAGCCGGCACGCCAGCTGAAACGGCAGGGCGGCGCTGGAAGGCGGAACCGGCTGCCGGCGGCACTTTCACCTCCACCAGGTGCGCCAGGGTCTGGTCCACGGCGTCGAAGTTTTGCTTCACCACCGCTTCGCCGCGTTTTCCATAGGTCTTTTTAATGCTTTTCTTGATCTGCTTTATGGCTTCATCGCGCGGCAGCACGCCGCTGATGGCAAAGAAGCAGGTCTGCATGATGGTGTTAATGCGCGCGCCCATGCCGGTAGCCTGCGCCACGGCGTAGGCGTCGATGATATAGAATTTCAGCTTTTTGGCGATGATCTCCTTCTGCACTTCCAGCGGCAGGCGATCCCACACTTCTTCTGCACCATAGTAGCTGTTAAGCAGGAACACGCCGCCTGGGCGAGCCAGGCGCAGCATGTCCAACCGCTCCAGAAAGGTGAAGTTGTGGCAGGCGACGAACGAAGCCTGGTTGTCACCGATCAGGTAAGGGGTGTGAATCGGTTTGGGTCCAAAGCGCAGGTGCGAAACGGTGACCGAGCCGGATTTTTTAGAATCGTAAACGAAGTAACCCTGGGCGTAGTTGTCGGTGTCTTCACCGATGATCTTGATCGAGTTCTTGTTGGCGCCCACCGTGCCGTCTGCCCCCAGGCCAAAGAACACGCAGCGCACCGTCTCCTCCGGTTCGATCGAGAAGGAGGGATCGCAGGGGATGGAGGTGTGGGTCACATCGTCGTCGATGCCGACCGTGAAGTGACGTTTGGGCTCGGGCTTGGTCAGTTCGTCCAGCACGGCTTTTACCATGGCGGGCGTGAATTCTTTTGATGCCAGGCCGTAGCGGCCGCCGGTGATGAGCGGGAAGGTGCAGAAGGGCGTCTTGCCGGTGGCAAACCCTTCAGCCAGCGAGGCGACCACATCCTGGTAGAGCGGCTCGCCGGAGGCGCCGGATTCTTTCGTGCGGTCAAGCACAGCGATGGATTTGACCGTGGCCGGCAGAACAGCCAGCAGGTGTTCCATTGAGAAGGGGCGGTAGAGATGCACGGTGATGGCGCCAACCTTTTCGCCACGGGCGGCAAGGAACTCCGCGGTTTCGGCGGCGGTTTCCGCCCCGGAGCCCATCAGAATCACCACATGTTCGGCATCTGGCGCGCCGGCGTAATCGAACAGGTGGTAATGGCGGCCAACCCGTTCGGCAAAGCGATCCATCGCGTTCTGTACGATCTGCGGGCAGTTGTCGTAGTAGGGGTTCACCGACTCGCGCCCCTGAAAGTAGACATCCTGGTTTTGCAGCGTGCCGCGCACAAAGGGTTTTTCCGGGTTGAGGGCGCGCCGGCGGTGGGCGAAGATCAGTTCGTTGCTGACCAGTGCGCGCATGTCGTCTTCGGTAAGGTATTCGATCTTGTTGATTTCGCTCGAGGTGCGAAAACCGTCAAAGAAGTGCAGGAAGGGGACGCGCGCTTCGAGTGTGGCCGCCTGGGATATGAGCGCCATGTCGTGCGCTTCCTGCGGCGAGCGGGAAGCCAGCAGCGCAAAACCGGTGGCGCGCGTGGCCATCACATCCGAGTGGTCGCCGTAGATGGATATGGCCTGGTAGGAAAGGGCGCGGGCAGCCACATGGAAAACCGTGGAGGTCAATTCGCCGGCGATCTTGTACATGTTGGGGATCATGAGCAGCAATCCCTGCGAGGCGGTAAAGGTGGTGGTCAGGGCGCCGGTCTGAAGCGAACCGTGAACGGCGCCGGCGGCGCCGCCTTCGGCCTGCATTTCCGCCACCAGCGGAACGGTGCCCCACAGGTTTTTAATGCGGGCTGCCGACCACGCGTCGGAGAGTTCGCCCATTGAGGTGGAGGGAGTGATGGGATAGATGGCGATCACCTCGCTGGTGCGGTAGGCAACGTAGGCAGCCGCCTCATTGCCGTCAACAGTCGTGATAGTACGTTTCATCTTATACAACTCCTGATGTTTTTTGTGATGGGAGCGTACGGTGGCGGATAATGGAGCACCACCACACTAATAATATATCATATATGAGATATTTTACAAATTGGTAAACGGATGAATTTCAGGGTGAGGAATGACAGGGTTGGTTGTTTCTGTTAACTGCCTCCATACCCGGCCTTGTCAAATCAAAAGATAATGTTACCGAGGGGCGAACGTTAGTTCAATTGAAAATGTTACCAGAAGGGAAAGTCCGGCTTGACGGCGGTTTTTCGGCGTGCTATAGTGGCGCGAGAACAGCATCCGGCAATTAAACGGAGGCCGCCATGACGGTGATCGGGTTACTGACCGATTTCGGTTACAAGGATGGGTATGTGGGGGTGATGAAAGGGGTGATGCTTGCCATCTGCCCTCAGGCGCAGCTGGTGGACATCAGCCACGAGGTTTCCCCGCAGGGCATTTTGGAGGGAGTATTTGTTTTGCGCCAGGCGTTTTCGTATTTTCCGCCGGGCGCCATTTTTCTAACGGTCATCGACCCCGGCGTGGGGACGGAGCGCAAGGCGCTGGCGGCGCGGGTGGGGCAGTTTGCCTTCGTGGGGCCGGATAACGGGGTGATCACGCCGCTCCTGCGGTGGGGGCAGGAGAAACACCTGGAGGCTGAGATTGTGATTCTCGACCAGCCGCGCTACTGGCTGCCGGATGTAAGCACCTGTTTTCATGGGCGGGATATCTTCGCACCGGTGGCTGCATATCTGGCGGCTGGCGTGCCGCTCGGATCGATGGGTTCGCCAACCCGCGAGGTGATTTTGCTTGACCTGCCGGCGGCATCTCCGCAGCCGGGCGGTTTTCAGGCGTCTGTGCTGTTCACCGACCATTTCGGAAATGTTGTCACCAATCTGCAGGCCAGTGAGGTGCAGGTGGGGGAGTCGCTCACCGTGCAGATTGCCGGGCGAAGGATTCATGGGATGGTGCGCACGTTTGGAGAGCGCCCGCCGGGGACGCTCATTGCGCTTGCGGATAGTTCGGGTTATCTGGCGATCAGCCTGGTGCAAGGAAATGCCGCCCGGTATTTGGGCGTCTCCGCCGGTGACCCGGTGATCATCTACCTGCGGCAGCCAGGGTGATGGCCACGCGGACTCTATATTTGGGGCGAAGCATTCCGCAGAGTCGGTTTGCCATTGGCACGGTTCCATGAGGGAATTCTTCGCCCTTACGGGATGATTCGGGGACTTTCAGAATAAATGCTAGCGGCGCTTCTTCATCATCCGCTTTGCAGCCATGCCACCGCCAGCCAGCAGCGGCAGCAGCAGAGACCCGCATACCAGCACACCCGGCTGCACCTGGCTTGTCTTCTCCAGCCGCAGCCCGTAACGCGTTTCAGTGCCGGCCAGCCGGTCGTCGGCCGGAACGGCGCGGACGTACACGCGCCCGCTCTCAGCCGCCGTCCATTCCACCCGCGCGGAGCTCGTCAGGTCAGGCGGCACAGCTTCCGCCAGCAGCGTCATCCCGTCGGCCTGGAACACCTGCAATGCGGCGCCTGCGCCAGGGGAAAGCGGGCTGCTCTCCAGGCGGTAAGAACTTCCTTCCTCCACCTCGAACGCCATCCAGTCTTCATCGTTAATCGGGCAGAAATTGTGCTCGCCAGGCACGCCGGGCGCCAGCAGCGCCGCTGATGCAAAGCCGTCATCCGCACCCTGCGGCTGGTCGAAGGCGTCTGCTTCGCAGGCTGCAGCGATCTTCGTGACAGCGTCCGCCTGGGTGGGGAACTCCTCCACATTGCCCTTGGCATCCGTCCCGCGCACACGGAAGGCGTACGTCTTCCCGGGCAGGCCGAAATACCACACTTCCTTATCCCCGGGCAGCACATCCTTCCAGGGTGTCCACGCGCCGGAACCAACCCGCGCCTGAATTTCCACCTTTGCCAGGTCTGCAGCCCCTTCCAGCACCACCACCTTCAGCCGCAGCGCGCTGGAAAGGCTTTCTTCGGGCAGCGCTTCCAGCGTGGTGGAGGGCGGCGGGTCGGCGGGAAGAATGGCAAACTGCAGCGTGGAATGGCTTTCGCCGAGCGGGTTGCGCGCCGCCAGCGTCCAGGTATACTCGCCGGCCGGCAACATCCCCACGCTCCACTGCTTCTTCTTCTGCCAGTCGAGCAGCCGCTGCAGCCCCTGCGGGCCGGTCAGTTCTGCGCCGTATTCCGCCGTGGGGTCGATCGGCGCTTCCCACGTGAGCGTCAGCTCGTCGGCATCGGTGGCAGGCTGCCCGGCAGCGTTGACCGGCGCATGCATCACCGGCACGGGCGGCGCTGAGGGGCTGGCAAAGACCGCCGCCGAGGCAATTTGCGCCGGCGCCAGGGAGTTATCCGCCAGGTTGGGGTCTGATGCCAGGAAGGTTTCCTGGCTGCCGCTCAAATTTGGTTGGCTGTACAGGATGGCAGCCGTTCCGGCGCCCAGCTGGATGGATTGAACCGGCTGCCCGGAGAGCGTTTCGAACGCCGCCAGGGAGGCGTAATCGCCAACCCCCAGGCGCTGGCAGGCGCCCTGGTAAAGCGGCTCGGTGTAGAGCGAAATCTGCCCCGGTTCCGGCGGGCAAACCGGCTCGGGCGGGGGACAGGTGTAATCTTTGGTGAGGTGGGTGAGCCCCTGCACGTTTTCCGAATATTTGCCGGCTTTGTCCATCACCTGGATGGACAACTCGAAGGCTCCGTTGGGGATGCCGGCTTCGCACAGATTGGCGGCAAAGGAAAAGGGAGAGGCGCTTTGCAGCGGTCCAAACGGCTGCCAGCCGGCGCCGTAATCGATCAGCACCTGCATGGCTTCCACGGCGATGTCGTCTTTACCCCAGCCCTCAACCGTAATCACCGGCGAGGTGATGCGGGCGTTGTTTGCCGGCGCGGTGATATCTCCCGTGGGCGGCTGCGAGTCGCCGTTCTTTGAAAGGAAGAGGTTGTTTGCCAGGCAGATTTTCCCCAGGCTGGGAAAATGCTGGGCTTCGTAACAGGTGCGCGGACGCCCGCCGTTGATGTTGACGTCGTCGAAGGTAATGTCCACCGACGTGCCCCAGTAGGCATTGGGGTTGGCGTGAACGTGAAAATGCAGATGGTGGCCGGTGCTGTAACCCGTGTCGTCGGCGTAGCCGAGGAACTGCCCTTGCACCACCTCCGCTCCGCGCACGCGCAGCGCCGGGGGAATGCTGTCTTGCGCAAAGTGCAGGTACACCTGGTAGGTGGTGGGGTTGGTGCTGGTATCTTCCAGTACGATGTAATTTGGATTGGTGGTGTTGCCGTTTGGGTATTTCCAGACCGCGTATTTCACCTTTCCGCGGCGCGCCGCCACCACCGGAAACATGGTTCCATCTGCAAAATCGAAAGCGTAAAGGCAGTCAGACGGGCAGGATTTGTAGGTATAAACGTGCCCGATGCTGCCGGTAAGGTACTTCGATTGTCCGCCCTTCCACGGCAGCCGGTAGCCGGTATAGACCACCGGCTCTTTTGGCGCTTTCTGGATGGCGGGCATGTAATGGCTGCGGGTTTCATCGTCCAGCATTTCAGCCGGCACGCGCCCCAGCGCCTTCACCCAATCCCGGTCGGCCTGGAAGGTGAGCTTCCAGCCGGCGTCCCCTTCGCTTCGCTCGGCAATGACCAGCCCCGGCTCGCCGGGTTGAATTTGGAGCGTGTCGGGGTCTGCCAGCGCAAACCAGACCAGCGCCAGGCGTCCGTCGGCAGAGACCTCCACCCGGTCGATAACCACGTGGTAGATCAGGAAAGCCAGCACATCTTCGCGCCGGGCGGCCGCCTGCTGAACGAGCGCGTTCAGCTCCTGGGCGAGCGGATCTTCCAGCGTTTTGGCAACCGGCAGGGGAGGGGGAGTCTGGCTTTTTCCGGCGCGGGCGCCTGCTGTGCTGCAGCCGGCGGTGGTAACGATAATGAGGACGACAAGGGTAAGGAAAAGGAAGCGTTTTGTATTCATGCATGCACCATTCGAAAGAATGGTGCAATTATGGTGCCAACCTGGCAGACGCGGGGAGCGGGGACTTAAGGAAAGGAGCGCTCCAGCCACTCCTGCGGCGAGACGGACACGCCGCCCGCCCAAACCTCGAAGTGCAGGTGCGGCCCGGTGACCCGCCCGGTGATTCCGATTCGCCCGACCTCTTCCCCGGCTGCAACGTGCTGCCCGACGCGGGCGCTGTATTTCGATAAATGCGCATAGCCACTATATACCCCCCAACCGTGGGACAAAATAAGCAGGTTGCCATGAACCGGCAGTTCACCGGTGTATACCACCACGCCGTCCGCCGCAGCCAGCACCTTTTCACCCACGCCGCCGCAGAAATCGAGCCCTCCATGATAGTACGTATAGGCGCTGCCGTTGAGCGAGCGCCGCCGCCCAAAGGTGGACGTGATGCAGTCTGGAAAGAGGGTGGGCGGCTGGAAGATGCCCGGCCACAGTTTCTGTTCCGCGCGCTGCTGCACGATGCTTTGAATCTGGCGGTTCTCGCCGGCCATCACCGCCGGGTCTGCCAGCTCCGCGGCAACGGTGAAGGGCGCATCCAAGCCGTAATCCACCACCCGCACCGGCACCCATTGTTCCAGGCGGCTGATGCGCCCGTCTGGCAGCGTCGTTTCCAGGCGCAGGGTTGTCAGCCCGCGCTTCATCCCCAGGGGAACGCCCTCGATGGCTACCTGGAGCGTTGGCGTTTGTTCGAAGAACGCCAGCGGCTCAGTTCCCAGGCGCGCCCGGAGGGTAAGAGGCCGGGAAGACGCGGCGTGCACCACCAGCGTGCCGCCCGTTGACAGCGGCAGCGGGTTTATCGACAGGTCGATCAGCCCTGGGAGCAGTTCACTGAAGGGCTGCGCGTCGCTGGCGGGCAGGTAGACCGCCGCGCCGGGCACGCGGAAGCGCCCAAAGTCGCTGCCGCCGGCCAGGAGCGGGGTATAGGGGGAGCGCCCGGCCTGGGCTGCCAGTTCCAGCATGGAGCCGTTTTCCTTGAAAACCACCGCCAGGCTGGCAGCCGGAACGAGCTGGTGCGGTACAACGAGCGCGCGTCCCAGGTAAAGCTCCGCCGGCGAAGTGAGGCGGTTCAGGCGCGCCAGCAGCCCGGGCGTGGAGGCGCTGCGCAGCGCCAGCGCGGAGAGCGTCTCGCCCGGCGCGGCTTCTGCCCGCACCAGGTAACCGCGGTAGTAATCCAGCGAGGGGATGATCAGCATCTGGCCGGCTTCCAGGCGCTGGCTGGCGTCTGGAAGATTGTTGGCGGAAAGGATGCGTCCCACGGGGATGTGAAAAAGTGCCGCCACGGAGGCAGGCGTGTCCGGCCAGGCGCAGATGTACACAGCCTGCCGGGGAAGATCATCTGCCAGTGCGGGGCGGGCGGGAGTAAATGAAAGCAGCAGCAGCGCCAGCATGGCGGCATGAAGAAGGAGACCGCGGTTCATAGGGAGCATTATACGCGCCTTTGGGGAGGAAAGGGGCAAAGGCGGCGGGAGCGGGGGAGCAGGCGGCGAGTGCGGGGGGGATTCAATCCACACCCCAAAAAGCGGGGTGCAGGCGGCTCCCACGCGGGGAGCGACGTCCGCGTTTGACGTCGGTGGAAAGGTCTTCAAGATTTCAATCCACACCCCAAAAAGCGGGGTGCAAGCGGCTCCCACGCGGGGAGCGACGATGCGGATTGCCGGAGCTATGGCTGACCAGGATTTCAATCCACGCTCCCACGCGGGGAGCGACGCAACCATCCAACAGGATGGTGAAAATGTAAAAGTATTTCAATCCACACCCCAAAAAGCGGGGTGCAAGCGGCTCCCACGCGGGGAGCGACGGTACGGGTCGGGGAATATTTCAACCGCCAGCCTATTTCAATCCACGCTCCCACGCGGGGAGCGACGCGACTATGACGTTATTCATGCCAGCCCTGTATGCAAATTTCAATCCACGCTCCCACGCGGGGAGCGACGTACATGGCCAAGATCACGGTGCTGGAGTTCTATAATTTCAATCCACGCTCCCACGCGGGGAGCGACTGGTACCACAAGGTAACTTTTGCGGCACCGGAAGATTTCAATCCACGCTCCCACGCGGGGAGCGACAATCGGGCTCGCGGATGGATTTGATTTTATTCGGGATTTCAATCCACGCTCCCACGCGGGGAGCGACGGGCATAAGGCAAAATCCGTCCCCGCTGTCGATATTTCAATCCACACCCCAAAAAGCGGGGTGCAAGCGGCTCCCACGCGGGGAGCGACCATTGCCTGGTTTAGGGGCTCGTATGGTTCGGGATTTCAATCCACGCTCCCACGCGGGGAGCGAC
>MTKY01053447.1_pt1 | contig 10948 bp, 7 predicted proteins | sample 1042731 | NCBI WGS metagenome assembly MTKY01 (sample SAMN06212206, study PRJNA360538) | anaerobic digester metagenome | biome: Wastewater treatment plant; material: sludge; isolation source: anaerobic digester fed with sludge from wastewater treatment plant | place: Denmark: WWTP Soeholt ... | reverse complement strand
GCCGTAGAGAAGGATGATCCGGCCGAACTTCTCCCGGTGGAGGAGGGCATGAAAGATCGAGGACCGGAGCGGGATCAGGCCGATGCCGCCGGCCACATAGATGAGGTTCCGGCCCGCCATCTCCTCGAACGGAAAGCCGTTGCCGAACGGGCCGCGGAGGCCGATCTTGTCCCCGACGCCCAGGGCGTGAAGGGCGGAGGTGACCTTGCCGACGTTCCGGACGGAAAGATGACGGCGGTCCTTCTCCGGGCTCCAGGGCAGGGAAACGGCGAATTCGCCGGCCCCGAACACGGTGCACATCACGAACTGGCCCGAACGGATGGAAAAGGAGCGCTCGAGCTCCGGGTCCTCGAAGCGGAAATAGAAGGTTTTGACGTCCTCGATCTCGTCCCGGATCTCCGTCAAGACGGCCGGAACCGGAACGGCGACCGCGGCGGCGTTTTTTCTCTTGTCCATGGCTTACTTCCCCGTGATCTCGCGCCGGATCGCGGTGACGACATTGGCCATCCCGATGTCGCCGGGGCAGACCCGGACGCAGCGGCCGCAGCCGACACAGCCCGGCCGGAGGTATTTTTTCGATTGAGAAAACGAAAGCTTGCAGAAGAATCTCTTGTTCCGCCGGTCCTCGACGGGCCGGCGGGGGTTGTGCTCCCCGGCCATCCGGGCGTAGCCCTCGAACGAGCAGGAATCCCAGGTCCGGAGCCGCTCGGTCGTCCCGTCCCGGCGGTTGACATCCTCGATGTTGAAGCAGGAACAGGACGGACAGACGAACGAGCAGGCCCCGCACTCGAAGCACTGCTGGCCGATGTATTCCCAGGTCTCGTTCTTGACGAAACCGGTCGTCAGGCGGTTGACCGCCCGGGATATCCAAGCCTTGTTCTCGACCGCCGCCGCCTCGAACCGAGAGATCGAGCGGTCGATGACCTCGTCCCGCCGCCGGCCGGCGTCCGGCCCGGCCGGAGGCAGGCTCAGGGACGCGACCAGCTCGCGGCCGGCGTCGCTCCCGGCCTCGAACAGGTAGGCCTCGCCGAGGTCGGTCAGGTTGACGTCATATCCCTCGCGGGCCGCCGGACCGCTGTCGGTGCAGACGCAGAAACACTGGGCGAAGGGGGTGACGCACGTGACGGAGACGAGAAACATCCGCCGCCGGTGGGCCCGGTAGAAGTCATCGACGAATTCCTGGCCGAGGAAGAAGCGGTCGAAGCAAAGAAGACCCGTCAGGTCGCAGGACCGGATCCCGACGAGGGCCTTCGGCCGGACGAGATCCTCCGGAACGATCCGGAGATCCTTGGTTTCCCGGTCATAGGCATAAGAAAGGATGCGCTCCCAGTGGGGGAAGACCGCGAACTTGGGAGAATTGGCCGGGATCGGGGCGTCCAGCCGGATCGACGAGGAATCGGCCGCCTTATCGAAAAACACGTCCCCGGAAACCGGATGGACCTGGGGGCCGTACATCTCGAAGCGGGCGGACAGGGCGGAGAGAAAGCGGGGAACGTCGGATTTGGCCAGAAGATACATGGTCACACCTTTTCCAGGCGGACGGGGATGACGGCATCCTCGCCGTATTCGACCGCGTCCGCGTGAGGCACGAGAAAATCCGGGATCATCGAACCCACGAAATAGGGCGCGTACACCGTCCCGGGCGGCACTTCTTCCGAGACCCGGGCCAGCGGAGTCATGGATCCGCGGGCCGAGACGACCCGGACGGGACGCTTGTCCCGAAGGCCCAGGGCGGCCGCGTCGTCGGGATGAACCTCCACCAAGCCCCGGGGATAGAGAAGAAGGAGGGCGTTGTATTCCCGCCGGGGGATGAAGGTGTTTTTCATGATGTTGTTCAAGTGCCAATAGAAATAAGACCGGCCGGCCATCAGGCGGAAGGGGAATTCGGCCGGGGCCGGCTCGGCGGCGGCGGAAAAGGCGCCGTTGAGGGGGACGAAGCGAAGGCGGCTTTGGTCCGGTCCGGATCCGCCCGGCCACTGCCATCCGCCGAACCGGGATTCCAGGGCCGGGTGGGCCGCCCCGTGATATTCCGGAATCATCCGGGTGATCTCCTCCTGGACGTCGGCCGCGGACCGGTAGGGCCAGGCCTGTCCCCGCCGGGCCGCCAAATCGGCGTAAATCCGCCAGGGCGGGCGGGCCTCGAACCGGGGCTCAATCTTGCGGCGGTTGAGCTGGATTCTCCGCTCCGTGTTGGTGTACGTTCCGTCCGTCTCGGCGTAGGTCGTCGTCGGGAGGACGACATGGGCCGTTTCCTTGAACGGATTGGCGTACGCTCCCAGGTAGAGAACGAACTCGAGCGACTTGATCCGGCCGGCCAGAAGCTCGATCTCGGGATCATGGTCGACGACCACCAGGGCCTTGAGTCCGGAGGAAGCGTCGGCCAGGAGGCTTTCGACCGAACGGCCGCGCCCGGCGTTGACGTCCTTCCCCCAGCTCCGGGCGAAGGACGAGGCCGCGGCCTCGTCCGGAAGCCGACGCCAGCCCGGCAGAACGTCCGGGGCGGCGCCCATGTCGTTGACCCCGGCCAGGTTGGAAACGCCGGTCACGGGAAGGATCGCGCATCCCTCCCGGCCGGCCTTTCCGGCGGCCAAGAACAGGTTGAAAATGAGGGCCGTGGTTTCCCGGGTCAATCCGGTGATCCCGGTCGAAAAGATGATGACGGCCCTCCGGGCGGAAGCCAGGCGGCGGGCGACGTCCCGGATCTTGTCGAACGGAAGGCCGGTCCGGGCCTCGAGGCCGGCGGATTCGAGACCCTCCAGGGATTTGCGGAATCCGTCAAAGCCCGCCGGCGCTCCCGACGCCGAATCCGGCGGATGGTCTTCGAGGAGAGCCTTGGCCATGGCGGCCATGACGATGTTTTTCGTTCCCGGCTTGTTCTGCAGGTGCGTCCCGCTGAGCTTGGCCATCTGGGTGAGGCGCGTGCTGAGCGTGACGACGTCCGCCCCCCCGCGGGCGGCGAAATGAACGTCGCTGGCAATGATCGGATTCTGCCGGGTCAGGTCGGTGCCGACGACGAAGATGAAGTCCGCCTTCCGAATGTCGGCGATCGAACCCAGGGCGCCCGGCCGGCCGGTTCCTTCCCTTAAAACTTCGGCCGTCGTCGGATACCAGACGTCGGACAAGACGCTGATGTTGGCCGAGCGGAAGACCCCGCGGGCCAGCCGGACCAGGGCGTAGGCGTCCTCGTTGGAGGATCGGGGCGAAGCCCAGAAGCCGATCTCCTCTCCCGAAAACGCTCCCAGGCGGGCGGCGGCTTCGTCGAGCGCCTCATCCCAAGAAACGGGAGTCAGCCCTCCGCCTTTGCGGACAAGAGGGCGGGGAATCCTCTCCTCGGTGTTGAGAAGCTCGTGGATGTGCCAGCCCCTGCTGCACAGCCGGCCCCGCCCGACGGGATGGGAGGACGAGGGGAACACCCCGCGGATCGTCCCTTCCTCCACCTGGAGCATGTGGCCGCATCCTGTTCCGCAGAAATTGCATATCCCGGTTTGATAGCTCATGACCGCTCCTCGTCCTCCCTCCTCGGGGAAAGGACGTTGATCGATGTTCCGTCCCCGGCGGTCCGGGCGGCCGAAATCGAGTCTTCAAGACACTTCGGCCCGACAGAAGGTTCTAGGAATTGGATAAGAGGAAAATCCTAGGTGCCAATCTAGCAAATCTCGTGAAGAAAGTAAAGGGGGTGTTTGACAGAACCGGCCGAAGCGGATAAAGTGAATTTTCTAAAGGAGAAAAAACCTCGTCCGATCTCATTCCCGTCCGGAGAACGCCATGAAAAAATCATTCCGCGCCTTGGCGCTCGGGCCTGTTTTGCTCTGCCTCGCCGCTTCGGCGGCGTCCGGCGCCGTGGGCCGGCCCGGTGATTTTCAGTTCGGCCACTTGACGATTTTCAACGGCTTGTCCCAAGGCTCGGCCATGGCCATGGTCCAGGACGAACGGGGGTTTCTCTGGATCGGGACGGAGGATGGGTTAAACCGCTACGATGGGTACGGCTTTAAGATCTATCGTCCGACGGCGGGGCCGAACGGTCTCTCCGACAGCCTCATCAACACTCTATTCCTGGACTCCAAGAAGACGCTGTGGGTCGGGACGATGAGGGGCCTGAACCGGTATGACCGGGACCGCGACGACTTCACCCAGTTTCATCCGCATCCGGCCAATCCGCGGAGTCTGAGCCACGACTACATCACGGCCCTCGCCGAGGACGCCGACGGAATCCTCTGGATCGGAACAGCCGGGGGAGGATTGAATTCCTTCGATCCGGCGTCCGGCGAATTCCGGGCCTTCCTCAGCCGAAGGGCCGAACCCAAAACTCTCAGCCATGACGAAATCCTCTCCCTCTGCCGCGACGCCGCGAATTACTTGTGGGTGGGCACGGCCGACGGATTGAACCGCTTCAATCCGCGCTCCGGCGAATCCGTCCGCTTCAACCATGATCCGGGCAACCCCCACAGCTTGAGCCACAACCGCGTCCTGGCCCTCTACCAGGACGGCAACGGGATGCTCTGGGTGGGAACGGCCAACGGCCTCAACCGGTTCGATCCGGAGACCGGGCGTTTCTCCCGTTATTTCAATTCCACCCGGGATCCCCGGAGCTTGAGCGATAATTACGTGACAGCCGTCTTCCGCGACCGCCTGAAACGGCTCTGGGTCGCGACCCAGAACGGCCTCAACCTGTACGATGAGGCGGCCGACGATTTCTTCGTTCTCCGCAACGATCCGACGGATCCCAAGAGCCTGGCCTTCGACGACGTCTACAGCTTATTCGAGGACCGGACGGGCGTCCTTTGGGTGGGAACCCGCGGCCGCGGCATCGACAAGCTGGCCGCGGAAAATTCCCGCTTCGCCTTGTACCAGCCCCGGCGCGGCAATCCCCGGAGCCTGGGATCGGGTTACGTCCGGGCCATCGCCGAAAGCCCCGACGGCGGCGTTCTGTATGTCGGGCTCCAGGACCGGGGCGTGGACGCCATCGACCGGGCCACGGGCGAATACACCCATCTCCGCCGCGTCGAGGGCGTCGACAACTCGCTCAATTCCGAGCTCGTCTACGCCCTCGCCGTCGACGATTCGGGAACCCTTTGGATCGGTACCTACGGCGGCGGATTGAATTCCTATGACCCGCGGACCAAGACGTTCCGGCATTACGTTCACGATCCGGGCGATCCGCAAAGCCTCAGCTATAACGACGTCCGGTGTCTGGCCGTCGACGGTCCGGATCGGCTTTGGGTCGGGACGGACGGCGGCGGCTTGTGCCTGCTCGACCTCCGCGCCCGGAGGTTTATCCGCTACCGGAACGATCCCGGCGACCCGGCAAGCTTAAGCCACAACCAGGTCCGCTCCCTTCACCTCGATCACGCCGGAACCCTGTGGGTCGGGACGTTCGGCGGCGGGTTGAACCGCTTCAACCGGGAAACCGGCGGCTTCGCCGTCTGGCGGCACGACCCGGCCAAGGCCTCGGCCACCCTCTGCGGCGATTTCATCCCCAACATGGCCGAGGATTCCCGGGGACGGCTGTGGATCGGGACGACGGCCGGCTTGAATCTCTTCAATCCGGCCGACGGGACGTTCGAGTGCTACACCGAGGAGAAGAACGGTCTTCCGAACAACGCGATCTACGGCGTCCTCGTCGACGAGGAGGACTCGGTCTGGGTTTCCAGCAACCGGGGCTTGGCCCGATGGAACCCCCAAACGAGGGCTCTGAAAACATACGACATCTCCGACGGACTCCAAAGCAATGAGTTCAACGGCGGAGCGAGGTACCGGGCGAAATCGGGAGAAATGTTCTTCGGCGGAACCAGCGGGCTCAGCGCCTTCTTCCCGGCCAACCTCAAGGACAATCCTTTCCGGCCCGAGGTCGTCATCACCAATTTCGAGGTCTTCAACAAGCCGGTCCCCGTCGGCGGCGAGGTGAACGGCCGGATCCTCCTCGATAAATCGATCACTGAAACGACCGATATCGACCTCCGGTTCCGCGACCGGGTCATCACCTTCGAGTTCGCCGCCCTTCATTACGTCGCGCCTGAAAAGAACCGTTACGCCTACATCATGGAGGGCCTCGACACCGGCTGGCAGGAAGTCCAGGGCCGCCGGTTCGTGAGCTATATGAATCTCGATCCCGGCCGTTACGTCTTCCGGGTGAAAGCCTCCAACAACGACGGCGTTTGGAACGAAGAGGGGACGGCGGTCCATCTCCGGGTCATTCCGCCGTTCTATATGATCCGCTGGATTCAAGCGCTGGCCGTCCTGCTGGCGGGTTTGGCGATCTATGGGGCGGTCCGCAAGCGCATCCGGAACATTCACCGTCGGACGATCGAGCTGGAGGAGAAAGTCCAGGAACGGACGGCCGAATTGAAAAAGGCCGAGGGCGAGGCCCGCGAGGCCAACCGGGCCAACCAAAAGCGAGTTCCTGGCCAACATGAGTCACGAGATCCGAACGCCGATGAACGGCATTTTCGGCATGACCGAGCTGGCTCTCGAAACCGATCTCTCCCCCGACCAGCGCGAGTACATGGAAGCGGTCAAGGCATCGGCCGATTCCCTCATGACGATCATCAACGACATTCTCGACTTCTCGAAAATCGAGGCCCAAAAGATCGAGATGGAGAAAATCCCTTTCCACCTCCGGGACACGGTCCACGCGGCCGTGACCGGCGTCGCCCTCCTGGCCGAACGGAAGAGCCTCGAGCTGGCCTATTCGATCCCGGGCACCGTCCCCGACGGGCTGATCGGCGATCCGGGCCGGTTCCGGCAGATCCTGACCAACCTCTTGAGCAACGCCATCAAGTTCACGAACGAGGGCGAAGTCGTCGTTTCGATCGACGCGGCCCGGCGGGCCGATGATCAAGTCTGGCTCCGCGTCCAGGTCAAGGACACCGGCATCGGAATCCCGCCCGACAAGCAGCGCCTCATTTTCGAGGCCTTCTCCCAAGCGGACACGACCACCACCCGAATGTTCGGCGGGACCGGGCTGGGCTTGGCGATTTCCACCCAGCTCGTCGCCCTGATGAAGGGAAAGCTCGAGGTCGAAAGCGAGATCGGCCGGGGCAGCACGTTCTTCTTCACCGTTCCTTTCGGCCTTCATCACGAGGAAGGGAAGGCGGTCACGCCGCTCCGTCTTTCGGACCTGAAGGACCTGCCCGTCCTCGTCGTGGACGACAACGCCACGAACCGGAGGATCCTCCACGAAATGCTGTCCCACTGGGGGATGAGGCCGGTGACCGTCGACGGCGCCCAGGCCGCCCTCCTGGCGCTCCAGCAGGCCCGCCTCGAGGGACGCCCGTTCCGCTTGATGCTGACCGACGCGAACATGCCCGAGATGGACGGCTTCGACCTGGCCGCCCGGATCAAGGAAGAGCCCCATTACAAGGACATGCTCATCATGCTGCTGAGCTCCTCGGGATTCCGGGGCGATTCCAGCCGCTGCCGGGATCTCGGCCTGGCCGCATATTTAACAAAACCGGTCAAGCAGTCGCTTCTCCTCGACGCGGTGATGATGTCGCTGGGCGACAAGGAGGCTCCCGCCGGCCAAGCCCGGTTGATCACCCGCCACTCCATCGCCCAGAACCGTTCCCGTTATTCCGTCCTCCTGGCCGAGGACAACATCATCAATCAAAAGCTGGCCGTCAAAATCCTTGAAAACCGAGGCCACCGGGTGACGGTCGTCGAAAACGGCGAGGAGGTGCTGGACGCCCTGGAGAAGGGCCCGTTCGATCTCATCCTGATGGATGTCCAGATGCCGATGATGGACGGCTTCCAAGCCACCCGGGAAATCCGGCGGCGGGAGGTCGCCACGAAGGCCCGCCAGCCGATCGTCGCCATGACCGCCCACGCCATGGTCGGGGACCGGGAGAAATGCTTGGAGGCGGGGATGGACGGCTATATCTCCAAGCCTCTCAAGCCGCTCGATCTTCTCCGGACGATCGACGAAATTCTGGCGCGTCGTCCGCGCGAGGAAGAAGAGGAACCGGTTCTTCCGGTCGAGGAGGACAACGAGGAGCCGCGTCCCTCCTGAGGATACCGGGACGTGATTCCCGGGCCGGCGGACACCAAGGAAAAGGAACGGCCGCCGGCCGGACGAATCACCGCCCCGCCAGCGCGCGGTAAAGACGCTCGGGAGAGGCGCCGAAGGATGCGGCCAGATCCTCCAAGCTCCGGGACGGATCGTCGACCCGCCAACCGGCCCGGGCCAGGCGTTCCATGGCGTCCTCCACGGACACGGGGACGCTCCGGCAAAGCTCGGCCAGACTCATCCCGGCGGCCTCGGCCGACGGGGGGGAAACCGTGACGGCCAGGGCGCCCTGCTTGATCGCCGCCCGGGCGTCCATCAGCCTCCACAGCGGCTTCCACCGGAGGACCGCCCCGGCCGTCAGGACGACGACGATGAGCGTCGCGGCCAGGCATTCGGTTTTCGCCCCGGAAAGAGCCGAAGCCCTCCGGCGGAGATAGCCCCAAAGAGCTCTCCAATTCAGGATGACATGCAGGACGGCGAACGCCATCAAGGCGACGACGATCAGCGTATGCACCCCTTCCCAGCTCTTTTTATCGAGACCGAGAACGGACCAGCCGCTCCAGGCGGCCACGCTTCCTTCCGGACGGAAATACATGACGATCCCGGAAACGGCGGCCGCCAGGAAAGACCAGAGGAGTCCAAAAGAGGCGAACGCCCGGCTGCGGAAGCGTTTTCCGGCTGGTTTCGAAGCGGTTGCGGTCATGATTTTCCTCCTCCGGACTGTCCTGAATCCAGCCCGGGCGTTCGTTTATCGAGATGCAGGCGGATTAAATAGAGAACGGTGCACAGATGGCTGATCCCTCCGATGAACCGTTCCTTGACCGGCCCTTTGGGAATTCCTTCGATCGATTCCCGGATTTCGGCCATCGCCGCCTCGACGGCGGCCAAGCCGGCCTGAAGCTCGTCATCCGAAAAGCGGCCGGAGAGAACCCCGACCCGGCCCGGATTCTGAAAGACTCCGCGATAAAATTCCCGCTCCGCCGGGGACAACCGCCGGATCAGACGCTCCGTGACGCAGAGCCGGACGAGGGCGTATCCCGCCAGGACGGATTCGCGGTCCCGGTTGCAGCTTGTGTCGGGATGCCGCCGGAAATAGGCTTCCCCCAGCTCGATCATTTCCGCGGCGTCGAGGACGAAATCGCCGCCGAGCGCCTCGACGGCATGCCGGAAGGCTTCCGCATCGGGGCAACGACTGTATAACTCTCCGAGCATCGGGTTAGAGGGAAAGCCCCCGCCCCGTAAGGACGGGCTCTTCAGCTCTTGGCGATCCGCCCCATGACGGCCAGGAGCAGGTCGAAATTGACCGGTTTCTGGAAGATGCCGCTGAAGCCGAGATGGCCGAATCCCACGGTTTCGGCCGTCGCGTCTCCGATCGAGCTGAGGAGGAAGATGGGGACGTCCGGCCGTTCCTTGCGCATGATCTTGGCGGCTTGGGCCCCGGCGTCCAGGTCCTCCATCATCATGTCGCACAGCACCACGTCCGGACGGCTGCGGCGGAAGGCGGCCACGCCGTCCTTGCCGCTGTAGGCGACCTCGGTTTGAAAACCGACCGCTTCGAGAACCGCTTTCACCGAATCACAGATCGCCGGATCGTCGTCGATGATGAGCACTTTTTTCGGATCGGACATGGCCACCTCCGAGAAACGGACGTCGGGCTTATTCTACTCGATCGACCGGCCGAAATCCAGACCGCCGATGGACGGAGGAAAGGCGGTTCAGTTACAATACCCGCGCCGGCGACGGACATTCCTCAAGGACGGAACTCATGAACACGGGAAGAAGGATTTCTCGGGCGGAACGGCTCTGGGGCGGTCTTCTCGCCGCGGCTCTCCTGGCCGGGACGGCGGCCGCTTCCCAAACGGGCGAGATCCGGGGCAAGGTCCTCGATGAAAGCGGCCTCGGCCTTCCCGGCGTGGAAATCCGGGCGGCGAGCCCGGCCCTCCAAGGCGCCCGGACCGTTTTTTCGGGACGGGACGGCTCGTTTCATTTCCCCCTCCTCCCCGTCGGGACGTATTCCCTGACCTTCAAGCTCGCCGGCTTCACCACGATCGTCCAGGAGGCGGCCATCGTCCGGCTCGGCTTGACGACGACCCTGACCGTCCGGATGCCCCAGGCGGCCTTGGAAACGGAAGTCGTCGTCACGGCCGAAACCCCGCTGATCGACCGGTCCTCCACCGACACCTCCACCCGGCTGGGGGCGGCCGACCTGGAAAAAATCCCGGCCCAGAACCGGACGGTCGTGGACGTCGTCAAGTTCACGCCCGGGGCGGCCGGCATCCGGGCCGACACGCGGCGGGGCACGTCGACCGAGGGTCAGCCCAGCTTCCGCGGGGCGGGGGCGGAGGGCAACAACTGGGTCATCGACGGCCTGGCCGTCAGCGGAGTCCGGATGAAGGATTCCGGGGTCAATCTTAATTACGATTCGCTCGAGGAGATCCAGATCATCTCCGATCCGTTCTCCCCCGAGTTCGGCTCGTCCTACGGCGGCATCATCAACATGGTCACGAAAAGCGGGGGAAACCGGTTCCACGGCGAAGCCAGCCTGCTGATCGAAAACAGGCATCTTCAGGCGGCCCGCCAATCCCAGCTTTCGGTCGTCAGCGAGCCGGACGCCTTCAACAACACGAGCGCTTATGTTAATCTCGGCGGTCCGATCCTCAAGGACAAGCTTTGGTTTTTTCTTTCCAACGATTACCAGTCGCTGACCGAGGAGACGAAGGAGGCGGCCTTCGGCTACCTGGCCGTTCCGGGCGGACGGAGAACGATCGGCCGCGACAACATCTTCGTCAAGCTGAGCTTCGCCCCTCACGCCGATCACGGCCTTTCCCTGACGTTCCTCCGGGACCAGTCGTTTCCCCAGAGGGGAGGGATCGGGCTTCCCGAGATGAACGAGGAAAAGCGGGTCCGGGACGCCATGTTCCGCCTCAACTACCGGGGCATCCTCAG
>MTKY01049211.1_pt1 | contig 10952 bp, 5 predicted proteins | sample 1042731 | NCBI WGS metagenome assembly MTKY01 (sample SAMN06212206, study PRJNA360538) | anaerobic digester metagenome | biome: Wastewater treatment plant; material: sludge; isolation source: anaerobic digester fed with sludge from wastewater treatment plant | place: Denmark: WWTP Soeholt ... | reverse complement strand
GCAAGGGCGCGCCGTTCTCGTCTTCGGCGGTTTTGGCCAGGGCCAGGCCAGGGTCGATATCGCCGCTGCCACCACCTTCGTCACCGGGCGGCAGCACGGGAGCGCTCTCTTGTTCATTCTGCTGATCGCTGCTCACTTCCGCCACGTTCGCGCCGATGGGGTTCGCCGAGCCGTCCACCTGCACACGGACGGTCGCCGTCCAGGTTGCGCCAGGCGCGAGCGTGCCCGCGTTCCACACCAGCGTGGCTGAGCCATTCGGGGCAGGATCAGCCGCGACGAACGCGACGCCGGCCGGTAGCGTGTCGGTCACAACGATGCCGGTCTGCAAGGTCTGCGTGCTGGCGTTGGTCACGGTGATGACGTAGCGCACGATGTCCCCTATGAGCAAGGGCGCGCCGTTCTCGTCTTCCGCTGTCTTCGCCAGGGCCAAGCCCTCTACCGTCCCGCTTGATGTGGCGCTAACGGGCGCGGCTTGCTGGATGCTATCGGCGTAGGCAGTGTTGGTGAGAGTGCCGACCTGCATTGTTGGCGCAAGTTGCGCGGCAAGGGTGACGGTGACACGCGCGCCAGGAGCCAGCGAGGCTACAGTGGCGGTCACGCTGGTGGCGGTTACGGTAAGGTCTCCGCCGGGTTGAAGCTCGCCGCCGCTGAAGCTGACGCCGGCGGGTGCGATATCGGTAAGAACGACAGCGGTATGCGGGACGACATCGACGTTGGCGAGGACGAGGGTGTAGGTAAGGCTATCGCCGGGATAGAGCGGCGCGCCGTCCACGTCGAGCTGGGACTTGGTCAGTGTAAGACCGGCGCCGACCGGTACTGTCGTTGTGTCGGTCGCCTCGCTGAAGCGGTCGGGGATTCTTGTAGACGTGGCGCGCAGGGTGGTGACGTTGACGCTGCCATCGGCTACGTCTGCCGGAACAGTCACGCAGGCCAGAATACGCACCAGACCTTGCTCAGAGATCAGGCCGGTATCAGGAATAGTATCGCTAGTGGTGTCGGTGAGGGCGATATCAGTGGCGGCTTCGTACTTGCCATTGGCGTTCACATCGCGATAAAACGTCAAGATGGGATTGGCCCACAGCGAGTGGGTGGCCGTCAGATTCACCGTGTCCGAAAATGCGCTGTTGTTGAAGACGGTGTGCGCATAGCAAAGGGATTGCAGTTGGTCTGCCGTACCGGCATTATTGGGAATGAGGCTCACGTCCGGCGACGCGATGTAGGTCAGCAACACATCCTCAACGGTATCCTGCGCGCCGGAGAGTGTGGCCGCGTTGCGCAGTTCCGTGCCGATGGGGATGTCCGCCGTGACGCTGACGACGACGGTGTACTCCAGGTTGTTGGTATTCGCCGGGATGGTCACAGCCCAGTTGAGCGGGGCGGTCGTCGCCGGGGCAGGATTGGCGCTGATGAAAGTGACATTGGCCGGCAGGGTATCACTGAGCAGAGCTGTCGCTGCGCCGCTGCCGGGGTTGCCAAACCGCAGGGTGTAGGTGAAGATTTCGCCGGGAGCGACAATGCCCGGCCCAAGTTTATCCAGCGTTAACTTCACGGTCGGAATGACCACCTGGTTGGAAAAAACGCGCGTGCCTTGCGCGCTCGTCAAGGAGGCCTGATTGCGGATATCGGTGGCGTTAGGCAAACTAGACGCTGCGGCGACGCGTGTCTGGAAGCTGGCTGTCCCGTTCATGCCGGGTGTCAATTCGGCCAGTTCCCAGCGCAGATGCGTGACAGTCGCCGGATTGGCTGGTTCGGTAGTCTGATACGTCGTGCCGCCGTCGGTGGAGTAGGTGGGAGTGAGGACACCGGCGAGGCTTGAGGCGCTCCCCGCGACGTAAGTTGTGAAGGCAGGGATAGGATCGCTGATGAGCACTTGTGTCTGAGTGATTCCACCGGCATTGGCATAATCGAGGCTAAAGGTGATGGTCTGATCCGGCCCGACGCGCGAGGTGTCAGCGGACTTGTTCAGCGTCACCAGGCTGATGAGGGTGGCGGCCGTGTTGGTAGGACGTGGATCGCTCAGGGCGTCGTGCACGTAGTAGGCGGTGTTTTGCAGCAACGCGCCGGCCGGTACTGTATCGCTGATCTGGACGGCAAAACTCAGCAAACCCGTAGTGTTGGGAGCTACCTCAGCCGGTTCCCATTGCAGGACTGCGCCACCGGATAAAACCGTGCAGTTGTCGCTGCAACTATCCGGCACGTAGGTCAGATAAGCGTCCAGGGTGTCGGTGATAAACATATTGGTCGCAGTGAGCGTGCCGGTATTGGCGTAGCCGAGTGTATAAGTGATCACGGCACCAGGGGCAGCATTGCCAGGGGCAGACTTGATGACGTTGACGATGCGCGGCGCCCGCACGGTCACAGCGACGGTGTTGCTGCGCACGGTAGTCTGGTTGCTGAAAAGCTGGGCAGTATTCTCTATCACATCGCCATCATTGGGCGGAATGGTCGCGTTTACTGTTGCCGTAAACGTCACACTCGCGCTGGTCAACGGCGGCAAATCACCGATAGTCCACTTAATCGTGTTGATGCCGGGGAAGTATTGTCCCCCTGCCGAAGCGCTGACGAAATTGAGTCCTGGCGAGAGGCTGTCCTGCAAGATCACGTTTGTACCGCTAATCGCGCCGGACATATTTTCGTATGTCAGAGTGAAAACCAACGTATCTCCCAATGCAGCTTGCGACATGTTGGCGGTTTTATTCAACAGAAACGGGCTGAGGTAGACGGTTTTACGCGCCACAGTATTGTACTCGTGATCGCGGTAGATGGCGCGCGCCAGGGCCTGGTTGGTGTTGACGGCCAGGCGATCGTAGATTTGCACATTGTCCAGGTAAACGTAATCATCGTCGCGCGTGTTGCTTAGACTGCGGAGACGGATGCGCACGTTTGCCATACGATAAGCGGACAGGTCTATCTCCTCCCCAACCCAGAGGTTTTGTAATGCCGTATCAGGCCAGGTAAAAATAGTCGTATAAGTTGTTCCGCCATCCGTTGAAATATCCATCCCAAAGGTATCGCCCGACTCCAGCGAACGCAGGTAGTGCTGCACGCTGAGGATGGGACGCGCGAAAACGCTCAGGTCCACTGTTCGATAAATCGAAGGGTCAGTGCCGGTATTCTTACCGGAGAGCCGCAACTGGCGGTCGCCGGCATACGGTGCTACGCCGCTATCCACGCTAACAATGCGGACAAGGCCCGCCGTCGGGTTGTTGTCATCGCTTACTTCAATCCAATTGCTCGACCACGGCCCGCTGCCGCCACGGTAATTGTTGCTCTCGAACCCATCGAAATGTTGCGCTTCGATGCTGCCAACGGCGGCCAGTGTAGCAGCGAATTCCACCACCAACGGCTGCTCAGGTCCAATGCCGGCGGCCAGATTCCAGTAAAGCGTTTGCTGCCCGGCTTCTGTCGTAATCGCGGGTTCGAAGTGTACCGAAGTGCCATCTGGATAGGTGACAACGGCGCTGTCGTTGACATAATTCCAACTGTACGGCAGCGTATCGGTGATCACGAGGTTTTCCAGGTCGGCAAAGGAGGCAGCGGTCGCCGTCAGTTGGAAGGTGACGGTGCCACCACTGGCAGGCAGGATTTCTGGGGAAGCTGTCTTTTCGAGCATAATCGGGGGCGTGAGCCAGCCCTGGTAGAGCGGGAGCACCAGGTGGCCTACGTCAAGGTTGGGCGCCTGATTCCCGGCTACAGCCGGATCTTCACCCCAAATCACGGCAATCTTCTGCCCGCCTTCCGTCCAGATATGCGTGCCGCTTTGATCGAAATCGTTGTTGTCACGTAGCAGATGGACGTCGAACATGTTCAGGGTGAAGGTGCTGTCTACCACATCGTCGTTGTTGTAGTCTACGTTAACCATCGTCCCATCTTCGACTGCAGAAATCCATAGCGGGGAACCATTGCGGCATAACGTCGTACCGCCCATATTGCCAGAGCTGTTACAAACGCTTTGGCGCGGCGGTTCCAGCACATTGCCCGGCGCCCACGAGGCGTAGTACTCGTCGGTCAAAAAGACCTGGGGAATAAACGTAAAACCCCAGTCAAAGCTTGTGCTGTTGGAGTCGGCCGCGGCGACGGCCCAGAAAGGTGTGTCACTGCTCAGGTACACGCTAGAAAGGGCCGGAACGCTGCTCCCGGCGCGAGTCGTGTAATCCACCGTCGACATCGCCGGAACTGAGAAAGTGCCATTTTTACTGCGGTCGGCAAAAGTGACGGTGATCGCATAAGGATTGGGGTTATAGATGTAGACTTCGGCAACACTGCCGTTGTTAGGCACAGGCATCATGTACTCGCGACCCCAAATAATATCGGGAATCATGTTGTAGTAGCGATCCTGAAAACCGGTGTTATAAGCGATAACGCCGGCCTGGACAGGTTTGTCAGACTGGATAGCGGTGCCCACGGTGATATCCACGGCCAGTGTTTCTGTGAAAGCATCCGTGTCAATATAGCCCATGCTGAGGTACGTTTGCCCTCGATCCAGCACGAAGGTGGCAGTGACCACACCGTTGCCCACACTGACGGTAGTGTTATCTTCCAAAGCCTGGACTTGCAGGTCCACATTGGTAAATTGCAAGCCAGCCAGATCCTCCCCGATAGGACTGTGGTAGGAATAGCCGTTTTCGAGGGCCTGCGTCGAGTAAATCTCCCAGGCATCGCCCATGATGGTTCGATCGGGAGGCGTCAAACTCAGATCGGCCGGCCACATATTGTGAACAAGGGCAACCGGCCCGCCGGTGGAGACAATGCGGTCGCCGCCGTCGAAACGGATGTAGGCGGGGTCGCGCGGATCAACCGGCACGTAACCGCTGACGTCTGCCGGGTTTAGAAGTTTGTAACGACTACTGAGCGAGAGTGAATCGCCCGCATGCAAGCGATCCTCGACACGTCCGGTATACTCGCCGGCGTGGCCGTTGGTGGGATCGCCATCCCCAAAAATCACCGTGGTGGCCTGTTGCGGGTTCAGGATGTCGGCTTCGTAGCCATCCTCCCAGTGGTCATAGTACACTTGCTGTCCATCCGCCGTCACGGTGATATCTACGATGGATGCCATATAGCGTTCATTGGGGTCGGCGGCATCTACAGTCCCGGTACTGGCATACAACCGGTAGATATGCTCCTCATAGCCGAGGATGAAATATTCCTGTAAACCAGGGGCAATGGCGGACGCCGGGAGCGTCACCGCCAAAGCCAGGCCCACTGTCAAAAACAGAGCTGCCCAACGCAATGTTGAAATCTTATGTATTACCATGTGCTGCCTCCCACTATATTCTGCTCGATTGAGTCTAACGATAAACTGACAATCCTATTAAAAATATACCACGAGGTGTTTGATAGAATGAAAGGGTTCGGTTACAGTTTGGTGACAGAAGAAACACCAATAAGGCCAGCACACTGGGCTGGCCTTATCCGGCTTTTGGATCTATCCGCAAATACCCTGGCGATAGGTGCTAAATCACGTGCAGGCCGCTCTTCTTGGCAAGTCGTTCAGCCTTTTCCAACAAATGGTGGGAGGCCACGGTAAAAACAATAGCAAACGCGATGATGATCGCCCACTCCTGCCACACCGGTAACAGCGTTTGCCAGTTCCCGCCAAAGCTGTAGTAGCGGATGAGGTCGTAGCCCCACGTGTGCGGCAGCGGGTAGGCGAGATAGCGCACAAGGCCGGGAAGGGCATTCACGGGCAGGTACGCGCCGCCGATTACCTCGAACATGATGCCAAAGACCTGGGCAATCGAGTCCGCCGGCTGCCACAACAAAGCCAGCAACGCCATCATCACGCCCATCGCCATCAGTGCGACCATGATCACCGCGCAGGTCAACAGCACCATCGAGACGGTAGGGTGGCAAAAGCGGGCGCGGACGTTGTCCTCTCGCAGCACGCGAATGATCGACTGCGCCTAGCATGACGTCGTTCACGCCGAAAGCGATCCAGTGACCGTCTGGGTCGTGCTGCCCCTGGCGTGAAACGCGCGCGCCTGCAAAATGGAGATGTGCATCGCCTCGACAGGTCTGTGCCGATCCAGCACCCATTCGAGGGCGCGCTCCAATATCGATAGGGCTTCGTCATACCGGTGTTGGGCGATGAGCAGCCGGGGGCGCACCATGTAGGGGAAGAGATCGTTTTCCGAGACATCGTATTCCTGCATCCAACGCCGCATCCACTGCGCCGCGCCCGCCACATCGCCGTCCAACAGCCGCAAATGCGCCTGGGCCGCTTCCAGCAGCCTGCTGATCGAGCCGGCGTCATTTTCCAGCAACGGCATAGGCATCCGCTTGACGCGCGCCGCCGCATCCTCAAGCCGCCTCTGCGCTGCGGCCATCGTCTGGCCCGCGCCGGCAGCGTCACCGCGCCTCGGCTGCACTTGAGCGAGCGTCAGATGAGCGTCGATGAGATTGTAGAAATGTCCCCAGCGCCGGCAACATTCGACGGCCTGATCCGCGTGGTGCAGGGCCGCGGCCAGGTCGTTCCGCGCGTAGAAACACCTGGCTAACAGCCAGCGCGCGTTACCGCTTGTGGCCCATACGCAACCCCGCGTCCAGCCGCTCGAGGAGGCGCGGACGCTTCGCGAGGTCTGGCCGCAGCGGCGGGATATAGAGTTTGGTGGTCAAGAGTGGCATCGTCATCACACCGCAATCTTACCACGGTTTCCCTACACCTTCGAATTCCGTCGACCGGTTTACAACTTTTCCCTTTCTTTTATACTATGCGTGTATGACGAAAACATCTCCACTGAATCAGCTCAATAAAAAGGGGAGAAGTGGGGGGTGGGGGCGGGCGCAGCCTGCCCCCACCCCTCCACCCCCAGATTTCCGAGAAGATACTTTCCATTCGGACAAAGAGTATATGAAAGGATCAAGGCGATGTCAAAATCTGCATATCGAGAACGACTCTTGATGGACTCCGGCTGGCGCTTTGCGCTGGGCCACGCTTACGATGCCCAACGCGACTTCGACCACGGCACCGGCTATTTCTCGTATATGACGAAAACCGGCTACGGCGACGGTCCGGCGGCGAAAAATTTCGACGACCGCGGCTGGCGCGTCCTCGACCTGCCGCACGATTGGTGTGTCGAACTGCCCTTCGACGCGCGCGGCGGGCACAGCCACGGTTACAAGGCCATCGGGCGCGCTTTCCCCGAAAACAGCGTGGGCTGGTATCGAAAACGCTTCTTCGTCCCCGCATCCGATCTGGGCCGGCGCATCTCGCTGGAATTCGACGGCGTCCACCGCGATTCTATGGTCTGGGTGAATGGCTTCTACGTGGGCAACGAGCACAGCGGTTACACCAGCTTCCGGTACGACCTCAGCGATTACCTGGATTACGGCGGCGACAACGTCATCGCCGTGCGCGCCGACGCGACGTTGGAGGAGGGGTGGTTCTACGAAGGCGCGGGCATCTACCGTCACGTCTGGCTGACCAAGACCGCGCCCCTGCACGTCGCGCCCTACGGCACGTTCGTCACCACCGGCATCGGCGACAACAACGCGGACATCACGGTGCACACGACGGTCATCAACGAAGGGCTGGAAGCCGTCACGTTCGACCTCGAAGAGGTCATCATGGATTCGGCGGGAACCATCGTCGCATCCGGCGCGCAACGTTGCGCACTGCGTCCCGGCGAGCAACGGGAATTCGCCAGCCGGTATCACGTGGCAAATCCGCGTCTGTGGTCGCCCGCCGACCCCACCCTCCACCGGCTCGACACGACCTTACGCGTGGGTGAGGATGAAGTGGATACCTACACGACGCCCTTTGGCATCCGCACGGTGCGCTTCGATCCCGACGCGGGCTTTTTCCTGAACGGGCAGCGCGTGGAACTGATGGGAACCAATATGCACCAGGATCACGCCGGGGTCGGAACGGCCATCCCCGACGCTTTGCAGGAATACCGCGTCCGGCAGTTGCAGGCGATGGGCAGCAACGCCATCCGCACCGCCCACAATCCCCCCACCCCGGAACTGCTCGACGTCTGCGACCGGCTGGGGATGCTGGTGCTCGACGAAAACCGGCTGATGGGCTGCAACGAGGAACACTTTAGCTGCCTGGAGCGCCTCATCAAGCGCGACCGCAACCACCCCTCGGTCGTGCTGTGGTCGCTGGGCAACGAGGAGTGGGCCATCGAGGGCAACGTCAAGGGCGCGCGCATCACCGCGACGATGCAACGTTTTGCGCAAACGCTCGACCCCTCCCGCGCGTTCACCGTGGCGTGCAGCGGCGGCTGGGATACCGGCAGCGGCATGGCGACCCAGGTGATGGGCTACAACTACATCGTCCAGGGCGACATCGACGGCCATCATGCCAAATTCCCCTGGCAGGCCGGCGTCGGCACCGAGGAAACCACCACGCACCAGACGCGGGGCGTCTACGTGAGCGACCCGCAACGCGGGCACATCGCGCCGCAAAACCGGATGCCGGAGAACGTGGGCACCGAATCCGGCTGGCAATTCTACGCCGCCCGGCCATTCCTGGCGGGCCTGTTCTACTGGACCGGCTTCGACTATCACGGCGAACCCGTCCCCACGGGCTGGCCGGTTGTCGTCGGGCAATTCGGCCTGTTCGACCTGTGCGGCTTTCCCAAGGACGGCTTCTACTACCTCAAGGCGTGGTGGGGCAAAGAACCGGTGCTACACATCGCCACACACTGGAACTGGCCGGGGCGCGAGGGCGAGGCCATCCCGGTGACGGTATACGGCAATTGTGAAGAAGTCGAACTGTTTCTCGACGGGCTGAGCCTGGGGCGGCAAGCCATGCCGGTCAACGGACATCTCGAGTGGAACGTGACCTACGCGCCGGGGACGCTGCTGGCGCATAGCTATCGAGCAGGGCAGCTCGTCCTCACCGCCGACATCGCCACCACCGGTGAGGCGGCGGCGCTGCACCTGACGGCGGACCGCCTGCACCTTCAGGCCGATGGCGCAGACGTGGCGGTCATCACCGTGGCGATACACGACGCGCAGGGGCGGCGCGTCCCCACCGCTGAAGACGAAATCCACTTCACAACTACCGGGCCGGGAAAAATCATCGGCGTGGGCAACGGCGACCCTTCGAGCCACGCAGCGGAGCAGTTCATCGAAAGCGTGAACACCACGCCGATTGTGGATCTCAAAGAATTGGCCGTGGAGCGGCTCGACAGACGTCCGGAAATCGCCGCCGGATTCGACGACACGGAGTGGAAACCGGCCTTCCAGAATGAAGACCCGGACTGGCAGGTCTACAAGGACCCGCTCATCGTGGTGCGTGGAACATTCGATCTGCCCGCGCTCACGCCCGAAACCACCGTCACCCTGCTCACCAAAAGCATCGTGGAAGAGCAGACCATCTACGTCAACGGGCATTTGCTGGCGGCGGATGTCCCGCGCGACGACCCGCACCAGATGTACCGCCTCGATCACGCCATCCTCAAGGACGGGCGCAACGACTACGCCGTCACCGGGCGGCGGCTGCGGAAAAAGCATCAATGGGAGGAGCTGAACCGCGATCCAGGGCTGGTGCAGATCGTCGTCCCGGCGGAACCCTGGCGACGCAAAGCCTTCGACGGGCTGGCGCAAGTCATCGTCCAGTCCACACGGCAGTCGGGGAGCATCACCCTCACCGCCTCCGCTGCGGGAGTGGAAACGGCGACGCTGACGCTTGAAAACGACTGAGAGCGAAACGGAAGTGCGATGATACCCCTGCACACTTCCCGGCTGCACCAGCGCCGTGCTCACGACGACAGTGCAAGCGGGGCTGCTGGGGCGGGGTAAAACCTTCGCCGCGCCGCTGCCGTAGGTCTGGAATGTAACGCCACAACCAGAGATGGATGCGCCTGTACCGCTGCTGGATAATGCAAGCGGCGACCTCGTGACGCGCACGATCACCTACACCTACAACTCACTCAATCGCCTGACTGCGGCGGACTACTCCACCGGTGAGCAGTACGTCTACCAAAATGTTCAACAGTCCGTCACCCGGTGAGGCGTGTTCGCACCGTTGGACCCGCAGCTTAAGCAGGCCGTTAGCCCACCTGGCTTGGTAACAAGGAGTACTGTAAGGTCAAAATGCTCTCACTTACAAAACGGATTGGCACATTTCACACTCGGGATGGCGCAGTATTGTACTATATGACCCTCGGTAGCGGCGATTTCCCAATCGCTGTCATTCCAGGCGCAGGCGACGGTCTGGCCACGCTCGATCAGACGGCAACACGGTTGTCACTCTACTTCGCCAAACGTCAAAAACGTTACCGGCTCCTCGTCCTCAGCCGCCGCCAACCCGTGCCTGACCACTTTGGCCTGGAGCATCATGCCGAGGACATGCTGGCGGTGCTACGCTCGTTAAAGTGGCCCGCGTGCCTCTTGGAATGTAATTCAGCGGGAGGGCCAATCGGTCAACACATAGCTATTCGTGCGCCAGAGCAGGTGCGTGGCTTGATCCTAAGCTCAACACTCCATCGCTCAAACTCCAAGACTGGCTCCGTCGTGCAATACTGGCTCGATTTGATAACCCGGCAGAAGTGGGCAGAGTTCACGTGGAGTTCAATCAAACTGACGCTTCGACCAAGTACGGTCCGTAGGTATAGATTCTTCAGGCCCCTCCTATCATGGCTATCGCCGCCAAGAGACCCTACCCGGATTCGTCATGTTCTCCAAGAGTTGCTCGACTTCGATAACCGGCCTCTTTTGCCGGCAATCGCCTGTCCGACGCTTGTTACAGGGGGCGCTGAAGATCAGATTGTTCCCGCCGAAATTCAGACCGAAATGGCCGGGCTGATTCCCAACAGCCAACTGAAACTATATGATGGATACGGACACGGTAATGACCAGGAAAACCCCGCTTATGAGCGCGACGTTTACGTTTTTGCGCAAACCTGCTTCACTGACTCGCCGGCGGGTTAATCAGCGCATGCAGTCCGACACCGCCCCATGGCCGGTATCGGTGCGAAAAATCGGTTATGTGGCATACTTCG
>MTKY01071703.1_pt1 | contig 10963 bp, 6 predicted proteins | sample 1042731 | NCBI WGS metagenome assembly MTKY01 (sample SAMN06212206, study PRJNA360538) | anaerobic digester metagenome | biome: Wastewater treatment plant; material: sludge; isolation source: anaerobic digester fed with sludge from wastewater treatment plant | place: Denmark: WWTP Soeholt ... | reverse complement strand
TTCTTATTTTATAGTTGATTTTTAATAAGAATAATTCGTAATAAATAACAAATTCATATTACAATGTGTTTCCTGATAAAAATCTAAATCAAAGGAGACAACTGATGAGCAACCCGATGGATAAAAACAATCTGGGAAAACCTTTGCCCAGCCGTAACGATCATGCGGGCGACCACCGCGGGATGACAACCGAAGCCGGCGCGCCAGTGATCTCCAACCAGGATGTTATGACCGCGGGAAAGCGCGGCCCAACCGTCCTGCAGGATGCCTGGCTGATCGAAAAGCACGCCCATTTCAACCGGGAAGTCATCCCTGAACGGCGCATGCATGCCAAGGGTTCCGGCGCGTTCGGTACCTTTACGGTAACCCATGACATCACCCGCTACAGTAAGGCGAAAATCTTTTCCCAGATCGGCAAACAGACGGAAATGTTCCTGCGTTTCTCCACCGTGGCAGGCGAGCGTGGCGCGGCGGATGCCGAACGCGACATCCGCGGTTTTGCGCTCAAGTTTTATACCGAAGAGGGTAACTGGGACCTGGTAGGCAACAACACCCCGGTCTTCTTTTTCCGCGATCCCAAAAAGTTCATCGACCTCAACCACGCGGTTAAGCGTGATCCGCGAACCAATATGCGCAGCCCCAATAACAACTGGGATTTCTGGACCTCGCTGCCTGAGGCGCTCCTGCAGGTGACGATCACGATGAGCGACCGTGGCATCCCTTCCTCCTATCGCTATATGCACGGTTTCTCCAGCCATACCTACAGTCTGATCAACGCGCAAAACGAACGCGTATGGGTGAAATTCCATTTCCGCAGCCAGCAGGGCATCCAGAACCTGACTGATCAGGAAGCCGCGATGGTGGTGGCCCGGGACCGCGAAAGCCATCAGCGCGATCTTTATGAGGCGATTGAGAAGAAGCTTTACCCAAGGTGGACGATGTTCATCCAGGTGATGACCGAAGAGCAGGCGCGGCAGATGCCATACAATCCCTTCGATCTGACAAAAATGTGGCTGAAGAAGGATTTCCCCTTCATCGAAGTAGGTTTCTTTGAACTCAACCGCAACCCGGATAATTACTTCGCCGATGTGGAACAATCCGCCTTTAATCCGGCTCATAATGTGCCAGGGATCGGTTACTCCCCTGACCGCATGCTCCAGACGCGCCTGTTCGCCTATGGAGATGCGCAGCGCTACCGGCTGGGGGTCAACCATCATCTCATCCCGGTCAACGCCCCACGAGGCGTGGCGCATCCGCACAGCTTCCACCGGGATGGCCAGATGCGCACGGACGGCAACCTGGGCAGCGAAAATCATTACGAACCCAATAGCTACGGCAACTGGAAGGACAATCCCGAGCTGGCCGAACCAGTCCAGGAAGGCGGGGATGTCTACCAGTATGATTTCCGTGAAGATGATCATGACTACTTCACCCAGCCCGGTCTGCTGTTCCGCGCGATGAGTCCTGAGCAGAAGCTGGTGCTTTTTGAAAACACCGCCCGCAACATGGGGGATTCAACGCTGCAGATAAAACACCGCCATATCGCGCACTGTTACCAGGCGGATCCGGAGTATGGCAGGGGTGTGGCGCAGGCGCTGGGCATCGACCTGGCGACGGTCGATCTGACCCCCATGCTCTCCGACAGCCGGGCGGCCTGGGAGAATGACAACGCACGCGGCGCGCATCTGAATACGCCTACCGCCCCTGCTTCCCCCGCTACGGCAGAAAACCTGCCGGCCGAAGGGCGCAACACCAACGCGGCCAATCCCGCTGATCTGACCTCCTGGGAGAGCGATCCCCAGGTTCTTTAGAAGCCGATGAAAAGAGGAAAGAGCGGCATATTCGCCGCTCTTTTCATTTTTATGTTCAATCCAGAGTCAGGTTGCTCGCCGCGCTGATGCCGCGGTTTTCGCTATGGCGCAAGCCAATGCGGGAGCCGTCTGGCAGCGGGGAGACGGCGCAGCAAAAGCGGAATGGGCGCTTTCTCCGGCTGATCAGCCAAGGTTTGCGGGCCTGGGCGCTGTTCTTTCTGACCGGCGCGCCGCTATCCAGGATGACTTATTCGCTTTAATGCCAATGGAAAAGGTCGGTCGAAAAGGTAATGGAATCACGCGTGTGACAGTCACCGTTGGAGAAGCCGTCATAGGCCATTGCCCAGATTTCTGCCAGGCGATAAACAGCCAGGTCGGCGGCGAACTGGCTGTCAAAGTCGCCTCGGCGCCCATTGCGCAGCGGAGGGTTGGCGGGGTGACGAACGCAATAAACCAGATCGCTGCTGATAGCCGCCTTGGTTTGTTCAAAGCAGCTGTCCCTGCCGGCAGCTTTGGCGTTGTGAACAGGCGATTGGCGCCATGATCATCAGCCAGGATTTTACAATCCGCCGGCCACCTTGGCACAGGCAGGCTCGGGCTTGAGCAAGGCAGGACCTAATTCCCGGCGGCGCAGATCGGCGCTCCAGCGCTGGCCGTTCACCGCCGGGCCGTTCTCCTATCCGGCGTTTGGATAGACATGCCAGGAACCCGTATAGAGTCCATGCGCCTCGCGCAGGTCAGCAGGGGTGAAAAGCTCGTGGCCGCGCAAGCTCGCGGTGAGGGCGAGGTTGTACTCGGTCAGGGAACCAGCCGGACCTCGGCCGAGAATCAGGCGGACTTTGTCCCAGCGCGGCAGGTCGGGCGAAAAAGCGGGCCCGGCGCGGTATCGGCTGCCATCCCAGCCGTAAAGGTCATGGCGTAAGCATTCTGCCTCTCGAAGACGAAAGGGCAATCCACAGCGTGACTGCCGAAGCCGCCTGACTGCCAGTGTGGTTCCAGCCGCAGACGGCTGGCTTTGTGAGCTATTCGCGAAGACTTCAGATAAGAATGGAACTGATCCCGCGCTGGATGGAGGCGATGGCAGCCTCAGCGGATGCCCCATCCGTGTTTCTCAGAGAGAAGACGGTTGTTATAATCCATTTGGCGCCTGCCTGATGTTTGAAATCCATACATGATAAAGAGCTTCTTTTACCGCAAAATATACCGCCCGGTCAGCAAGGAAGAAAAAGCCGAAGTGATCATCAGCGTGACCAAATCGGCTTCGCCGGGCTTCGATTATTTCCTGCTGGTGGTGCTTTCCGCTGCGATCGCCACACTGGGGTTGATTACCAATTCGGCGGCGGTGATCATCGGCGCGATGCTGGTTGCCCCGCTGATGTCCCCGCTGATCGGTATCGGTCTGGCGACCGTCACCGGCGACGGGAAGATACTGGTCAGTTCACTCAGCTCGCTGCTGCGCGGCTCCCTGCTGGCGATCCTGCTCGCCGTGCTGCTGACCCTCTTGAACAACCGCATGCCCTTCTTCAGCATCCAGGAGCTGCCTTCCGAGATCCTGATGCGCACCAACCCCTCGCCCATCGACCTGACCATCGCGCTCGCCGGCGGGATTGCGGCAGCCTATGCCCTCACCCAGCCCAATATTTCCGCGGCAGTGCCCGGCGTGGCTATTGCGACCGCGCTGATGCCCCCGCTGTGCACGGTGGGGATCGGAATTGCTCTGGGCCGCTGGGATGTGGCGGGCGGGGCTTTGCTCCTGTTCATCACCAACGCGGTGACGATTGCTTTTTCGGCTATGCTGGTGTTTTATACGCGCGGCTTCTCCTCAGATTTCCGCTTCAAAGGCAACAAGGTTCCGCTGGGGCTGATGATCTCCTCGCTGCTCACTGTGATCCTGCTGATCCCCCTGTCGTACTACAGCGTCAAATTCTTTCAGGAAGCGCGGGACAACCGGGAGATCAATCGCGTGGTTCAGGATGTCGTGCAGGAAATCCCGGGCGCCAAACTGGTGGGTCTGGAGGTGACCCATTTGAGCGGCGACCTTGACCTGCTGCTCAACCTGCAGACGCGCAGTTCACTGCGTTATGAACAGGTGGTCGGGTTGCAGGAAACGATCGTCAAGCTGCTTAACCGCCCGGTGACGCTCAAGGTCAACCAGGTGCTGGCCGAACAGCTCGATCCGCTTATCCCTCCGACGGTGACCAACACGCCCACCGCCACCTTCACGCCAACGCCTGGCCCCAGTCCGACCGCGACGGTCACGCCAACCGCGACCCCCACCGCGAGCCCCAGCCCCACCGCCAGTCCCACGGCGACAGAAACGCCGCTTCCCACCTCTACGCCCACCATTACCTTCACCCCCGCAAGCTATCTGCTTGGTGGAACGCCTGTTCCGGCTCTGCGTCTGTACCAGCGTCCGAACGGGCCCGTCATTGGTTACCTGGGACGCGGTCTGGTGGTGCGGGTGCTGTATGGCCGGATGGAGATTGGCGGGTTAATCTGGATTGAGGTGGAGGACCGCGAGGGCAGGGTGGGCTGGATCCCGGAGGTGTACCTCTCCGCGCTGGTGCCGTCTCCCCCCTCCGCAACCCCTGTCCCGACTTCTACTCCGGACTCCTGACGGAGGAACTGATCTATAATCACGTCATCCGAAAATCAGGTCAAAGGTGATGCGGTGTCCCCCCAGCTTGATGATCTGTGTGTCCTGTACCGCGCCCGGGCATTTGAGGAAAACCAGCACCAGCCGCCGCCGGTTGAACGCGCGCTGGCGTTCGCGCGCGTGCTCGCAGCCATCCCCTTCAGGGATGATGGCAGCCTGATCCCCGGTAATCCCGATGATCTGCGCAGCGAACAGCTGCCGGAGGGCATCGACAGGGCGGAATCCGAACGCCTGGCCGCGGTTTGGCGCGGACACGGCCAGCGTGACTTCTGGGCTGGCTTTGACCACAGTCTGGCGGATTACCCCAGGCTGCTGGCTGAGGGCGTGGGCGGTTTTCTGCGCCGCGCACGCGCCGCGGAAGAAGCGCAGACGGACGCGGACAAGGCCGCTGCCCTGGCAGGGATGCGCATCGCGCTGGAGGCGTTTTCCTCCTTCATTGAACGCGTCGCTGACGCGGCGGAGCTGGGCGGCAGCCTGAGGGCGGCCGCCGTTTGCCGTTCGGTGATCTATGCTCCGGCGCACAGCTTCCATTCAGCGCTGCAGCTGGTCTGGCTGACGCACCTGGCCTTCAAAAGCGAAGGACGCTGTCACATGGCGCTCGGGCGTATGGACCAGTACCTCTGGCCATACTACCAGAGCGACCTGGCCAGCGGCGTGCTTACCCGTGAAGCCGCCGCCGACCTGGTTTGCGCTCTGTTCCGGCGCCTGGACCAGATCGGCGAGGTGCAGAACATCTGCATCGGCGGCCAGACGCCCGAAGGGAAAGACGCGGTCAACGAGCTGAGTTATCTGATCCTCGAGTGCGTGGGCCGGATCAACTCTCCGCACACCAATCTCTCCGCCCGCTTTTATGACCATACGCCGGATGATTTTCTACGGGCCTGTTTTCGCCTGATCCGCACCGGGATCGGCTTCCCCGCCGTATTCAATGATCAGGTGCTGATCCCGGGTCTGGTTGAGATTGGGATCCCGCTGGAGGCTGCCCGTGACGCCTGCATGGTCGGCTGCATCGAGACCATGCTGCCGGGGCGACAGCCAGCCTGGTCGGACAGCCGCTTCAACACCCCGTTGTACCTGCTTGAAGCGCTGGAAATGACGCGGAATGACGGCTCTGTCGGATATGAGGAGTTGATTGGTCTGTTCAAGGAAGCTGCAGGCCGCGCCCTGGCCCGGCATGTCCGCATGATCAATGATCATCGGCTTTTATATCCGGCGGATCAGTTTCCGGATCCTTTCCTCTCCGCGCTGACCCGGGATTGCATCGCCCGCGGGCTGGATATCAATTCCGGCGGGGCGGAATTCGTTCCCTTCCATGGCGTGGCGGTGATGGGGCTGGCTACCATCGCGGATTCCCTGGCGGCGATAAAGCGCCTGGTTTTCGAGGAAAAAGCGTTGACGCTGGAGGAATTGAAGCAGGCCCTGGCGGCTGATTTTGACGGTTTTGAGCCGCTGCGCCAGATGCTGCTGCGCCGCGCCCCCAAATACGGTAACGATCTGGATGAGGTCGATTCGATCGCCGCTGAATTTGTGGATTGGATCGCCAGGGAATGCCTGCGATACCGCCTGCCGGATGGCGGACGTTTTGTGGCGGCCATGGCCGCCAATGTGCAAAACATCTCCGCCGGCAGGGAGGTGGCTGCCACCCCCGACGGGCGGCACGCTTTTACGCCCCTTTCGGATGCCGCCAGCCCTTACTTCGGCCGGGATGAAAATGGTCCCACTGCCTTCCTGCGTTCGGTGGGCAAACCCGATTATCAGCGCGTGCTGACCGGCAGCGTGATCAACATGCGCTTTGATCCAGCGCATTTCATGGATAAGGAAGGGGAGGAGCGCTTTATCTCCTTCCTGCGTTATTTCATCCAGGCGCGCATCCCCGAGCTGCAGTTCAACTTCACCTCAGCCGAAACGCTCTGGGCGGCGCTGCGCGAGCCGGAGCGCTACCGGGATCTTGTGGTGCGGGTGAGCGGATTTTCGGCGCGTTTCGTGGAGTTGGATCGCGAGGTGCAGGAGGATATCGCCCGGCGCAGAGCCCATATTTGAGGGCGGATAACGCGCGGAATACACTCCCAGGTTATGGAAAGATCCGGCGAGCGCAGCTTCCTGTATCCTGGCTGATTCGCCGCTTGACCTGGGCGGGAAAGGCGATAAAGCTATTCTGTCCAGTAATGCAAGCTGTCATGGGGCTTGCGCTGCCGCGCGGCGAATCAGGTTGTCCACTTGGCGGGATGCTGGTCAGTATCCTGCCCGTTCGATTTCCTCGCGCACCAGTTCCACCCAGCGGATGACGCGCTGGGGTTGGCGGCTCACCGTGGTGACGTCCTTGAGGATGATCTCCAGCCGGCAGCCGCGGGTCAGCTCAAGCGCGCGGGCCAGCTCCTTGCGGATGGCGGCTTCGTCAAAGAAATCCGCGGCAAAGGGGCTTGGAGATGGCTTCCAGGAGAAGATGAATTGATCTTCCAGCAGAGACGCCATCAGCGCGACATCCGCCCAGGCGGAAATCGATACTCTGCGCAGCCGGGGAACCTCCCGGATATACTTCCAGCGTTTGTCGAGCGGCTCGCAGCAACCATAACAATTGAGGCCGAAGCGCTCGAGGATGGGGCGCTGGAAGGCGAGGATGTGCTCATTGAACATGCGTGGGGAGATCGACACCGTCTCCTGACTTTCACAGAACCCCCACATGTCCCGGGTGCGCACATGCCCGTTGAAATCAGACTGGGGGAGCTGGTCAGACCAGCCGAATCCGCCTGAACCGACATATTTCCCGTCAAAGTTGGCCGGCAGCAGATTCAGGCGTTCCAGTTCATCCAGCAGCAGCAAGACGCCGTCACGCAGGATCCCCATGATGCGGTCGACGATTTGAGGGGCTTCGACCAGGTCAAACATCATCTGTTCCAACCCGCGGTATTTGGCCAGGAGATCGGAGAGTCCCAATGTCCACCACCATGATGTCTCCAGACGCACCTCCAAAATATCACCGAGGATAGCCTGCGCCGACTCCAGATTAGCCATTGAGGCGGCATAATCCACCCCGATGCGCGGTGAATGCAGGCGCGCGATATCTGCCTCGGTCTTGATCGGCGCATCCCAGATGTAGGCTCCGCCGTTCTCGCCGCCATGACGAATTTCAAGCACGCCCCAATCCAGCCCCTGATGCGCCAGCGGGACCGTGTAGCGCTGGCGGATGACATAGTCATCGCGCAATTTCTCGCCCCAGAAGATTTCCCGCCTAAGCCGCCACTCCATCTCGCGCAGGAAGGGATCGCGGGTTTTCAGGTCTTCCTGACGGATGATCTCTCCCCAGCCCACCTCCGGATCGCAGAACACCAGCGGACGGGTGGCATCCAGGCGGTTGTGCGCTGTCCAGAGGGCGATTTTTTCTTTCTCCTGCGGGCGCTCCGCCAGTGCCGCGACCCTCGCGGCCAGATCACGGATCAGGCTGACCTCTTGCTTGTTCGCCTGCGCAGACGGCAGGTCGCCCTGGGCGCTGTCCCAGGCATGGAAGACCTTGCTGGAGGTAATGTCGGGGAAGGAAGGGATGTGTTTCATGGCGCCTGGTATGGATGGACGGATTGAGAGATTCAGGAATTGTATCCAAGATTCACGCGGATTAGGAAGATGGGAGTTTGAATAATTACTTTCATGGTGTACAATACTTTTATCCTTTTATCGATAAACATACTCCCTTGGCGGCCAGTAGAGGCCAGAAAGGACATCCATGAGTACGAAACCTGCTGTGAAATCGCTGGAGAGTGCCTATGGCTTTGCCCGCGAGCGATATGCCCAGTTTGGCGTCGATGTCGATGAAGCCCTGAAGACGCTGGGCAGCATCTCGATCAGCCTGCACTGCTGGCAGGGTGATGATGTAGGTGGTTTTGAGAACCCCGATGGTGAACTCACCGGCGGGATCGCGGCTACCGGCAACTATCCGGGCAAAGCCCGCAACGGGGATGAACTGCGCCAGGACCTCGACACCGCGCTCAGCCTGATCCCCGGAAAGCATCGCGTCTCCCTGCACGCCTTGTACGCGGAGACGGGGGGCAAAAAAGTCGAGCGCGACGAAATTGGCCCCGAGCACTTCAGGAACTGGGCGGAATGGGCCAAAAACCGCGGATATGGCGTTGACTTCAATCCATCCTTATTTTCCCACCCCCTGGCAGAGGGCTTCACGCTGGCATCACATGATGAAAAGATCCGCAAGTTCTGGATCCGCCACTGCATTGCCAGCCGGAAGATTGGCGCGTACTTCGGGGAAACCACCGGTTCACCGTGCATCAACAACATATGGATCCCGGATGGCTTCAAGGATACCCCGGCCGACCGGTTGGCGCCGCGCGCGCGGCTGATGGATTCGCTGGACGAGATCCTCGAAGCCAAAGTCGACCGGAAATGGAATCTCGACGCGGTGGAGCCCAAGCTCTTCGGCCTCGGCGCGGAATCCTATACAGCGGGCTCGCATGAGTTCTATCTGGGTTACGCGATCACCCGCAAGATTTTGTTCACCCTGGACGCCGGGCATTTCCATCCCACTGAGACCATTTCGGACAAAATTTCCTCCGTGCTCCTGTATGTGCCGGAAATCCTGCTGCATGTTTCGCGCGGTGTGCGCTGGGACAGCGACCATGTGGTCACTCTGACCGATGACCTGCAGGCGCTTACCCAGGAGGTGGTGCGGGGCGGGTTCCTGACGCGCACGCACATCGGGCTCGATTACTTCGACGCGTCGATCAATCGGATCGCTGCCTGGGTGATCGGCACGCGCAACGCTCAGCGCGGTCTGCTGATGGCGCTGCTCGAACCCATGGCATTGCTGCGGCAGATGGAAAACGACGGGGATTACACCGGTCGGCTGGCGCTGCTGGAGGAGCTCAAAGGTCTTCCGTTTGGCGCGGTCTGGGATCATTTCTGCCTCACTCAGGAAGTTCCCGTGGGTTTCCAGTATATGGATGAGATCCGCGCTTACGAAAAGAACAACCTCACCAAACGGAAATAAATTCAGAAACTGCCGGCCAAACGCCGGCAGTTTTCCGCCCCAGGAGGCGCGCATGGACACAGCAAAGGTAAAAATCCTCTTCGATGAGCCGGTGGGACGCATCCATGCCGATTTATTCGGACAGTTTGCCGAACATCTGGGCCGTTGTATTTATGACGGCATCTGGGTGGGAGAAGATTCCTCCGTTCCTAATGACTGCGGGTTCCGGCTGGACGTGGTCAAAGCGCTGCGCAGGTTGCGCCTGCCGGTGGTGCGTTGGCCCGGCGGGTGTTTTGCCGATGATTACCACTGGCAGGATGGCATCGGACCGCGGGAAAACCGCCCCCGACGGATCAACATCCACTGGGGCGGGGTGATCGAGACCAATGCTGTCGGCACGCATGAGTTCATCCATTTTTGCCGCCTGATCGGCGCCAAACCTTATTTTTGCGGGAATGTCGGCTCAGGCACGCCCCGTGAAATGCGGGATTGGGCAGAGTATTGCAACTTTGCCGGAGATAGCAGCTGGGCTCGTCTGCGCGCGGAGAATGGCAGCCCCGAACCGCTGGGGGTTGAATGGTGGGCGGTGGGCAATGAGAACTGGGGCTGCGGAGGCAATTTCTCCCCCGAAGATTATTGCACCGAGTTTCGCCGCTTCGCCTCCTTCCTGCCCGGATTTGGACGCAAACTGAAGCTGGTTGCCTGCGGTCCGGCCGGCAATGATCTCACCTGGACCAACCGATTCTTTGAAAAGCTGCGCAAGGATTACTGGGATTTCCACAACATCCACGCCTTCGCCGCGCATTTCTATTGCGGATTAAACACACCGGCTACAGGTTTTGATGCGCAGGAGTGGTACAGGCATCTGGCTAACGCGGCGCGCATGGAACCGCTGGTGATCGATCAGCGCGAGGCGCTGGACCAGTGGGATCCGCAGCGGCAGATTGGCCTGATCGTTGACGAATGGGGTACCTGGCATCAGAGTGAACCGGGCACCAACCCGGCCTTCCTTTACCAGCAAAACACGATGCGCGATGCGGCGGTGGCGGCGTTGACACTGGACATTTTTCAGCGCCATGCCGATAAGGTGGTGATGGCCAACATCGCGCAGATGGTCAACGTGCTGCAGGCGCTCATATTGACAGAGGAAGGCGCTGGGCGCATGCTCAAGACGCCCACCTACCATGTGTATGACATGTACAGGCACCACATGGAAGGGGAGTCCATCAGGATTGATGTGGATTCGCCGGGCTTCAGCGCGGTGCTTAATGGGCAGCAAGTGGATCAGCAACTGGTGAACGGCTCAGCGAGCCGCAAGGATGGCTGGGTGACCCTCTCCTTGACCAATCTGCATGCCGATGAGGGGATCGATGTGCGGATCATGGGCGCAGGCGCTGCCGGGACGGCAGAAGCGCGCGTCCTCCATGGGGCTGGGATTCAGGACCACAACACCTTCGATGAACCTGACCGCGTGCAGCTAGCGCCGTTGGATGTTGCCCGGGATTCTGCGGGGCTGCGCGTCCA
>MTKY01051026.1_pt1 | contig 10975 bp, 10 predicted proteins | sample 1042731 | NCBI WGS metagenome assembly MTKY01 (sample SAMN06212206, study PRJNA360538) | anaerobic digester metagenome | biome: Wastewater treatment plant; material: sludge; isolation source: anaerobic digester fed with sludge from wastewater treatment plant | place: Denmark: WWTP Soeholt ... | reverse complement strand
CAGGTCTACCACGCGCCGCCCGCCGATGCCCGTGCGGGCGACAACCATGCCAGGATGCTCCGCCACGACCTCGCCGATCAGCGCCGCGTCTGCGCCGAGGGGGTGGCGGCGCATGGCCTCCAGCACGGCGTCAGCGTGCTCGCGCGGGACGACGGCGACCAGCTTCCCCTCGTTAGCCACGTAAAGCGGGTCAATGCCCAGCATCTCGCAGGCGGCCATCACCGCCGGGCGCACGGGGATCGCCGTCTCCTCGATGGCGAAGCCAACCCGCGACTGCCCGGCCAGCTCGTTGATCACGGCAGCCAGCCCGCCGCGCGTGGCGTCGCGCAGGCAGTGGATGTCGCTCGTCACGGCCAGCATGTCGGCGACCAGCGTGTGCAGCGCGGCGCTGTCGCTGACCAGCGCCGTCTCGAAGCTCAGCCCCTCGCGCACCGACATGATCGCCATGCCGTGATCGCCGATTGTGCCGCTGAGCAGGATCGCGTCGCCGGGGCGGGCGCGGTCGGCGGCGATGTGCACGCCGGGCGGCACCAGGCCCAGCCCTGCCGTGTTGATGAAGACGCCGTCGCCCTTGCCCTTGTTGACCACTTTGGTATCGCCTGTCACCAACTGCACGCCCGCCGCCCGGCAAGCCTGGGCCATTGACGTGGCGATGCGCCCCAGGTCGTCCATCGGCAGCCCCTCTTCGAGGATGAAGCCCGCCGAGAGGAAGAGCGGCTGCGCCCCGCTCATCGCCAGGTCGTTGATCGTGCCGTGCACGGCCAGGCTGCCGATGTCTCCGCCAGGGAAGAACAGCGGGCTGATCACATACGAGTCGGTGGTAAAGGCCAGCCGCGCCCCGTTGATGTCCACGACGGCCTGATCGTTGAGCGCAGCCAGCGCCGGATTGTCGAACAGGGGCACGAAGAGGTGCTGGATCAGGTCGGCGGAAAGCCGCCCGCCGCTGCCATGCCCCAGCACGATCTGCGGGTAGTCGCGCAGTGGCAGCGGGCAAACAAAGCCAGAGAAGGTGGGTTGGTCGGTCAAGAGGTGTTCCAGTTGGTAGTCGGACATTATTCAGGTGAAACCGCGTAGATTGTAGCGTCTGGGAGGGGCGAATACCAAAGTTGATATGGAAGACCCCTCTCTGCTGCTGCCAGTCTGCCGGTTGATACGGTTGAACTTCCCTACGCTCATTGACTTGGATGTAAATACCGTGCTAAGATTCTGGCGATGTCGCAGGTCTGCGCGATCATAGTGCGACTTCCTTTAATTGCCAGTTTTCTCGTCGGCCCTGGGAAGAAATGCCACCCATTGCAGGATTATTTATGCCGACAGCCCTACGAATTGGCCCGCATCGCTTCTATTTCTACTCGTACGATTGTGCTGAGCCTCGTCATATGCACATTGATCGCGAGAGCAGCAGCGCGAAGTTCTGGCTCGATCCAGAAGTAATCCTCGCTGAGAATTACGGCTATAATCGAAAAGAATTACGTGAGATTGAACGCCTGGTAAAGCAGCACGTGGAGCAGTTGCGCGATGAGTGGGACGCTTTCTGCGGCGGTAACCTTGTCTAGAGTGGTCAACATCTCCGTGACCGAGGACACGCTATCGGTTGATCTGGAAGATGGGCGCACCATCGCTGTGCCTATCACATGGTACCCTCGCCTGGCCTATGGAACGCCGCAGGAGCGGGCCAACTTCCAGATCAGCAGCGCGGGTTATGGCGTTCATTGGCCCGATCTGGATGAGGATATTGGCGTTGAGGGCTTGTTGCGAGGGAAAAAGTCAGCCGAAAGCCCCGCATCCTTCGAGCGGTGGCTACAAAGACGCCAGCGCGGATGACGCGGATAAGGAACGCTCGCCCGCCGGATCGCGCGGATCGGCGGGCGGGAGAAGCAAGAAGGAAGCCGCGATCATTCCTTCACAGTTTGCACCTGGGCCAGCGCCGCGCCGCGTTCCAGCGCCGCTCTGTTGATCGCGAGCAGGTGCGCCTTGCGCGCGCCGAGCTTGTCTTGCAGCACGGCCAGCACCGCCTCGACGCGCACAATCGGCTGGCGGGCCAGCAGCGCGCCGAAGAGAATCATGTTGGCCACGCGCACCTGGCCCATCTCCGTCGCCGCTTCTGTCGCCGGGATGAGCACGACCTCCAGGTCGGTGCGCGCCGGCGGCGTGACCATCAGCGACTGGTTGACGACCAGCAGCCCGCCCGGCTTGACCAGCGGCTCGTACTTCTCCAGCGACGGGTTGTTGAAGACGATGGCGATGCTGGGATGCATACACACCGGTGAGCCAATCGGCTCGTCGCTGACCACGACCGTGCAGTTAGCCGTCCCGCCGCGCATCTCCGGCCCATAGGACGGAATCCACGTCACCTGCCTGCCCTCTTCCAGGGCGGTGTAGGCCAGCAGTTGCCCGGCGAAGAGCACGCCCTGCCCGCCGAACCCGGCGAAGATGATCTCCTCGTGCATGGTCAGCGCTCCTTCATCAGCGCGTCAACGCCGTCAGCGACTTTGGTATCGCCCAGCGGGTAGTAGGGCACCATCACGTCCTCGATCCACTGCATGGCCTCCGGTGCGGAGAGGCCCCAGTTAGTCGGGCAGGCCGACAGCAATTCGACCATGGCGAAGCCCAGCCCGGCAAGCTGCACCTTGAAGGCCGTGCGGATCGCTTTCTTGGCCTTGTTGATCTCCTTGACGTTGTGCAGCGAGCGCCGCGAGACATAGGCCGCGCCGGGCAGCGACCCCACCAGCTCGGCCATGCGCATCGGGAAGCCGGTGAGTTCCACGTCGCGCCCGCCGGGTGACGACTTGGTGTACTGGCCGGGCAGCGTGGTGGGAGCCATCTGCCCGCCGGTCATGCCGTAGATGGCGTTGTTGATGAAGATGGTGGTGATGTTCTCGCCGCGCGAGGCCACGTGGATGATCTCGGCGGTGCCGATGGCGGCCAGGTCACCGTCGCCCTGGTAGGTGAAGACGACCGCGCCGGGATTCACGCGCTTGATGCCGGTCGCCATAGCCGGGGCACGCCCGTGCGCGGCCTCGCAGCCATCGGTGTTGAAGTACTTGTAGGCGAACACGGCGCAGCCCACCGGCGAGATGCCGATCGTGCGCTCGCGGATGCCCAGCTCATCGAGCACTTCGGCCACCAGGCGATGGGCGACGCCGTGCGTGCAGCCGGGGCAATAGTGCGTCGGGACATCGCGCAGCGACTCAGGCCGCGCGTAGACAACCTGTTCTCCGATCACTGTTTCGGCGGCAACCATGTGTCTCTCTCCCTAGCTCAGGCTGCCGGGCAGCTTGGCATAAAGCCCTTCGATGGCCTGGTAAATCTCCTCTGGCACGGGCACCACTCCGCCCGTCCGCCCGTAGAAGTCCACCGGCACCTGCCCGCCCGCCGCCAGCCTAACGTCATCGAGCATCTGCCCGGCGTTCATCTCCACCACCAGGAAGGCGTCCACGCGGTCGGCCAGGCGCGAGAGGCGTCGCTCCGGGAACGGCCACAGACTAATCGGGCGGAACAGCCCGACCCTCATCCCTTCGCGGCGGGCCTGCTTGACGGCGGTCTGGGCGATGCGCCCCGCCGTGCCATAGGCGGCAACCACCAGCCGCGCGTCCTCGACCATCTGCTCGGTGTAACGCTGCTCGTGCTCCCGAATGGCGCTCAGCTTGGCCTGCAGGCGGTTGTTCACCTCTTCCAGGGCGGGCGCGTTCAGTTCCAGCGAAGTGATGATGCGCGGCTCGCGGCCCTGCGCGCCGGTCAGCGCCCAGTCGGGGCGCTCGGAGCGCAGCGGGCGCATGGGCGGCAGCTCCGCTGGCTCCATCATCTGCCCCAGCAGACCGTCGGCCACCACAAAGACCAGGTGACGGTACTTGTCGGCCAGGTCAAAGGCGAGCACCATCAGGTCAATCGCCTCCTGGACAGAGGCGGGGGCCAGCACGATAGGGTGGTAGTCGCCGTGCCCCGCCGAGCGCGTCACCTGGAAGTAGTCCGACTGCGACGGCTGGATATTGCCCAGGCCCGGCCCGCCACGCATGACATCCACGACCACCGCCGGCACCTCAGACCCGGCGATGTACGAGAAGCCCTCCTGCATCAGGCTGATGCCGGGGCTGGAAGACGAGGTCATGGCACGCGCACCGGCGCAGGCCGCGCCATAGACCATGTTGATCGAGGCTAGCTCGCTCTCGGCCTGGATGAAGGCGCGCCCCAGTTCCGGCATACGCTGGGCCATGTGCTCCAATAACTCTGTTTGGGGCGTGATCGGATAGCCAAAATAAGCCTCGACTCCGGCGCGGATCGCGGCCTCGGCCAAAGCAACATTCCCTTTAAGCAATTCAGCAGCCATAAGTGTATTGCTCCTGCCTGTCAGACAGACGCTTCGGCGCGAACGGCTCGTGCTGGCACCTGCCGGTAGACGGTGATGCACACGTCAGGGCAGGCGACGGCGCACAGCGCGCAGCCGGTGCACTTGCCCTCCGGGTCTACCAGCGTGGCCGGGTAGTAGCCCTTAGCGGTGGGCCGGTCAGTGGAGATGACGATCACACCCTGCGGGCAGGCGAGAGTGCACAGCGTGCAGCCCTTGCAGTTGTGCTCGTTGATTTCGATGCGTCCTTTTGCCATAAATGCTCGCTCCTCAGTCTCCTTTGGCGTTTGTGGCCCTGTTCGCGGAATGTGGGAACGCTGCCCCGGCGCGCGCCAGTTGACCTCACCCCCAGCCTCGCTGCGCTCGGCTTACCCCCTCTCCATGATGGAGAGGGGGCGCAAGGCGCGTTAGCGCCGCGCGGGGGTGAGGTTCCGTAGGGGCGTATCGCGATACGTCCCTGCCGACCCCTGCCGAGCAAAGCGTTCCTGCAGGGGCGGGTTTCGAAACCCGCCCCTACGTGCCGGGCATGGCATCTGCGTTCACCTGGTAATCTGCGCCAACACCCCCCGACGAGGGCGCGGCAGAGCAGCGCCCCCACCCCTAGACTTTCGAAGTCTGCTCTCCGCCCCCGCCCCTATCTCCTCACACCTTCTCGGACTCGCCCGGCGGCTCGTCGTCGCCGGCCCAGGGCACTTCTTTGACGAACAAGCGCGACACGTGGTAGAGCCGCTCGGCAGCCTCGGCTAGCTCCGCGCGGAACTTGGGATGCGCGATCTCGACCAGCGCCCTGGCTCGCTCGCGGACGGTGCGCCCGTACAGGTCGGCCACGCCGTATTCGGTCGCCACGTAGTGCACGTCGTTGCGCGTGGTGACCACACCCGCCCCCGGCTCCAGCGTGGACACGATGCGGCTGATCGTCTCGTCTTTGGCCGTGCTGAGCATGGCGATGATCGGCATCCCGCCATTGCTGCGCGCCGCCCCGCGCACGAAATCCACCTGGCCGCCCACGCCGGAGTACAGGTACGCGCCCATGCTGTCGGCGCACACCTGCCCGGTGAGGTCTACCTGCAGGGCGGAGTTGATGGAGACCATGCGGTCGTTCTTGGCGATGATGAACGGGTCGTTGATGTACTCGGTCGGGTGTAGCTCGACGATCGGGTTGTCGTCCACGAAGTCGTAGAGGCGCTGCGTGCCCATCAGGAAGCCAGCGATGATCTTGCCGGGGTGCAGCGTCTTGCGCTCGTTGGTGATCACGCCCGCCGCCACCAGGTCTACCACGCCGTCCGAGAACAACTCGGTGTGGACGCCCAGGTGCTGGTGGTTATAGAGCTTGCGCAGCACCGCGTCGGGGATGCCGCCGATGCCCATTTGCAGCGTTGCGCCGTCGGGGATGATCGCCGCCAGGTGGTTGGCAATGGATTCCTGCTCCGGCGAGGAGATCGCCATCTGCACTTCGGGCAGGGGGTAGTCCACCTCGACCACGTAATCAATCTTGCCAACGTGGATGAAGCTGTCGCCCAGGGTGCGGGGCATGTGCGGGTTGACCTCGGCGATGACGAGCTTGGCGCTCTCGGCGGCGGTCTTGGTCACGCCGACCTCGGTGCCATACGAGCAGTAGCCGTAGCGGTCGGGCGGCGACACCTGGATCAGGGCCACGTCAATGGGTAGCCGCCCGGTCTTGAACAGCCGGGGAATCTCCGACAGGAAGACAGGCGTGAAGTCCGCGCGCCCAGCGTTCACCGCTTCGCGGATGCTGGGACTGATGAACAGCGAGTTGACGCGCAGATGGGGGGCAAACTCCGGCGTGACATAGTCAGCCTTGACGATGATCAACACCTGGATCAAGGTCAGGTCGCTCAGTTCGAGCGCGCGCTGGCTCAGCGCTTCCAGCAACCGCTGTGGCACCGAGGCGTTGCCGGTGACAAAGATGCGGTAGCCGGAGCGCAAGGCATGGAGCGCTTCTTCGGCGCTCACTTTCTTCGGTTCGTACTGGCTTAGCCAATCCATAGGTGGGCGCCTCCGTCAGGGGGCCGGGGCGGGCGCAGCCTTCGGCTGCACGTCTTTGATCGCTTCACTCAGACGGCGGACGCCCTCGATAATCGCGTCCTCCGGCATACACGAGAAGTTAAGGCGTGCGGTCGGCGGCGGGTTGGGCGTGGTGAAGAAGGCGTCGCCGGGCACAAAAGCCACGTCGCGGCGCACAGCCTCTTCGAACAGCGTCCACACGTTCGCGCCGGACGGCAGGTGCATCCACAGGAACAGCCCGCCCTCCGGCTGCGTCCAGCGCACTTCGGGCGGCATGTAGCGGTCGAGCGCGGCCAGCATTGTGTCGCGGCGCTGGCGGTAGACCTGGCGCAGCTTGCGCACGTGCTCGTCAATGAAGCCGTCTTTGGCGACTTCGTAGATGACCATCTGGGTAAAGGTGCTGGTGTGCAGGTCAGCGCCCTGCTTAAGCTGCACCAGCTTGTTGATGACCGGCGGCGCGGCGATGATCCACGCCGTGCGCAGGCCGGGGGCCAGCGTCTTGGAGAAGGTCGAGACGTAGATGACATTGCCCGTGTAGCAGGGGCCGTTGTTGCCGGACTGCTCGGCGTCCGCCACGACCAGCGGCTTGAGGTGCTCCCCCTCGAAGCGAAGCTGCCCGTAAGGATCGTCTTCGACGAGGGGCACGCCCTGCTGGTGGGCCAGGGCGATCAACTGCTCGCGCCGCTCGGCGCTGATCGTCACGCCGGTGGGGTTCTGGAAGTTGGGCAGGATGTACATGAACTTCGGCCCGTGCCGCAGCGCTGCCGGAAGCTGATCCACGCAGATGCCGTGTTCGTCGGTGGGCACGCCCACGTACTCAGCCTGGTAGGTGGCGAAGGCTTGCAGCGCCCCCAGGTAAGTGGGCTGCTCGACCAGCACATGATCGCCGGGGTTGATCAGCAGCGCGCCAATCAGGGAGAGTGCCTGTTGCGAGCCGGACACGATCAGGACGTTATCCACTTCAACACAAATACCATAGCGCGACAGCCGCTCGGCAATCATCTCGCGCAGGGGCAGGTAACCTTCGGTGGGGCTGTATTGCAGAGCGTAGTGAGCCTGGGTTGCCAGCACACGCTGGCAGGCTTCTTGAAACCGGTCAACCGGGAAATACTCGGCGGCGGGAAGCCCGCCCGCGAACGAGATGATTTCCGGGCGCTGCGTCAGCTTGAGCAGCTCGCGGATGAGCGAGCTGGTCATGCGCTGGGTGCGCAGCGCAAAACGCGATTCCCATAAGGTTTCCATGTAATTTTATCCTTACTCTCCTTTTAATCTATTAAGCTGCCAAGGGGGGCCAATCGCGCACGCGCCCCCCTCATTCTCACTATAGGCCCGTGCGGGTCAGGTGCCAAGTGGCGTCTGCCATGCCCGCGAATGCGATGTGTCACTTGGCAGCGCCACCGGCAGAGACGCGCAGGGGGCGGCGGACGCCCCTGTGATGGTCAGGGATCGGTCGTCAGTGGTCAGTTGTCGGTGATCAGTTGTCTGTAGAGGCGGGTTTGATGCACTTTAGGAAACAACCCAGGATACCTTGCCGCTCGGTGGCGCAGGTGGCTGGTGGCGTGCCCTCGTAGGGGCGTATGTCCATACGCCCCTACGGACCCCCGCCGATCAAAGCGTTCTCGTAGGGGCGGGTTTAGAAACCCGCCCCAAACGCAGGCGCTCCGCAGCCAGACTTCCGAAGTTTTCGGAAACTTCGAAAGTCTCTTTCCGCGCCATGCCAGCCGATCAAAATCCCCCTCTCTAGCTCGGCTGGAGAAGGGGATCGAGGGGGTGAAGCGTATGCGGGGCGGGCGAGAGGCCCGCGCCGCCTAGCCTATTCTCTCCACGTCCCACACACCGGTGCGCAGGAAATGGTCAATGGAGCGCGCCGCTTTGCGCCCATGCCCCATCGCCAGGATGACCGTCGCCGCGCCAATGGCGATGTCCCCCCCGGCGAACACGCCGCGCTTGGAGGTGCGCATCGTCTCCATGTTGGTCTTGACCGTGCCATGCCGCGCGTCCACTTCCAGCCCGGCGGTCGTCTTGGGCACGAGCGGGTTGGGGCCGTTGCCGATGGCGACAACGACCGTATCTACGTCAATGGTGAACTGCGAGCCTTCGACCGGCACCGGGCGGCGGCGACCGGAAGCGTCCGGCTCGCCTAGCTCCATGCGAATGCACTCCACCTGGCAGACGCGCCCGCTCTCGTCGCCGATGTAGCGCACCGGGTTGTGCAGCAGCTTGAAGATGATACCCTCGTCCCTGGCATGGTGAACTTCCTCGACGCGGGCAGGCATCTCCGCCTCGGAGCGGCGGTAGATCAGATACACTTCCTTTGCCCCCAGGCGAGTCGCCGTGCGCGCCACGTCCATCGCCACGTTGCCGCCGCCGATCACGGCCACCCGCTCACTGACGGCGATGGGCGTGTCGCAGCAGGGGAACTCGTAGGCGCGCATCAGGTTGCAGCGCGTCAGGTACTCGTTGGCCGAATACACGCCGCACAGGTTCTCGCCGGGCAGGTTCATGAACCAGGGCAGCCCCGCCCCCGTGCCCAGGAAGACGGCGTCGTGCCGCTCCAAAAGCTCGTCCACCGTCTCGATCTGGCCGATGATGTAGTTGTACTCGATCTGCACGCCCATGCGCTTGACGACTTCCACCTCGGCGTTGACGATGGACTTCGGCAGGCGAAACTCCGGGATGCCGTACATCAGCACGCCGCCGGGCGCGTGAAGCGCCTCGTAGATGGTCACGTTGTGACCCAGGCGGCGCAGGTCAATGGCGGCGGTCAGCCCGGCGGGGCCGCTGCCCACCACGCCGACGCTCTTGCCGGTGGGCGCGCCGATGGGCGGCGGCTCGACTAGCCCCTGCTCGCGCTCCCAGTCGGCGACGAAACGCTCCAGGCGGCCAACAGCCAGCGACTCGCCCTTCTTGCCCAGCACGCACAGCGCCTCGCACTGCGACTCCTGCGGGCAGACGCGCCCGCAGATGGCCGGGAGCATATTCGTCTCCTTGACCTTGCGCACAGCGCCCTCAAAGTCGCCCTGGGCGATGAGCGCGACGAAGCCGGGGATGTCAATCCCGACCGGGCAGCCCTCGACGCAGGCGGGCTTCTTGCAGGCCAGGCAGCGATTCGCCTCCAGAATGGCGGTCATGGCGGGCAGCCCGTAAGGGACTTCGCGGAAGTTGGCGCGGCGCGCGTCAGGAGCCTGCTCTGGCATCTGCTGGCGCGGAATCTGCATACGCTCTTTCGGCTTGAGCGAGCGCAGCCGCTCGATCTCGTGGGAATCCAATTGGTCGCTCATTATCAGCCCTTCTGCCGGCCTCATGAGGGGTTGGTCTGGGCCAGAGTCTCCGCCCGGCAGCGTTCTTGCATACGCTGGTAGGCGATCCGTTCCTGTTCTTTGTAGAACGACTGGCGCTTGATCAGCTCGTCGAAATCCACCTGGTGCCCGTCGAAATCCGGCCCGTCCACGCAGGCGAACTTCATTTCGCTGCCCACCGTCACCCGGCAGCCGCCGCACATGCCCGTGCCGTCCACCATGATCGGGTTGAGGCTGACCATCGTGGGGATGCCGTGCTCTTTGGTCAACAGGCTGACATACTTCATCATCGGCACCGGGCCGACGGCGAAGACGTAATCGGGCTTGCCGCGCTTGGCAATGAAGTCGGACAGGGCGTGGGTGACGAACCCCTTCAGGCCATACGAGCCGTCGTCGGTGCACACGATCACCTCGTCCGAGGTGCGGCGCATCTCTTCTTCCATGATCAGCAGCGATTGGGTGCGCGCGCCGAGGATGCTGATCACCGTGTTGCCAGCCGCTTTGAGCGCCTGGGCGATGGGATGCGCCGGCGCGACGCCGATCCCGCCGCCGATGACCACCGCCGTGCCCCAGCGGGCGACATGCGTGGCCGCACCCAGCGGGCCGACCACGTCGCGCAGGCAGTCGCCGGGCTTGAGCGTCGCCATCTGCGCGGTGCTCTTGCCCACCACCTGGACGACGAGGGTGATCGTGCCGCGCACAGGGTCGGCGTCGGCGATGGTGAGCGGGATGCGCTCGCCTTGCTCGTCAATGCGCACGATCACGAACTGCCCAGCTTTGCGCCGCTGAGCGATCTTGGGGGCGACGATCACATAGCGATTGACGCTCTCAGCGATCACCGTGTTTTCCAGAATCTCATTCACCTGTTTTGCTCCGTGCTCCGCCTGTGCGCGAACGAACCCAGGCTGGTAGGGGCATCTCCGACGGCGCGGCCCCACACCATCATACTACGGAGTTGCGCCGGGCGGGGCTAGTTCAAAAAGAACCCTTCTGCGACGAGTAACATCACCACGATAGCCGAATTCACTGGCGCGCGCGGGGGGACTGGCCGCCACCGATCAAAAAACCTGCCGGGGACGACAGGTTGTGGGGTGAGCTGGGGAGGCTGGATTCGAACCAGCGAATGGCGGCTCCAAAGGCCGCTGCCTTAGGCCCCTTGGCTACTCCCCACTGCCGCGCCATTATAGCACAGCCGCGCGCCGCCGGACAAGGCCGCGCTGCGTGGGGCGTGCGCAAATCCTGCCAGGCGATAGAGGCACGGCCTGGCTAGCCTCACCCCCGCTCGGCGCTGACGCGCCTCGCCGCC
>MTKY01052411.1_pt1 | contig 10976 bp, 6 predicted proteins | sample 1042731 | NCBI WGS metagenome assembly MTKY01 (sample SAMN06212206, study PRJNA360538) | anaerobic digester metagenome | biome: Wastewater treatment plant; material: sludge; isolation source: anaerobic digester fed with sludge from wastewater treatment plant | place: Denmark: WWTP Soeholt ... | reverse complement strand
GGTTTGCTAGTTCTTCCGCGCACATGATGTGATGCTCCTTTAACTTCACCACGGCCGGCACCCCCCGTCCAGGTCCTTCCTGAACAAAGAATGCCATATCCGTTTACAAGACTTCACCTCAAGATTGTATCCATGTGCGGGAATCTGGATGTAAATTTAGATCCATCATATGGGTGTTGGTGACAGGGTTTGACAAGTGAAACTTATTCTTTGAAAGGTTTTCGTATTCCATGACCATCGGGTAACTCCGTTGCTTGGGATTACAGAATTTATATTTTCATTCGAGCAAACCTGTGTTATTTGAAGATAAATGGTCTTGGGAGGATTTTTCCCCAAATTTGGTTTGGGTTCTACCCCATCCCTTTGGTCGGGGCAGCGCGAAGCCTTCCGAGGTGAGAAAAAATTTAGGTGTCAGACCTACACAATTTATATAACCGGGGTTACCGGTCCAAGATTTGGAGGGAAAACTCCCGCAAGGGGTATCCACGCTCTTTTCGGGCTGAAAATGAGGTCCGGCATCGAAACAATCAAGGCAACGATAAATAAAGCGCCACCCGGAAGCAGCCAGCCGGTGGGAAGATGGGGTTCTGTCTTCACCTGGATATTATTCATCAATTGTGTAGGTCTGACACCTTTGAGGGTTACTTGCCATTAAGGAGGTCTCCAAAGTCGCTCGCAGCAGCTGGGTCGAACTCACACTGGTTGATGCGGGCGTACTTCCAGACTGCATCCGTCGCTAGGCTGACGCGATTGCACCAGGTCTCGATCGCCTCGTCCTTCGCGGCCGTTCCTTCCCACACCCGCCCCTTGGTCTCGATGATCCAATTGATTTCGCCGTCGCGTGTTTTCTGTATCACGACCCAGTCGGGGTAATAGAAACCGATGGCACCACTTGCCTTCAGGTAATCCACGCGGAATTGCGTCCCCGATTCACCCTGCTCGGTCGTACCCAGCGCTGCGAACCGCACCACGTCAGCCGCTTTCTTGTCCAGGAACTCGGCGAACCGGCGCTCGAAGTCGTTGTAGGTGGCGACGTAGTTGAAGACCGTTTTCTTGGCCTCGAGCGGGGGCAGATTGCGACGCCAACTGAAGGGCTTCGTTTCAGAGAGCCGGAAGTCCGCGCGGTCGAACTCGATCGCCCGGCGCTCGACGGTCAGCTCCGCGATCCTGCGAGCCAGGTACTTGGCGATGCCCTCCTGAAGCTTCAGCCATGCGAGATGGGAGCGCAGCGCTTCGTCATCGAGGTTGACCGACTTGCCGAAGCAGCGGGTCGCAACGTAGTCCCGCACCACGGGGTACAGCTCGGCGAAGCGGTTCGGCAGCTTCGCCCGGTCGATGACCTTATTGGTGATGCTGGCAAGCAGCTCCTGCGCGGCCGGAAGCTCGCCCGCCGCAATGTCGGCCTGGTGGACCTCCGTCTCGGTGGTGGCGAATTCGAGCTTCAGCCTCACCCGGGACGGTTCGGAGAGCTCCTCCTGCTCGTAGATTGCGTCCAGCGCCTCTACCTTCAGTTCAGACAGCTTGCGGATATCGTGTACCAGGCTCGGTTTCGTGATTGGGATCACGATGTCGTAGACCAGTCGCTCCTGGATCGGCGAGATGATGACCGGCGGCGGCGGATCCGTCTTGGTGCTCGCAACACCCACGCCCTCGGCTTCGAGCTTGGTGCGCAGGACATTGAGCAGGTTGCGGGTACCGAGGACTTCGAGCGTCTGCGTACGGTCCGGACTCACCTCGGTCATCAGCCGCAAGCCGCGACCGATGACCTGTTCCGGCAGGATCTCGGCCTTCGCCGTGAACGGACGCAGACCGAGAACGACGGTCACGTTGCGCACGTCCCAACCCTCCCGCAGCATCATCACGCTGACGATCGCTCTGACCTTGCTCTCGGTCTTGTCGATGTCGCGCGCCGTCTCGCGCGCCTTGTCGAGGTCCTTCTTGGTGATCTCGCCGGCGGCGTCGGTGTGGATGACCAACACCTCGGACTCCTTGAAGCTGAACTCCCTGGTCTTCCACAGGTACCTGCCGATGGCGTCGGCGTAGGTGTTCTTCTCGGCCATGATGAAGAGCACCGGACGCCTGCCAAGCTGCTTGTAGACCTTGTGGTGTTCCTTCCAGCGCTGCACCGCTGCGCGCAGCCAGTAGCCGTACTTCTCGCAGATGTTGTCCTTGGTGACGCCGTCCGGGTCTTCCTTGGGCTGACTGGGGTCGTCCTCCTTGGTGACGATCAGCGGCGCCTTGACGATGCGGTCCTCCACCGCCTGGGCGAGCGGGTAATCGCAGACGGTCCACGGGAAGTACATCCCGTTCTGGTCCTTGGGCGTGGCGGAGAAGTCAAGCCAGAGCGCGAGGCCCTTGGGCAGCGCGCGGTGCACGGTGAGTAGCGACTTGCTCCACTGCAACTCCTCATCATGCACGTGATGCGCCTCATCGTTTAAAACCACGAGGTCCTTGAGCGACTTCACGCGCTCAAGCATCGAGCGTTGCCCCGTGGCGGCGAGATCCTTAGCGGGCTTCTTGCCCAGCAGGGCTTCGATGGCGTTCTGTGGCGTCCACGCCTGGTCGCGCGACTCGTAGAGCTGCTGCACGTTGGTGAGGAACAGGTTGCCGGAAGGGTCGGGCTCGGCGGCCTCGCCACGCAGGATCACCTTCTGGCTGAACGCGCTGCGCCACTCGGGAGGAATCAGCGGCAGCTCGTAGAAGATCCGGTTCGCCGCGAAGTCCTTCTCCAGCCGCTGGTATACGATCACGTTCGGTGCGACGATAAGGAAGTTGGTTGAGAGCGGCGAGCCGAGCACGCGCTGCTTGTGGAAGCGGGCCCAGACGATGGCCATGGCCATTACCCAAGTCTTGCCCGAGCCGGTGGCCATCTTGAAGGCGAAGCGGCGCAGGTCTTCCGGCGGCAGATCCTGTACGCCTTCGGCATCAAGCTCCGGGATGTAGCGACGCAGTTGCCGGCGGCCGTCCATCGTGGTCTGAAAGACGATGTTATCAGAGAACAGATCCTTCTTGAACGTCGTCGCGTAGGCTTGAATCAGCGTCTGCGTATCGCGTTGGTCGGCAACCTCCACCAGCCACACCAGCGTCTCGATCGCCTCGCGCTGGCAGAAGTAGTACCGGAACGGCACACCGAAGCCGGGAACCTCGTGGTCCTCCTCGAACCAGTACCCGAAGAGCCGCCGCGTGACCTCCGACGCGCCCTCGTAGTCGCCCGCGCGCCAGATGTCTACGGCGGCGCGGATCTTCGGCACCAGCAGCAACCGGCTCGAGCGGCGGCCCGAGGTTTCCTCGCGCCAGCCCGTCGCGGCCGCATCGTCCTTCACAAGATATGAATTCGGCTTCTCCCACGGCCTGCGCCCCGGGATCTCCGGCAGGTCCTTGTCGTAAGCGATGACGGCCTTGGCCATGGCTACTTCACCTCCACATCGAAGGCCTGCGAGGTGTCGTTGCCGAAGATGTCGATCACCTTGACGAGGATGCGGTACTTGCCCGCCTTCTCATAGGTGTGCGGGTCCGACGTGAGCGGGAGTTTGCGCTCCTTGCGCGTGCGGTAGGCCACCCAGCCCTGCATGAAGGTGTCGTTCCGGAAGTCCCAGTCCACGGCCCAGTAGTCGATGTAGTCCGACCACTTCCTCACCTTGCTGCGCACGTCCTCGGGGATCAGCTCGGTGTTGGGGATGACGAAGTCCTTGAGCGCCACCTGTGCGGTGAGCTTCTTCGATTGCTCGATCATCGCCTCGAGGTAGGCCAGTTCGAAGAAGCGCACGTCGCCCTTGGCAGCGGCCTGCTGCTCCATGACCTCGCGCGGGATCTGTAGCAGCAGCAGCTTCACGCCCTTCTTCTTCGCGGCCTCGACCATCAGGTCGTAGAGGCCCATCTCCCATTCCCAGCCGAGCACGTGTAGCTCGCCCTGCTTGAGCCTGGTGCACTCGTCCACCGCCGCGTCGATCTCGGCGATCGTCACCGGCGCGTCCACCGCGCCGATGTGCACCATGGCCCTGCCCTTCTTGCCGTGCAGGTGCGCCATCCCCGCCACTGGCTGCGCGCTGTAGAGTCTGAGGATGAAGGCGAGGTACTCGTAGAGCGCCTGCTCGGTGAGTGACTTTTCCTTCTTCTCGCCAAATGTCACGCCCTGCCAGTACTGGCGCTCATATTTGCCCAGGTTCAGCACCTCGAAGGGCTTGCAGTTCTCGATGCCGAGGAGGCGCTTACGGGTGACGTGGATGCCCCAACGACCCAGGTCGCAGCCGATCCAGCGACGTCCGAGCTTTTCGGCGACGGCGAGAGTGGTACCGGAGCCGCAGAAGAAGTCGGCGACGAGGCTATCACTATAGGAGGATGCTTCAATGATTCTCCTGAGCAGCCCCTCGGGTTTCTGCGTCGGGTATCCTAAATACTCAGATGACACCACACCCATACCAGGGACATCGTCCCAGATGTTGTCGATGACTGTCTCCTCTACGACTTTGTCGCCACGCTGTTCACGGTAGTATTTGACGCCGATCGACCCGTGGGTTGTGAATACCTTCCCGTCTTTGACGACGAGCCTCCCGCCCTTGGTGACATGAATACGCCCTTCCTTGTGCAAGCGGATCAGGCTCTCGTCAGAGTATGTTCCGGGGTCGGAGGTACGAAAGAAGCCCCTCTCATCTTCCATGTATTTCGCGCGGGCCTCGTCAATCGAGATGAGAGTCTTTTTTATTGCCTCGTTCCAGACTGCCGCTTCTGCCTTTGCATATAGAAGCAGGAAGTCAGCGCTATATGGCATGAAGCGAGCGTACACCTTCATTCCGCGAGGGATTTGCCGGCGCCAGGTCACCAGGTTGCGGAATGCCTCAGGCCCGAACACGTCATCGCAAAGGAGTTTCACATGCGCAGAGACGCGATGGTCGGTGTGAAGGTAAAGCGAACCGCGGTCGGAGAGTAGATCTCGCATGAGAACTAGGCGATCGCGGAGCATGTCAAGGTAGCTGGCCAATCCTCTCCCCCACGTATCCCGATACGCTTTCTCCTCGATTGCGGACTGTTCCTTAAGTACCTCCTCCCCGGACTCCCCTATCGGCGCGGAAAACGAAAAATCCGCCCCTGTCGCGAACGGCGGATCGATGTAGATCAGATCGATCTTCCCCGCGAACTTCTCCAACAGCGACCCCATTACTAGCAGGTTGTCGCCCCAGATCAGCTTGTTGCGCCAGCCGTCCTCGAAGGTGTCGCCCTCCTTGCCCTCGTAGACGTCGAAGAGCGTGAACTGTTGCGGCTGTTTCTTCGCCTCGCGCGTGGCACGGCTCTCGTTAACGGTCTCGATGACCTGAAAAGGGAGGTTGACGCGCGGGACTTCCTTGAGCGTGTCATCCTCGTTGTATTTGCCGGGCCAGACCAGCTCGGTGCGGGTGATGTCGATCTTTGCCATGGGTCTCCTCGTCAATCCGTCATTGTGATGATGCCTTCGCTGCGGCAGAGCATCCGCAGGTCGCACTCCTTGCAGATCGCCGGCTCAGGCGGCGTAGTCACCGCGAACTCGCGCGCCTGGATACGGCGTACGGCGTCGTCGAAATGGCGGCCGGCTTCCTCCACACGCGCCAGGTCGTAGGGCAGGACCATCAAAGCGTCGGCCTTGCGCGGCTCCGAGGTCCAGTATAACAGAAGCCGGTCGACCCGCTTGCCGTGGCGCTGCTCCAGGATATGGGCATAGGTGCAAAGCTGGCGCTCGTATGCGGCGATCAGTTCCGGGCTGTCCTTGGGGCGCGGCGAGGTCTTGAAGTCGAGCAGCTCCAGCTTGCCGTCGCCACCGAGCAGCAGATCCACCTTGCCGACAAGGATATAGCCGTCCTTCTCCAGCGACACGTCCACCTCGGTCTGGACCACGCGGCGCATCTCGTCGCGGTTCTGGCGGAAGTAGTTTATCACCTGCGCGAGGGCTGCTTCACGGGCCTTGTCGCCAATGGGCCGGACGTCGCTCATGGCAAGGAAGCGGAAGGTGTGGTCGAAGAGCTCGCGAATGCGCGGCTCGTCAAGCGTGTCGAGCCTGCCGTCGAGGGCGATGCGGTGGATCTCCTCGATCGTCTGGTGCACGAGCAGGCCGAAAAAGATCACCGCCGAGCGCGAGGGCGTGAAGTCGTATTCGCGGAAGAACTGGTACTGGCGCGGGCAGGTCTCGTAGATCTTGAGGTCGCCGGTGAAGCTGTAGGTCTTCTTCACCGACATCCGCTCGCGCGCCTCGAAGCACTGCGCGGCCAGCAGGTCCTGCTGCACGTAGGGCCACTGCGGGAGGCCCTGCCAGATGAGCGCGAAGTGGTCCTTCGGGGTCTCGTGGGCGGTGAGCACGAGGACCTTCTGCGGCCGCGAGAAAGCGACGTAGTGCAGCCGCATCCGGTCGAACAGGGTGATGCGGTTCTCCGGCTCGAAGGGCGGCCGGTGGTAGAAGGACCCGAGGTCGCGGTCGATCCTCTTGGGGCTCGGGAGCTGCGTGGCAAGAGATCCCACCACGATCACCGGAAACTCGAGCCCCTTGGCCTGGTGGATCGTCATCACCTGGACGTGGTCCTTGGGGAAGGGTTGGTCGGGATCCTCGTACTCGTTGATGCCACCGTCGTGGAGCAGGCGCAGGAAGCTGTTGAAGAAGTGGAGGCGCAGGAACTCGCGGTTCGCGTGCGTGACCACTGTGTAGTGGTAGTAGCTCTGGAAGACGTTCAGGAGCTGGGAGAAGATCGCGAGGTTGCGGGCGGTGTCTTCGTTGCGGAGCGCGGTCTTGAACGGGTCGAGCGCGAGCAGGTGATAGAAGTAGTCGGCTGGGCGCAGGTCGAGCGCTTCGCCTTTCTGAAGCGCCTCGATCTCGCCGGTCCACCGTTGCAGGGCAGCAGCCAGCGGATGCGGGGCGACGAAGCGGCGACCGAGCTGGACGATGGCGTCATCCACGTAGGCCGCGAGCTCGGCGACCGCACCGCCAACCTGCCCACGCCCGTTGCCGTGCCAGCCAAACAGCACTGCGAAACAGGCGACCAGGTCACGGACTTCCGGGATATCGAACCAGGCGCGGGCGCGGGGGCAAAACGCCGGGATGCCCCTGGCCTCGAGCGCGGCCAGGTACGGGCCGCTGTGGCCCTCGCGCACGCTGTGCAGGAGCAAGGCCACCTGACTGTAATCGGCGATGACCTCGTTCTTCTTCAGAAAGTCGACGAGATCGGCGAAGCGGGCGGCTTCGTCACGCCGATCCCTGCCCCAGATTGCGATGACGGCCGGATAGTCCGGATGCGTGCTCGCCGCGTCGGCCTCGATGGTCTTCTCGTAGCGAAAGGGCGGGCCGTGCGGGTTGGACCAGTCAATGGAGGCCATCCAGCGGTCGTAGCGCTCGACGATCGCGCGGTGGGAGCGGTAGTTGGTCGTGAGCTTGACGGTCGTGCAACCGGGCATGCGCTGCGGGAACTCGAGGATGTTGCGTACGGTGGCCCCGCGGAAGCGGTAGAGACTCTGGTCCTCGTCGCCGACGACGCACAGGTTGCGTCTTTTCTCCGTGAGTTTGAGCAGGAGTTGCTCCTGGATGTAGTTGGTGTCCTGATACTCGTCCACGAGCACGTAACGCAGGTCGCGGGTCACGGCGTCTGCGGTCGCAGGGTCACCGAGCAGGTCGTAGACGAGCCTTTGCAAGTGCGCGAAGTTGATCCGATTGGCGTCGAATAACGTCTGCTCGTAGCGCCGGTAGGCGTTTCCGATGGCGACCAGGAAGGGATCAGCTGAGCCCGCGAGCCCTGCAGGATCGACGAGTTCCTCGGTGATCTTGTCGAAGTAGCCGCGCGCGCCTTCGATCGCCGTCCACCGGGTATTCCAGCGGAGCAGGAAACGGTCGTTCTCCGCTGGCCCGATGATCTCGTCGAAGTGCTCGAAGATGAACAGGAGCTGGGTGAGCTCGTCGAGCGTGTCGAAGCCGTGACCGAGCTCGGTGCGGTGTCGGTGCTGCGTGAGGATGCGACTGCAAAAACCGTGGATTGTGGAGACGGTAAGTTCCGATAGGTCAGTGGTGTAGCCGACCTTGCTTGCGGCTGCTGCCAGGCGATCCCGCATCTCGAAGGCAGCCTTCTCGGTGAAGGTGCAGAGCACCAGTTGCCGTGGCTGCGCCTTTTCCAACAGCAGCAGGTTCAGCGCCCGAAGCACGATGCTGTACGTCTTGCCCGAGCCCGGGCCGGCGATCACGAGCAGCGGTCCGTCGAGATGCCCCACGATCGCACGTTGGGCATCGTTGAGCTCCGGGAAGCACTGGGTGATGGCTGGCGCAATGCTCACAATAAGCCCGCCTTGCGAAAGCTGAAAGTGTCCTCCGCCGACACGATCAGATGATCGACCACCTTGAGGTTCACCGTCTCCGCAGCCAAAACAATGGCGCGTGTGAGTACCTTGTCGTGCTCACTCGGCGACAGGTTTGCGTTCGTGTGGTTGTGTGCGAGCACGACCGCAGCTGCGCCGCGCTTCAGTGCTGCTTCGACGACACGTCTTGGGTAGACCGTGGCGCGGTCGGTGGTGCCTTCCTCGAGCCTGTCCACACCGTCGCGCAGCAGGCAGTAACCGGAGTCCAGGTACGCGACCTCGAAAACCTCGTTCGGCAGGGCGCCGATTCGCATACGCCAGAACTCGGTGAGACGAATGGGATCTGCCAATGAATCACGCCCTTCGACTCCTTGCCGCAAGTAGAGCGTCGCTGCCGCCTTGATGATCTGCAGGGCCACCGGAGCGACTGTTCCGATGCCGGATACCGCCCTCAGCTCCTCAATAGGCGCGTCCAGGATGCCGCGAAGGTCACCGAACCTCGCGATCAACGCCTTGGCGGGCTGTTTCACATCGGAGCGCGGAATGGCCAGAGTCAGTAGCAGCTCGACCACCTCGTAGTCAGCGAAGCCGGCCAGCCCGGATTTCAGGAAGCGTTCACGGATACGCTGGCGGTGGCCGTGGTAGTGGGGTTCGTCTTCAGTCATGGTCCCTTACGTCTCGATTCCTGTCGTTGTCGTTGCACACTGCACAGCGGTGAGTCAGGTGCGCCCAAACGCCGAAGGTCCCTCGCCGACAGCACGCAGCGAGGTTGCGGGATGGCGGTCGGGTGCACCGTCATGTTAGGACTTGGCCAGCGAAACGTTACCAGATATGATCTCGTCAACCAGATAGCCATACCAGACAACACCTACATTGAATCCGGATTTACGAATAATCGTTAGGTCATCAAACTCTATGGGGACATGCTTTTGATAAAGCTCTCCTGAGTAAATGCCGAGAAATGCAAATTGCTTCTCCTTTGCATAGAGTAAATGACCGTTCTCAACTGCGATATTACTCGGCTCAGATATAACAATGCTGCCCGACGATCCAGGAAAGAGTTTTGCGTCGATTAGAAAGTAAGGATTTCCTTCAAATTTCGCACCCCAGCGAGTAGCAACAATTCCAGACTTCACGATAGGAAAGACATTCACGTGATCGTAGAATCCACGTGGGTAGCCGACTACAATCGCATTACTTCCAACGTGTGGATTGATCTTGTTCTGGCCTGCCAGGTTTTCAGCTGAAACGCCATACCATTTCAGATATTTCTCACCCGACTTTATCCGCTCGGTTAGTAGATCGAGTATTCGAATAGCGCATACATCCACACTGGGATTAGGGTGCAATCTTGCGCGATTCGCGAGTTCCTCAAAGCCTAAGACAATAGGGTCCCAGACAACCTTGTCGCCGGATACTTTTCTGAGATTGAACGTCAACCGCGTCGGTTTAGTTTCGGCATTGTATACACGCGGCAGCAGGACATGGCGATTCGTTACTAGCCATAACTCCGTAATTTCACGCCACTGACCCTCCTTGCCTGGATCCTTGAGTGAAAGCTCTTGGTAAAAGAACCCCGTGCCTTGGGATGAGACACTTTGTGCACGCACTTCGATCAGTGTCGAGATACCGTGTATAGCATCATCAATCTTCATTTCACCTTTGGGCCGCGACATCGCAGTATAACACCCCTCCTGCAATTCTATCGTAACATCTGCATTCGCAGAAGATTAGGCCATGTTCTGCACTGAACACGGGGGATATATGGTTTCTATAATATGATACCTTGGCTCCTCCCCTACAAACCGTCCACCGGATTTTTGACGCCCTTGCCGCCTCGGTTCAGGACATGGGTGAAAATCATCGTAGCCTTGACGTCCTTGTGACCGAGAAGTTCCTGAACAGTCCAGTTGTCGTAGCCGCTTCCAGGAGTTGCGTGGCAAAGGAATGACGAACAAAATCTTTAGGTATCACACAATTGACAGAGCCAGCATTACCACTCCAGGATCTGGTGGGAGAACTCCCGCCAGTGGTGCCACGCCATTTTCGGCCTGATAAAAAAGGTCAGGTATCGAAACGATCGAGGTTGCGATAAATGAAGCGTCCCCCAAAGCAGCCAGCCGGCGGGAAGATGGAGTTCTGTCCTCATTTGGATATTATTCATCAATTGTGTAGGTCTGACACGTTTAGATGCTTTCCTAACCGATTTTTGCCATTCTGGGTGTTTGTTTGAATCGTATTGCCAATTCATTGGATGTCTTTCACTTGTTTTCGATCCACTATTTTTTGTATAGAATCGTAAATCCTGTAAGCAGTTTAGAGGTAGGAATCGAATTATATTTCGGTTTGAAATATTTAAGGGAAGACATGTTGCATTTTTTCGTCGGACTTTTCAAGGTTTCCTACATTTTTTCGTTTGACTTCCTATTAGGTGGAAGTTGATAAAGGAGGGCCTGGGATGAGAGGATGTGAAAACTGCCGAAAAGCGTAGTCGTGGAAGGGTGTCGGTGGTCAGGGATTTATTGTCTCTTGCCGTCCGACCTTCACTCCTTCTTGCCCAATTCCACCTCGACCTTCCTGTACTTCACGCCGGGGAGGGCGTCGGTTATCCTCCAGCCCCTCTTTGAGAGGACTCTCCCGTCCAGGATCACCACCCTGCCGCGGTCGCTTTTGCTCCT
>MTKY01058925.1_pt1 | contig 10983 bp, 5 predicted proteins | sample 1042731 | NCBI WGS metagenome assembly MTKY01 (sample SAMN06212206, study PRJNA360538) | anaerobic digester metagenome | biome: Wastewater treatment plant; material: sludge; isolation source: anaerobic digester fed with sludge from wastewater treatment plant | place: Denmark: WWTP Soeholt ... | reverse complement strand
GAGATCGTGAGACCCCAACCGGCCCCCGGCGAGAGGATACCCGCCTATCTCGGCATCGACGTCGGCTCGATCTCAACGAATCTGGTCGTGATCGACTCAGAGGGCCGGATGATATCGAAGGTCTACCTGATGACCGGCGGCGAGCCGATCAATGCCGTGCGCGACGGGCTGAAGATCATCGGCGACGACGTGGGCGACATTGTCGACATCCGCGGCGTCTGCACGACGGGCTCGGGTCGCTACCTCATCGGCGACTTCGTTGGCGCGGACGTGGTCAAGAATGAGATCACCGCCCATGCGCGCGGGGCGCTGGCCACCGACCCGGAGGTCGACACGATCTTTGAGATCGGCGGGCAGGACTCGAAGTACGTGAGCCTGCGCAACGGGCATGTCGTGGACTTCACGATGAACAAGGTGTGCGCCGCGGGCACGGGCTCCTTCCTCGAGGAGCAGGCCGAGAAGCTCGGCATCAGCATCAAGGAGGAGTTCGCGCGGTTGGCCCTGGCCTCGCAGACCCCGCGCGATCTTGGCGAGCGCTGCACGGTGTTCATGGAGACGGAGATGGTCAAGCACCAGCAGGCCGGGGCGACCACCGGCGAGCTCGTCAGCGGCCTGGCCTACTCGATCGTCAAGAACTACCTCAACCAGGTCGTGGCCAAGAAGCCCGTCGGCAACCGCATCTTCTTCCAGGGCGGTACGGCATTCAACGACGCAGTGGTGGCGGCCTTCGAGAAGGTGACCGGCAAGCCGATCATCGTGCCGCCGCATAAGGAGGTCCTGGGAGCCTACGGGTGCGCGATCATCGCGCTCGAGGAGGACGCGGGCGAAGGGAGCAACTTCGGCGGCTTCGACCTCTCCGAGCGCGGCTACGAGGTCGAGACATTCATCTGCAAGGACTGCTCCAACGACTGCGAGATCAACAAGGTGACCATCGAGGGGCGCGATCCGCTCTACTACGGCAGCCGTTGCGGCAAGTTCGATGTCGACAAGACCAAAAAGAAGCCCAATAGCGAACTACCGGACCTGTTCAGGGAGCGGGAGAAGCTGCTGATGGGCTCCTACGAGCCGAAGCGGCAACCGCGGGAGAACGCTCCACGCGTGGGCGTCCCCCGCGCCATGCTGTTCCATGACCTCTACCCGTACTTCCACGCGCTGCTGAGCGAGCTGGGCTGCGAGATCGTGTTGTCCGACAAGACGAACAAGACGATCATCCACGAGGGCGCCGAGCGCTCCGTGGCCGAAACCTGCTTCCCGATCAAGGTCGCGCTGGGGCACATTTACAACCTCGTGCGGGACAAACAGATCGACTACATCTTCCTGCCCAGCGTCATCAACATGGAGAAGAAGGCGGAGGGGATGACCGACAGCTTCGTCTGTCCGTACTCCCAATCGCTCCCGTACACCTCCCGTGCGGCGGTCGACTACGACGCCTGGGGCGTGAAGGTGCTCGATCCGCATGTGTACTTCCAGTATGGGCATGCGCATCGGAAGAAGGCCTTCGCGGCGATGGCGAAGGAGCTGGGGGCTTCGAGCGCCGAACTCGACCGGGCGGTACGTGCCGCCGAGGTCGCTGTGAAACGGTTCCAGGAGGAGTGCCGCAAGCGTGGCAGACAGGCGCTGGCGGAGCTGGGGGATGACCAGTACGCGCTCGTGATCGTCAGCCGCGCATACAACGGCTGCGACCCCGGCGCGAACCTGCAGCTGCCCGGAAAACTCCGCGATATGGGCGTGCTGCCCATCCCGATGGACTTTCTGCCGCTCGATGACGTGCGGCTCTCTGAAGACTGGTGGAACATGTACTGGGGGTACGGGCAGAACATCCTGGCGTCGGCGGAGGTCATCGCCGGTGACAGGCGGCTCTACCCGGTTTATATCACCAACTTCGGCTGCGGCCCGGACTCATTCATCACGCAGTTCTTCCAGGAGCGGACCGGCGGCAAGCCGTGCCTGGTCATCGAGGTCGACGAGCACTCGGCCGACGCCGGCATGATCACCCGCTGCGAGGCGTTCATCGACAGTATCGAGTCCACCCGCGGCGGGCAGTACCAGCCCGGGCGGCCCTTCAGGCCGCTTCAGTACGAGCGCGACCAGGAGCGCACCATGCTCATCCCGAACATGAGCATCCACGCGTACGCGCTCAAGGGCGCATTCGCAGGCTGTGGTGTGCGCGCCGAGGTGATGGATGAGCCCGATGAGGAGACACTCCTGCACGGGCGGAGATGGACGTCGGGAAAGGAGTGCTTCCCGGCGGTCGTGACAACCGGCGATATGGTCAAGTACGCACTTCGCGAGGACTTTGACCGCAACAAGTTCGCATTCTTCATGGGCGGATCGGGCGGACCGTGTCGCTTCGGGCAGTACAACGCCCTGCAACGGATGGTACTCGACGACCTCGGCTTCGAGGATGTGCCCATCTACGCCCCCAACCAGGCGAGCAAGTTCTTCGGCGATACGGCGCTGGTCGGCAAGAAGTTCCTCCTGTACGGCTGGCGCGGCATGGTGGCGCTGGACATGCTCTACAAGGCGCGCCTGGAGGTCAAGCCTTACGAAATCACGCCGGGGCAGACAGTCGCGGTCATGAACGAGTACCGTGACCGTATCACCGACGCCCTGTCGCGCGAGGCCGACCTGCTGCCGGTGCTGCGAGATGCGGCCGAGGCATTCGCCGCGATCCCCGTCGATCGCAGTGAGCGCAAGCCGATCATCGGCGTCACGGGCGAGTTCTACGTGCGCTTCAACGGCTTCTCGAACCAGAATGTCATCGAGCAGATCGAGGACCTCGGAGGAGTCGTCTGGATCGCTCCGGTCTTCGAGTGGTTCCTCTACAGGAACTTCCGGCGTGACATGCGGGCGAAGCTGGATAGCGCCTGGCTGCTGCGGCTCAAGAACAGCATGATGGACCGCATCATGCGCAAGGACGAGCACGCCTTCACGCATGCCTTCGATGAGTTGCTGGAGAACGCCGTCGAGCCCTCGAGCGCGGAGGTGCTCGAGATGGCCGCCCCCTATATCCACTGCAGCTTCGAGGGGGAGGGCGTCATGACCATCGGCAAAGCCGTCGACTTCGCCCGACGCGGTCTCGCCGGCATCGTGACGATCATGCCGTTTACCTGCATGCCGGGCACCGTCTCGCACGCGATCATGCGGCGGGTCAAGGATGACTTCGGCGGCATCCCGACGCTCAACATGGTCTACGACGGCAGCGAGCAGGCCACGGCAGTCACGCGCCTCGAGGCATTCATGTACTCGGCGCGGGAGTTCGTGCGCAACAGAGACGGCGGGGGACCTGCTCGGCCACAGCCGATTGCCTCGAACTGAGGCGCCGTCACGGCTGGGAGCCGATCGAGTCGGCCATGCAACAGGGCAGATAGATAAAGCCGGAGACCATTTGATGGTCTCCGGCTTCGCAGCATGGAGAGGGTACACAGCTTTGTTGTACAGCGCGCATGGTGACCTCTGGGTATCACCGAGTCCAGTTTACCCGGCGGAGGCCCCGCCGAAACGGCTTCTCCAGCCGCCTCACCTGCGCTTCTTGATGGCCGCCCTGTAGAGCTTCTCGTACCGCTGCGCCGATGCCGTCCAGGAGTAGTCGGAGGCGAAGGCGTTGTCCATCAGCCGCTGCCACAACTGCTTGTCTGCATAGGCCGCGAGCGCCTCGCCCACGGCTCGCTTGAGCGCGGCGGTCGAGTACTCCTCGAAGTCGAAGCCGTTGGCCTTCTCGCCCGCGGCGCGGATCGTGTCGGCCAGTCCGCCGGTGCGGCGCACGATCGGGATAGTCCCGTACGCCAGCGCAATCATCTGCCCCAGACCGCACGGCTCATAGTGAGAGGGCATCAGGAACATGTCCGAGCCCGCGTAAACCATGCGGGCCAGGGTGTTGGAGAACTGCAGTTTCGCGGCCACATTGCCCATCGTCGCACTCGCGCGGGTGAAGACGGCCTCGAGATGTGGGTCGCCCGTGCCCAGCAGCACGAGCTGGAAGCCGCCTACGTCATCAAGCATGTCTGCGACCAGGTCGAGGCCCTTCTGCGCATCCAGGCGCGTCACCATGCCGATGACGGGGATGCTCGGGTCGACGCGCAGGCCGAACTCCGCCTGCAGGGCCGCTTTGCAGGTTGCCTTGCCGGCCCGGTCCTTCGCGCTGTAGTTGGCGGCGATAGCATCATCGGTCTCGGGGCACCAGGTGCTGTAGTCGATGCCGTTGACGATCCCCCAGACATCCTTGCCGCGCGAGACCAGCAGCTCAGAGAGCGTGCCGCCCATCGCCGGGTCCTTGAGTTCCTCGGCATAGCGCTCGCTGACTGTGTTGATCATATCCGAGAAGATCAGCCCCACGCGCGCGAGGTTGATCTGGCCGTCCGGGCATGCGTCGGCGACGCGCGCATCACCCAGGTCGAGCCCGACGGCGCCCAGAAAGTCAGCGGGGAATGTGCCCTGGTACGAGCCGCCCAGGTTATGTCCCGTGAAGACCGTCGAGTAGGGGAGGTCCCACAGCCGGGTATAGGCGGCGAGCAGGGATGTGTGCCAGTCATTCAGATGGATCACATCCGCGTCGAACTCGAGCGCCTCGATGGTTGCGAGGGTTGCGCGGCAGAAGAACGCCAGGCGCTCGACGTTGTCCGGGTATGACCCCCCGGCGGGTCCATAGACGCCCTCGCGGTCGAAGTAGTCGTTGTGCTCGATCATGTAGACGGGCACATCGCTGCCGGGGAGCGTGGTCATGTCAACGCCGCAGCCGGTCGTCCAGGTCGGCATGCGGACGTCAACACCCTCCACAACACGCTCCATCGGGCCGGCCTTCTGCGCCGCGGTTCTGTACTTGGGCATGACGACGCGGATGTCGATTCCAAGCTCGGCAAGTGCCTTGGGCAGGCTGCCTGCAACATCGGCCAATCCACCGACCTTCGCGAAAGGATCGACCTCGGCGGATGCGAGTATCGCTCTGAGCTTCATAGGAAATCCCTTCCCAGGTACTTATTCGTTGAGCACGATGCGACTGGGCACCACGGTGATGCCGCCGTCGGTGACGATGAAGCGTCGATGGTCCTTCTCGGCGTCCTCCCCGATGACGGTATTGGCGGGGATGCGGACGCCTTCGGCGACCAGCGCCCTGCGGACGCGGGCGCCGGGCTCGACAACGACATCATCCATGAGCACCGACTCGTCGACGACGGCGCCGTGCACCTTCACGCCGGGTGAGAGCACCGAGCGGGTGATCTGAGCATCGATACTGACGCAGCCGGGTGAGAGGATCACATCCCTGACACAGCACTGATCCGGGTGCTCGCCGCAAATTCGCGCGACGGCCGTCACCGGCCGGTAGGTGTAGATGGGCCAGGTGCGATCGTCCAGCGGCAGCGCCGGCGATCCGCTCAACAGCGCCATGTGCGCCTCCCAGTAGGCCGCGAGAGTCCCGATGTCGCGCCAGTAGTCGGGCTGCCCGGCGCCCGCGGCCACGAACTGGTAGGCATACACCGGTTCTCCGGCAGCGACCATGGCCGGGATGATATCCTTGCCGAAATCGTGGGAGGTGTTGCGCCGTGCATCGGCCGACAACTGCGACACCAGCGCCTCGGTATTCCACACGTACACGGCCATGTTGGACAGCGAACGAGTCTCATCGCCCGGCATCGGTGGTGGGTCCTCGGGCTTCTCCACAAACTGATGGACGCGACCATCGGGCCCGGTGTTCAGGACGCCCAGTTGCGTGCACTGCTGCCTGGGCAACGGCAGGCACGCGATTGTGAGCGCCGCGCCCGTCTCCCGGTGCTGCTCGAGCATCAGTGAGTAGTCCATCTTGTAGGCGTGGTCGCCGGAGAGCAGAACGACTTCCTCCGGCCGTTCCTGCTGCAGGAAGTAGATATTCTGGAAGACCGCGTCGGCAGTGCCCGCGTACCACCGCTGCGCGAAGACGCGCTGGGGCGGGATCAGCTCGACGACCTCGCCCAGATCGTCGCTGAACAGAGGCACCCAGCCCTGGCGGATGTGACGGTTGAGCGAGCCGGATGCGTACTGGGTGAGGATGTAGATGCGACGGATCCCCGAGTTGATGCAGTTGCTCAGGGTGAAGTCAATCATGCGGAAGCAGCCGCCGAAGCGCACGGCGGGCTTGGCCATGGTGTTCGTCAGTGGCGCGAGCCGCTGCCCCTGCCCTCCAGCCAGCACGATGGCGAGCGGCCGCGAATCGTCGATTCGCACCGGGGTCATTGTCTCACCTTGGGCCATTCGACGCCTATCGCTCCTCCGGCGGCCGCGGGCCGGCCTCCGCGGCGCGCTTCTGAAGCGCGCAAGCGATGTGCTCCTTCAGCCCGGACAGGTCGGAGGACTTCACGACATACGCATCGGCAGCCCACGTCATGAAGTTGTCCTTGTAGCTGGAGTAGGCCGTGTTGAGGACAACCGGTATCTGGCCGTTGATGTCCAGAATGCGCCCGAGCGTCTCGATTCCGTCCATCCCCGGCATGGCGATGTCGAGCACGACCAGGTCGACGCCGCCCTCCTCTACCGCCTTGATGGCATCCTGTCCGCAGTTGGCCTGGATGATCTCATAGCCCTCGTACCGCAACTCCTCGGAGTAGAGCAGGCGCTGGTTGTCATCGTCATCGACGATCAGCACCACAGGCATGAGTTCGGCCTCCCTTCGCACTGCTGTTGTCGGTGACGGCATCTTCAGCAAGCCCGGCGGCCCGGAGTTGCCCGTAGTCGGTTGGGAAGACCAGTGTGAATGTCGTGCCCTCGTCAACCCTGCTTGTGACCAGCATCTCGGCCCCGTGGTCGTGGATGATCTTCTTGCTCAGCGCCAGCCCCAGCCCCATGCCCGTCGGCTTTGTCGTGAAGAACGTCTTGAACACAGCGTCCATGTTCTCCGGCGGAATGCCGCAGCCGGTGTCCGTCACTTCGATGGTCACCTCACCGGCTGCTCCGGCGCGCGCGCTGATGCGCACCCAGCCGCCGTCGGGCATCGCGTCGATGGCATTGCGCATCAGGTTGTCGAGGACCTGGTATACCTGGGCCCTGTCGATGTAGACGGCGGGCAGGTCGTCAGCGCAGTCTACACCTACTTCTACATTGCTCCTGTCGAGTCCCCCAAGAATCCGCTCGATGCAGTCCTGAACGGTCTCGGACACGCTGCACCACTCAAAGCGCGGTACACCGGGCCTCGAGAATGCGAGCAGCCCGTTGACGATCTTCTCCAGCCGCATGACTTCATCGTAGATGATCTTGCCGTTGCGCGTCACCTTGGCCGGATCATCCGCCTGGCGGACCATGAGGTTGGCAAAGCCGCCGATGGTGCTGAGCGGATTGCGGATCTCGTGGGCCACAATGGCGGCCATCTCGCCGACTGCGGCAAGGCTCTCCGCGCGCAGCGAGCGCTCCTGTGCCGCCTCCAGCTCCCTGTAAGCCTCCTCGAGTTCCTCGGCCCGGCGCTGCTCCTGCTCGTAGGCTCTCGCCCGGTCGATGGCAAGCGCCGCGTGGTTGGCAAGCGATGTGAAGAGCTGGACGTCCGAGCGGCTGATCGGATGGCGGCTGATGAAGTTGTCGGCGTAGGCGACACCGATGCGAGTATCTGAGATAAACAACGGGGCGACCACGAACTCCTCCGCCTGCAGATACTGGCGGAAGGAGTCCGGGACGCGGGAGTCGTTGTAGGCATTGACCACGTGCTGGGTCTGCCGGGTCTCGAGTGCGAGCATCGGCAGCTTCTCGACGTCGTCAAGGGATACCTCGAGCTTCGCCACCAGCCTGTAGAACGAACTCTGCTCCGGCGGCGGCAGGTGGTCGTAGTCGTCGAGGAAGTCACCGATCGTGGTGTGACTGGTATCCACCTCGGCCCATATATGGCCGGCCTCGGAGGGGCTTGTGGGGCCGACGGCCATCTCGGTATGGAGCATCCCCGTCGTCTCATCGGCCAGCATGAGAAACGCCCGGTTGAACCCGAGGCCGACGGCGCCGCCCGCGGTCATGCCGGTGAGGATGGCATGGAGCAGCCTCGGCAGCTTGAGCATCCCGAGCATCGCCCGCGCAAGCTGTTGGAGGACGGAGCGCTCATAGAGCTGCCGGTGACGCTCCGTCACGTCCTCGATCGTCAGCATCGCCAGCGGCTCGCCGCATGCCCCGGTGAGCGGGTCCATCCGGATGTTCAGGGTGCGCTCACCATGGTCGGGCGTCGCGTGCCGGTAGCCTGACCACTGCACGCGCTCCCCGGTGTCGACTGTCGACCGGATGGCCGAGAGCAGGCCCGCATCCTCGAGCAGACTGGTCGGGAACAGGTCGGTCACGCTGCGTCCGCTGACCTCCTCGACCGTCAGACCGCGCTGCCCGCAGTAGGCGGGGTTGGCGTAGAGCACTCGCAGAGCCGAATCGACGACCATCAGGCGCACCGGCAGAGCCGCCAGCGCGTTCTCATAGAAGGCCCTCTGCCTGCTGTACTCCTCCAGCAGCGCCGCGGCCCTGGATATCTCCGTGTTCTCAGTGTCGTTGCCGGCGGTCATGGTCCTCCCACATCGCTATCCATCCCCTGCCCCCTGCGCCTCCGCGTCCTCTCGCAGAAAGCCCGCCGCCTGTTCCGGCGAGACCGGGTTGATGTAGAACCCCGTACCCCACTCGAAGCCGGCGACCTTCGTCAACCGCGGGATCAGCTCGATATGCCAATGGTAGTCGTACTCGATCGTGCCCCAGTACTCCGGATGGCCGGGCTTGGGCAGGGTGTTCGGAGATGTCTGCAGCATCAGGTTGTAGGCGGGATCGTCGAGAATGGTGCGGTACCTGGCCAGGATGTCTGCCAGGATGTCGGCGAGCGACTGCCTCTGCTCCGGGCTCATCAGCACGAAGTCGTGCTGGTGCTGAAGCGGGAAGATGTTGACCTCGAAGGGAAAACGTGCGGCGAATACCGAGAGCACCACAAAGTGCTCGTTGCGGCAGACCACGCGCTCCGGCATCGCCATCTCCTGCTCGATGAGGTCACAGAAGATGCAGCGTTCCTTGCGATGGTAATGCTCGCGGGCGGCGCGCAGCTTCTCGCTCACGAACTTCGGCACAATCGGCAGTGCAATGATCTGCGAATGCGGGTGTGCCAGCGATGCTCCCGCCGCGGACCCGTAGTTGCGGAAGATGATGATATGGCGGAAGCGCTTGTCACTACGCAGGTCGACGACGCGGTCGACGAAGGTATCGAGTACCTTGACGAGGTGCTCCCTGGGCAGTTCGCAGAAGACGGCGCGATGGTCGGGTGTCTCGATAACGACCTCGTGCGCGCCGATGCCGCCCATCTTGTCAAGCAGACCGATGCCGGAGCGCTGCAGATCGCCCTCGATCGCGAGGGCGGCGAACTTGTTCGGCACCACGCGGACATCCCAGCCGGCGGTGTTGGGCTCGCGCCCGGGCCCACAGACCGCGCAGATCTCCGGCGGCGTCATGTGCTCGTTATCCCCGCAGAAGGGGCAACTCTGGCTGGTGTCGGGCGGGGCATCGCTCTTGAAGTCCGTAGGGCGTCTGCCGCGCTCGGCAGCTATGATTACCCAGTGGTCGAGAATCGGGTCCTTGCGTAGTTCAGACATGAACAGACCTCCGTTAGCCGGCTCCACAACATGGCGAGCGGTGTACGCATGTACTGCAATGATAATGCCCAGACAGCGTTGACGTAAAGATTCGTTGTCGCCGGCCTCGGCACGCCGGGGCGCGCGAACCGCGAGTCGGCTTGACTTGCCCCTGGGCACGGACTATACTGCAGATTGGCATAGAGGACGCCGTGTGCGGTGCCGCCGGCGTTGTACCTGTGCTGTTGCGCCTTGAGCAACGACTCTGCGCCAAACCAAGTAGGTGGACAGATGCGGCAACGCAGGTGGCTCGTCATTGCCTCCGCATTCATCCTGGTGGCCATCGTGGGCTTTGTGGTCCTGCAGCGCGGACCCCTGGCCCAGCCCCCGCCCCCCGGCGACACCAGCGCGGGCGGGCCGCCCGCCGACATGCCGCCCGACCCCAGCATGATGGGGCCCGGCATGGGCCCCGATATGGGCATGGGTGGCGCCCCCGCCGGCGGTGGCGGGGCAGGCCTCGAGTGGACAGTCACTCCGTCCCCTGAAGACAAGTCGATGACCTACCAGGAGTTCTGCAACCGCACGGGCGCCTCCCCGAACGTCCCCAAGCAGTTCACCGTGGATGACAACGGAGAGGACATCCTTGCCACCAAGAACTCCTGGTCGCAGTTGCAGCGGGTCTACGCCGGCGGCGCCGTCGGCGTCGCCGCGGAGGGCGTTCAGCCCGGCCGCGTCGGCAAGCGACTGGTTGACGAGGCCGTTCGGCATAGCGCGTATGACATGCAAGTGGCGATGGCCCTTGGCAAGCTCTATCTCGATGCCGCCAATGGCTTCACCTTCAAAGTCGGCTACCCCACCACCAACGGCACCTACCGCATGAACGGGCTCAGCACCTCCCAGATCGGCCCCAGCGCCATGTCGATACTGGTCGTCATGCAGGTGCGCCCCAACTTCCAGAAGAGCTACGGTCAGAAGGTCTATGACAGGCTGAAGAAGTTCGACTGCCTGGGCTATGGGCGGTCCGAGGGCGGCGGCGTGACAACCACATCGATGCCCTTTGTGGTGCATACGTACAAGAAGGGCTACTACCAGCCACACAAGCTCAATCTGACCCCGCTGGCAACGCCGGTATGGGCGCTGCTGTGGGCCATGAACGAGATCGAGTTGAACATCAAGGACCGGGCGGGCGAAGTCATCTACACGACGCGGCAGCCCGCCGGCCAGGGACCGACCATTCTCTCGGAGATTCTCAACCCGCCGCAGTTGTATTACAACCCCAAGTGGAAGCTCCTGATTCCGCCTGAGGACCTCCGCTTCGACGGCGGAAGGCTGAACCTCAACGGTACACGCGGTTGGGCCTACATGTTCACCGTCGACCTGCCGCCGAGCGTCGCGCTCCAGATGCACTCGGCCACCGCCCGCCTCGTCGGCGCCGACGAGCAGACGC
>MTKY01072365.1_pt1 | contig 10996 bp, 7 predicted proteins | sample 1042731 | NCBI WGS metagenome assembly MTKY01 (sample SAMN06212206, study PRJNA360538) | anaerobic digester metagenome | biome: Wastewater treatment plant; material: sludge; isolation source: anaerobic digester fed with sludge from wastewater treatment plant | place: Denmark: WWTP Soeholt ... | reverse complement strand
CACCTCTGTGATCGTCTCGCCATTCTTCAGCACCTCCAAGGTGCAGCCCTTGGGGCAGGTGATGCAGATTACCTTGATGGGTGTGTTATTGGCCATGTTTCACTCCTAACGCCTTACGATGGCGACTTCCAGGGCATCTGCCTGGCAAATTTCATCGTAATCCTTACCCTTCAGCATCACGGTCACCATTTCACCCGGACGGGCGTAGGGTTCTGCCTTGCGGGTCACCAGATGTTCGCCATGGCGCACCTCCACCCACACCGGAGTTTCGATGGGCTGGCTGACACGGAATTGAACACGTATATCGCCATCCATCAGACTGTCTGGATGGATGACATGCGGAACAACATAGCGCACGTTTTCCCCGGCTTTAAGGGCAATTGATTTTTCCGCTTTCGGAAGGCAGCCTGCAGCGCAGCGGGCGGCCTGTTTACCGGCTGTCAGACCGGCTTCGGTCACCCAATCCACAAGGTCGTACACGTGAACCACATTGCCGGCTGAAAAAACACCCGGCACGCTGGTCTGAAAGCGCTCGTCCACAAAGGGTCCCGCGGTGACCAGATCCAGGCGCACACCACACTTGCGCGATAACTCATTTTCCGGAATCAATCCAACAGACAGCAGCAGCGTGTCGCAGGGAATGATCTCTTCGGATCCAATAATGGGTTTCCAGCGCTCGTCCACGCGTACCGTCTCAATGGCTTCCACGCGTTTTTCACCAATGATGCGTTTTACAGTGTGCTGCAGCATGAGGGGAATATCATAATCCAGCAGGCATTGCACGTAATTGCGCGTCAGCCCGGTAAGGTAGGGCATCACTTCCAACACGCGCTCCACTTTTGCACCCTCAAACGTCAGGCGGCGCGCCATGATCATGCCAATGTCTCCAGAACCGAGGATGACAAAGCGTTTGCCGGGCATAAAGCCTTCCATATTGACCCAGCGCTGCGCGGCTCCGGCGGTGAAAACGCCAGCCGGACGGGTTCCGGGCAGCCTTACCTGCGCGCGGGTACGTTCGCGGCATCCCATGGCTAAAACAATCGCACCGGCGGTAAATTCAAGAATGCCGGCTTTACGGTTGGAGGCGTAGATGCGCCGGTCGGGGGTGATGTCCAGCACCATGGTATCCAGCAGGAATTGCACACCGGCAGTCCGGGCATCATCAATGAATCGCTGGGCATAGCTGGGACCTGGCAAATCCTTCTTAAACACCTCAACGCCAAAACCATTATGAATGCATTGCAGCAAAATTCCGCCGGGTTCCACGTCGCGCTCGATAACCAGCACATCGCGCGCGCCATTTTGGCGGGCAGCCAGCGCCGCCGCCAGACCGCCGGGTCCGGAGCCAATGACAACCACGTCATAATGCTCTTTAAGCATCATGCTGCACCTCCACATCCTTGGTGCGGCGGACCAGAAATTCCGAGCCGGCGCCTTTCTTTGTGATTTCGCAAGGCGACACACCCAGTTCGCGGGCGAGAATATCCACCACGCGCGGCATGTCGAATGATCCCAGGCAGCGGCCGGTACCCAGCCAGGTGCGGCGCTTGATGGCGTCATAGGTATGCGCGGGAAGTGGAGCGTGAATGGCCGCCACAATTTCGCCTTCCGTAACCATTTCACAGCGGCAAACGACGCGCCCATAACGCGGATCGCGGTGGATGAGTTCTGCCTGCTCCGCACGGGAGAGTGCGCTGAAGCGCGGGCGCGCAGAGCGCAGGGGATTCCAACCATCCCTTTCGGTCAACATCAGGCCGGCATCCTTAAGCAGGTCAACGACCATTTCCGCAATGGCAGGCGCTGAAGTCAAACCGGGAGACTCGATGCCGCCCAGGTTGACCAAACCGCGCCGGTTGGCCGGTATCTCAACAATAAAGTCATGGCTGTAATCCACGCCGGGGGTCTGGCAGGGAGCGTTGCCTGTGGCGCGCAGCCCGGCGAAGGTGGCAATGATATGGCGCGGATTAAGCTCCGGAATCAACTGCCGGGCGCCGTTCCAGATCTCCTCCAGTCCAGAATGTGTGACAGAGGCGTCTGCTTTATTCTCAACCGGTTGTGAGTTGGGTCCCACCAGAACATTCCCGTGGGTGCTGGCAAGCACCAGAATACCCTTGCTGGTGGAAGAAGGAACCGGGAAAAACACCTGATCGGTGTAAAAATCCGCCTGATCCAGGACGTAATATTCTCCACGCCGTGGAGTGATGTTGAATTCAGGGCGGACGCCTGCTTTATGCATCACGTCATCGCAATACATCCCGGCGGCGTTCACCACCCAGCGGCTGCAAAAACTGCCGCGGCTGGTTTTCACCCCGGAAATCTCGTCCCCTTCCCAAAGAAAGTCCTCAAACCGGGTGTCGAGAAGCACTTCAACCCCGTTTTGGATGGCGTTTTCGGCTGCGGCAACGGTGATATTGAACGTATCCACCACGCCGGCGGTGGGAGTGAACAGCGCCCCGGTCACGTCCGGGTTAAGCCGCGGTTCGCGGTGAAGCATGTCGTCGCGGGAGATGATTTCGCACGGCACGCCGTTCTGTTTCCCGCGCTGCAGCAGCCCGTCCAGGGCTGTGAATTGCTCTGCACCCACCGCCACGACATAAGCGCCGTTCCGTTTGAAAGGCACATCCAATTCGTGCGCCAGCGCATCCCACATCGGGTTGGCGCGCACGTTCAACAGGGCTTTGAGCGTCCCTGGGACGGGATCATGCCCGGCATGGATAATTGCCGAGTTGGCAGAGCTGGCGCCCATGCCAATATCGGCTTCCTTTTCAATCAGCAGGATGCGCAGGTTGTAGCGAGACAGCGCGCGCGCCGTCAGGCAGCCAACAACGCCGCCGCCAATGATGATGACATCATAAAATTTCATCCCATTACCTTTATCAAATTACAGCCGGCATTCTCCGCCAGAGGTCAGCTTTTGGGCGGGTAGCCGGTAATGTCGCGGATTTCCTCATAGAGCGGCTGCAGACGGTTGTACATCTGGCAGTAAACGCGCCGGTAGAGCTCATCGTAAATCTTGTGGTTCACGGGGTTCGGTTCGAATGTCTTGCCGACATGGGTCATTTCACTTACGGCGGCGTCAAAATCGGGGTGCAGTTTCAGCCCAACTGCGGCGTCAATGGCAGCCCCAAGACCTGAGGCTTCGTAGACATGCGGGCGGGCGGTGGGCATACCAAAAATATCAGCCGTCAACTGCATGGCAGCCGAAGACTGGCTGCCGCCGCCGGCAACGCGCACTTCGGTGATGGGAACATGCGAGCGTTTGGAGGTGCGTTCCGCGCCTTCACGCAGTGAATACGCCAGCCCTTCAAGGATGGAGCGGTAAAAGTGGGCGCGGGTGTGAACATCGCCAAAACCGATGACAGCGCCTTTTGCTTCCGGGCCTGGAACCTTGAGTCCCGGGGACCAGTAAGGCTGCAGCGTAAGACCCAGCGAACCGGGCGGGACAGAGTTGACTAGTTCATCGAACAGCTCCTCGGTTTCAACGCCAAGCTGTTCAGCCAGCCGTTCTTCGTTCATTCCAAATTCACGCTTAAACCAGCTTACCATCCAGTAGCCGCGGTAGATCTGCAGTTCCAGGCTGTAGGCATCCGGCACGGCTGAAGGGTAGGGCGGGATGAGCGGGATGAGTTCCACATATTTCCGGTGGGTGGTGTTAATGGTGGCGGTTGTTCCGTAGGAAAGGCAGGCAATGTGCGAATCGAGGCAGCCGGCGCCAATCACCTCGCAGGCTTTGTCGGCTGCCGCTGAAATAAGCGGCAGCCCGGCGGGGATGCCGGTCGCCTGCGCCGCTTCGGGTGTAATGACCCCCAGCTGTCCGGCGGGTGGAACAAGCTCGGGCAGCATGGAAGCTGGCATCGGTACAGCCTGCCATTTCCAGTCAAACTTGCCAGCCCAATTCTTGGTTTTGTAATCAAAGGGGAGATAACCCACCTGGCAGCCGGTGGAATCGACATACCGGCCAGTCAATTTATGGGTGAGATACCCGGAAAGGAAAAGGAATTTGCTGGTTTTTTTCCAGACTTCTGGCTGGTAGGTTCTCACCCAGTTGCTTTCGGCTTCTGCCTGCAGGTACGCCACAGTTTCCGACATGCCGCTGAGGGCAAACAGCACTCCCCAGATGCCCTTCACAGGCGGAAGGTTGGGCGTGCGGCGTTGGTCCAGCCAGACGATGGCCGGGCGCAGCGGTTTGCCATTTTCATCCAAATTGATCAGGGTTGAGCGCTGGGTGGTAAGCGCCACGCCGGCGATTGATTCCTTCTCAACGCCGGGCAGCTGCCACAACTGCTGGCAGGCCTGGCAGACGGCATCCCAAAATACCTCCGGATGCTGTTCCGCCAATCCGGGTGCGGTGGAAAAATACGGTTCAATCGGGACGCGGGTTTTGGCGATCAAATTCCCGCGCAGATCGAAGATCAACGCCCGCACGCTCTGGGTGCCGTTGTCGATGGCCAGCAGATGTTCTCCTGTCATGGTTATCCCTCCAGGTCTTTACTCCAGCGTTTTTCTCGTTGTTCAACCGACATATCCAGGCCGATGGTTCCCCCCGGATTCATGATGTTGTTCGGGTCAAAGTATTTCTTCAGAAGGCGGATGATGTTCATTGCCGGTGTACCGATTTCTTCTTCCAACCAGGGAGCGGTCTGCTTGCCAAGACCATGATGATGACTCATGGCAGCGCCAGACTGGCGGATGGCTTCCAGGATGCCGTACTGCAGATCCAGGTACTCGCGAATGGTCGCTATCTTTGCAATGAAGATAAAATACAAGTTTACACCCTGCGGGTAAAAATGCGACATGTGCGTCATGCAGATGGTGTTGGGACGGCTCTTGACAAAGGCGCGCACCTGTTCGTGCACTTTCGGCGCCATCGCCCAGTTCACGCCGCACTCGAGCGTATCGATCAACACCCCGTAATCCTGCAAATCTTCGCGCATATACGGGTCGCGGAAGCGGTTCTTTTCCCAGTGCTGCACAACGGGGAAGAGCGACAAGTCAAACGCTTTATAGCGCCGGGCGATCTTGCGGATATTGCGGTCAAGGTTTTTGCAGAAGCCGCGTTCTCCATCCGTGAAACCCAGCAGAAGGCATTTCTGCATCCGCTTGAAGCCAAAGAGATTTAGGAGCGTCTCAGCCGGTGTGCCTTCAATATTATATAGTTTCATAGCCACATCCGTCTCTTCCGGATCGGAGAGGCGGAACACCGAAGGATACCCCGATTCATTTTGCATGATCTCCCTGGTGGCGTTCATGGCGTCTTCCCAGGTGTGGAACATATAGCTGAAGCGAATATGATTCTGCGGATTGTGCCGGAAAAATCGCAGCGTGACCTCGGTCAACACGCCAAAGGTGCCTTCTGCGCCGATCATCAGCTCATCAATATCGGGGCCGGTGGCCACAGCCGGGAATTCGTGCGTCTTGATGATGCCGATGGGGGTGCAGTATTCCTGGCTGATCACCATGTGCTCGATTTTACCGTAATACGTGGAATTCTGTCCCGCGCCGCGGGTAACCACCCACCCGCCCACACTGGAATATTCAAACGACTGGGGAAAGTGTCCGCAGGTATAGCGGCGCGTGGCGCCAAACCGTTCGGGGGCTTCATTGAGGGCTTTTTCCAGCTGCGGACCCGACATGCCGGCTTCCACCGTAATGGTCTGGTTGATTTCGTTGAACGCCACCACCCGGTTCATGTGCCGGCTCATATCCAGCGTTACCCCGCCCTTCACCGCCTCCATGCCACGCGTCACTGTGGAACCGCCGCCAAAGATGTACAGCGGAATGCGCTGTTCATTACAGTACGCTACAACTTTATTAATGTCTTCTTTTGTGCGCGGGTAAAGCACCAGGTCGGGCACGTTTTCTACAATTTTGCGGCGTAAACGAAGCGCATCGATCATGCCGGCGCCATAGGATGCCCGGATGCGGGGGTAGGCTTCGCTGGTCACATTATCCGGACCCACAAGCACCTTAAAGTTGCGCACCTGTTCAGCAGTGAGATGTATGGGGAGGTCGAGGTCGACCGGTTCCAATCCCAGGTTGGATGGTTCCTTGAGATCGTCTTCCGTCAGGGAGAAGGTCTCTTTCAGCAGCTTGACGAGGTTCGGGTTGGGATGTTTGAAGCCCAGCGGATCTCCCCATTTAAAGAGAGAACGGTAGGAATTGGATGGGGCGGCTTCTTCGAACCATTTTGGCGTGAGGGTTGAACGGGATTTGGACATGTCATCCTCCTGAGGTTTTTTGAGAATCCCCGGCGGGAACGGGGCTGTAATAGCGCGTCCAGATTTCGCGGTATCGCATTAGTTCATTCTTCCAGCGGGTGTCGTCCCAGCCCAGTTCGGGTTGAATAATGCGCCGGATGGTTTCTTCTTCATCCAAACCGCCCTCGGGGAGGAGCAGCCCCAGGCGCACCCGGCGCAAGAGGAGATCGTCGAGGTGCACCACGCCGCCCGCCCGGGCTGCCCAGCGGATTTCAGCCCACAGATTGGGCAGCGGATCGATAAAGCGGGTTTCATCCGGGGCGGCACAGTCCAGCAGCCCGGCAGTTTCAGCGCCGTACCGCCCGGACAGATATGCCAGGGTGGAAAGCTCCAGGCCGGGATGTTTGCCCAATTCCGGCAGAGGATCAAACATGGGAAAGCGGCGGGAGAAATCCAGCGCTTCGGGCAGGCGCGGGGAGGCTTTTTGCAGCGCTTCGCGCGCCATGATGCGGAAGGTGGTCAATTTGCCGCCGGTAATGGTGATCAGCCCGTCTTCATCCCAGACAACATGCGCACGCGATTCCTGGGAAGGGTTTGCTTTACCGGTGTTGATGATCGGCCGCAGACCGGCGAAGCTGGAAATAATGTCGTTTTCGGTGATCTCCGCCGCCGGGAAGGTGGCATGGATCACGTCGAGAATGTATTCCACCTCGTCACAATCGGCATACGGTTCAACCCCATCCTGTAAAGAACCGTGATCCAGATCGGTGGTGCCAACCAGCGTAACGCCCTCCCAGGGGATGGCGAACATGGCGCGGTTATCCTTCGGGTGCAGCAGCGTCACAGCCTGGTCAAGCGGAAAGCGCTGGCGCGTGAAAACCAGGTGGCTGCCGCGCAAACGGCGCAGGCGGGGCGGAGCGCCAATCTGGCTGCGCAGGTCGTCCGACCAGGGGCCGGCAGCGTTGATGACCACCTGCGCCTTGAGTTCCTGCGTCCGGCTGACAAGCCCGCTGCTGTCTGAAACAGCGACGCCGCACACGGTTCCATCCTGCCGGCGAAGCAGGTTCTCAACGCGCGCATAGTTCAGCGCGCACCCGCCTGCGGCTACAGTGTCCTGAATGATACGCAGCACCAGGCGTGAATCATCTACCCGCGCATCGTAGTATTCGTAAACGCTGCGCAGGTTTTTCGTGTTGAGCAATGGGGAATGCCGCTGCACGTTTTTATGGTTGATCTTGCGATGCTGCCATTTTGGGGCAAGAATGTCATACAGAATCACCCCAACACCGAACTGCCAGGCCGGGGTTTTGCTATCCCGGTAGCTGGGCATGAAGAAAGGTAGGGGTGTTACCAGGTTGGTCGCTTTCCGGAGCATCCACTCGCGTTCGCGCACAGATTCACGCGTCACATCGATCTGGCCATTGCGCAGATAGCGGAAACCGCCATGCACCAGCTTGGATGACCGGCTGGATGTTCCAAAGGAAAAATCATGCGCTTCGAGGAGGAGCACCTTCAAACCGCGACTGACGGCTTCGCGAAACACGCCGGCACCGGTAATCCCCCCTCCAATAACAATCAGGTCCCAATCCTGGTCCAGACGGGACCATACTTCATCTCGCCAACCTTGATTCCACATATGTACTGGCCTCCCGGGCATAATGATGATTCAATGAGCTGGTGTTGCTAATCTGACCTGCGGCAGGCAGGCATATTGATCAATGTTTACGTCAATCCTCGCGGGAGGATAATGAAAGGGCGGTTTTCCGCCAGATTTCCAGGCTGTCACGCATCACCTGGCGGGTCACTTCTTCTGCAGTAAAGTGATCGTTGGAGAGCACCGCATCCATCATTTTCTTGTAATATGAACGCGAATGATGGCGGGCGTCTGGCAGTTCAAAATACAGCAGCGCCATATCATAGTAAAGATCGCCAAAGGAGTTCAATATCAGGTTAAAAATGGGATTGCCGGAGAGAACGGCAAGGCGGGAATGCAGGCGGAAATCGTGTTCTGCATAGGCAGCGGGGGTATCCGGCAGGTGCTGAAGCGACTCGAGCAGACGAATGACCTCTGTCAGAGAGCGCTCCATCGCCAGGCGTGTGTAGGCGGGCGCCATGAGAACGCGCACGAAGAGCAGGTCGGGAATGAAATTGGGGGGTAGATGTTCCGGGTGGCGGGCAACGGCAGCCAGCAGGTTGAGGTTGCCCTCCTCCAAAAAGTTGCGCACGCGGGTGGCGCGCCCGTGGTGGATTTCCAGCCAGCCATCCCGCGAAAGGCGCTGAAGCACTTCGCGCAGGGTGGGGCGGGTTACGCCCAGGCGGGCAGCCAGTTCCCTTTCGGGCGGCAGGTTTGAATCGATGGGGAAGGTTCCGTCCAAAATGGCTGAAACCAGGCGGTTTTCCGCCAGTTCCGCCGGTTTTTCCGGCGCGTCCCAGTGTAGCTCACTCATGGGCCTCCAAATAGGTAAGAGGTCATACCAGTTGAGATTATTGTATCAAATTCAAATGCCATTTGCAAGCGGTTTTACAGAGAGTCTGGGGGAAACAGAGCAGACATTCCACTTCCGCCAGCGGAAATATCTTTTTATGAGGGAGTGTACAATACAGGCAGCGTCCCCGTCATGTGAACCGGCGGTTATTCATGCGGTTTGGCAGCAGCACAACAGGCTGGGAACATCAGAACAACAACGCAGAAACAAAGGGAATGGCTATGGCATATTATCTGGGCGTCGATGTCGGCAGTTCAAAAACCCATGTGCTGATTACCGATGAGCACGGAATTATCCTGGCGTTTGCCAGGGGAGGCGCCGGAAACCACGAAGTCGTTGGATACGACGGGCTGGCGAAGGTTTTACGCTCCACTTGCAAAAAAGCCTTCGGAGAAGCCGGCCTGCAACCGGCGCAGATCAGCGGAGCCGGATTTGGTGTTTCAGGGTACGATTGGCCGGCAGAGGCTGGCGCGCATATGGATATCATCCATTCTCTGGGTCTGTCATGCCCGCTGGAATTGATCAACGATGTTGAACTGGGGCTGATGGGCGGAACCCCGCATGGCTGGGGAGTTGCAGTAGTTTCCGGAACCGGCTGCAACTGCCGCGGCTGGGACGCTGCACGGCAGAAGCGCGGGCGCGTGACCGGGGGAGGGTTGATGTTCGGCGAGGCAGCCGGCGGCTCGGACCTGCTGGTGATGGCGATCCATGCCATTTCACATGAATGGTCGAAGCGGGGTCCGTCGACCGCCATTACGCGCCTGTTCGTTGAACATTACGGGGTGAAGGACGCCTTTGAACTGCTGCAGGGAGTTAGCACCGGTGCGCTGGCGCCGGAACCGGGCGCTGCCCCGCTGGTTTTCCAGGCTGCAGCCGGGGGTGACGCCGTGGCACAGAATCTGATCCGCTGGGCAGGGCGTGAGCTGGGAGAGATGGCGAATGCCGTCATCAGGCAGTGCGAGTTCGAAGAGGAAGCCTTTGACCTGGTGTTGATTGGCAGCCTGTTCAACGGCAGTCCGGAAGTGACGGAGGAAATGAAGCGGACCGTGCATGCGCTTGCTCCGGGGGCGCGCTTCCTGCGTTTGGAAGAACCGCCGGTGCTGGGGGCGGTTCTGCTGGCCATGAAAGCGGCCGGGGTTGAGCCGGCCGGAGAGGTGCGCAGCGCCCTGGCGTGCAATCTCAAGCATCTTCGTTGACGCCGGGCAGCAAATACAGGAAATTCTTGGATGACCACACGGATAGGCAGCTTTTTTGAATTCCCCGCTTTTGAGGGACGGACGCCGGAGAACCCGGCTTTCTCCGTTTTGCAGGCTATGGCAGGCAATGAACGCCGGGCTGTTTTCGTTGGCGACGGGCGGCAGGCGGTCCGAGCTGCGCTCCTGGCCTGGGGCGGAGACCTGCGCGGGCGCATCTGCCGCCTGCCGGCTTACCTGTGCCGCTCCCTCCTGCAGCCGTTCGCCGAAATGGGGCTGCGGGTGGAATTCTACAGCCATACCCCGCCGCTGGCGCCACAGCTGAACCCCGCCTGGCGGGATGATCTGGTGGTGCTGTGCGACACGTTCGGGGCGCCATGCTGCAGCGACGAGGAGGTCCGGGCGCTGCTTGCCGCCGGCTGCCGGGTGCTTCTGGATGCCAGCCATTCCCTGTTTTCAACACAGCGGCTCATGCTTTCGCACCCGCTCCTGGTTACAACCGCCAGCCTGCGTAAAATGCTTCCCATCCCGGACGGCGGGGTGGTTTATTTGCCGGCACCCATGCTGGAAAGCATGGAACATGAACCAGCCGCCGATTTTCTTCCCATGCTGGAAGCCATGATCCTGATGAAATACACCTATACCGGAACGGCCGGCTTTCTCGGCAATGGCGGCAAAACGCTGCTGCGCCTTTACCAGGAATTCGAAACCGGAAAGGATAACCGGCCGGTCGTGGTACGGCAGATGCCGGATGTCTCCCGCCTGGTACTGGAGAAACTGGATTTTCCGGTGGTTTGCCGGCGGAGGATGAACAACCTGGCCTGCCTGGCAGAGTTGCTGCCTGCAGCCATGCATCTTCTCCCGCCGGATAGGATCCAAAGCCCCTTTTACTTCCCGCTGCTGTGTGCTGACCAAACGGAACGGGATCTCCTGCTTGAACGTCTGGCAAAAAAGGATATTTTCCCGCATGTGCATTGGCCTCTGCCGGGGGCAGTGGGAGACGAGTTTGCCTGGGAACACGAGTTGGCGGGGCGGGTACTGTCGCTTCCGGTGGATCAGCGCTACGATGAGGGGGATATGCGGTTATTAGCTGAACAGGTATTGGCGGGGTACCACGGGT